>Ga0315270_10000749_pt1 | contig 17420 bp, 15 predicted proteins | sample C1_bottom_MG_FD_204932 | JGI IMG/M metagenome (GOLD analysis project Ga0315270, IMG submission 204932) | Sediment microbial communities from Yellowstone Lake, YNP, Wyoming, USA - C1_bottom | ecosystem: Environmental > Aquatic > Freshwater > Lake > Sediment | place: USA: Wyoming | collected...
AACGATTGCGTCATCGACCAGGCCGCAGCCTTGGTGGCATTGTAGGTGGATAGCCCCGGCATGCTGGCCAGCGCCACCAGCGTCAGTAGGTTGACGATGGCGCCGCCGCCGTTGGCTTCAATAATCGGCGCGAAGGCGCGCGCCATATTCAGCTTGCCGTAAAAATTCGTTTCAAACTGCCCCGCTATCTTGTCTGCCGGAACCTCCAGGATACTTCCAAACTCGAGTATGCCGGCATTGTTGACCAACAGATTTACATCCGATGCCGCCCTGGCGACTGCATTCACCAACCCCGGGTTGGTGACATCGAGGCGTAACGGAATCACGCGAACGGAATCCAGTGCTTGAATCGAGTCCAGCGTTTTGACATCTCGCGCAGTGGCGTAGACTTTCTTCGCGCCGGACTTCAATAGCGCCAAGACCAGCTCACGACCGATGCCGCGGTTTGCGCCGGTGACCAGCGCGCTTGCATTGTGAATCTTCATGATTTGTATCCTCGAGATGATGTGTGATTTGGGTTCCAACGCCGCCACTGTACCTATTGCTATTTCAGCAATACACAGTGCTTTTCTCATGGATATAATGTGGATTCTGCATTAATTTCCGCAACGGTTCCCCCACTATCCGTTCCTCAATTACTGGTTCCACATGGATACAAAAGCTCTCGAAATGTTTGCCAACGTCGTGCGGCAAGGCAGCTTTGCTGCAGCCGCGCGTGACCAGAATATTGACCCCTCCTCCGTTTCCCGCGTCATCGCGGCGCTCGAAGCTGAACTTGACGTCAGACTGTTTCAACGCACCACCCGCCAGCTAACCCTGACCGAGGCGGGCAGCCTGTACTTCGAGCGAATCGAACCGCTGCTGGAAGAAATCCAGCACGCCCGCGATGCGGCGGCGGAAGCCTCCAGCCAGGTCAAAGGCACTCTGCGTGTAACCGCATCCAACTCGTTTGGGCTGAAGCGCATATTGCCGTTGATCCCGGCCTTTGCCGCGCAATATCCGGACTTAACCGTGGACCTCATGCTCACCGATACGGTCGCGGACCTGTTGGCCGAACGCATTGATATCGCGATCCGGCTGGGTGCGCTGCCGGACTCCAACATGGTGGCGCAACTTCTGATGCAAACGCGCTACCGCGTGGTGGCCAGTCCGGCTTACCTGGGCAAACACGGCGTACCGAAAAAGCCCGAACATGTCGGCAGTCACAATTGCTTGTTGTTCCCGATCACCGGTTACCGGTCTCTATGGATTTTCCGGAACAAGAAAGGCGGGCTGAGCGAGGTGCCGGTGCATGGCAAGCTGCTGGTGACCAATGCGCTTGGCCTGCAGCAGTGCGCGCTGGCCGGGATGGGCTTGACGCTGCTGCCAGTCTGGCTGGTGGAAGAGGATATCCGGGCCGGCAAGCTTGTCGATGTATTCCCGCAGTGGGAGGTCAGCGCCACAAATTTCAATTCGGCGGCGTGGCTGGTGTATCCGACGCGTTCTTATGTGCCGCTGAAGGTACGGGTGTTTATCGACTTCCTAAAAACCCGGCTAAGTGGATGATTTGAGCGACTAGAACAACTCGATATCTCCGGAAATCGGCTTCGACACGACGGTGTCGATGTAAGCCTTTTCCTGGCTGACGATGACATTGTTATGCAACGAGCGCAGGCGCTTCACCTTGACCGTGCCGGTTGCCGGGAAATAAACCACCATCCTGGGAAAAACATCGCCCACGTCCTCGGCGACGACCCGCAGCGATTCCGTTTTCAGATAATCGCGCACGAAAGAAATATTGCGATTGCCGACATCGGTCATGTTCTCCAGGATGCGCCCGCCGCCGAATATTTTCACTTCCAGGTTATTGCGGATGCCGCCGTTGCGCAAGATCACGTTGATCAGGTGTTCCATGGCGAAATTGCCGTAGCGGGTGGCGGCGCCCAGACCGCTGGCCGTCCATGTGGTTGACTCATCCTTGCCCGAGGCGGGCAGCATGAAATGATTCATTCCACCGATGCCGGAAACCCGATCCCGTATGCATGCCGAAATGCATGAACCAAGAGTGGTATACACGCCCTCCTCGGATTTGGTCACATAGTATTCGCCCGGCAGGATACGCGCCGCATAGGCCGCATAGGCGGCATTCCACGAGCGTTTGACGTGCTCGAACCCCGGCAATGCAAGAGGCGGTTGAGGGCGGGCTGCTGCGGGTGGTTGCGCCATTGAATTCTGCTTTATCTGAATGATATCTGATTTAAATGAACATCTTTTCCACCGTCTCGATCTCCGCTTGCGCCGCACGAACGGCGGGCTCCACGCAATCCACGTCTAGCTTGGTCAGATCCCAGGCCAGCGGGTCAATAGGCGGCACATCGGCGATATCCAGGGTATCCAGTTCCGCCATCAACGCAAGTATGTTGGCCAGATGAATCAGGGCCACTTCCTTGGGATGACGCTTGGCTTCGGCAACATCATGATGATAGGCAATGCATTCTTCCAGCAGCGGCGGCAGATTCCATTCCCGGGCCATTGCCCCGCCCACCTCGCTATGGCTGAAGCCGATCGTCTGCCGTTCCGCCTGGTAAACCGGCAACTCATCCTGGCTGTCCTGTATCGCCAGCAAAGCTTTCTTGGCCTGCTCAGGCATTCGATTGAAAATCACCAGCTCACCAATGTCATGCAACAAGCCGGCGGTAAACACTGTATCCGGATCGCCGCAGCGCGTCTGCTTGGCTAAATGGCGGGCGATCAAGGCACAGAAAAGGCTGTGCCGCCAGAAGTTTTTCATCGACACCAATTCGTTGAGCAGGCCGTCGAAACTGCTGGCAATCGACATCGACAACGCCAAGCTGCGAACCTGGCTGGTGCCGATGATGGATACTGCCTTGGCAACCGTAGCAACAGCCGACGGGAAGCTGTAAAGACTGCTGTTTGCGACACGCAACAGGCGCACCGTAAAGGAAGGATCCTGACTGACAGCCTTGGCGATATCTGTGGCGGAACTATTGGGATCGTCGATCAAGCGACTGATGCGCAAATAAACATCCGGCAAAGTCACCAGGCCGCCGATGTCTTTGACTAGTGCACTCGGTGTGATTGTCATGCGCTTACTCCACTCAATCTGCTCGCCAGGTTTTTTACTGTATTTATGGGTAGCACTCTACACTACATGCCACTACATGCGCCACTTCCGCGCAGCAGCCTGTACGGACGACTTGGCCGGATGTCTTGGAAGAAACCGGCGCACTATGAGGAAATATCATGAGCCGCGACACTTTGGATATGGCACGGGTTCACAGCACGATCCGCGACCGGATCGTCCACTATCACGCCGACCTTCTGCACGAGGTTAAAGCCGCAATCGTCGGCAACGCAGTGGTCGTGATAGGCATGGCGCAAAACCCATTTCCGAAGAAAGCCCGCAAGCTTCTCCACGCCAAAGGGATTGAGCACAAATACCTGGAATATGGGAGCTATTTCAGTGCCTGGCGGCGACGCAATGCACTCAAAATGTGGTGCGGATGGCCGACGTTTCCGATGATCTTTGTCCGAGGTGTATTGATTGGCGGCGCGAGCGAACTGAAGCGGCTTGCAGACAGCGGCGAGTTGGCACGGATGCTCGCGGATAATCCATCTCAACAAAGTCAGCCGTAAACTCTCCGCCCATAGTAGAAAACCCGCAAAGCTTGTGGCCGTGCGGGTTTTCGAGTACTTCGGACTACTGCAAGCTAATGACTGGTGGGTGCTGACGGGATCGAACCGCCGACATTCTGCGTGTAAGGCAGACGCTCTACCAGCTGAGCTAAGCACCCCCCGCATTGCGAACAGCCTTTGATTCGAGGCTGCTACAAGCGGAAGAGCCGTTAGTTTACCGCATCCTTCAAAGCCTTACCAGCGCGGAACTTGGGCGTTTTGGCGGCCTTGATCTTGATGGCGGCGCCGGTGCGCGGATTCCGACCGGTACGCGCTGCACGCTTACCTACATAGAATGTGCCAAAGCCTACCAAAGTCACCATTTGGCCTTTTTTCAACGCAGCCTTAACGGCGCCTATGGCGGCATCGAGCGATCGGCCCGCTGCGGCTTTGGAAACATCAGCCGTCTTGGCAATTTGATCGATCAGTTCTGATTTATTCACTTTAAAGCTCCCCTATAAAATAAATTGAGCAACAGGAAAACAATCCTCATATGGCGCGTCGCGCGGTTGCGATTCGTCGGAAAATCCTGCCCTCGTTTTATAACAAGCCGCAAAACCTTGTGTCAAGGGGTTTTCACGGCGATGGCGGAAAAAATGCGGGGAGTGTGAAATAGCACACACTACGTCGTCGTAGTGTGTGCGCATGGGCAACTTCAGTGCGGGAGAAAACCTGTTGTTGCCGATTTTCCTTCTACCGGCGCCGCCAGTGGGGTCACTTCAGGGACAATGGTATCGGCAAGCGGCGTCGGCATGCGCTCCAGAGCCAGTTCCAGCACCTTGTCGATCCATTTGACGGGGATGATTTCGATGCGGTTCTTGATAGTGTCTTGAATCTCGGCGAGATCCTTGACGTTCTCTTCCGGGATCAGCGCGGTGCGGATACCGCCGCGCACCGCCGCGAGCAGCTTTTCCTTGAGGCCGCCGATCGGCAGCACCTCGCCGCGCAGCGTAATTTCCCCGGTCATCGCTATATCGGCGCGCACCGGAATACCGGTCAGCACCGACACCAAGGCAGTGGTGATGGCCGCGCCGGCGGACGGCCCATCCTTGGGCGTAGCGCCTTCGGGGAGGTGAATGTGCAGGTCGCTTTTCTGGTAGAAATCTTCGGCGATGCCGAACTGCTTGCTGCGCTTCCTGACCACTGTCAGCGCCGCCTGGATCGACTCCTGCATCACTTCGCCGAGCTTGCCGGTGGTCATGGTCTTGCCCTTGCCGGGTACCACCACCGCCTCGATGGTCAGCAGTTCGCCGCCCACCTCGGTCCAGGCCAAGCCGGTGACCTGGCCAACCTGGTTCTCTTTCTCCGCAATGCCGAATGAATAGCGACGGACGCCGAGAAACTTATCCAGATTCTTGGCATTGACGATGATTTTTCTGCTGCGCTTTTTCAGCACCAGTGATTTCACCACCTTGCGGCAGACCTTCGAGATGTCGCGCTCCAGCGCGCGCACCCCGGCTTCCCGCGTGTAGTAACGGACGATATCGCGCAGCGCGTCCTCGGTCACCGATAGCTCATCCCGCTTGATACCGTTGTTCTTGAGCTGCTTGGGCAACAGGTAGCGCAGGGCGATATTCACCTTTTCGTCTTCGGTATAGCCGGAAAGACGGATCACTTCCATCCGGTCCAGCAGCGCCGCCGGAATGTTGAGCGTATTGGCGGTTGCCACGAACATAACGTCGGACAGGTCGTACTCGACTTCAACGTAGTGATCGACAAATGTGGAGTTCTGCTCCGGATCAAGCACCTCCAGCAAGGCCGAGCTGGGATCGCCACGGAAATCCTGGCCCATCTTGTCGACTTCGTCGAGCAGGAACAGCGGGTTCCTGACGCCGACCTTGGCCATGTTCTGGAGTATCTTGCCCGGCATCGAACCGATGTAGGTGCGGCGATGGCCGCGGATTTCCGATTCGTCGCGCACGCCGCCCAGTGACATGCGCACGAACTTGCGATTGGTGGCCTTGGCGATGGATTGGCCGAGCGAGGTCTTGCCGACGCCGGGAGGCCCAACCAGGCAGAGGATTGGCGCCTTGAGCTTGTCTACGCGCTGCTGCACGGCCAGGTACTCGACGATGCGTTCCTTGACCTTGTCCAGGCCGTAGTGATCCTTGTCGAGCACTTTCTCGGCCACGCCGAGATCCTTGCCGGTGCGGCTTTTTTTCTTCCACGGCAAGCCCACCAGGGTATCGATGTAGTTGCGCACCACGGTTGCTTCGGCTGACATGGGCGACATCAGCTTGAGCTTCTTCATCTCCGCCTGCACCTTAGTCAAAGCCTCCTTGGGCATGCCGGCGTCCTTGATTTTTTTCTCCATCTCGTCGATTTCAGCGCCCTCCTCGCCCTCGCCGAGTTCTTTCTGGATGGCCTTGACCTGCTCGTTGAGATAGTACTCGCGCTGACTTTTCTCCATCTGGCGCTTGACGCGGCCGCGGATGCGTTTCTCGACCTGGAGGATGTCGAGTTCGGCCTCGAGCTGGGCAAGCAGTTTTTCTAGGCGCGCGGCGACATCGAATATTTCCAAGACTTCCTGTTTCTGCTCCAGCTTCAACGGCAGATGCGCAGCGATGGTGTCGGCCAGCCGACCGGCCTCTTCGATGCCCGACAAGGAGGTAAGGATCTCCGGCGGAATCTTCTTATTGAGTTTTACATACTGGTCGAACTGCGCCAGGATGGCGCGGCGCATCGCCTCGACTTCATTGTTGTCGCCTTCGTCCAGCGGCACCGGAATTACCCCGGCGACAAACAGGCTGCCGCGATCAGTTATACCTTCGAGACGGGCGCGCTGGACGCCTTCGACCAGCACCTTGACGGTGCCGTCAGGCAATTTGAGCATCTGCAGGATATTGGCGATGCAGCCAATGCGATACATATCATCACTATCCGGCTCGTCCTTGGCGGCGGATTTTTGCGCCACCAGCAGGATGCTCTTGCCCGCCTCCATTGCAGTTTCCAAAGCCCTGATTGACTTAGGCCGCCCGACGAACAGCGGGATCACCATATGGGGGAAGACCACTACATCGCGCAACGGCAACAGCGGTAGTTCCAGTTTTTCTGCGGGTAGGTCCAATTCGCTCGACATGGCGATATCCTTTTGTGAGTGCATCAGCAACCCAATTGGGGGTGGGACGCGGTAATTCAAGCACCCCTTGGTGGGCCAAATATCCGACTGCGGCGCGGGTCCATGCCCGTTACTTGAGAAGGGGTTTAATTCGAGCTGGCGACTTTGGGCTGGTCGGCGTAGATCAGTAGCGGCGGCGTCGCGTTGTCGACCATGCCTTCATCAATGACCACCTTGGTGACGTTGTCCATGGTCGGCAGCTCATACATGGTGTCCAACAACACATTTTCCAGGATTGAGCGCAGGCCGCGCGCGCCGGCCTTGCGTTTAATTGCCTTGCGGGCAATTGCCTGGAGGGCGCTGGGACGCACCTCGAGTTCGACGCCCTCCATCTGGAAAAGTTTCTGGTATTGCTTGATGAGTGCATTCTTTGGCGCAATCAAGATTTCTATCAGCGCCGGTTCGTCGAGTTCCTGTAGCGTCGCCACCACCGGCAAGCGACCGACAAATTCCGGAATCAAACCGAACTTGATGAGATCTTCTGGCTCGATCTGTTTCAGCGTCTCGGAAATATTCTTGGTGTCGCGACTTTTCACTTCCGCGCCAAAACCGATGCTGCTTTTCTCGGAGCGGCTGAGGATCACCTTGTCGAGACCGTCAAAAGCGCCGCCGCAGACGAACAGGATGTTGGTGGTGTCAACCTGGACGAAATCCTGGTTGGGGTGCTTGCGCCCGCCCTGTGGCGGAATAGAGGCAGTGGTGCCTTCGATCAACTTGAGCAGCGCCTGTTGCACACCCTCGCCGGAAACGTCGCGGGTAATCGAAGGGTTATCCGACTTGCGCGAAATCTTGTCGATCTCGTCGATATACACGATGCCATGCTGCGCCTTCTCGATCTCGTAGTCGCATTTCTGCAACAGCTTCTGGATGATGTTCTCGACATCCTCGCCGACGTAACCAGCCTCGGTCAGCGTGGTTGCATCGGCCATCACAAACGGCACATTCAGCAGCCGCGCCAGGGTCTGTGCCAGCAGAGTCTTGCCGGAACCGGTCGGGCCGATCAGGAGGATGTTGCTCTTGGCCAGTTCAATGCCATCGCTGCCCTCGTTTTTAGCCAGGTGCTTGAGGCGCTTGTAGTGGTTGTACACGGCCACAGCGAGAATGCGCTTGGCGGATTCCTGACCAATCACATATTGATCGAGGATGGCGCAGATTTCCTTCGGCGTCGGCAGATCAGATTTACCAGCCTTGCTGGCGCCCTGCTCGCCCGCCATCTCGTCGCGCACGATGTCGTTGCATAGTTCGATGCACTCGTCGCAGATAAATACAGACGGGCCGGCGATCAACTTCTTCACTTCATGCTGGCTTTTGCCGCAGAAGGAACAGTAGAGCAGCTTTTCCGGGCCAGATTTTTTTTCCGTCATCTCGGGTTCTCCGTGACTATCTTATTTCGCGTCTTTTTTAGCAATCTCGGTGCGGCTTTCCAGCATCTTGTCGATGATGCCATACTCGACGGCCTCGGTCGCCGAGAGAAAATTGTCGCGATCCGAGTCGCGCTCGATGCGTTCAATCGGCTGGCCGGTGTGTTTCGCCATCATTTCATTGAGCCGCTGTTTGGTAAACAGGATTTCCTTGGCATGGATTTCGATGTCCGAAGCCTGCCCCTGGAAACCGGCCGAGGGCTGATGGATCATAATGCGCGAATTGGGCAGGCAGAAGCGTTTGCCCTTGGCGCCGGCGGTCAGCAGGAAGGCGCCCATGCTGGCCGCCTGACCGATGCACAGGGTCGACACGTCAGGCTTGATGAACTGCATGGTATCGTAGATCGACAGGCCGGCAGATACCGAGCCGCCCGGCGAGTTGATATAGAAATGAATATCCTTGTCAGGATTTTCCGACTCCAGAAACAGCAACTGCGCCACCACCAGGTTGGCGGACGTATCATTCACCGGGCCCACCAGGAAAATCACCCGTTCGCGCAACAAACGCGAATAGATGTCGTAAGCACGCTCGCCGCGACCGCTCGTCTCAATCACCATCGGCACCAGGCCGAGCATGTCAGGATTCCATTCGCCGCCGCCATGCCTAATCGTCATTGTCATGCTCCGTTACCCATCAGTTCATCGAAGGCGATGGGCTTGTCGACCACCTTGGCGTTGGCCAGCATCCATTCCACCACATTATTCTCCACCACCAGCGATTCGGCTTCGGACAGACGCTGCGGCTGGGAATAATACCAGCGCACCACCTCCGCCGGGTCCTCATACGTCACCGCGAAATCGTCGATCACCGCGCGCACCTGCTCAGGCTTGGCAAACAGTTTCTGCTCCTTGACGATTTCCGCCAGCACCAGGCCGAGGCTGACACGACGCGTCGCCTGCTCGGTGAACCAGGAAGGCTCTACCGGCACATTCTTGGCGGACATACCGCGTGACTCCAGGTCGCGCAGCGCGGTTTCGGCCATTTGGCGCGACTCCATCTCGATCAGCGACTGCGGCGCCGCAATGGGATTCACTGCCAGCAGCGCATCCATCACCTGGTTCTTGATGCGCGCCTGGAGGCGTTTGTTCACCTCGCGCTCAAGATTTTCCTTGACCTCATCGCGCATCCTGGCGAGGTCGCCGTCAGTGATGCCCAGCGACTTGGCAAACTCGGCATCGAGCTCGGGCAATTTTGCTTGCTCGACGCGTTTTACCGTCACCTCGAACTGCACCGTCTGGCCGGCCAGATCCTTGGCTTGGTACTCGACCGGAAAGGTCACATCAAAAGTTTTCGTTTCACCTGCCGCCATGCCGAAAATCGCCGCCTCGAAATCGGGGAGCATCTGACCGCCGCCAAGCAGCATCTCAAAGTCCGCGCCTTCGCCGCCTGGAAACTTTTCGCCATCGCGACGGCCTATGAAGTCGATCACCACGCGATCACCGTCGGCGCCGGCACGCGCGACCTCAATATAGGCGATGCGCTGCTTGCGCAACACCTCGATGGTTTTGTCGAGTTCGGCATCCGTGACCGTCAGCACCGGCCTGACGATCTCATGGCCGGCCACTTCGCCCAGCTTGATCTCCGGATACACTTCGAATACCGCAGAAAACTCGATCTGGGTCTTGCCGTCTCCGCTCTTCGGCTCGATGCGCGGCTGCCCGGCGATGCGCAGCTTCTGCTCGCGCACCTTGTCGCCAAAAACCTTGTCTACGGCGGCGCCAATCGCTTCCGAGCGCGCCTGCGGGCCGTATTGCTGGGCAACCACCTTGAAGGGTACCTTGCCCGGACGGAAACCCGCCATGCGCACCGTGCGTGCCAGACGCTTGAGGCGTTGCTGCACATCCTGGTCGATGTCCGCCAGCGACACGCTCATATCAAGACGACGTTCTAATGCGCTGCTTGCCATACCGGTCGCTGCGGTCGCCGCAATATTATTGCCCGGGACGCCAACGGCGCTGCTTTCCTGATTCGTCTGCATGAAAAATCCCTGTGTTTCTTACTAAAAGTTAAAAGTTACATGGCCGGCAAAACCGGTGCTATCCCCGGATCAATCCTCGAAGTCTCCTGCCATTCCCGATTTATAATTGAACCACCAAGAGGACTGAAGTATCGTGGAGAAAGAACGACTATTTCCACGTCTATTCCCAATCCAAATTATACCACGGCCTTGATTCTCGCCATTTAGCCGCATCCGGCCAGATAACCCACAACAGCCATGTTCTGCGCATGGCTGTTGCGCAGGGAGACGACCTTGAACGACCACAAAACAATCCTCCTGAGCGGGGCCACGCGCGGCCTCGGTCGCGCCATGACCGCCGAATTCATTCGTCGAGGCCATACGGTTTTCGGTTGCGGACGAAATACGCAAGGGATAGCCGAACTTCAGGAACACTATAGCGCCCCGCACCGGTTTCACGCGCTGGATGTCAGCAACGATCAGCAGGTGGCCGCCTGGGCCGGCCAGCTTCTGGAGGACGCGGGAGCGCCGGATCTGCTGATCAACAATGCAGCCCTGGTCAACCGCAACGCGGTGCTTTGGGAAGTGTCCGCCGAAGAATTTTCCTCGGTGATCGACATCAATATCAAAGGCGTCGCCAACCTCATCCGCCATTTCGTTCCTGCGATGATAGCCCGCGGCAGCGGCGTGATCGTGAATTTCAGTTCCGGCTGGGGACGCGCCACCAGCGCCCTGGTCTCCCCCTACTGCGCCACCAAGTGGGCCATCGAAGGCTTGACGCGGGCCATGGCGCAGGAGTTGCCGCGCGGCATGGCGGCCATCCCGCTCAATCCCGGCATTATCGACACCGATATGTTGCGCACCAGTTTCGGCAAGGACGCCAGCGGCTACCCATCGCCGGAGGCCTGGGCGAAAAAAGCTGTGCCGTTTATTTTACGTCTCGGCGCAAAAGACAACGGCAATCCGCTGACAGTTGCCTAATCAGTAGATGAGCGAGGCATCGACTCCAAGCGCGGCCAGCTTCTCCGGCACATTGGCATAACCGCGCGCAAGATATTTATATCCACCGACAGTCGTCTTCCCTTCCGCCAGCAAGGCCGCAATGACGTAAGCAAACCCGGCGCGCAAGTCGGGAATCTCGATGTTGCCGGCCACCAAAGGAGTACGACCATTGATGATGGCGCTATGCATATGGTCGCGATCACGGAAGCGGCAAGGCTTGTAACCCAGGCAATTAGTCATCAGGGAAATATTCGCGCCCATCTCCGCCAGCACTTCGGTATAGCCGAAGCGATTCTCGTAGACCGTTTCGTGCACAATTGAAGTGCCTTCCGCCTGCGTCAACGCCACCACCATGGGCTGTTGCCAATCCGTCATAAACCCGGGATGCACGTCGGTTTCGATCTGGATGGGGGTCAGTTTTTCGGCTTTACGGTAGAAGGTGACACCCTCCGGCAGCACCGTAAAGTCTCCGCCCATCTGACGGAAATGGTGCAGAAACGACAGCATGTGCTCGATCTTGATTCCGTCCACCGTCACACGGCCATTGGTAGCCGCCGCAGCAACGGCATAACTGGCCGCCTCGATCCGGTCGCCGATGGTGTCATGGGTGGCGCCGTGGAGCTGCTTCACGCCGCGAATAATGATGCGACGATCCACGTCGACCAGAATTGACGCGCCCATTTTCACCAGGAGTTTTATGGTGTCGATGATTTCCGGCTCGACCGCCGCATTCTCGATGACAGTGGTGCCTTTGGCGATGGTCGCCGACAAAATAACGTTCTCCGTGGCGCCAACGCTGGGATAGGGCAGGCGAACCACCGTCCCGGTCAGTTGCTTGGCCGACGCAGTGAAACCACCCTCGCTCACCTCGATAGTCGCGCCCATGGTCTCCAGGGCCTGCAAATGGAAATCCACCGGACGCCCGCCGATTTTGCAACCGCCCAGCATCGGCACCTGCACCTGTTTCGCCCTATGCAGAAGCGGTCCCAGCATCAGTATCGGGATGCGATTGAAGCCGGAGTACACTTCCGGAACCAAAGCAGTTTCAAGCTGTGGCGTATGCACTGTGAGGCTGTCATCACCGCTCCATGTCACCTTGCTACCGATGCTTTGGAGCATTTCTAAAATCCCGTGAATCTCGGTAATATTCGGGACATTGGTAAAATGACACGGTTCCGTGGTCAGCAAGGACGCGACCAGTTGCTTGCTTAATGCGTTTTTTGCACCGGCCACAGACACGCGCCCTGCTAAGGGTTTGCCGCCAGTAATGGCGATGGCGGTGGGTTGTTTATTGGTTTCGAACATATTGACTTGGCTTGTCTATGGAAGCTGCATTGTAGCGTGGTATTTCATCTTCGATTTCAACAAATTTATACATGTACGCTCCTGCCGACACCACTCTGACCTGGCAAACTTTGCGCAGCCTGAACCCCGGCCCGCGCTTGATCGTCACCGGCGCCGTACATGGTGTTGAGACCTGCGGGACGCAGGCGATCCGCAGACTCCAGGCCGAAATTGCGGACGGGCAACACCCGCTGCAACGCGGCCAACTGACCTTGCTGCCGGTGTGCAATCCCCTGGCTTTCCGCTTGGGGCGACGCGAAGGCGAAGGCGACCTCAACCGCAGAATAAAGTTGCATGCCGCACCCGCCAGCTTTGAGGAGCATGTCGCCAATGCACTTGTTCCGTTGCTGCTTGAGCATGAGGTGCTCCTTGATTTGCACTCGTTCCAGAGTCCTGGACAAGCTTTCGCTGTAGTTGGTCCCGATGCGCCTTTCATCAAGTCACGCGAGGAAGCGGAGTTTGCCAAACACCTGGGGGTAAACCACTTCGTCGAAGGCGTTCCGATTCTGACGCCGCTGCCGATTCCGCCGGAGGGCGGCGCCAGCACGGCCATTTTCATGCGCGCCAACGACCGTTGCGGCGTGACGCTGGAATGCGGCCAGCATGAAGCTGCCGGCGCGCCGGAAGTCGCCTATCGCGCCATACTCAACGCCCTGTCCTACTTGCGGATGATCGCCGCGCCGATTCCCGTACCCGTCTCAAAACCAGTGTCGGTGCGCTATGGGCGAAAAATCGTCCGGCGCGGCGAAGCCGACCGGTTCGCGCGTGCCTGGCAGAGTTTTGACGCAGTTAAGTCGGGAGACCTGGTGGGTACTTTCGGCGACGGCGAGGAACTCCGCGCCGATCACGACGCCTACTTGCTGTTTCCAGATTCGCTGGCGAAACCGGGAACCGAGTGGGTGTTTTTTGCAGATGCCGGGACAAGATTCCCGCTTTCCCCATGACCGACACGACCGCCAATTTCTACCATATCGCTGCCGTCGGCGAAATTCGCTACATCGTCGGCGTGGATGGCGGCGGCAGCCTCACTCGCGCGCGCCTGACGAGTCTCGACGGGAGTGTGCTGGGATATGGCGAAGCAGGTCCCTCCGGCCTTTCGCAAGGCGTCGACCAAGCACTGTCCAATACGTCGGAAGCCATCGCCAGGGCATTCCAGGCAGCGCAGTTGTCGCCGCCGCCGGAACAACAATGCGCGGTCGGCATGGGCCTCGCGGGTACCGGGATCAGCGCGCGATCTGAGGAATTCGTCCGTCGCGCTTGCGACTACGGCGTGTTACACCTGGACTCAGACGCCTACACCGCATTGGTCGGCGCGCATCTCGGGCAAGCGGGCGCCATCGTAATCGCCGGCACCGGCAGTGCCGGGCTGGCGCGTCATGCCGATGGCCGCCGCATCTCTGTCGGCGGTTGGGGCTTCCCATCCGGCGACGAAGGCTCCGGCGCTTGGCTGGGTCTGCGCGCACTGTGCGCAGCACAACAGGCGGTTGATGGCCGCGCATTGGTGGGGCCGTTGGCCCGCGCGGTCTGTGAGATCACCGGCGCAACACGCAACGAAATGTTGGCCTGGGAAGCGAACGCCACGCAGTTTTCCTACGCCCAGCTTGCGCCGGCGGTTTTCGACAGCGCCGCAGCCGATCCCAAGGCGGCGGAATTGCTTTACGCCGCCGCAACGGCCTTGCACACGCTGGTTGCCGCGATGGATTCCACCAACAGCCTGCCGATCTGCGTCCTCGGCAGCGTGGGCCGGCGCTTGCAGCCCCTATTGCCCGAGCAGACACGGGTGCGTTGCGTGGAGCCGGCCAGCGATGCTGTCAACGGCGCAGTGCTGATGATCCGCGCAGACCTCGCAAAAACATAGACCGACAGAGTAAGCTTCCGCCATGCCGACCACAGAGACGCCCAACCCGCTGCACGCCCAACTCGACCAGTATCCAACCGAGGATTTGGTGGCGGCCTTGATAGATGATCAGCGCAACGCCGTCCGTGCGGTGCGCGCCGTCACCACCGATCTGGCGCGCGCCGTGGATCTGGCGGCGCAACGACTGGCCCAAGGCGGACGGCTGGTGTACGTCGGCGCGGGAACTTCCGGGCGTCTTGGGGTACTCGACAGCGTCGAGTTGCCGCCGACTTTTTCCTGGCCTCCCGAGCGCGCCATTGCGCTGATCGCTGGCGGCGAGCAGGCAATGTACCGCGCCGTCGAAGGCGCCGAGGACGATGCGGATCAAGGCGCCAGGGATATTGTCGGCGTGGGCGTCGGCCCCAACGATGTAGTGATTCTGCTGGCGGCATCGGGAGCGACGCCCTATGTGCTGGGAGCGATCAAAGCCGCGCGCGCGGCGGGTGCGCTGACCATCGGCCTGGCGAACAATCCCGACGCGGCGGTCACCCGCCAGGCCGAGATCGGCATCACCCTCGCCACCGGCAGCGAAGTGATCTCCGGCAGCACCCGGCTGAAGGCCGGCACCGCGCAAAAAATCGCGCTCAATACTCTCTCCAGCGCCATCATGGTGCGGCTCAACAAAGTCTATGGCAACTTGATGGTGGACCTGCGGCCCACCAACGCCAAGCTCTATCGCCGCGCAGTGCGTCTGGCCGTGCTGGCCACGGGAGCCGATGAGGAACGCGCGCGCGGCGTGCTCGAAACCTGCGACTACCGGGTCAAGACCGCCATCGTGGCGCTCGCCAAGGGGGTGGGGGTCGACGCGGCGGACGCCCTGCTTGACGCCAATGCCGGCAGCGTGAGACGTTCCCTTGCTTGACCGGCGGGCATTCATGCGCGCCTGCGCAGCGCAGGCGGCGGGCGTGCTGGCGCTGAGTGTTAACGGTTGCGCCCGGTTGCAAACGCCTGGCGCAGACTTTGCCGCCGAAGCTGTCGCGCCGCCGTCGGCGCCGCGAGAATTTCGCGGCGCGTGGATCGCCAGCGTGGCGAATATCGACTGGCCGAGCCGTCCCGGTTTGTCCTCGTCGGAGCAGATGGCGGAAGCCGTAGCGTTGCTCGACTGCGCCCAGAGTCTCCACCTCAATGCCGTCGTCCTCCAGGTGCGGCCCGCCGCCGATGCGCTGTACGTCTCGGCGCTGGAGCCATGGTCAGAATATCTGACAGGGATTCAGGGCCAGCCGCCAGAGCCATTCTATGACCCGCTCGCGTTCTGGGTCGCACAAGCCCATCGACGCGGCATCGAGTTGCATGCCTGGTTCAATCCGTTTCGCGCGCGCCATTCGTCCGCCAAAAGTCCCTTGTCGGAAACGCATTTTGCGCGACGTTATCCGGACGCGGCGCCCGGCTATGGCGAACTGCTATGGCTCGATCCGGGCAACGCCCTGGCAGTTGAACAGTCGCTGGCGGTGATTGCCGATGTCGCGCGTCGCTATGACGTGGACGGCGTGCATATCGACGACTATTTCTATCCCTACCCGATTGAAGTACCGGGCAGCGCGGCCAGGCTTGAATTTCCCGATGAAACCAGTTGGCAGGCTTACCTGGCCTCCGGCGGCAAACTGGGGCGCGACGACTGGCGACGGGACAACGTCAATCGCTTCGTCGAGCAGCTTTACCGCACGGTGCGCAGCATCAAGCCGTGGCTGAAAATTGGCATCAGCCCGTTTGGCCTGGGCCGACCGGAGCGCCGTCCGGTTGGCATCACCGGGTTCAGCCAGTACGACCAGATTTATGCCGACGTGGAACTTTGGCTGGAGCGCGGCTGGCTCGATTACCTGGCGCCGCAACTGTATTGGCCCATCAATCAGCCCGCGCAGGCCTTTGGCGTCCTGCACGACTACTGGCTGCAACAGAACCCGCGCGGGCGGCACATCTGGCCGGGTCTGTTCACCAGCCAGATCAGCGCAGCACAGAAAAGTTGGCCGGCAGACGAAATCATTGCGCAGATCGCGCTGGCGCGCAGCCAGTCCGGATCCGGCGACCGCGGCCACATTCATTTCAGCATGGTGGCGTTGGCGCAAAATCGCCAGGACATTGCAACGCGCCTGGCTGCATCCACTTACGCCGAAGCGGCGCTGATCCCGGCGACGCCCTGGCTGGCGCTGGCCGCGCCGCCTATGCCGCAGCTTGTTGCAGCAGGCGTGCGCTTGGTGGACGTGAAATTCTCTGCCGGTTCCGAAGTGAGCCTGCTGGCTATCTGGCGGCGCTATGGCCGCGAGTGGCGCTTTGCCACACAAGCTGCGGCGCAAACCGTCATCGATCTGTCCAGCGATGCGCAGCTTGGCGCAATCTCCGAAGTCGTGGTGAGCCTGGTCAATCGCGTTGGAGAAGAAGGCCCGCGCCAAACGCTACGCGTCGGCAGTCTTTAGTCAGAATCTTTTCTGCCGAAACCGGGGTCGATGTTGACCAGCGACACCACATACAGCGAAGGAATTGCCGCCGCGCATACCCAGATAAAAAAGTTCAGATAACCCAACTGCGCTTGCAGCCAACCGCTGAACATTCCCGGCAACATCATGCCGAGCGCCATAAACCCGGTGCAGATCGCGTAGTGAGCGGTCTGGTGTGGCCCCTGGGAAATCATAATCATGTACAGCATGTAAGCGGTGAAGCCGAAGCCGTAGCCGAACTGTTCGATTGCCAGCGCACTGCCCACCAGCCACGGATTCGCCGGCAGATAAATGGCGAGCACGACAAACACCAGATTCGGCAGATGCACGCACAACACCAGCGGCCAGATCGCCTGGCGCAAGCCGAACCGTGCGATCACCAGTCCGCCCAGAATTCCGCCGATGGTGAGCGCCGTCACGCCCACCGTGCCATACACGATACCGACCTCCTGGGTCGATAATCCCAGCCCCCCAGCGGACGGCGGATCCAGCAGAAACGGCACAGCCAGCTTGAGCAATTGTGCTTCCGGAAAGCGATACAGCAGCAGGAAGGCGAGCATCACGCCGATGCCG
>Ga0315270_10000752_pt1 | contig 17385 bp, 11 predicted proteins | sample C1_bottom_MG_FD_204932 | JGI IMG/M metagenome (GOLD analysis project Ga0315270, IMG submission 204932) | Sediment microbial communities from Yellowstone Lake, YNP, Wyoming, USA - C1_bottom | ecosystem: Environmental > Aquatic > Freshwater > Lake > Sediment | place: USA: Wyoming | collected...
CAACCGCCGGCGTCATCATCGCGCACCAGCCGAGTTGGGGACTCGACGTCGGCGCCGTCATGTTCGTGCACGGCCAACTGCGCGCGGCGCGCGACGCCGGCGCGGCGGTGCTGTTGATCTCCGACGATCTGGATGAAATCGAACTGCTGGCCGACCGCATCGCGGTCATTCATCAGGGACGCTTGACGCCGGCGCGGGTCAGCGCCTACTGGAACCGCGAACGGCTCGGTCTGGCGATGGCCGGTGCGCATACGAGCGCAAACGCGAGTGCTCAGGCAAGCGCTCAGGCAGGGGCAGCACATGCGGCTTGAGGCGCGCACCCAAGTCGGTGCTGGCCTGCTGATAGCCGCCGGCCTGGGCTCGTTCGCCGCCGTGCTGCTGGTCGCCGCGCTGCTGGTGGCAGCTGCCGGCGCGCCGGTGGCGCAGACCTTCCAGCTGTTGCTGCAAGGTGCGTTCGGAACAGTGTTCGCGTGGAGCGAAACGCTGACGCGATCGATACCGCTGATGCTCACCGGCCTTGCCGCCACGGTGGCGTTCAAGGCGCGACTTTTCAATATCGGCGCCGAAGGCCAGCTCTATGGCGGCGCGCTGGCAGCGGTGGCGGTCGGCGGCCTGCACAGCGGCGTCGGCCTGGCAACACCTGGCCCCCTGTTGTTCGCCGCCATGATGCTGGCCGCTGCGCTGGCCGGCGCGCTGCTGCTGCTGGGACCGGCGTGGCTGAAGTTGCGCTTCGGTGTCGACGAGGTCGTCAGCACGCTGCTGCTCAACTTCATCGTGTTGCTGGGCGTGGGCGCCATGCTCGACGGTCCGATGAAAGACCCGATGGCGATGGGTTGGCCACAAAGCGTGGCATTGCAGGACGGGCTCGAATTGTCCAAGCTGGTGGCACGCACGCGCCTGCACACCGGCCTGGTGTGGAGCGTTGCGGCGGCGTTGCTGTTGTGGATCGTGCTGCGCTTCACGACGCTGGGTTTCGACATCCGCGCGCTCGGCGCCAACGCCAAGGCCGCCGCCTTTGCCGGCGTGTCGGTCACGCGCACGATGCTGCTGGTGGCGCTGCTCTCGGGCGGCCTGGCGGGCCTGGCGGGCGCCATCGAAGTGGCGGGCCGCACCGGCTATGTGACGCTAGACATGTCGCCCGGTTACGGCTACAGCGGCATCGTGATCGCCATGCTGGCGGGGCTGAATCCGCTCGCCGTGGTCGGCGCCAGCGTGCTGGTGGCCGGCGTACTCGTCGGTGCCGACAGCATGAGCCGCCAGATCGGCGTGCCGAGTTATCTGGCCGACGTGGTGGTGGCATCGGCGTTGCTGGTGGTGCTGGTCGCGGCGATGTTGACGCGGTATCGGCTGCGTTTCGATTTGCGCGCGGGAGCCTCGGCATGAGCGCGGCTTTTGCGTCTCTGTTGTTGCCAACGCTGGCTGGCCGGGATATGCGCCCGTTGGTGCTCCTGCCAACAAGCCGGTATTTCGTTCCGGGTGAGCGTTTGCCAACGCTGGCTGGCCGGGATATGCGCCCGGCAGCGCACTCACTTTCTTTCGCTTCGCCGAAAGAAAGTAAGCAAAGAAAGGGCGAGCCGGATAGAGCGCCCCTGCGGGGTTCCTTGCGGTGCTCACAAGCTGGGGGGCTTTCCCGCAAACTCGGCCTTGAGTACAAGACCTCAGACAGTGCGGGAAAGTCGCGGGCATACCGCTCCAACCCCAGCTTGCTGCGCTCCTCAGCGCTCCATACGGCGAATACCATTCGGCTCGCTGCGCATCGCCTCGGCTGGCTCGTGTGGGTACACACCTCGCACTTGGGATGGCGATGCTCGATAGAGCGAGCCCTTCGCGCCCGATGCGAAGCGAGGTGCGCTGAGTTCCCCGTGTGCGGCGCTGAGGAGCGCAGTGAACTGGGGTTTGAGCCGTACTCGGCGACGGCTGCGCACTGTTTGAGTCCTTGTACTCAAGGGCGAGTTTGCGCAGACGCCCCAGTTCGCGAGCACCGCAAGGAACCCCTCGTATTTCGAGGGGCGCTGCAGTCGGGTCGCCTTTCTTTGCTTACTTTCTTTGGCGAAGCAAAGAAAGTGAGGCGGCCGCCGGGACGCAATCCCGGCTTGCTGCAAAGCGAGTCAACAGGCGCAAATCCCGGCATCCTCAGAAGCAAACCGCCGGAACGCGATCCCAGCTTGCAGCCAAGCGCACCAGCGATCGAAACGCCAAGAAAAGCGCTCGCTACCGCAACCCCACCCCCAGGACCGCCCTCATGCTCCTAAGCATCCAAAACCTCAGCGTGCGCTTCCGTATGGGCAAAATCGACGGCGTTCAGCAGTACGCGCAGGCGGTCGGCAACGAGCGCGAAGGCGTGAGCTTCGACATCCCCGAACACGGCACGGTCGCGCTGGTCGGCGAATCGGGTTCGGGCAAAAGCGTCACGGCGATGTCGATACTGAACCTGCTGCCCGACAACGCCGAACGGTCGGGCGCCATCTCCTTTCAGGGCCGCGATCTGCTCCAGGCTTCCTTGAGCGAGTTGCAGGCGCTGCGCGGCAAAGAAATTGCCTGCGTGTTCCAGGATCCGATGACCTCGCTGAACCCGGTGTTCAACGTCGGCGACCAGATCGTCGAAACCTTGCAGCGCCACTTGCACATCGGCAGGCGCGAGGCCTTGGCGCAGGCCGAGAGCCTGTTCGAAGAGGTGGGCCTGCCCGAACCCAGGCAGCGGCTGAAGTCGTACCCGCATGAATTGTCGGGCGGCCAGCAGCAACGCGTGATGATTGCCATGGCGCTGGCCTGCAAACCCAAGCTCCTGATCGCCGACGAGCCCACCACCGCGCTCGATGTGACGATCCAGCGTCAGATCATGGAGTTGCTGGGGCAGCTCAAGGTCAAGCACCGCATGAGCATGCTGTTCATCAGCCACGACTTGGGGCTGGTGGGCGAGATCGCCGACCATGTGGTGGTGATGCGCGGCGGCACGGTGCGCGAGCAAGGCGCCGTGCAAGACATCTTCAAAAAGCCGCAGGATTCGTACACGCGCGCGCTGCTGGCGTGTCGTCCGACACTGGACAACCGGTCAGCGCGCTTGATGGTGATCGATGACCATATTGCGCAGCAAAGCGGTGCGCACAGTGCTGCCGCGGCGCAGACCAGCGCCAAGGATCCGAACGCCCCCGTCATCATCGAAGCCACCGCCTTGACCAAGAGTTTTTGGCTCAAATCTGGCGTGTTCGGACGCAAAGAGTTCAAGGCAGTGGGACGCGATGGCCGCGGCGTGAGCTTTCAACTCAGGCGCGGCCACACGCTGGGCGTGGTCGGCGAATCGGGTTCGGGCAAGACGACGATGGGACTGGCGCTGTTGCGCCTGCACGAGCCCAACGGCGGCCCCGCCGGGGGTCAGGTCTTGTTCCATGGCGCCGATGGCCAGCACGATTTGATGCGCATGAGCAAGGCGGCCTGGCTGCCGATGCGCAGGCGCATCCAGATCGTGTTCCAGAACCCCTATGCGTCGCTGAATCCGCGCTTCACGGTGGGCCAGACGCTGTTGGAGCCGATGCAGATACACGGCATCGGCGCCAGCGACCTTGATCGCGAGCAGCGCGTGCGAGCACTGTTGCTGAAGGTCGGGCTCGACGCTTCGGCCATCCACAAATATCCGCACGAGTTTTCGGGCGGCCAGCGCCAGCGCGTGGCGATCGCGCGCTGTCTGACGCTGGACCCCGAAGTGCTGGTGCTCGACGAGGCCGTTTCGGCGCTCGACGTGTCGGTGCAGGCGCAGGTGCTCAATCTGCTGAAGGACTTGCAGGACGAACTCGGCCTGGCCTACATCTTCATCAGCCACGACCTGGCCGTGGTGCGCTTCATGGCCGACGAGGTGCTGGTCATGAAGGACGGCGAGGTGGTCGAGCAGGCGAGCGCCGAAGAAATCATGGCGCACCCCCGACAGGACTACACGAAACGATTGCTGAGCGCGATTCCGCGCGGCTATCAACGGGCGGCATGAGGCACGCATGATCAAGCTCGCGCGGGCCACAGTCGACTGGGGCATAGCCGCCAGCGGCGCGCTGCAAATGACGCGCGTGATCATGCTGCTGGCGTTCAGCCTGAGCGCTTGTTCACCCGCACCTGACAAGCCTGTGATGGATGCGCCCAGCCAGACCGACCTTGCGTTGATCAAGTTGGAGCGCGAGGGCGCGGCCAAGCCCGAGGCCGCCGCCCGGAGCCTGCTGGCCCTGTATCAGGCGCAAGCGCCGGGCAGCGTCGCGGCGCTGAATGTCTTGAGCCTGCGTGGCATCATGCTGGGGCTGGCCTACGACGCGGCCGGCGTCAACGCGGTGCTCGTGCTGCTCGAAAGCTGGCCCGATGCCAAACAGCGCGACTTGGCCAGGGCCGTCGCGCGCTATGTGCGTGCGAACCAGCTGGCGGGAAACGGCAAGCAGCTCGATGCCGAAAAACAGATGCGCGGCATCGACCAGCGGCAACTGCGCGAGGCGCCGCCGGTCTTGCGCATACGCTTTCTGCGCACGCTGGGCCGCGTGAACTACTTGACGGACCACGTTGACGAAGCCATCGCCGCTTACCTGCAGGCGCTGGCGCTGGCCGAGCAGAGTGGGCAGCGCTGGATGCAGGCCTTGTGCCGCGCTCAACTGGCTGCGGCGTATATCCGTGCCGAGCAACCGGACCAGGCCTTGGCCATGGTGGATGCCGCCACCCGCCTGGTCGAGCAGGATCGCGACCCCATGTCGATGTTTGCCGTCTTCAATGCGCGCAGCATTGTCTATGGGGCGTTGCACAAACTCGGTGAGGCGCAACAAGCGTCCGAGGCGGCGATTCGTTACGCGCGCGAAGCCGGCTCGCGCAACGACCTTGCCTTGAGCCTGGCGAATCAGGCCGACGACTATTTGCAGAGCGGCGACTTCACCAAGGCGTTCAAACTGAGCGAAGAGGCGCTGCCGCTGACCCGCGAAGCCAAAGACGGCCGAAGCGAAGTGGTGGCCTTGTCCAATATGGGGCTGGCGAAAATTGGCATGGGCGAGATCACCCAGGGCACGGCCTTGGCGCGGCAGGCGATTGCCTTGGGCCAAAGCCAGGGCTCGATCAGCATGGTGGGCGAGCTCTTGAACGAGTTGGGCGCGTCCCTGGAGCTGGCGGGCGATCTGGCCGGCGCTGCCCAGGCGTTTCACGAGTCGCGCGCGATCTCCGACGAGTCGCTCAAGCAGAAAGATCGCAAAGCCATTCTCGAAGCGCAAGAGCGTTTCGACAGCGAGCGTCGCGCCAAGGCAATCGAACTGCTGAACCGCGAGAACACCCTAGCCGCCGAGCAGTTGCGGCGCGGCAGTCTGCAAATGCGTTTGTGGAGCTTGCTGGCGGGCGCTCTGGTCGTGCTGGGCGTGCTGCTGTTCATGCTCTACCAGCGCGTGCATCAATCCAATGCGGCCTTGGCCAGCAGCAATGCGCTGCTCAAGATCCAGGGTGAGATCGACCCGCTGACCGGGCTCGCGAATCGCCGCCACTTTCAGCTGGCCGTAAAACGCCTGACGCACGATGGCAAGCTGCGCGGCACGCTGTTCTTGATCGACATCGACCATTTCAAGCTCGTCAATGATCGCTTTGGTCATGCCAGCGGCGACGCGGTGCTGGTTGAAGTGGCGCAGCGCCTGCGCCAAGCGGTGCGCGCCGAAGACTTGGTGGTGCGCTGGGGCGGTGAGGAATTCCTGATCTTGATCGAGTCGATCGCGGTTGACACGGTTCAGGCGCTGGCGCAGCGATTGCTCGACCTGATTGCGGCAAGCGGTGTGCGTCATGCGGAGCGGTCCATCCCGATCAGCGCTTCGATAGGTTTTGCCAGCTTTCCCCTTGCGCCGAATGAATTGACGGTGGGCTGGGAGCGCGCCATCAGCCTGGTCGACATGGTGATGTATCTGGCCAAGGCGCATGGTCGCAACCGCGCTTACGGACTGACCGGTATCGATGTGCGAGACGAGTCCGCGCTCGACGAACTGGCGCAGGGCATGGACGCGGCCTGGCGCGCGGGCCATGTCACCTTGACCGCCTTGCAAGGTCCGCAGCTTGAACACGAGGTCGCGGCATGAGGCGCCCTGGCCGAATTTGGGTCGGACTGGCGTGCACTGTGGCCTTCACGCTGGCTGGTGTCGCGCACGCCGGCGACTCGCTCGAGCAGCAGCTCGACCGCTTGGTGCTGCTGGGCTACGATCAGCCTGACACGGCCTTGCACAAACTGGCGCAACTGCGCGCCGACATGGTGCGATCGCCGCACGCCTTGAACGCGGCCTTGTTCGCACAGGCGCAGATCGAGGCCATGCGTGGCAGCGGCGCGGCGCCTGCGCGCGCGCTGGCCGACGAGCTGCGCGCTCAGGCCAGCGATACCGGCCAGCCGGCCCTGGCTGCCCAAGCCGATCTGGTGGGCGCCATGGCCGCCGAGACCGCCTATCAAATCGACACCTCCGGCGCATTGTCCGAGCGCGCGCTGCGCGTGCTCGAGCCGGCCTGCGCGGCCGCCAGCGGCGTTCCGCAGGGCTGCGATTACCGCGCGGTATGGCTTGCGCTGAACATGTCCGAACGGTTTGAGGACTACGCCGGTGCGTATGCGCGTGCCGATGCGCTGCGGCTGCGTGCACTCGATCTGGCCGAACGGGCGAATGACGCCTACCGCCTGGCGCTGACGCTGAGCGCGCGTGCGCTGGCACTCACGCGCCAGAACGACCAAGTCGGGGCACATCGCGATCTCGACCGGGCCTACCGCTTGGCCGGGAGCAGCTCGAATACACAGGCGCGCGTCAAGATGATGGACGCCATGATGGCTGATGCGCGCCATCAACCCGAGAGCGGCTTGCGCGCTCAGATCGAAGCCGTGGCGCTTGCCGATGAATCGGGCTCGAAGCGGTTGGCCGCTCACCAACGCGTCAACCTGGCTTATTACTTTCTTAAACAGAACCGGCCCGCCGAAGCGCTGCGAGCGGCCCAGCAGGCGCTGCCGGTGGTGCAGGCGTTTGGGGACCAGCGCATCGAACGCACGCTGAGGCTGAACATGGCCTTGGCTCATACGGCGCTGGGCGACATCAAGCAGGCCATGCTGGAGATGGACAAGGGCCGCTCGCTGGGCGAGTCTGGCAAGGCGGTCGACCGCGAGGCGAATGAACTGCGTGAACTCGGAGAGGCCATGTCCAAGGCGGGCCAGCCGCAGCAGGCGCTCACCCTGTTTCACGAAGAACGCGCGCTCAGCGCCAAGGCCCGCGAGGTGCAGCGCGAAAGCGCGATGAAGGACCTCAGGATCAAGTACGACAGCCAGCGCAAACAGGTCGACCTCGAATTGCTGCAGCGCGACCAACTGCTGCAGCAGGAAGCGCTGGCCAATCACGCGCTGGCGCGCCAGGCCTGGATGGCGGTGGCCTTGCTGATGGCGCTGTCGGTGGTGCTGGCAGTGGTGTTGGTGAAGCGCGTGCGCGAAGCGAACCGCCGACTCGCCGTCAGCCATGCCTTGCTGCGCGCGCAAAGCGAGCGCGACCCGCTCACCGATTTGGCCAATCGTCGCCACTTCATGGCGGTGATGGAGAGCGGGCAGGCGGCGCATTTTGAAGGTGCTTTGTTGATGGTCGACATCGACCATTTCAAGTATGTGAACGACCGCCACGGCCACGCCGGCGGCGATGTCGTGATCTGCGAAGTGGCGCGACGCATCAACGAGGCCGTGCGCGCCCACGACATGGTGGTGCGCTGGGGCGGTGAAGAGTTCCTGATCTACGCTTCTTCCGTGCCGGTGGGCCAGCTCGAGCTGCTGGCCCAGCGCGTGCTGTTGAACGTGAGCACAAGGCCGGTGCAATTGGAGACGGGCGAACTGGAGATCAGCGTTTCGATAGGCTTCGCCAGCTTCCCGCTGCAGCCACACCGGGTGTCGCTGCGCTGGGAACAGGCCGCCAACCTGGTCGACATGGCGCTCTACACCGCTAAGACCCAGGGGCGCAATCGCGCCATCGGAATCACCAGCGTGCACGTGCACGAGGCCGACCGGCTGCGCGAAATCGAAACCGACTTCGAGCAGGCACGCCAGAGTGGCCAAGTCGAGCTGCAGCAAATCCTCGGGCCCAAGCAAAGCACGTCGGGTTCCGCATGGGGATCGGTTTGATAATGCCTGACCCTGCACGCAGCCCCAGCATGAACCAAGCGCCCGTCCACCTGTCAGACCGCAAGCCCTTGACGATGGCCGTGATCGGCGCCGGCCCGGTCGGTCTGGCGCTGGCCTTGCAGGCGGCGCGCAACCTGCCGCATGCGCAGATCAGCGTGTTCGACGCGCGGCCGCTCGATCGCGATGTTGCTGGCGACCCGCGCACGCTGGCCTTGTCATTGGGCAGCGTGCAACTACTTGAGCGTCTCGGCGCCTGGAACGCCGAGTCTGCGCAGCCCATCAAGGAAGTGCAGGTCTCGCAGGCGCCGCCCACGCTGCGCCGCCCGTTCGGCCTGGATGTAGGCGAGCCCGAAGTGCGCATCACGGCGCAAGAACTGGGGCTCGAGCAGTTGGGCGCGGTGCTCGGCTACGGGCAAGTGCTGGCGCCGCTGCAAGCCGCCTGGTTGAGCCTGGCTGCGCAACAACCGCAACGCCTGTTCAGCCGCTTTGGCACGGCCGTCAACGCGCTCAAGCCGATTGCTTCGGCACAGCAGTCGGGTGTGGAAGTGGACGCCGGCATCGTCGACACCTTCGATCTTGCGGTGGTCGCCGAGGGCGGTGTCTTTACCGATCAGGCGCGCAAGACCTTGAGCCACGACTATCGGCAAACCGCCTGGGTGGGCCAGCTGACGCTCAGCGCCGACAGCCCGCAGGGCGCGGCCTACGAGCGCTTCACGCGCAGCGGCCCGCTGGCCTTGCTGCCGCTGCGCTCGGAGGGTGGCGAGCGGCGCGCCGCGCTGGTGTGGTGCGTGTCGGCCGACGACGATGAGGTGGCCGGGTTGAGCGACAGCCAGCGCCTGCTGGTATTGCAGCATTTGCTGCCGGCGCAGGTGGGGCGCATCACCGGCATCAGCCCGCTCAAGCACTTTGCGCTGGGCTTGAACGCCGAGCGCACGCTGGTTCAGGGGCGCAGCGTGCGCATCGGCAACGCCGCGCAAACCCTGCATCCGGTGGCCGGTCAGGGCATGAATCTGGGTCTGCGCGATGCGTTCGCGCTGGTGCAAGCGCTGCGCCAGCACGGCGATCTGGACGCCGCGCTGCGCAGCGTGGAATGGCAGCGTGCGCCCGACCGCTGGAGCACGCTCTTGGTGACCGATTTTCTGGCGCGCAGTTTTACCTGGCAGTGGCCGGGCCTGCCGGCGGCCCGCGGCCTCGCACTGGCCGCATTGCAGGCCATGCCGGCGCTCAAGACGGCGCTGGCGCGGCAGATGATTTTCGGGCGCAGGTAGGGGTCAGGTCTTGTCGTTCTTCAGCTGCGGCAGGCTGTTCGCCGTGCCTGGCGAGAGCAGGCCGACCTTGGCATAGGTCATCAGCTTTTCGCGCGTGTCGACGATGTCCAGATTGCGCATCGTCAGCTGGCCGATGCGGTCGAGCGGCGTGAACGCGCCTTCGACCTTTTCCATGCTCAGGCGCTCGGGCTTGTAGGTCAGATTGGCGGAGCGCGTGTCGAGCAGCGAGTAGTCGTTGCCGCGGCGCAGCTCAAGCACCACCTCGCCGGTGACGGCGCGCGCCACCCAGCGCTGGGCGGTTTCGCGCAGCATGATGGCCTGCGGGTCGAACCAGCGGCCCTGGTAGAGCAGGCGCCCGAGCTTGAGCCCGTTCATCCGGTATTGCTCGATCGTGTCTTCGTTGTGGATGCCGGTGACGAGCCGCTCGTAGGCGATGAACAGCAATGCGAGGCCCGGGGCTTCGTAGATGCCGCGGCTCTTGGCTTCGATGATGCGGTTCTCGATCTGGTCGCTCATGCCCAGGCCATGACGGCCGCCGATGCGGTTGGCTTCCATCAGCAGATCGACGGTGCTCGCGAAGGTCTGGCCGTTCAGCGCCACCGGCATGCCTTCTTCGAAGCGCACCGTGACCTCTTCGCGTTTCACCTCGACATCGTCGCGCCAGAACGCCACGCCCATGATGGGCTGGACGATCTTCATGCCGCTGCTCAGGTGTTCGAGGTCTTTCGCCTCATGCGTGGCGCCCAGCATGTTCGAGTCGGTCGAATAGGCCTTCTCGGCCGACATCTTGTAGGCGAAGCCGGCCTGGCTCATGAAGGCCGACATCTCGGCGCGGCCGCCGAGCTCGTCGATGAACAGCTGGTCGAGCCAGGGCTTGTAGATCTTCAGCGCCGGATTGGCGAGCAGCCCGTAGCGGTAGAAGCGCTCGATGTCATTGCCCTTGTAGGTGCTGCCGTCGCCCCAGATATTGACGTCGTCCTCTTTCATCGCGGCCACCAGCATGGTGCCGGTCACCGCACGCCCGATCGGCGTGGTGTTGAAGTAGGTCACGCCAGCCGTCGAGATGTGGAAAGCGCCGGACTGCAGCGCGGCAATGCCCTCGGCGACGAGCTGCGTGCGGCAGTCGACCAGCACCGCCTTCTCGGCCCCGTACTGCATCGCCTTGCGCGGGATCTCGTCGTAGTCGGGCTCGTCGGGTTGGCCCAGATTCGCCGTGTAGGCATAGGGAATAGCACCCTTGTTGCGCATCCAGTGCAGCGCCGCGCTGGTGTCCAGGCCGCCGGAGAAAGCGATGCCGACCTTTTGGCCGGCGGGGAGGTTTTGGAGAATGGTAGACATGGTGAGGATGGCTTTGCTGGCTGGACTTGCGGGACCGTTAAGGGGGGTATTTTCGGTCAAATTGGATTTGAGTCGTAGCGGGCCGGGATTTGCTGCCGGGATTGCGCCCCGGCTCGCCTTCGGCTTCGCGCTGGGTCAGTGGCGGTGCAGCGCGCTTCAAGCCTCGAAGGCCACTTCGCTGGCGGCGATGGGCTGCACGCGTGGGCCGAAGCTTTCGATATGGCTCAGCGTCAGCGTGTGGTGCTTGGAGATCTGCTCGGCCGTCAGAATGCCGTTGTCCAGCGTCGTGTGGCCGTCGGTGACCAGCACGACCGGATAACCCAAGGCCAGCGCCCGGCGTGTGGTCGTGTCGACGCAGAACTCGCTTTGCATGCCGCAGATCACCAGTTGGGTGACACCCAGGCTTTGCAGCAGCGCGTGCAACTCGGTCTTGTGAAACGAGTCGGTCGCCTGCTTGCGCAAGTAAAGGTCGCCCTCGAGAGCCTCCAGCCCGCGCGCCAACTGCCAGCCCTCGCTGCCGAGAGCCAGCACGCCGTCAGTTGACTCATGCTGGATGAAGATCACCGGCACCCCCGCCGCACGCGCCTTGGCCGCGACGCTGTTGATGCGCCGGATCACGCCGTCCGCGTCGAAAGTCGCGTACTTGCCTTCGCACAGGCCGCGCTGGACATCGATGACGAGGAGGGCGGAATTCATGGGACGGTTCTTGATTGGGAATTCAATGCGATGGTGATGGCGTGGTGGGAAGTCCCTGTAGGGGCTAGCGCCTCATTCATGGGCGAAACCAAATGTTCAGCTAGTCATTTGCACGATAGTTAGACAGGCCTCCCTGCCGCGCGTCGCCACAGGCGGGAAGCGCTCGGTGAGGTGTTCCTTAGCGTAGGTCATCGCTTCGTCAATGGACTTACACCAAGGCGATATCTTCAAGACGCGGCCGGTGCTATCGGGCATCAGGGGGCCGAGGTAGAGGTTCACGCTGTACTTCAGACCACCGGCCATGAGGGCCTTGCGCTTAAGGCTCCCAGGGGCGGGATCATCGATGATCGAGTTGGACATGGCTGCTCCGTCGTTGGTAGGTCGGTACAGAGAGTAGCGCACTGGCCAGTGCTGATTTGTGGGCGGCCCGGAGGCAATCTTCGTTGGTCTCGCAGAGACTTGTCGCGGCGCAACACTCACGGCTATCGCATCCGGTGCTAGGCGGCGACGTGGTCGGCGTCGACTATCCTGGCGTGCTCGGCGTAGTAGACAGCGGCATCGCCCAGTTCAGTTTCGGCTTCGGGGTGAATCCAGTAGCTCACGCCAATCTGGCCTTGACTCGTGCGAGCGCTTCGTCGCCTGGACTCATGGCGACTCGTCCAGCGCGTACATCATCGCGTCTGCGTTGAGCGAGCTGCATCCAGGCCGCCTGAGACGGCGACCTCGGCTCAAAGCTCGCAATCAGGCGCTCCAGAAGCCGCGCACGGTCCTCTGGAGGCAGGCTCAAGGCCTGGGCTTCAATGTCTTCCACGGGCAGGGTCATAGAGAACCTCCAAGCTGCATGCCTCCTCCTGCTTGGATGCACATCGATCACGAGCAGGCCGCTAAATCGAAGCGTCACGGAACGCCCTCAAGACTGTATTGATCCGCGTCTGATAACCCGACCCTTGTGCCTTGAACCACTCAAGCACATCCTGATCCACTCGCAAGGAAATGGATGCCTTGGCCGGCAACGGCTTCAAGCCTTTGCGAACCAGACCGCGAACAATGTGCCCTACGTCAGCTTCCGGGTGTTCGGGTGTAGGTTTCGCATCAGCAGCGCCGGACTTCAGGCTGGCCCAATCAGTTTTGGATTGCATCGAAGTAGATTTGCGACTCGCGCTTGGTGGCTTTGCGGAACGAGATGACGCGGATTTCATTTTCATTCTCCGTATGTACGACTGAAACAGGGACGCCAGCGAGCAAGCCCAGCGTAACGAAGCGTTGCTCGCCGTAGGAGAAACGGTCATCCTCGAAGGTGAATGTCACGCCTTCAAAAACACTCGCAGCGTCCAGGAAGTCAAGGCCGTGGGCTCTGAGGTTCGCGGTACGTTTCGTTTCCGACCAAGTGAACTCTATGCGACAAGTGTATATACAAAACGTATTGGCATCAAGTGATTGTCTGCTGTGGCTTGATCGCGGCAGGAAAAAGCCGCACTGAGCGCGCCAAGAAGCTCGGCGTGCAGATCGTTCCGGGCGGAGCGTTGGCGCTATGCGCGCATCAGCCAATAGCCCGGCTCGCGGTGCTGATGTGCCAAAGCAGCCGGCTCAGCGTCAAAATGCGTATTTCAGCCCATCGTGGACGGCATTTCAGGCTGAACGTGGACGCGATTTCAGCGTGATCGTGGACGGCGTTTCAGACTGATCGTGGACGCTGTTTCAGCGTGATCGTGGACGATTGAGGGGTAGCGCGCAAGTGTTTTGCTGACAGGCCTCAAGCTCACCGCCTTTTGCGGATCGAGCCGATGCCAACCAACAGAATCACTATGCGACGAATCCGAGAGGCACTGCGCCTGCACCTGCAGGCCAAGTTGAGCTACGCCGAGATCGGCGGCGCGCTCAAGATTTCCAAGAGCGTCGTGGGCAAGTACGTCTCGCTGGCCCGCGCGGCTGGTGTTGACTGGGAACTCGCCCAGACCCTGGCCGACGACGAACTCGAGGCCCGACTGTTTCGGCCACCGGTGCCGCGCTCGAGCTATCACCTCACTCCCGACTTCGCGCTCGTCCACCAGGAACTCAAGCGCGCCGGCGTCACCCTGATGCTGCTGTGGGAGGAGTACGCCCGGGGCAACCCGCTGGCCTACAAGTACACGAGCTTTTGCATCAAGTACCGCGCGTTCGCCAAGTGCCAGCAACGCTCGATGCGCCAGATCCACATCGCCGGCGAGAAGCTGTTCGTTGACTATGCCGGCTCCACGGTACCCATCGTCGACGCAGCTACTGGTGAGATCACGCAGGCGCAGATCTTCGTGGCAACGTTGGGCGCATCGAACTACACCTACGCCTGCGCCACGCCGCGCCAGACCACCGCCGACTGGATCGGCGCACAGGTTCTGGCGCTGGAGTTCATCGGTGGCGTGCCTCGCCTGATCGTGCCCGACCAGACGCGTGCGCTGATCAAGTCCCCCGACCGCTACGACCCCGAGCCCAACCGGACGTACGAGGAGTTCGCCAAGCACTACGGCTGCGCAGTGTTGGCTGCACGCCCAGCGCACCCGCGCGACAAGCCTAAGGTCGAGGGCTCGGTGCTCCTCGTCCAGCGATGGATCCTGGCTCGCCTTCGCAACCGGCGCTTCTTCAGCCTGGGCGAGCTCAACAGGGCCATCGCCGAGCTGCTCGCGGACCTCAACAACCGACCCTTCAAGAAGCTGCCCGGCTGCCGGCGCAGCGCCTTCGAGATGCTGGACGCGCCGGCGCTGCAACCCCTGCCGCCCAGCCGCTACGCCATCGGCCGCTGGAAGGTCGTCAAGGTCAACATCGACTACCACGTCGAGTTCGAGGCCCACTATTACAGCGTCCCGCATCGACTGGTGGGTCAGCGTCTGGACGTTCGCGTCACCGGCAATCTGCTGGAATGCTTCGCATCCAACCAGCGCGTGGCCAGCCACGCCGTGAGCACCGTGCGCGGCGCCTTCACCACGACGGCCGAGCACATGCCGGCGTCGCACCGGGCGCACCGAGAGTGGACGCCGGCCAAGCTCATCGCGTGGGGCCAGCGCATCGGCGTGAGCACCGCCGCAGTGGTGACATGGCAACTCGAGCGTCGACCCCATCCCGAGCAGGGCTACCGGGCCTGCTTGGGCCTGCTGGCCCTGGTGCGTCGGTACTCGGCACAGCGGCTCGAGCTCGCCTGCACGCGCGCCATGGCCATCCGTGCCCCCACCCTCAGAAGCGTCACCAACATCCTCAAGTGCGGCCTGGACCGCCAGGGGGCGCTCTTCGTTGCCGAGGCCAGACCCGTCATCGAGCACGACAACGTGCGCGGGCCCGACTACTACCACTGACCCCCCCATCCCATAACGAAGGAAGACCCCCCATGTTGAACGAACACACCCTGGACCAGTTGCGCAGCCTGCGCCTGGACGGTATGGTCCGCGCCATCGAGGAGCAAGCCACCAGCACCGCCGCGGCCGAGCTGCCCTTCGATGACCGACTGACACTGCTGGTGCAGCGCGAGATCGCCTGGCGTGACGACAGACGCGTGGCCCGGCTGCTCAAGGCCGCCAAGCTCAAGGTCGCTTCAGCCTGCATCGAGGACATCAACTGGCGCGCCAGCAGATCGCTGGACCGCGGGCTCATCGCCGCCCTGGCCGGCGGCGACTGGCTGCGTCATGCGCGCAATTTGCTGATCACCGGCGCAACCGGCAGCGGCAAGACCTGGTTGGCGTGCGCGCTGGCACACCAGGCTGCCCGCAGCGGCTTCTCGGTGCTGTACGTACGCGCGGCCCGGTTGTTCGACGAGTTGCAGGTCGCTCACGGCGACGGCAGCTTCGGCCGGCGCCTGATTCAGCTGGCCAAGCTCGATCTGCTGCTGATCGACGACTTCGCAATCTCTCCCATCGGCGCGGCCGAACGCAACGACCTGCTCGAATTACTCGACGACCGCATCGGCACGCGCTCGACCCTGATCACCAGCCAGTTGCCCGTGAAGGCATGGCACACCTACCTCAACGACCCGACGCTGGCCGACGCCATCCTCGACCGCGTCGTCCATTCAAGCCACAAGATCGAGCTCAAGAGCACCAAGTCGCTGCGCGACACCAACAGCGCAGCACAGTCATGAATCTCACACCCTGCACCCTCGGCGCCTCGCTGGACCGGGCATGGGTACAGGCCCGCTCGGGGCGCCTCCGGCGGCCTGGCAGGGGCCTGGGATTTGAAGGTCAATTCAAACCGAAACCGGCATCATCGCCGCCCAACCAGGAGGGCGTTTCAGGCTGATCGTGGACGATTGAGCTACATTCCAACCCAGTACTTGTGTGCTTCCCCAGCACGTCACCGGCGGCGCCGATTCGCCGTCCACGATCAGCCTGAAACAGGCGTCCACGATCGCTGAAATACGCACGGTGCGCCTGCTCGGTGTGCTGTGCGGTGAACCGGAAGCAGTGCCACATCGCGCGGTGATAGCACTCCCAGGCGCTGAGGTCTTCGGGCGCCTTGAGCTTTGCGCGCTCAGCCTCCGCACGCTCGATCTCGGGTTCGATGGCCGAGGCGATTGCGGTCGACACATCGTCCTGCACTGAGAACAGGTCGCCGATCGGGCGATCGAAGTGTTCGCTCCATAGGACGGTGTTGTGCAGCGCGTCGGCCAGCGTGGCCGTGACGCGCACGCGTCGATCGAGCCGTTGTGTCGTGCCATGCACGAGGTAGCGCACGCCGAGCACCTGCCCGACACGGGCCAGATCTGCGGTCCTTGCTGAAAAACGCGCCGACGATGCGCGCGCCGTCACGAACAGACCACGCAATCTGCCGAGCGTGAGGGTCAGGTCGGTAGCGAGGCCTTCGGCGAGCACCGCGCCGCCCTCATGCCCGCCGAGATCGGTAAATCCAAGCACAGCGACTGAGGGTTTGTCGGGAAGCTCGAGCGCTGCGCCGGGGTCGAGGCCGCGCCAGCTCGCCACCAGTGCTAGGTCTGAAAGACCCTCGGCCCGGTAGCGCGCGCGCATGCCCTCGAGGGCGGCGCGGGCTCGGGTGTGGCCGTCGACTTCGACCGAGCGCGCGAGGAGTCGCGCGTTCGCCTCGGTGTCCAGCGGGTCGAGCGCAGCGCGCTTGCGCGCCGTCGCCAGGGCCACGGCAGGACTGCCGGCGCGGGCACTCTGCTCGTCGAGCACCCGACGATGCACGCGCCGCACTGCCTCGCGCTCGCCGTCGATCCAGAGCTGATAGCGGTTGCCGGACGCGAGGTCGAGATCGGCCGGATAACCCGCCGCGAGCACTTCTTCCATGGCGCTCAAGCGCGCGTCGGTGACAGACGTGACCGGCTGTTCGAGCAGCGCCTTGGCCTCCAGCGCATCGACCGCGACCAGCGTCGGGTCGAGCGCGATTGAATGCGCGTCGGCCAGCAGCGCCTGACCGCGAGGTGTTTCGAGCAGCGGGCGCAGCTTGCTGAGACTCCAGCGCAGTGCAGCACGCGGGTCGGCTGCCGATTCCCACAGCAACTCGCACAAGGCCTCGCGGCGAATCGGGCGGGCCTCGATGGCCAAATAGGCGAGCAAGGCCCGTGTCTTGCGCGACTTCGGCAGTGCGCGAGGCGCACCGTTGCACACCAGGGCGGTGTCACCCAGCAGGCGAAGAACGAGCGGTCGGGCTTTGTTTGCCATGGCCTTTCAAGACTGAACCTGTGCACACGAACGCCGAAGCTGCTGCGCTCGCACAACTCGCTCATCGACGCGGAATTCAACTGCCGTTCAAACGCCGATGCACACGCCAAGCCGCGAGTATGGGCGCATTGGCGCATTTGCCTATCAGCGTCAACCCGTGCAACTTTTCATACTCGCTCAGGAGCAACGTCATGGCCCAGTGGAGTCTCAGCGGAACCTATTTCGAAACCTGCAACTGCGAGGCCGCGTGTCCGTGCGTCTTCCCCAGCCCGCCCACCGAGGGCGACTGCAAAGCGCTCGTGGCCTGGCATATCGACAAGGGCAG
>Ga0315270_10000754_pt1 | contig 17361 bp, 14 predicted proteins | sample C1_bottom_MG_FD_204932 | JGI IMG/M metagenome (GOLD analysis project Ga0315270, IMG submission 204932) | Sediment microbial communities from Yellowstone Lake, YNP, Wyoming, USA - C1_bottom | ecosystem: Environmental > Aquatic > Freshwater > Lake > Sediment | place: USA: Wyoming | collected...
TTCCGGTCCCAGATGCAATACTCGCCGTTACGGAGACAGATGAAGTAGCCACTGTATTGCCACCAGAATCGGCAATTGAGATGACTGGTTGAGTGGTAAACGCCACCCCATTAACCGCACCAGCTGGCTGGATAGTAATCGCAAGCTTGGAAGCACTTCCAACACTTACGGCAAATGCTTCGGAGGTAACTGCTGTCAAACCAGTCGGAGTGAAGGTAAGCGTGAAATTTCCAACGGTTCCGGAAACAGTCAAGTTGGTGAAAGTTGCCACCCCTGCAACTGCTGCAACCGTACTTGTCCCAGACAACACTCCAGAACCCGAAGCAATACTTGCAACCACATTCACCGTTGAAGTAGTAACCGTGAATCCACTTGCATCGACAATGCGAATTACGGGTTGCGCGGTAAGTGCAACACCATTTACCGCGCCAGTTGGCTGAGTTGTTATCGTCGATGCCGCTGCAGTTCCCGCACCGACAGATGCCGTGGCTGCACTTGTTGCGGTTACGCTTCCCGCCTGATTGGTTTCCACGACTGTTAAGGTGATCGTCGAACCAAAGTCTGATCCACTAAGAACGTAAGTGCTTGATACGGCCGATGAAATTGCGACACCTGCGCGCTTCCATTGGTAAAACAAAGTGCCTGTCGGTGTGCCAGTTGCAGTAATCGCACCACTGCTCAGCGTTGAGCCAACAGATGCAGTTCCGGTGATTGTCACCGTTGGAGTTGTTGGCGCTGTACCGGCGACCCTTCTGATGTTTTGAGTAGCGGAAGTTAGGCCGGTTAAGGCAAATGTTAAGACGTACGTTGATGTGGTGCTCGCGCTTGTGAAGGTGACATTGGTATACGTGGCGACGCCAGCAACCGCATTTACAGTTACCGTCCCGCCGACGCTAGCGGTGGCTGTTGAAACCGTAACGGCTGCAGTGCTAGTTGTTACGGTATTTCCTGCGGAGTCCTGAATCGTCACAATGGGTTGTGTCGTCAGGATCGCGCCCGAGGTGGTCGAGGGAGTAGCAAACCTCGTCAGAGCTAATTTCGAAGCGGCACCGACGGCCGGAGTGATGGTTTGGGTCGCCACCGTTAAGCCGCCATCACTAAAGGTCAACGTGTAAGTAGTACCCGCTACCCCAACCAGGCCCAGCCCGCTAAAGGTAACAACCCCGCTCACAGCAGCATTCGTGGTCGTCCCAACAAGGGTTCCACCCAGGTCGACCCTAACCGTAACTTTGCTGGAATTTGTAGTGACGGTTACCCCACCAGAGTCCTGAATCGCCACCACCGGCTGAGTTGTAAAGGCAGCGCCAGAGGCTGATCCGGCCGCTGGAGTAGAGATGGTGAGCTTTGTCGCCGTCCCGGCCGCGAATGCTGAATTTATTGGGAGAGTTATTTCGGCGAAAACCAGGGAAAAAATGAATAGCAAGAAGAAGGGTGCTCGCAATCCATGCGCACCCCTATTAAATCGGCTTCCATGCCGCACTGATTAAATCTCACCTCTATAGGTCAACGCCTATGTCCCCTGATAATACGACACAAACACCCTCTAATATCGAATCTCCGCGACAGAATGCCTCACTACGACATGAAGACATGAGGTGTTTGCTTAGAGTCCCCAAAGAATGAGGTGGTTTGACGCAGTTGAGGGGTTAACCCCTCAGGTAAAAATGAAATAGGGAAGTGAAAAATTCTGCGGTTTTACCCGCTCAATTCCCTCTTGGTTCAAGGCGCAGCGACACGGAGTTGATGCACCAACGTTCATCCGTGGGTGTCTCATAGCCTTCACCGGTGAATACGTGACCCAGATGAGAGCCGCAAGCCGCACAGCGGACCTCTGTTCGAATCCTGCCCCCAGAAAGGTCTTCTAGAAGCACCACCGCATCGTTCTTGCTCGGCGCATAGAAAGAAGGCCAGCCGCATCCGGAATGGAACTTGGCATCACTGCGGAAAAGTTCTGCCTCGCAAGCGCGGCATCGATAAACACCCGTTGTCTCGGTATCTGTGTACTCACCGACAAACGCTGGTTCGGTTGCCCCCTCGCGCAATACCGAGAAACTCAGTGGGTCAAGTTCGCTTTTGAGTTTGGTCTCATCCAATTCAATCGGATAAGGCGTTCCATCTGGCTTTATGTTCTCGTCAATCACGCTGGAACCTCAATTGGATATGGCACACCCGTCGACGAATGACAGTCGTAACCAAGTGGGTTCTTCTTCAAATACTTCTGGTGGTACTCCTCCGCCAACCAATAAGTCATTCCTTCGGCCGGCCGAATGTTGGTAGTAATGGGACCGCAGCCCACTGCGGTCAGGGCACCTTGGTAAATACTGGCGCTTTCTTGGGCGATCGATAACTGTTCCTGAGTGGTGGTGAAAATGACGCTTCGGTATTGGCTACCTATGTCATTGCCTTGCCGGTTTAACGTGGTCGGATCGTGCATCGTCCAGAACTCTCGTAAAAGTTCCTGGTAAGAGACTTTCGTCGAATCAAAAATAACCTCAACGATTTCCGCATGACCAGTTGTCCCTTTGCAGACCAATTCGTATGTAGGGCTTGGTGCGTCACCGCCCATATATCCGACGCTAGTGTCGAGCACGCCTGGGAGTTGCCAGAACCTACGCTCGGCACCCCAGAAACAACCGGTTGCAAAATACGCCTTCTCAGATGACATGACCGTAGTTTGCCACTCCCAACTAACTTTTCCCACCTGACTTAGGTTTCGCAGAGAGCGTCCCGTTGCTCCATGCAGGTCAATCACTCGCGCTTCTGGGATCGAATGTGGCCAAAATTATGGCCAGGGCATCATCATGACCTGGGTCGCAATCAAGAATCATCGGTGTCGGGACCATGCGAAGAGCCTACAGATGTCTTCTAATTTCAAGCCATTTTTCGCTACCACTTGAATCAAATATTGCTCGAATAGGTTTTACCTTCGGCGAACTTTTTGCGACGGATCCATTTTCATTGATCTCGGCTGCAGCTCGCTCGGCATCAAGAGTAGGCGAGACAATTGCCAGACATTCTTCATCATCATCCAGATAGAGAGTTATCTGGCAAGAGCCACCTGAGATGTCGGCGCAAGCTTGACTGACCGCGCGATGTACCAGTTCCGGAATTGGCTGCGAATTCATAAACGTCTCTACAACAGTGACCGTAGGGGTCCATCCTCGTTCCGCTGTTTCAGAAACCAGGTCTAGAGCAAGCTGAGCAAAAGCCCCATTAACAAATGGATCCAACTGAATCCGGGCACGCAACCTCTCCTCCTCAATATGCGCCTGTTTTTGCACTTGCTCTCCATCAAGAGTTCCTACTGCGGCTGCATTCGCAAAACTCTCGATGCTATCTAGCGCGGACGACCATTGCTCTGCTCGGTACACCCGTAATCGCCGCTCAATACGTCGCCGAGTTAGTTCGGCACCCTTGCGTTCATTTAAGCGCAAGCTAACGCGCCACCGATTTGCCTGTCGCCACAAGGTTAAACCAATCAGAAACATTCCGAGCAGGGCGATCGCAGGGGCGACAAGTGCGTTTGCGCACGCTTTGGGCAAGAAGAAACTGAGACCGAAAAGACTTGATACCGATGCAATCAAAAATACTCGTTGTAGATGTCTTGGTGCATAAAACACCAAAGCCAGGCTAGTGCTCCCGTATAAAAAGTTGGCAGCCCATCGAAGTTGACCGATACTTACGCAGTTATTGGCATCACCAGCGATTAAGAAAATGAAAGTAAGTCCGATAAAGAGGGCAGCGGCGATCAGCATCCAGGCCCCGCGGCCTCTTGGATTAATCGAAGCGGTAACAGACAAGCCCACATGGAGAATGAGTAGACCGGCTAGAAGAAATTTGGATTGAAATGGCGAGATGAGCCACCAGCTCAATGCAGCTACTGAAAGTGCTGGGGCCGCCAACAACAATCGTCCGATCGAATTGAATTCCTCGAGAATCGAATAGGGGGCTTCGCTCTCTATCAAGTTATCCCGCTCTTGATCCATTGGAATGATTAATTCAACTTGAGTTCCAACCGCACGGTCAGTCTTGATTTCCATCTTTGCGTCGCGATCACGAAGTATCTCTGGCATTATCCGTCCGAGCCCCAAACCTTTGCTGGCTTTCTCAGAAAGACCGACTCCATCATCTGTAACCGTAATATGGAGATTGGCACCTTCCACTTGCCACGCGACGTTAATTAAAGTTCCACGGGAATGTTTTAGGGCGTTACGAATAAGTTCAGCCACGGCATCGCGCACATCGCGAGCTACCGGAAGTGACAGAATTACGTCTTCACTTTGAGATATTTCAATGCGCGGCTCATTTAAACCCAACCGTGGAATCACTGATATTAAAATAGCTGACATCGCGGTTGGCGTTTCTAAACTCTGATAAACCCGTGCTTGTGAGATCTCATCTTTAAGTCGAGCCAATAACGGTTCTGTTGAGCCCTCGCTCTTTCGCACCAGAGAGGCAAGCGTATTTAGCACAGTCTCATGTAAGCGACGCTGCTGCGAGGCGTGCTCTTCTGACAGTGCTTTAACTATCGCATCTCTAGCTTTGAGAGTCTCTAATGATTCAGTAAGGCGATCTTCTTGGGTGAACGTTTCATGTAACCGATGGCTAGTGAACGCCACCACAGAGCCCAGGAGAATCAACCAAACGGGACCGATCCAATCATCCAACCCTCCAGAGCCAGGATTCAGCAATGAATATGTCTGGCTCACAAGCACAAAATGTTCGACGATCGCAGTAAGGAGGATGAAGGAAAACGAAATGGGCCAGGGCGCATAGAGAGCCGCCACTACTTCTGTCGCTGCCCCTGCAAACGTGACGGCATACCAAACATGAGCATTCGAGCCCGGCTCCCAGACCGGGGCGGACAAGATCAATATTGCCAGCAGAATCGAGAGATAATCGCTGTATCTTCTTGGCACTTCGTATTCGACAAGGTACCAAAGTAGAAGTAGACCAAAGAGAATCATCGGCGCCTGGGTCTTACCCTGAGCCCAGGAAATCACAACGGGCGTAACCGTAGGCAACCAACAGAGAGTAAATGCAGCCCGTGATAGCGCCCTTTTGACTTGGTTCAGTTGCGCCACCCTGGTGGGCTTTGGGCTATCAATCTGGACAAGGTCAGAAAGGGCCATATTCAGATCGTGCAATCTGGGCTGATCATGACAGGAGTTTAGGACTCTAGACGCTGCTGGTACGCTCTTACTGTGCCAAGTGCATCCGATTTCTCGTTTGTGATTCTGGAAGACCACCCGCTGCTGCTGACTGCCCTGGCTGCTCAGATCCACGGACTCTACCCAGAGAGCCCGATCGTGTATGAGGGCAAGGACGTAATCGCGGCTGCCAACTTCTGCGACGAAAACACCGTGGCAATCGTGGATCTGGACCTTGGTGACAATCGGACCGCCGCCGACGTGGTTGCGATTGTCGCAGCCAAAGGGTCACGTATTCTCGTTGTGTCTGCTTTGGGGGAAGCCTCCACAATTGAATCTGTGATGATCGCGGGCGCCCATGGCTATATGTCCAAACGGGCAAGCGGAATGGAATTCAAAGAAGCCATCGATGCGGTTCGACATGGTGGAGATTGGATGTCACCCGAGGTGGCTGGGGCAATCGCGTCAATCAAGAGCGGTCGAGTCAAACTTTCTAATCAAGAACGAAAAGCACTCGTCCTATACGCATCTGGTTTAAAACTTGAAACTGTCGCCCACCGAATGGGCCTGGCTCCGTCAACTGTAAAAGAATATTTAGATCGAGTTCGCACCAAATATGACTCAATAGGCCTTGATGCTAGGACTCGAATGGACCTGTACCACGTGGCGAGATCAGAGGGTTTGATCCCTTAAAACAACATGACATCTTTCAAAATCTTATAAAAATGTTGGGGCCGTCAACTACTTGACGGCCCCAACATTTTTTAACAAACAAAAGTAATTACTTAACTGGTTTCGCACCTAGTGCAGTAACTGCGGCATCGAACTTGGTCTTTGCTGCTGCCTTTGCATCGTCATACTTTGACTTCGCGGCTGCAATGTCGTCGGCCTTCGTTGCTGAATTTGCGGCAGCGAGTTTGGCTGCTTTGTATTCCTTAGTAGCAGTTGAAAGGTCAGATTTCTCAACGCTCTTGGCGGCAAGTTTCCCACGGAGCCAAGCAGTCAGTTCCTTACTTGCTGCTTTCTTGGATTTCTCCCCCGCCTGAGCCTTGGCGCCTTCAGTCGCCTCATGGGTGACGGTGCCTTCTGCACCGGTACCCGCACCAGATACGGAAGGTTTGGTTGGCTTAGGTGTAGCAGTTGCGGCAAAAGCCGTTGATGCGCTGCCGAGGGAAAGAACTAGTGCGCCCGCTGCTATAGCGGTAACTGATTTGCGTGAAATCACAGATGCTCCTTGGTTGAGTGGGTAAGCCAGAGGTTAGGTTTCTGACATGAGTCAGAACCGAGCGCAGCCCAGGAAATTGCTGGGTGGCGTCAAAGAGTTCTCTGTGAAAGTAGAGCCACCACCTGGTTGGCAATCTTAGAAATAGGTTGACCGATTTCCACTTGGAATCCAGCTTCATCTGTCTGTAGCAATTCGAGCGTCTCCAGTTGGGAATCTAGAAGCGTGGCAGGCATAAAGTGTTTTTGCCTTCGTTCTACCCGCGATTGAAGAATTTCACGTGATCCAGCCAAATGTACGAAGAGGGCCGTTGGCGCATGACGTCGTATTTCATCTCGATAACTTCGTTTTAACGCAGAGCAAGCCACAACTAACCCTGATTGGTTCGCATCAGCAAGCACCTGACCAACCTGGCCCAACCATGGCCAGCGATCATCATCTGTGAGTGGAATTCCCGCCGCCATCTTTGCGACGTTGGCTGAGGAATGTAGGGAGTCGCCGTCGACGAAAACGACCCCCAATAATTTGGCTATGCGAGAGCCAACCGAGGTTTTCCCCGACCCAGATACCCCCATGACTACAACCAGCGGGGGTCTATCCACTGATTCCCTAGCGGGCAACGACACTGCCCCGTTTGCGCGACAACGCATCCGAGGTCGCCGCTAGCAGAAGTACCGCGCCGGTTACAGCTAGATCTACACCAGCATTAAGGCCCATTAGCCCGAGTCCATTGTCGATCATGGCAATCACAAATCCGCCAATTGCGGCTTGACTCAACCGGCCCTTGCCGCCAAACAAACTCACCCCACCGACGACAGCAGCTGCGACGCCATTAAGCACGATAGTCCGACCGGAAGAGGCATCGACTGAACCGGTTCGACTAGCAGAAATCACTCCAGAAAGCGCCGCGATGGTTGAGCAGAGTGTGAAGGCAACTATTTTCACTCGACTGACATTGATTCCAGCTCGTCTTGCTGCCTCTGGATTGCCGCCGACCGCGTATAGATGGCGACCAAATTTTGTGCGATCCAAAAGATACGTGCCACTTAGGAGAAGCACCGCGACTAGTGGAACAACAATCGGCACTCCACTTAGCGGATGTGCTGGGTTGTAACTTCTTTCGAGGTTTAGGCAGTAGACCGTTATCGCCGAAATTAAACCAATCAATGCGGTGCGAATATACAAGACAGCAATAGGGCGATTGGCCTGGCCGCTCTGCGAACGATGCCTGCGCGCATCCAGTCCTGATAGCAGCGTGCCCAGAATTATCAGTACCACCAACGCCCAACCTGCCGGTCGAGAGAGGTTGCCGTTTTCGATATTCAGGATGTACTTCGAGCTGATCCGGTAGAGACCGCCTTCGCCAATGATCACAAGTTGGAGACCTTGGAAAGCTAGGAAAGCTGCAAGCGTTACCACGAATGAAGGGATTCCAACTCGGGCTACCAAGATTCCGATCACAAGACCAACAACAACTCCGATGGCGATTCCGCCAAGGAGGGAAACCCACCAAACAATTCCGTGTACTGCCATAGCCACTGCGATTAATGCCCCGGTAACACCAGATGTGACACCAGCAGACAGATCAATCTCGCCAAGAAGCAGTACGAAAACTAAGCCCATGGAAAGCGTTATCAAAGTTGCAGCTTGGGTAAAGAAATTTGCAAAATTAATTGCTGTGAGAAACACCGGGCTAAGAAAACTAAACAACACCGCCAGAACAATAAAGCCAATTACCGCAGGCAGAGATCCCATCTCTCCGCTCTTGGCTCGCGATAGATACTGCGACACCTGGTCTTTAAGCGAACCCTCTTGGCCCGTGCCAATCGGCGTAAAGGTACTCATGCTTTTATCGGCTCCGTCGTAACTGGCATCGATTTAGTTCCAGTGATGTAGCCAACGATGTCATTGTGGTTAGTCTCATCTTTATTCAACGCAGCAACCATCTTCCCTAGATAGAGAACATAAATTCGATCAGCCACTGCGAACACATCCTGCATGTTGTGGCTAATTAGGATCACTGCCACTCCACTATCGGCCAGTCGTCGCACAAGATGCAAAACTTGTTCGGTCTGGGCAACACCAAGAGCAGCAGTTGGCTCATCAAGAATCACGACTTTGTTGTTCCAAAGTACCGCGCGCGCAATAGCCACGCTCTGTCGCTGTCCACCGGAAAGGCTCGCCACTTTTTGTCGCACTGATTTAACGGTGCGAACCGAAAGATCAGAAAGAGTCTCTGCCGCTTTAGATTCCATGCTGGCTTCTCGAAGAGAGCCTCTGCGCACTTCTTCACGACCCAGGAACATATTCTGAACAATGTCTAGGTTGTCGCAAAGGGCTAGGTCTTGATAAACAACCTCAATGCCGAGTTCTGCGGCCTGGCGGGGAGTATGTATATCAACCCGCGTACCTTCGAAATGTACTTCACCAGCACCATAAGGTTGGATGCCCGCAAGCCCTTTGATGAGCGTGGATTTTCCGGCGCCGTTATCTCCCACAAGAGCAGTGACTTCACCAGCTCGGGCTTGAAAATTAACACCTTTGAGAACTTCAACTGGACCAAATGATTTTTCAATTTCAATGAGTTCAATCCTGGGTATCGATTGTTGGCTCACGTTCACCTCTCCTGCATAAGGGTGCTGCACCGGCTCTAGCCTAGAACCGGTGCAGCACCCACCAACTACTTCAGGGACTTATTTCCTGCTGAATTACTGAACGCCGTACTTTGTGCAGGCAGCGGCAACCGCACCGGCACAGATTTCTGCCGCAGTTGGAACTCCAGCTGCACCAGTGGAAACAACATCCTTAACAGTGGCGGCACTCACGCTGATCGGTGTCAATGCCATAAATGGCGTTCCGTCAGCGAGTTTGCTGTTCACCGTAGGAGTCTCACCCTTGAGGATTGCGATTGCGATTGCAGATGCGGCATCAGCTTCTAGCTTGAATGGCTTGTAGACCGTTCCGGTCTGCTTGCCAAGAAGCACGTTCTGAAGACCAGCAAGAGAGGCATCCTGGCCTGAGACCGGAACCTTCATGCCGTTGTGGTCTAGAACGGTGATAACGCCAGCAGCATTAGTGTCGTTGGCGACCCATACTGCATCAATCTTGCCCTTTAGTTTGGTGAATACCTGCTCGAAGTATGTGGTGGCTTTGGCGCCATCCCAAACTCCTGGGGTTTCACCGGCTGGGCTGATGCCAGCAGCTGACATAACAGCAACCGCACCATCACGGAACATCTTGGCGTTGCCATCGGCCGCGTCGCCACCAACATAAACAACCTTGGCGGTCTTAGCGTCTTTGCCGGCAGCCTTTAGACCATCGACGATCATCTGACCTTCTAGTCCACCAACTTTGACGTTGTCGAACGAGACGTAGTAATCAGCACCTGCGATCGCCCGGTCGTAGGCGATAACTGGAATACCTTGAGCCTTGGCCTTCGCCGTAACTTGGATACCAGCGCCTTGTAGATCATCCAAGATCATGGCACCGCAACCGGCAGCAAGCTGCTGGTCAGCAATGGTTCCGAACTTGGCAGTGTCGCCCTGGGCATTCTGGATGTCCGCAGTGAAACCGGCGGCAGTGATAGCAGCTTCTAGGGCTGGACGGTCACCTTGTTCGTAACGTGGCGAGGAAGCACTGTCCGGGAGGATTACGCAAATCCTTTTCGCCTTATCCGGCGCGGCAGAGACTGCAGATGAACTACTTGAACTGCTGCTGCAAGCTGCAAGCAGCAATGCGACAGCTGCTGCGGTTGCAGCTAGAGCTATAGAAGAGCGCTTCGACATGCTCTCTCACTTTCTAGTTAGGGGGTTAGAACAATTGGCCGAGAACTCGGCGTTTAACTTCTACGCACACGTGCGAACTTTCCTTCCTACCCGCAAACCTGATGGAGTATGAATTAGGATCGCACGTCGCAGCGAAAAACAGTGTGAACTTCCACCGATAATTTTTTCACTACGTCGTCGATATAACTCCATTTTCAACTTTGGCACCAGAGGATTCAGATAACGAATGAACACCAAACTGGTAACGCTTTGATAACAAACTCTGCCAGACGGATATGGGGCAGAAGGTGCCGAGCCCCTAAGGAGTGAGGTCCAGGGTTTGGGTCGAAGTCTCAACCAAATGTCGACATTCCTAAACTGAATTCCAATATTTAATGAAGAATTTTCGCTCCAGACGTAGACAGTTTGCTCATTTCGGGCAATTCTTACGCCAGAGTAACCCCGGGACTCCGCTCAGGACCCCTGAGCTTCATGGAAAAAGGAAGGTACCTCAGTGTCAAAAAAACTCTCCCTAATTGCTGGAGCTGCCACTCTTATGCTTGCAGTCGGCGCTCTTGCCGCCGTGCCAGCAGAAGCAGCTAGCAAGTCAAAGGCCAACACCGCCAAATCCCTCAAGGATGTCGGCGGACTAAATGGTCTTATCAAGCTCGCAAAAGCCGAGAAGGAACTCAACGTAATCGCCCTGCCAGCAGACTGGGCAAACTACGGCGAAATGATCACCACCTTCTCAAAGAAGTACGGCATCAAGGTCAACAGCCAGAACCCAGATGGGTCAAGCGCCGATGAAATCAACGCCGTGCAGACCCTGAAGGGTCAGAAGCGTCAACCTGACGTCGTCGATGTTGGTCTTCCATTCGCCGTTCAGGGTGCCAAGAGTGGGCTGTTCGCTCCTTACCAGGTTGCTGGCTGGAACGACATCTCAGCTGATGCCAAAGAGCCAACAGGCCTCTGGTTCTTTGACTATGGCGGGTACATCGCCATTGGTTATGACGCCAAAAAGGTTTCAGTACCTCCTACTTCGTTCAAAGATCTCCTAAACCCGGTCTACAAGGGTCAAGTTGCTCTTAACGGAAACCCAGCTAAGGCAAACGCTGCTTTCTCAGGCGTCTTTGCTAGCGCGCTGGCAAATGGTGGAACTCTAAACACGGTTTCCAAGGGCCTTGACTTCTGGAAGACCATGAAGGCCAACGGAAACTTCATCCCTGTCGAAGCCACTCCTGCCACTGTGCAGAGCGGCCAGACCCCAATCACTCTTGACTGGGATTACCTACAGGGCAAGTACTCCAAGGAATCAGCCGGCAAAGTTGACTGGAAGGTCGTTGTTCCTAGCGACGCCGTCTACGGTGGTTTCTACGCACAAGCTGTTGTCAAGAACTCTCCTCACCCAGCCGCTGCTCGTTTGTGGCAGGAGTTCATGTACAGCGACCAGGGTCAGAACATCTGGCTCAAGGGTGGTGCTCGACCAATTCGTCTAAGCGCAATGGTCAAGACCCAGAAGGCAAACGCCACCTATGTCGCTGCACTACCAGCAGTACCAGCCGGACAGAAAGCAGTCTTTGCAACCCTCGACCAAATCCTTTCTGCTAAGGACACGGTTGCGGCTATCTGGGGTACTTTCTAAACCATGAATAAAACCGCGACATCGGTCGCGGGAAGCGATGACCTAACCGTGGCCGGAGGAAACTCCGGCCACGGTTACCGTCATAAATCCCGCATTCGAACTAATTTTGGTATCTACGGTGGAGTATTTCCGTTCTTTATTTATGCCTTACTATTTTTTGGGCTCCCCACGTTCCGAGTCGTCTATCTCGCATTTCAGAATCAAGATGGCGGCTGGACTCTGAGCAATGTCCGAGAATCAGTTAAAGGGATCTACTTACTCTCCTTCGAACGTAGTCTCGAGTTGTCAGCGGTTTCTTCAATCACCGGCGCAATCCTTGGATTTACCGCGGCCTACGCGATTGCAATCTCCTCGCGCCCAGCACTGCGCAGAGTCGTTCAGACCGCGAGTGGAGTGTTTGCAAACACTGGTGGCGTTCCACTTGCCTTCATGTTCATCGCAACCATTGGCACTTATGGGTTAGTGACGAAGGCCCTCAAAGTATTTGGAATTGATCTATATGCCGGCGGCTGGACTTTGTTCACCTTCACTGGCTTGGTTCTTGTTTATCTATTCTTTCAAATTCCACTAATGATCATCGTCATCCTGCCAGCGATCGATGGTCTGCGTCTTGAATGGCGTGAAGCAGCAGCGAGCCTTGGTGGTTCTAAGTGGCAGTTCTGGCGTTACGTGGCCGGCCCACTCCTCCTGCCTCCATTCACTGGTGCTGTGCTTCTTCTTTTCGCAAACTCTTTTGCCGCCTATGCAACAGCGAGCGCGCTCACCAGTGGCACTATCCCGCTGGTTCCACTGCAGATTGGTTCTTTGGTATCAGGAAACGTGATTGCTGATCGTGCCAACCTTGGCTATGCATTGGGCTTTGGCATGATCGTGATCATCGGAATCGTTATGGGCAGTTATGCATACCTAGAAAAGAGAAGCGCCAAATGGCTACGGCGATAACCGCACCCCCTAAGAAGGCTCCTAAATCGGGGCGCTCCATGGTCTTGGTTCCCAAGATTGGACCTGGCCTTGGGTTCGGTCTTTTTGTAGTCGGTTTCTATTTCTTAATGCCAGTCATTTCCGCTTTTGAATTCAGTATTCGAGACATCAATGACACCTACAGTCTCGGCGTTTACGGCCGGATAACTTCAGCGCCAGATTTTGGCACCGTAATGTGGCTAACGGCCCGTCTTGCTATTACGACCGTGCTGATCACCATTTTGATCATGGTGCCAACCGTCACCTTCGTTCATTTGAAAGCCAAGAAACTGCGCCGTCTGGTCGAGTTCGTATCGCTTCTCCCACTGGTAATTCCGCCAGTGGTACTGGTCCTTGGGGTACTTGCGAGCATGCCGACCTCTGTCAAAGGCTCACCAATGCTGTTGGCCTTTGAATACGTAATGCTCGCGATGCCTTACACCTTTAGAGCCCTTGATTCAGGGTTAGGGGCAGTTGATGTTGGCACCTTGGTCGATGCGGCCAGAGGACTGGGCGCTCCATGGCGAATGGTGTTCTTTCGAATCATCGGACCAAATATTCAAAGCGCTATCCTTGGCTCGATCTTCCTTACCGTCGCGCTAGTCCTTGGCGAATACACCATGGCATCGTTGATGCTCTGGGAAACCTTCCCAACTTGGATTGCCACCATCGGACAGAGTGAGGCCTCGCTAGCTGTTGCCTTATCAATTTTCAGTCTGGGCTTTGCCTGGATCCTGCTCCTGGCTTTATCAGCAGCTGAGCGCCGCCAAAAAGGAAAGAAACCATCAGGAGGAGAAGCGTGACCACGCAGACAAGTAGCGATGTAGAGCTAAAGGCATTACGTAGAACCTTTGGTGACGTAGTCGCGCTGGACTCGTTCAACCTGCACATTGAGCCAGGCGAACTCATCTCGTTGCTCGGCCCCTCAGGATGCGGTAAAACCACTGCATTACGCATGGTTGCTGGCCTAGACCAACCAGACTCTGGTGCCGTGGTTGTCAACGGAGTCAACATCACTGCTCTGCCGCCATCAAAGCGCGACATGGGAATGGTCTTTCAGGCTTACTCACTCTTCCCAAATATGACTGCCCGCCAAAACGTAGCTTTCGGACTGCAGGTACGTAAACGTGGCAAGAGCGAACGAGAGAAGAAAGCACAAGAACTCCTAGAGTTAGTGGATTTGATTGCCCAAGCCGATCGCTATCCGCACCAAATGTCAGGTGGACAGCAACAACGAGTTGCCCTAGCCCGAGCATTAGCGATTGAACCAAAGGTGCTTCTGCTTGACGAACCACTCTCCGCTCTTGATGCGAAAGTACGCACGCAGTTGCGCGATGAGATTCGACGAGTTCAACAAGAGGTAGGTATTACAACGATTTTCGTAACTCACGATCAAGAAGAAGCGATGGCAATTTCTGATCGCGTCGGAGTCATGAATAAAGGAAACCTTGAACAACTTGACGCACCTAATGTGGTCTATTCGGACCCGGCGACTCCGTTCGTTGCCTCATTCGTTGGAGCCATGAATCGGCTTACCGCAAGGGTGATTGATACTCAAATGGTTGAAGTGCTTGGCACGCCATTGGCGATCAGCAATTCAATGCATGGACAGTCGGTCGGAACGACTGTTCGTGCGCTCGTCCGACCCGAGCATGTGGTCTTCAGCGATGTTGACTCATCGGGTCATGGTGCCATCGGAACCATTTTTGATCGCTCGTTCCGCGGTGCTATGTCACGAATCGTGGTAACTCTAGAAAATGGCGACTCGGTCAATGCCGATCTGGCTAGCAACCAGGTGCACGATTTAACTCCTGGCCGACGCATAAAGATTGGCACTTCGGCAAGCAAAGCTCTCGTCGAAAACTAACCGCGATCTAGTTTGAGAACGACATTTCGATCTTCTCTGGCGCCTTCGCCTCGGGAGAGCGGATTGTGGGACCCGAGTTCAGCACGACGTTGCCAAACATTTGCGCTCAACACTCGAGAGAGAGCAGCGAGCGCTATCGGCTCAGCACCACCTTCATATTGAAGAGGGGCTGCGTGATCAACAACAGTTAAACCGATGAAAACTTTGCCATCGCCGTCTTCCACGATCTCAACCACCCGACTCTGCTGCGGCCAGTCTGCATGAGATGCGGTTTCAATAAGCCAGAAGCCTTGGGTCTGTTCTCGATCGCCAATCCAACGCACATGATGGCGATGCTCATGTCCGGCTAACCAAGCAACAATGATCGGATAGGACAAGAGCATGGATTCAAGTTCTTCGTGACAAATTCTTCGGCCCGCGCCCTCTGGTGCGTAATCGTTAAACATAGTGTTGGGCGGATGATGAGATGCCAACACCACCGGGCGATCAGCGTTCTTTAACTGATTTTCCAACCACGCAAATTGAACTTCATCAAGAGATCCCTGCCAACCACCAAATTCATTGACAGTATCCATCACAATCAAACGCACCCGCCCGACATCTTTGGCGTAGTACATGGTTCGCTCTTGAACATTCTGCTGAGTGAATCCATGCCCTTGCGGAAGTCCAGGTGATGCCAAGTGTCTAGCTGCATATTCTCCACGCTCTAGCGCCCTGCGTTCGTTATCTGGCGTTACGAATGCATAGGGCGCATCGGAATCTTCTGGATATTGAGCTGGGCCAACTTCGCTAAAGAAAGTCAATGCATCCATCAAAGTCATGTTGCTAGGCAATTCTTCATAGCGTTTGCTATCCGTCATCGCGATTTGAGTGGCCTGGGTTGGCGCCACCGTCCCCTGTAACAGCGCATCATGATTTCCGTGGACTGCATACCAGGGGAAACCTAAGCCCGTCGCCTGAAACGGTCTACGACAATCGTCGAGCAGTCCAGATATCTGTGGGAAACCATATTTTGCGCGGGCATCATCATCTTGAGCGCCAGAGGGAGTGCCATGCGGGTGCCAATATTTTAGGTCATAAGTATCAGGGGAATCTCCCATAACGCCCTCGTACAGGTCTGAACTGCCCGAGTCTGGTGTTACTTCTCCCCCATCTAACAACGAGAGGAACCAAGAGACTTCATTTACCTGCGCATTGTCGGTGGTATCACCAGTGATGATCGCACCATCAATTGGTGCTCCAGATAATGGTCCGCTCGTAATGCTGTTTAGTGACTGGACCATTGACTCAACCACGTGGGGCGAGAGCATTGCGTGCGGACGGTAAGTACCGATCGTGCCAACCAGATCACGTACCGGACTATCTGGATCAGCCCAACGATCTAAGTACTCAGGACGGAGCGGAGACTGAGCATCACAGATATGTAGATCAGAAAGATGATGTAAGACCAACAAAGGTTTTGAACCGACCGGAAAACTTTCGCCTAAGTGCTCTTCACCCTTTGTGTGAACCAGATTCCGCCAGCCTTTCTCATTTGGCTCCCCTGGTTGGATTCTGGCTTTAACTGACACTTTCTATGCCATCACCTAGAGCGGCACTCCGCTGGCCAGCAATCAGTTCTGTGTATATACGAACCTGCTCATCAATGTCTTCATCGCTCCAGCCCAAAACTCCAGCTATCAGCGAGGCAGTTTCTACCGCAATCCCCAACCCACTATCAGCGCTTTCAAAACAGATCCGAGTGCGTCGGCCAAGAACATCGTCAAGACTACGGGCTCCTTCATATAGGACCGCATACAGAGCCTCGACCTTCAAATATTCAAGGCCCGGCTCCATCTCCGACAGCAATAACGGATTCCCGCCCGCAAGTTCAAGTACCTCTTCGAATAACGAGCCATAGCGATTAATCAAGTGCGTGATGAGTTGAGCGCTGGCCCCGTGCTCTTCAGCCAGTAATTCGACTCGGTTTCGCAAGGCGGCAACCCCATCTGCGCCGATTAACGTGATCTCTTCCGTGCAAGATTCTGGAACCTTCCGGCCCAAATCGCTCACGGCCGCATCCACCAAGTCGCGAGCCATAATTCGATAGGTCGTGTACTTGCCACCGGCCACGCTGACCAATCCAGTTAATGGATGATCAACAACATGTTCGCGCGAAATCTTGGTTGTAAGAGAACCTTGAGTAGATGCAACCAGTGGGCGAAGCCCAACAAAGACTCCGAGAATGTCCGACCTTCTCAATTGTTTAAGCAAGATTCGATTAACTTGGTCAAGCAAATACTCAATATCCTCTTGAGTGGCAAGGGGATTTTCACGTTCGCCCGTCCATGGAGTATCGGTCGTTCCGATAAGCCATTCATTTTTCCAAGGAATAATGAACAGCACACTCAATTCGGTTTTAAGAATCACTCCCGTTTCAAGCGATATCGCTGAACCTGGGACAGTGATGTGAACGCCTTTGCTCATCGTCACTGAGTAACCCGGGGTTACTCCCGCTCGCGCATGCAACTCGTCGCTCCAAACCCCTGCCGTCAAAGCAGTGACTGTTGAGCGAACCTCAAAAACTTGATCACTTTCAGCATCTCTAACTAGCGCACCAACAACGTCGTCGCCTTCGCGCAATAAATTCAGACATTCAACGCGCGTTGCAACCGTGGCCCCATACATAGAGGCAGTACGCGCCAAAGCCATTGTGTGTCGAGCATCGTCAACTTGAGCGTCGTAATAAAGAACTCCGCCACGCAAAATGTCGGGTC
>Ga0315270_10000755_pt1 | contig 17361 bp, 17 predicted proteins | sample C1_bottom_MG_FD_204932 | JGI IMG/M metagenome (GOLD analysis project Ga0315270, IMG submission 204932) | Sediment microbial communities from Yellowstone Lake, YNP, Wyoming, USA - C1_bottom | ecosystem: Environmental > Aquatic > Freshwater > Lake > Sediment | place: USA: Wyoming | collected...
CGCCCTTGATCGCCTCACCGACGCGGTCGATATCGCGTTCCAACGCGCGCGCCAAACCGCACACGGTACTTTCCTTGATGACATCGGCGACGGCTTTTACCGCCTCGAAATCGCCATTCGACGCGGCCGGAAAACCGGCTTCGATCACATCCACGCGCATCCGTTCCAGCAACTTGGCGATGCGCACTTTTTCGTCGCGCGTCATGGAGGCGCCGGGACTTTGCTCGCCGTCGCGCAAGGTGGTATCGAAAATAATCAATTTGTCGGTCATGACGTCAGTTCCTCAGTAACACCCCGGCGCATGGCGCAGATGCTCGCGCAGCATGCCCCGGGGTATAAATTAGTTCAAGAGTTTGCAACGCTGGGTAGCGTTACGCGGGGAAAACTATGGGTACTACGAAAGGTTGGTCTGCCCTACGGCAGGTGCAGCAGGAACAGCGAGGCAAGAATAGCCGGCACGCCCGTGAGGTGCTCGGTACGAAAAGGCGCGGCGTGTCCGCGAAGAGTCTGCATGGCATTTACTATAACGGCAGGGGTTGCCGAATTCCAAGCGATTATTTACGGTGTTTTTCCGCTACTGTCGTCCGGACCCTCCGGCGTCTTGCGCGCGGCACGCTTTTCGCGCCGGTACTTGAGCGAGAGCAAGGGACCGGAAATCGCATACATTAAAAATGCGCCGAACAATACCTGCGGCGGATCAATGGAGATAAACGCGTACACCAGCATGATGATCAAGACCGCCACGAACGGGACTTTGCCGCGCAGGTCGAGATCTTTAAAGCTGTGATAGCGGAGGGTGGAGACCATCAGCAGCCCGATGACTACGGTCAGCACGAAGGCCGGTACGCGCAAGTACGTGAGGTCCGCATTAAAGTCATGACCCACCCACATCATGCCGGTGACCACGGCGGCAGCCGCAGGACTGGGCAATCCTTGAAAGTAGCGTTTGTCGGCGGTGCCGACCTGCGTATTAAACCGGGCCAGACGCAGCGCCGCACAGGCGGTGTAGACAAACGCCGCCAGCCAACCGAGCTTGCCCATGCCGGACAGCGCCCAAGTGTACATAATCAAACCGGGCGCCAAACCGAACGACACCATGTCGGCCAGACTGTCGTACTGCGCGCCGAAATCGCTCTGCGTATTGGTCAGGCGCGCGACGCGGCCGTCGAGACTGTCCATGACCATCGCGACAAAAATAGCAATCGCCGCCGGTTCATAGCGCCCATTCATGGCGGCCACGATGGCGTAAAAGCCCGCGAATAAACAACCGGTGGTAAACAGATTCGGCAGCAGGTAAATACCGCGGCGCCGTTTGATTTCGGTGGGTTCGTTATCCATCAGTGTGACTCGTGACGATGCTGAACTGAGTGTAGCAACAATATCGGCGGCGTTCGGCGCCGAGGCGAGGAAGACTGGATGATGTTGGAAAAGAATGCGGCGAGGTGTTGGCCACCCCGCCGCACCGAGAACAGCTAGTTCTTGGACTTATCGACAATCTTATTGGCTTTGATCCACGGCATCATGTCGCGCAGCTTGGCGCCGACGACTTCGATTTGATGCTCGCGTGAACGACGCCGCATCGCGTGCATGGTCGGTGCGCCCGCCTGATTTTCCAGAATGAATTCGCGCGCAAACTGGCCGTTTTGAATCTCGGTCAAAATGCGTTTCATTTCTTTCTTGGTTTCTTCAGTGACGATGCGCGGGCCGCGCGTCAGGTCGCCGTATTCCGCGGTGTTGGAAATCGAGTACCGCATGTTGGCAATTCCGCCTTCGTACATCAGGTCCACGATCAATTTCAGTTCGTGCAGACATTCGAAGTAGGCCATTTCCGGCGCGTAACCAGCTTCGACCAGGGTTTCGAATCCGGCCTGCACCAGCGCGGTCGCACCGCCGCACAGCACGGCCTGTTCGCCGAATAAATCGGTTTCGGTTTCTTCACGGAAGTTGGTTTCGATGATGCCGGCACGACCGCCACCGTTGGCCGACGCATACGACAGCGCCATTTCTTTCGCCTTGCCGGAGGCATTTTGATGCACCGCGATCAAGCTCGGCACACCGCCGCCCTGCGTGAAAGTCGAACGCACCAAATGACCGGGGCCTTTGGGCGCGATCATGATCACGTCCAGATCGGCACGCGGATCGATCTGACCAAAGTGAATGTTGAAGCCGTGCGCAAATGCCAAGGCCGCACCCTTCTTGATATTCGGTTCGATATCTTCGCGATAGATCTTGGCCTGATGCTGGTCGGGCGCGAGAATCATCACCACATCCGCCGCCTTCACCGCTTCGGCAACCGGCTTCACCGTCAGGCCGGAATTTTCTGCCTTCACGGCCGAGGCCGAACCCAAGCGCAGTCCAACCGTGACCTGCACACCGGAGTCTTTCAGGTTGTTCGCATGTGCATGGCCCTGCGAACCGTAACCGATGATCGCGACCTTCTTGCTGCGGATGATCGCCAGATCGGCGTCTTTGTCGTAGTAAACTTTCATGAGTTCGTTCCTTTCTAAACCAATTGAAAAGCGTCACGGCGTGCGCGGAAAAGAGCGCCATTGTATCAAAACTCGGCGAATGCGAAACGATTAGGTTACTTCAGGCCGCGCCGGGGCGGCGAGTTAGTTGTGCGATGGCCGCCAATAGCCGGTTCATGTCGATCGGCTTTGACAGAAACGCGGCGGCACCGAGCGCCGTGGCCTTGGCTTCGTCGAGGTGCTCCGAATAACCGGTGCACATCACAATCGGTAAATCCGTGCGGCGCGCGCGCAGTTTCGCAACCAGTTCCGTGCCGGTCAGCCCAGGCATGGTTTGGTCGGTCACCACCAAGTCGAACGCGTACGGATCGCGCTCGAAAGCCGCCAACGCATCAAGCGGGTTCGTGTACGCCGCAGCGTGATAACCGATCGCCCCGAGCATCTCGGAAAAAAACGCGCACAGCAGCGGTTCGTCGTCGACGATCAATAACCGCGCGCCGGTAGTGGCGTCGGGCGCCGTCGGCGACGCCACCACCGGCGCGGCAGGTTGTGGCGCGACAGCGTCCGCAAGCGCGGGAAGCAGGATGCGAAACGTGCAGCCTTGGCCGGGCGGCGATTCGACGACGATATGGCCATGAAACCGGTGCACGATGCCGTGCACTACCGCCAATCCCATGCCGGTGCCCTTGCCGATTCCCTTGGTCGTGAAGAACGGTTGGAAAATACGGCTCAGCAGCGCCGGCGCAATGCCCGGCCCGCTATCCGCGACGCTGAGCTCGACATATTCGCCGTCGATCGCGCCGTGGCACGAGGCGCAGAGCCCGGCGTGGCGCACATTGCCGCGCACACGCACGCGCAGTGTGCCGCCGTCCAGCATCGCGTCGCGCGCGTTAATGCACAGATTCGCCATGAGCTGGTGCAACTGCACCGGGTCGGCGCGAACGCGCGGAACGGCATCGGCATAGTCGCGCACGATGTCCATGTTGCCCGGCAGCGTCGGTCGCAACATCGTGAGCACTTCGTCCAGGGATGCGGCTAACGCCAACGGTTGCAAATCGGCGGGCTCGCTGTCGCGACTGAACGCAAGCATCTGCGTCACCAGGTCCGCCGCGCGCTCGCCGGAAATCACGATTTGCCGCAGAAACTCCTGCAATTTTTGATCTTGGCCGCCGGCGGTATGCCGGATCGCGAGTTTGGCGAAGCCCAAGATGCTCGTCATGATGTTGTTGAAGTCGTGCGCGATACCGCCGGTCAGCAAACCGATCGCCTCCATTTTCTGCGCTTGCTGCAACTGCTGCTGGAGCGCGTCACGCTCCTGCTCGGCGCGCAAACGATTGCTGATATCCTGAAATTCAGTGACCCGATAGGAGCGCCCGTGAAACGGAATGTTTTTCCCGGTCACTTCCAACGGGTAGGTCGTGCCGTCTTTGCGTATTCCAACGGAGAGATACGGCTGTTCATAGCCGCGACGGATATTTTCGCGCGCAATATCGCGATATTCCGGAGCAATGAGCAACACCCCGTCGGTGCCGATCAATTCCGAGACGTCATATCCGGTGATGCGCGCCATTGCCTGATTGCAGTCGGTGAGCATCCCGCCTTCATGCACGCCAATGCCCGTGGACGATAACTCCTGCATGCGCCGGAAGCGTTCCTCGCTGTCGCGCAACGCCGCTTCGGCGCGCTTGCGGTCCGTGATGTTACGGACCGTGCCTTCGACACCACAGACTTGGCCGCTTTCGTCGCGGTAATAGTGCGAATTGGTTTCGATCCAGACTTCGATTCCGTCTTTGCGGCGCAACGCCGCTTCGTATCCAGTCACGCGGCCGCCGCCCGCCTGTAATTTGTCAAGAAAGGCACCGCGCCCGTGCGGATCGACGTATAAATCCGCCAGTCGCCGCCCCAGTAATTCTTCCGGGGTCCAGCCTAACAGCTCGAACGCGGAGGGACTGGCAAGCACCAGGCGACCCTCCAGGTCGGTGCGGTAAAACGTATCGATCATGTTGTCGACGATGCGACGAAACTCGCTGGCCGAGCGCCGTAATTCCTCTTCCGCGCGCACGCGTGTCGTGATGTCTTGCACAATCCCCATGATCGCGGGTGCGCCGCGATGCATCGTGCGCATCGCGTAGACGTCGACGCCGAGCAAGCGGTTTTTCTTGGACAGACCGCGCGCGATGTAGTGGATCGTCGGTACTCTTCCTGAGATGCGATTATCGAGGTGTTGTTGGGTCGTGACGGTATCTTCTGGCACGACAACATCGAGCGGGCTCAGTCGATCGACGACTTCGGCGACCTCATAGTCGAACATCGCGGCGAAATACGGATTCACGTAGCGGAATTTGCCGTCTTGTACAACGTAAATTCCGACCGGCGCGCTTTCGGTCAGCTCGCGAAAAATTCCATCGGATTCGGAAAACGTCGCCATAGCGTATAATCCCCGGCAAACTTCACGACCCATCTTATACTGACAAAAGCGGCCAGCGAACCGATCCGCGTTCCACACCAAAGGCGCGCGCCTGGAATGTCCGGCGAGGTAGAGGTACATGCGGGTTCAGGGTCACATCGAAACGTTCATTACGCAAGTGAAACGGCCGTCCGGCGCGGCATTGCCGGCTTACATGAAGGAAGCACCGGACACCTGGCTGATCACGCGCTACCCGATGTACCGATTGAATGAAGAGCTTTTCGACGCCCGTGAAAGATATGTCGAGCCCGGCAACTGAATATCAAGACTTAGCCCACAAGTTGTTCCTGCACCGGGATCTCTGCGGAAAGATACGGCACGCACTGCTCAAACGGCATCGGGCGACTGAAATAAAAACCCTGGAACGAGTCACAATCCAGTTTGCGCAGATACGTGCACTGATCAATTGTTTCGACCCCCTCGGCCACAACATACAGGCCCAAATTATGCGCCAGCAAAATCATGGTTTCGGTGATTGGCACTTTACCGGAGTTTTTCGTCACATTATCGATAAAGCATTTGTCAATTTTGAGCTTGTTCACCGGCAAACGCTGCAAGTAACTCATCGAAGAATATCCCGTTCCGAAATCATCAATGGAAATGCGCACACCCAGTTCGCGCAGTTCATTGAGTGTTTTGATTGCTTCGTCGACATTCGACATAAACAGGCTTTCGGTGATTTCAATTTCCAGGCAATTAAAGGGCAGCTTGACACCCGACATCACTTCTTCGACGAGTTGCGTAAAGCCTTTTTGGTGCAATTGCCGATTCGAAACGTTAACGGAAACCGATAGCGCCTCATATCCGGCCTGATGCCAACGTGCGAGATCAGCGCACGCTTGACGCAGCACCGACTCGCCGAGTATGACGATTTGCCCGGTTTCTTCGGCAATCGGAACAAAAACCGCGGGCGAGATCATCTTGCCGTCGGCTTGCGGCCAACGTGCAAGCGCTTCAAACGAACGTGCATGTCCGGATTGGGCATGGACGATGGGTTGGTAATGCACGATCAATTCATTGCGATCCAGTGCGCGCCGCAGCTCACTTTTTATGCGCATATGTTCGGCCAATTTCCAGGTCATGGTCTCGGTATAAAACCGGACCCCATCACCACCGGATTTCTTTGCGTCGCACAAGGCGGCGTCGGCCTTCTGTAACAGCTCGTTGGTGTCGTGACTGTCGCCGGGAAACAGTGCCACGCCGATACTCGTTGTGGAGATCACTTCCCCGCTTTCGAGCATATAGGGCACGGATGTAGATGTAAGTATCTGCTGGGCGACTGCGGTTATTTCATCGGGAAAATCGTTGTAGCGGATCAAACACAGAAATTTTCCGCTGCCTGAGTGCGCGAGAAAATCTTCGTCGCGCCTGCACAATCGCAGACGCTGCGCCATTCCGGCTAAAATCGTATCACCCGCCGGCCGACCCATCGCATCGTTAATGCGCTTCAATTGATCGATATCAATTGATAACAGGGCAATTTGGAGATGGTTACGCCGGGCGTTCGCAAGGCGCACGTCCATCTCTTTCCAGAACGAAGCCGCGTTGGCCAGGCCGGTCAGCGAATCAAAATAGGCCAGTTGGTAAATTTGTGCTTCATTGCGCTGTTTGTCGCGGCCAACGAAAACACTAAAGCCGATACAGACCGCAATCACCATCATCCGGATCCACACCTCATGCAGCGAGGGGGAAAATGCTTCTTCCATGAAGAAGCTCCATAACGATGGCCCGGCTTCTGTCTCAATCCAGTTCAACAGGGCATCGCCGATCACATCGACGCTGCAAATCAACACTCCGAGCAGGATTCCACGCACTATGCTGGCGCGCAAATACTCATTTGCTGCGACTGGAGGAAATGCCACGTCATTCATCGACATAGAGACAGCCAAACCATCAACCGCAGATGCAATGTTAGCGTCCGGGCTGGGGCATGGCTTGAATTGGATTTACAACGGCAATACTCACACGCGCAGGCTTTTTTCCCCACGGGCGATACCGGAAACGCCCGAACGCACGGTTTCCAGAATCTGGTTTTGGCCGAGCGCTTTGATGAAAGCATCGAGCTTGGCGCCGGGTCCGGTGAGTTCGATGGTGTAGCTGGTTTCAGTCACGTCGATGATGTGGCCACGGAAGATATCAGACAGGCGTTTTACTTCTTCGCGCCCGCTGTTGGCTGCGCTCACTTTGATGAGCATCATTTCACGCTCGATGTGGTCACCTTCGGTGAGATCAATGAGCTTGACCACGTCAATCAGCTTGTTCAGTTGCTTGGTGATCTGCTCAATGATTTCATCGGAACCGCGCGTCACCAGCGTCATGCGCGACAAGGTCGGGTCTTCGGTCGGCGCCACCGTCAACGATTCGATGTTATAGCCACGCGCCGAAAACAACCCCGCCACCCGCGACAACGCACCCGATTCATTTTCCATCAGGATTGAAATAACGTGTCTCATCACGCCAACTCCCGGTCCGTGTCCACGCCGTGCTGGCTCGGCGCCAGATGCATTTCGTTCTGCCCTTTACCCGCGGCGATCATCGGGTAGACGTTTTCCGACTGATCGGTAATGAAGTCCATAAACACCAGGCGGTCCTTCATCTTAAGCGCTTCTTTGAGGGCCCCCTCAACGTCGGCGGGCTTCTCGATCAGCATGCCCACGTGACCGTACGCCTCGGCAAGCTTGATGAAGTCCGGCAACGCGTCCATATACGAATTCGAATAGCGCGACTCGTAGAAGAACTCCTGCCACTGACGCACCATGCCCATGTAGCGATTGTTGAGATTTACGATCTTGACCGGCAAATCGTATTGCTTGGCGGTCGAGAGCTCCTGGATGCACATCTGCACCGACGCCTCGCCGGTGACGCATACCACGGTTTCGCCCGGGTGCGCGAGCTGCACGCCGAGCGCGGCCGGCAAACCGAAGCCCATCGTGCCAAGACCGCCAGAATTGATCCAGCGGCGCGGTTTGTTAAATGTATAGAACTGCGCCGCCCACATTTGATGTTGGCCGACATCCGAAGTGACGAAGGCGTCGCCCTGCGTGAGCTCGTGTAACTTTTCCAGCACGTACTGCGGCTTGATCAGTTTGCTCTTGCGGTCGTAGGCCAGGCACTTGATGCCGCGCCAGTCGTCGATCTGTTTCCACCACGTGGCAAGCGCCGCGCTGTCCGGCTTCTTTTTGGCGGCACTGGTCAGCTTGATCAGTTCTTTGAGCACGCTGTCGGCTTCGCCGACGATGGGGATCTCCACCGGCACGTTCTTCGCGATCGAGGCCGGGTCCACGTCGACATGAATAATGCGTGCATGCGGGCAGAATTTCTTGACGTCGCCGGTCACGCGGTCGTCAAAACGTGCGCCCACGGCCAACAACACATCGCACGCGTGCATCGCCATGTTCGCTTCGTAGGTGCCGTGCATGCCGAGCATGCCGACGCTGAGCGGATCGTCCGCCGGAAACGCGCCCAAACCCATCAAGGTTTGCGTGATCGGATAACCCAGCAGCCGCACGAACTCGGTGAGCGATTTCGACGCGCCGCCGAGAATGACACCACCACCGGTGTAGATCATTGGGCGTTTAGCATCGAGCAGCAGGTCAACCGCGCGTTTGATCTGGCCCGGATGGCCGTTAACCACCGGACTGTAGGAGCGCATCGTGACTTTATCCGGATAGTGGTACTCCGTTTTGTGCGCGGTGATGTCCTTGGGGATGTCCACCACGACCGGGCCGGGTCGGCCGGTGGTCGCCACGTAGAATGCTTTTTTGATGGTGAGCGCGAGATCTTTGACGTCTTTCACCAGAAAATTGTGCTTCACGCACGGGCGCGTAATGCCGACCGAGTCGACCTCCTGAAACGCGTCGTTGCCGATGAGAAAAGACGGCACCTGGCCAGTGAGCACCACCAGCGGAATGGAATCCATATACGCGGTTGCGATGCCGGTAACGGCATTGGTCGCGCCCGGACCAGAGGTGACCAGCACGACGCCGGCACGGCCGGTGGAGCGCGCATAGCCGTCGGCCGCGTGCGTGGCACCCTGCTCGTGGCGCACCAGAATGTGCTTCACCTTGTCTTGTTTATAAAACGCGTCGTAAATGTGTAGCACCGCCCCGCCGGGATACCCAAACACATACTCGACGCCTTCATCGGCCAAACATCGCACGACGATTTCGGCACCGGTTAATTCCACGATGGATACTCCTCAAGTTACAAAGAAAAAACGCCCTGAATATGGGCGATTTCGAACAAATTTTTGCGAAACATACTTCTATCGTGTTCTGCCCGCGCCGGTCAAGTCATATCAACAGCTTGGGAGCCGAGTGCGGCGCGGGTGCCGCCAGGCGCGCGATCCACAAAAATGCGCGCTGTGTCGCAGATCGCTGCGCGCAACATAAAGGTCAGCGCACACCGGACGACACAGCGGTAGGACGCCGTCTTGAACGGCAACCACCGGATGCTGCGGTGGGCCACCTGCCACATTCGAGAACCTCCAATGCGCGGCCACCAACGCATCATCATCGAAGGACAAACCCAAGACGGAAAAACGTTTCGGCCCAGCGACTGGTCGGAACGCCTGTGTGATTTGCTCGCCGCGTTCGGGCGCGATCAACGCATCCGCTACTCACCGCTGTTGCAGCCGCTGATTCGCGACGGCTTGCGCTGCGTGGTTGTAGACGATAAGTTGCGATCCGCGCATCCTTACATTTTTCAACAAATCATCGATTTTGCGCAGTCGAATCGTTTAGTCATAATTTACGATGGTGAAGGTCCGGCCGTACAAGCCAATGCCGCGTAACACAACAAAAAAAGCCGTGGGGAAGAATGTATGCGATCTTTATTTTTCAAGCTGGGCGTCGTATTGGCTGCATTAGTCGGCTGGGTTGTTTACGACCGCTGGGATGACTGGAGCGCGCACACCGCAGCCAGCGTGTCGGCGGTGTCGACCAAAATGAAGTCGTCGCTACCCACCGAACCGCCGGCCAATGTCACGACCAAAGTCTACAAGTGGCAAGACGCGCAAGGACGTTGGCAGTTCAGCAACGAAGCGCCCAAAACCCAGGCGAAAGTCTCGACCCAGACTTACAACTCCAATGAAAATGTGATGCAACGCCTCACGCCCGAAGACATCGCGCTGGTCACACGCAAAAACAAGAAAGAGGAAACACCGGTCGGCGGTGTGTTCAGTCATCTACCGGCTGCGGTGAACACCGCGCGCGACGCACAGAACGCCACTGCGCAGCACGAAGAGCAAACCCAGCGCGCACTGCAACAAAACTAAACCTATTCACGTCAACGGTTGCTGAACCTACTGGTTCAGATTGCCGTACAGCACGGTGATATACTTTATTTTGCGGGCTCGCTCAAGGTGCATCCCGCTAACGGAGAACTCCCGATGACAACACTGCAAGTCAAACTCGATCTACCGGATAATTTAGCCAAGGAAGCAACTAGTCTGGGATTGCTGGAACCTAAAGCCCTGATAGCACTGCTGCGTGACGCCGTGCGTAATCGCCGCCTCGCGCGTTTGGCAGAAGCTCGTAGCAAGATTGCCAGCGCCGGGATCCCACCGCTGACTATGGAAGAAATCGAAGCCGAAATTGAAACTGATCGCGCCGAGCGCCGCACCAAGCACGCAGACTGATGCGGCTGATTCTCGACACCAATGTTGTCACATCCGGCTTGCTATGGAACGGCGCGCCAGCGCAATTGATCGATGCGGCTCGCACAGATGACATCGAACTTTTTACGAGCCGCGTTTTACTTGCGGAACTGACGCGTATTTTGCGCCGTGCGAAATTCAGTAAAGCCATCGCCGCCAGCGAATTGTCTCTTGATGAGCTGGTGCTCGGTTACGCGGAACTAGTCACACTCGTGACGCCCGTTGAGATTCCGCTCACGATCCTGCGCGACCCCGACGACGATCATGTCTTGTCGTGTGCCCTTGCTGCGCACGCGGAGTGGATCGTCTCAGGCGATCATGACTTGCTCGATTTCAAAACGTTTCGGGGGATATCTATCGTCACGGCAGCGCAAGCCATGCGTATGGTTACCGGGGCGTGAATCCAAAAGAGAACATCCCTGAATTCCGCTAAATTCCAATCTGGTTGAGCGCCAAATGTTGACTACCTCAATTGCGGCAGCATGACGTAGGAAATTTTGAGGGTCAACAAACCTCGGGCGCGGCCGCTGCGTCCACGCAACATCAGCGCATTGCAGAATTGGTTGCGGGCAAATGCCGGGTAGCGATCGCAGCCCGGCCGACAAATTAGCTTTCGGTTCCGCGCAGCGTTTGCAGCGGCGGCTGATTCAGCAGTGACCGCGTCCCCAAATAGCCTGCGAGTCCCACGCCGACCGCGCCGCCGCCGACGCCCACCAGCCACAGCCACGGGTTGAACGTGTACGGCACGTCCAGCACGCGCTGCGCCAGCACATAGCCGAGCAGCGTTGCCGCCGTACCCGCGACCAGCCCCGCCAACGCACCGAGCGCGGCGAACTCGCTCAACACGCCGGTAGTCAATTGCCAACGACTGGCGCCTAAGGTGCGTAGCACCGCGCTTTCGCGTTGGCGTTCGTCCTGGGTCGATTGAATCGCGGCGTACAACACCATCAGACCTGCCAGCAACGTAAACCCAAATACGTATTCGACAGCTTGGGTGACGCGCGCGATGATGTCGCGCACTTTGTTCATGATCGCGGACACATCGATGAGCGTGAAATTGGGGAATTGCCGCAACACCTCGTTGACGGCCGCTTGCTGCGCCTCGGGCACGTAAAACGCGGTGATGTACGACGCCGGATAGCGCTCCAGCAAGCCCGGCGGCGCGACCACGAAAAAATTCACGCGAAATGAATCCCAGCGCACCTGGCGTAAATTGGCGACCTTGGCACTGAAGCGTTCGCCCGCCACGTCGTAGGTCAACTCGTCGCCGACGTTCACGCCCAGGGTTTTGGCGATGCCTTCCTCCACCGACAAAATGGCTTGGCCGCGCGCAGCAGCGCCCCACCATTCTCCTGTGACCAGGACGTTGTCCTGATTTTGCAGTCGTTCCGCCCAGGAAAGATTGAATTCGCGCTCAGCCAAGCGCCGCGCACGCTCGTCTTCCAGAGCTGCGGGGAGCATGTCTTTACCGTTGATGGCAACCAGACGCGCACGCACCATAGGGAACAGCTCGGGAACCGGCAGCTGCTTTTGCTGCATGCTGGTTTGCAGCGGTGCGACTTGGTCGGGTTGAATATTGATCATGAAACGGTTTGGCGCGTTTGCAGGTAGACGTCCTTCCCACGCGCTGAGTAAATCGCCTTTCACCACGCTCAGCAGCAACAAAGCCATCAAGCCGATGCCGAATGCCAACACCTGCACCACGCTGCTGCGCGCGCGCCGCACCACGTTGGCCAAGCCAAAGCGCCAAGCCACCCCGGCGCCGGTGCGCAAGGTACGCAGACTACGCACCAGTACCCACGCCAGAAGTGACAACACCAGCACCGTACCGACCACCCCGCCCAGCATGTACGCGGCCAACCGCACTTCGCCCGCCTGCCATAACAGCAGCAGCGTCAGTGCGCCGAATCCGGCGGCATACGCCGACAGCGTGGGCGCCGGCAAACCGCCCAGATCGCGCCGCAGCACGCGCAAGGTCGGCACGCCGCGTAAGTGCAGTAGCGGCGGCAGTGCAAACGCCAGCAACGTGACCCACCCCGTCAGCAGCCCTGACAACACTGGCCACCACGACGCTGACGGCAAATTTTCCACCAGCATCGACCCCAACAAATCGACCAGCGCGCCGTGCGCGACATAACCCAGCAAGCACCCGGCGCCGCTGGCGAGCAGGCCCAGCCACACGCTCTCCCACACGAACACGCCGGTGATGAACGACTGCGACGCGCCGACGCAACGCATGATCGCGCAACTGTCAAGATGGCGCTCCACGTAACGGCGTGCCGCCATCGCCACCGCCACGCCGGCGAGGATCACGCTGACCAACGCCGCCAGGCCAAGAAATTTTTGCGCGCGCGTCAAGGCTTCGCGTACTTCCTGCCGCGCGTCGGTCACATCGACGATGCGCTCGCCGCGCTGTAGTTGTCCTTGCACCGCAGCGCGATAACTCGCGACCTGCATGGCGTCGCCTGCGACCAGCAACTGGTACTGCGCGCGACTGCCTTCCTGCAACAGTTGCGTGGCGGCCAGATCGTCCAGCCGCAACAACACGCGCGGCGCGATGCTGAACATGTTGCCGCCACGGTCCGGCTCGTAAGTAATCACCTCAGCCAGCTTAAATTGCGCAGCGCCCAGCGTAATGGTGTCGCCGACATTGAGTTGCAAACGCCGCAGCAGATCGGCCTCCACCCATACGGTGCCTGGTCGAGGGATATCGACGGCGCGCACTTCGCCGCCTTGCGGTGCGGCGAGCCGCAACTGCCCGCGCGCCGGATAACCGGGCGCGACGGCTTTCAATTCGACCAGTTGGCTAAGTTCGCCCGCCAACACCATGCTGCGCAACTGCCTGACCTCGACAGTTTGCAATTGCCGTGTGCGCGCCGCGTCGATAAACAATGGGCGCAGTGCGTGATCCGCCGACACCACCAGATCCGCCGCGAGCAATTCGTTCGCCTGCTGCCGCAAGGTTTGCGCCACACGGTCGGTGAAAAATCCCACCGAGGTCACGCTCGCCACCGCCAACACCACGGAGATAAACAACACACGCAACTCACCGGCGCGCCAGTCGCGCAGCAACAAGCGGAAGGAATATTTCAGTACGTTAAACATGCGACGACGCGCTCAACAATTTCCCGCCATCCAACTCCAGGCGCCGTTCACAACGACGCGCTAAATTCTCGTCGTGCGTCACCAGCACCAGGGTCGTGCCCTGCTCGCGGTTCAGCTCGAACAATAAATCAATCACGCGTTCGCCGGTGGCGCGGTCCAGGTTGCCGGTCGGTTCGTCGGCGAACAACAGCTTGGGTCGCGGCGCAAATGCGCGCGCGATCGCCACGCGTTGTTGTTCGCCGCCGGAGAGTTGTTTGGGATAGTGGTGTAGACGCTGCGCCAGACCAACGCGCTCCAGCACCGCTTGCGCCGCCGCGCGCGCATCGGCGCGATTGGCGATTTCCAGCGGGAGCATGACATTTTCCAGCGCGGTTAAATTGGCCAGCAATTGAAACGACTGAAATACAAAGCCGATGCTGGCGCCACGCAGCGCCGCACGTGCGTCTTCGCTCAATGCGAACAAATCCACGCCGTCGATGAACACGCGCCCGGCACTGGCGCGGTCGAGCCCCGCCAGCAAACCGAGCAAGGTGGATTTACCGGAGCCGGACGGACCGAGGATCGCAACCGACTCGCCGGCATGAATGGAAAAGTCGATTTCGTGCAACAATATCAACGGTACGTTTGCACCGTCGCGCGCCGACGGTACTTGTTTGCCGAGCTTCTGCACCAGCACCATTGGAGTCGCTACTGTGTCATCCATCGCAATACGCCTGTTGTTGATTTTTAGCTGCGCACTGTGGCCGCTGTCGGCCCATACTGCGCAACGTGTAGTGTTGGTCGTCGGCGACAGTCTAAGCGCCGCCTACGGTATCGACCAAGATGCGGGATGGGTGGCGTTATTGCAACGGCGTCTGGAGAAAGACTATCCGGGCTACCGGGTTGTGAATGCCAGTATCAGCGGCGACACTACACGCGGCGGACTGGGTCGCATCGACACTGCTTTGAACACACACGCACCTGCGGTGGTCGTGATCGAACTCGGCGGCAACGACGGCTTGCGCGGCTTGCCGCTCAAGGAGATGCGCAACAATCTCGGCGCGATGATCAGCAAAAGCCTGGCCGCGCAGGCGCGAGTGCTGCTGGTCGGGATGCGCATCCCGCCGAATTATGGCCCGCTTTACACACGCGACTTTGAAACCGTATTTACCGCGCTTACGAAGCAATTTGAAGTAGCACGGGTACCATTTTTGCTCGACGGTGTCGCGCTCGATCCCGAGTTGATCCAGGGCGACGGTATCCATCCGCGCGCGGAAGCCCAGCCGCGTTTGCTGGAAAACGTCTGGCCACATTTAGCACCGCTGCTGCGTTAAGATCATCAACATGCAAACCCTGACGCTCACCCAACCCGACGACTGGCATCTGCATCTGCGCGACGGCATCGCGCTGGCGGCCGTGCTGCCCGATACCGCACGCCAATTCGCACGCGCCATCGTGATGCCGAATTTGAAACCACCGGTCACTACGACCGAACTGGCACGCATGTATCGCGAACGCATCCTCGCCGCGTTGCCGAATAAGTCACGCTTCGACCCGCTGATGACGCTGTATCTCACCGACAACACCGCCGTCCAGGAAATAGAACGTGCCAAGGCGAGCGGCTTCGTGCACGGCGTGAAGCTGTACCCGGCCGGTGCGACCACGCACTCGGATGCGGGCGTAACGCAACTGAGCCGATGTCATGCCGTATTTGAAGCCATGCAACGCTTGCGTGTGCCGCTGCTGGTGCACGGCGAAGTCACCGACCCGCAGGTGGATGTGTTCGACCGCGAACGTGCGTTCATCGACACCCAGCTCGCACCGCTGATGGTGCGCTTCCCGGATTTACGCGTGGTGCTGGAACACATCACCACCCACGACGCGGTTAAATTTATACTCGACAGCGGGCCGAACATCGCCGCAACCATCACGGCGCATCACCTGCTGTACAACCGCAACGCGATGTTCGCCGGCGGCATGCGGCCACACTATTACTGTCTGCCGGTGTTAAAACGCGAAACCCATCGCGAAGCCTTGATCGAAGCCGCCACCAGCGGCAATCCAAAATTTTTCCTCGGCACCGACAGCGCACCGCACGCCAAGTCCGCCAAGGAATCCGCCTGCGGTTGCGCCGGCATGTACACCGCGCACACGGCACTGGAGCTGTATGCCGAAGCCTTCGAGAAGGCGCGCGCGCTCGACAAGCTGGAAGCCTTCGCCAGTTTCTACGGCGCGGACTTTTACGGGCTGCCGCGCAACACCGCGAAAATTACGCTGGAAAAAACCACGTGGACTGTGCCGCCGGAATTACCGTTGGGCGACGGCGTGCTGGTGCCGTTGCGTGCGGGGGAGAAAGTGGGCTGGAAAATCAAACCATAACCGGTCAATACCTGTACCGGGCCGTGCACCAACTATCTTTTTTCACCAGCACGGGGCGCACATGCAAAAAATTGCACTGCCGTATGGAAGGCAAGGATCAGAACAGAAATCCTTCTGCCGTTATTCAGCCGGAAAACCATAAGCTCGCATTTCGCTGGATTAGAGCGCTGATTTCAATACACGGCACTTACGCGATAGCCCTGCTTTTCCAGCAACCGCAGCAAGCCACGATCTCCCGGCAAGTGCAACGCACCCACCGCGACAAACGCCTTGCCTTCTTTCAGACGCGGAGCCATGCGTTCGACCATGCGCAGATTGCGCGCGTCGATCAGTTCAGCAATCAGCTTCTGTTCCAGTTTGGAATCGTCGGAGGCGGTGTATTTGTCATTGAGCGCCTGCAATCCCGGCAAGTCGCGCTTGAGATAGATGCCGATCATTTCTTCAAACACCGCTTTGAGTTCGCTGGAATGCTTCACTGCGTCGGCCACGAGCTGGGATTGTTCTTCCAGAGTCATACGATCAAAAATGCTCAACTGTTCCTGCACCGTCTCCAGCCCGTGCACCGCTTTTTTCTGCGCCAGCGCCGCGTCGTATAACGCGGCGTCGAGAAATATTCCGGTTTTTGCCGGTGGCATGCTCAGCGTCAGGAAAATTGCCCAGGGTTTAAAGCTCGGCAACACCATTTCCGGCACGCTGTGCTGCGCCATCAGCGGCACGATTTTGTTGTACAAGTCGTTGCCCAACGCAGCTTTCAAATTGCGGCCATCGCTAAAGACCATCGCCTGTGCGGTTTCTGCGATCGCCTGGTCATCGAGCACCACCTCCATCGTAAAGCTGGCGCTGGCATCAAACACACGCTGCACTTCCGGCGCGACTTTCAACACGCGCTCGTCTTCGGAATGCATGGTGCCAAGCAGAAAACTGGGTTTCGCACCGTCGCGCTCGATTTTCCACAGCAAGCCTTTTTGCTCGGCACCGGCCGCGTGCGTCGCACAGGCCAAAGCGGCGAACCACAAGCCTAAAGCCAAGGCAAAAATTTGTCGGCTGCGATGCAACATGGTGGCAGTACTCCTCAGTTGTGCGGCACAGCATCATTCAAAGACTGAAAACGCTGCGTCGCTAATTGAATATCATTCGATTATCCTAGCAGCCCACCCTCTTAAAGCCGACAAACTGCCAGCTACTATGTCGTACGTATACGAAAAGCCTGTAATCTCAAAACGCTTTCGCGGTTTTCTGCCGGTCGTCATCGACGTGGAAACGGCCGGCTTCAATGCGCAAACCGATGCGTTGCTGGAAATCGCCGC
>Ga0315270_10000756_pt1 | contig 17355 bp, 12 predicted proteins | sample C1_bottom_MG_FD_204932 | JGI IMG/M metagenome (GOLD analysis project Ga0315270, IMG submission 204932) | Sediment microbial communities from Yellowstone Lake, YNP, Wyoming, USA - C1_bottom | ecosystem: Environmental > Aquatic > Freshwater > Lake > Sediment | place: USA: Wyoming | collected...
GCTTGTCAGGAACCGTCGATTGGCTGCCAGGTCAAGGCATCGAAATCAAAGCGAGCGGTAAAGCCGCCGCCAGCGCAACGGACAGCCAAAAACTCGCAACACGCATCATGGCTGCTGGACAATACTCCGTAGAAGCGTGGATCAAATCGAGCAACAACACACAAGGCGGGCCCGCACGCATCGTCACGTATTCGTTGGATGCCAACAATCGCAACTTCACCATGGGCCAAAACCAAACAAACTTTAGTTTTCGCAATCGCAGCTCTGCAACGAACATCACGGCCAACGGTCAACCCAGTCTGGTGACAACGAACAACCCGATCCAAACATCGATGCAACACATCGTCATGACCTTTGACCAAACCAACGGCCGAAAAATATTCATCAACGGTGCTGACACTGGCCTCACCGATCCGCAAGGACCAGGTCAATTGAGCAATTGGAATTCAACTTACATTTTTGCGCTCGGTAGCGAGAACGTAGCCACTGACAATGCACCGTGGCTGGGCCAAATTAACCTCGTTGCTGTTTATGAACACGCGCTAACGGCAGCGGAAGTACGACAAAATTTCGAAGCCGGTTTAATGGACACGACAATTTTGACGTTTGACCTAAGTACCTTGCTTGGTGTTCCAGGCAGCGCTATCACTCTTGAAGCGGCAGATTTCGATAAATCCTCGTACTACTTTGGTCGGCCCACGTTCATCACGCCGAATCCTACCAGCATTCCGGTGAAGGGCCTACGCATCGCCGTGAATGGTAAAGCGCCGGTGGCCGACCAAGTTTTCGCGACTTTGGATACGACCGTAGACAGCAGTCCAAAATTATTATCGCGTTTGGGCACCGTGATCGCCAAAGACAAGGGGCCCACCGTCGATCAATTCACGTTGGTGTTTGATGCGCTTGGCAGCAAACAAAATATTATTACACCACCTGCGGCACCCGTTATTCCGCCGGATGTTGGCATTGCGCAAACGGCACCGGACATTGGCATTCGCACATTTGAGCAAATCAATAACACGATGGCGGCGGTTACTGGCGTCGATCCCAACGGCGCAACGGTATCGGCAACTTTCAATTCCGTTAAACAACAATTGCCAAGCACGCCGGATGTACAAGGATTTTTGTCATCGCAACAAACGGCTATTTCGCGCCTTGCACTGGATTACTGCGACGCGTTGGTCGAGTCGCAAACACTGCGCGATCGTTTTTTCGGCACCACGCCGGCGTTTGAGTTTGGCCAACCACCCGCGACAGCGTTTAACAGCCAGGCGAAAAAAGACATCATCATTGATCACGTCATCGACAACATCGTTGGCACCAATCTGAGCGTACAACCTGCGGCGACAGACTTGCGCCCCACGCTCCAGGGCCTGATCGACGCCATGAATTCAACTTGTCGCGGCACCGCTGCGATCAATTGCACTGCCGCGGCACGCACACGTGCCGTAGTGAAAGCGGCTTGCGCCAGCGTGTTGAGCAGTGCCTCCGTGTTGATTCAGTAACCAGTGCAATGCAACAAAAGCGCGCGCTGACAATCGGAAAAATGCATCTTAGCCACTAGTCACGGAAAACCTATGAGCAAGCACATCGAACAAAACAAATTACTAAACATGCTCGGTCACGGGCGGCCGATGACACGCCGTGATTTCTTAGGTCGCGGACTCATCCCGGGCGTGGGAATTCTCGCTGCACCGAGTCTGCTAGGATTGCTGATGCGCTCGCCTGCTGCCTACGCACAAGCCGCCGACTGCGGAGTAGCAACCGCCGCCGTTGGGAAAGTACCGTTTCTCGCATTCGATTTATCGGGCGGCGCCAGCATTGCGGGTTCCAACGTCATTGTCGGCGGTCCAGGCGGGCAATTGGACTTTCTGCCACCGGAAGGCTATCTAAAATTAGGCCTGCCGGCCGGTATGACGCCGGACAAAGCAAATCAAGTCAACACCCAATTGGGACTCGCCTTTCACGCGGACAGCGCTTTTTTGCGCGGCATCGTGAGCAAAGCATCGCCGGAAACCATTGCTAATGTAAATGGCGCCGTCATCTGCGCACGCTCTGAAAATGACACAGGCAATAATCCGCACAACCCCATGTACGGCATCGCCAAGGCTGGCGCGAATGGAAGTCTGGTTGCGCTCATCGGTAATGATTCATCGGAGTCAGGCGGCAAATCGCGCGCACCAACTACGATGGTTGATTTAAGTATTCGTCCAACGAAAGTTGCCAAAGCATCGGATGCCGCCGGCTTGGTAAACACAGGCAAGCTTGCGACATTGATGAACCCGGAAGACGCGGCACTGGTGATGAAAGCCGTCGAACAATTAAGTGCACCGAAAATCAACAAACTCACCGAGTCTCAGCTCGTTAAAACGCTCATGACATGCAGTTATTCGCAAACCACCGCCGCCGCAACAAAGTTTACGCCTGCGGCTCTCGATCCGACGCAGGACTCTAAACTCACCCAAATTTTTACTGCCGATAATTTAAAAAATGAAGTCTTCATGCGCACAGCCAGCGTCATGAAACTAGTGATCAACGGTTATGCTGGTGCCGGCACAATTGAATTGGGCGGCTATGACTATCACGACAGCACGCGCGCCAACGGCGAGAGAAAAGACTTCGCCGCTGGCCAAGCCATCGGTGCCGCGCTTGAATATGCCAAAGTGATGCAAAAGCCGCTGATGATATATGTTTTCAGCGACGGCGCTGTCGATAGCAACGGCCAAATCGACAACTCGACCGACGGTCGCGGAAAATGCGTGTGGAAAGGCGACAACTCCTCTACCGCTTCGGTATTCTTTTTGGTCTACAGTCCCAAAGGTCGTCCGCAACTCACTGCCAGTACCAAGCAACAAATCGGTTTTTTCAAGGCGAACGGTTCACTTGAAACAACAGCAACGCCGATCAGCAACAACGTCGACCAACTTGCCGCCGCAATCGTGCTTAACTACATGGCATTGAACAACGACGTGGGCAAGTTTGGACAAGTGATTCCAAGCAATGGACTAGGGGCGCCCTCCGCCTGGGACAAATTGATCGCCTTTCAACCGATCGTATAAGTTTGCACAATCAGGACGCGGGTTTTTCGGCGAAATAGGCCTCTTTCTCGAAGAACTCAAAACATTTCTTGAGCTTGTCTTCCTGGTTGCGATTGATATTCGTGAACGCGATGCCACAAACTGGTTGATTTGATTCCATGCGTTCCCAAACAATTTTCCCGGTAAGCGCAACCGGTTTTTGCGCTTGATAACTACCAAGATCACTAAACGGCAAATATACTTCGATTAAGACCGGCTCGTTTTTCTTCAACCGCTCCGAGCACCGCAATTGAATCCCGGTTAAGCTGAGGTCGCGCGTGACTCCTTCAACGTTGCGGCCTTGATATTCCATGCGCACGCGCAATGCGCTGCCCAAGCGCGGGACCTTACGTTGCTCACGATCGCGTCTCACAAACTTTGTCTCACGACTAAATTCAAAGCGTTGTAATAATCGATTTAGTTTTTCGGTGACGCGATAGAGGTCATCGCCAATGGTTGCAGTCGTCTCCACCTTGGCGGAGCTCTCCTTTAGCGTCGCAAACAAACTCGTCAAGTGCGTCTGCAACAAATCGAACTGCCCCATTTGTTCATTGGCCACGGCGAATATTTTAGCGCTGGCTGTAGCAGAGTCACCGATCTCCGTAGCGATATGCTCAATCACATCGGCGGTGGTGCGAGCACTATCCTGGCTGGCATTGACGCGAGAGACAGCTTGTTCCATGGATTCTGAAAGTTTACCCACGTGCTGATTCAGCGTGTGAATAATGGTGGCGATTTCACCAGTCGAACTCGTCGTACGCGCCGCGAGGTTGCGCACTTCATCGGCCACCACGGCAAAGCCGCGTCCTTGTTCACCCGCACGCGCCGCCTCTATTGCCGCATTCAGCGCCAATAGATTAGTTTGTTCCGCGATGGTGCGAATAGTGGCAACGATATTATTAATTTTTTGCGTTGACTCGTTGAGCGCCTGCATTTGCTCGGCCGCACGCGTTACTTCCGTTACGGTTAAATCCATGTCGCCAATGTTTTTACGAATGAGCGCGCGTCCTTCGCCGGCGCGCTTGTCGCTGGCGTGTGCGCGATCCGTTGCTTCGCGGGCCACGTCGCGCACCGATTCCGAAATGCGCTGTAAATTTTGGTTGGCGGCCGACACTTCTTCCGAGCGCTTCTGTTCACTGCGACTGACTTCGGCAATTTCGTGGGAAATGGTGGCCACTTGAAACGCCGAACTTGCCATTTCCTTGCCGCTTTCATCGACACTGCGAATCACTTCGTTAAAATGTTCGAGCATGGCGTTGAAGCTGCGTTCCAGCACACCAATTTCGTCGGCTGATTCCGCGCTGACGGATTGAGTTAGATTGCCGCGCTCGATTTGTTCGACGACGCTACACAACCGACGGATAGGCTTGACTAACAAATTCGACAAAAAGCCCACCGCAACCAACACGACGAACAATTCCAAAAGAGATTGCCAGAGTGAGTCAACTAAATAGGACGATATAGCACGGTCGATCACTTCACGCACCGCCGGATCCGACGCACGCGATTGAACACTCGCCGACAGCGACCGGAGATTCGCATAGCCCGACCAGCGGCTGATCACGATGGTCACCATCGTTACCAACGCAAAACCCCACAACAGCTTAGCGCGCATGCTTAGCGCAAGAAACAAACCTATGCCCGGCACAATATGTTGCCCCCCTGTCGAGTCCGTATGTTGCAAGTCAATCGAGATTTGGCGCCCCAAAAAAAGCCGTTTTGCCCACGTAACTATAGCGAGCGGAAGTTAAATATTTTGACGTATACTTTTTGCGGCCAACCACTCGCCACAATAACCGTACACATTGTTCACTCGCGCGGCCGGCGTGAACCGATGATGTCGAACATCATGCCGGCCAATGCATTGATGCGCGCTACACGAAAAATCAAACCCGCCACCGACATGGCCCGCACTTCACGCACTTCTTTCAGCCGCGGCAAAAACAGTACAGCGACAGTTCCGCGCAACATAGCTGACAAGACAAAAATGCCGTAAATCGGACTGATCCATTGCCATGTCTCGCCAGCGAATGTGATTTGTGTCGGCAACTCGGTGCACAACCAACCACCCAACATGGCGCCAAAAAAAATACATGCGCTGCAAAAAACATTGTGAAATGCCAATAAAGTCACGCGCTTTGCCGGAGGAACCAGGTCAAAAAGGAAATTACTGGCGCTAAGACTAAAGCCAGACCAAATGAGGCCGGCCAAAATCTGCACACTGAGCAAGTAAAAAAAGTCCGTCGATAGCAGCCACAGAAGCGGCAAAACTGGAATCATTGCGCCGGTGGCAACCAGAATCAAACGATTGCCAAACGCATCACCTAGCCTTCCCCACCAAGCCAAAGTCAGGAATTGCATTACCACTACCACGGCACTATTAGCCATGAACTGTAAGTAGGAATAATTCAAGTCACGCAACAGATACACGCTAAAAAATGGCGATGAAATCGCCACCGAAAACTGCAACGAGGCAAAAAAAAGTGAGAAGCGCGCAAAAGGTGAATGACGTAACCAACGCCACCAATCTTTCGCCAGCAGCACTTCGAGCACGGCAGTCTGCCCCGGCGGATCGTACATTCTCGCCAATTGATAAATCGAAACGACTCGCGCCGCAATCGCGATCGCGAAAATCGTGAGGTATCCCCACATCGTATAGCCGCTGCTCGCGAACGTGTGCAGCAGCGTGCCCGCACAAACCAAAGCGCAAAACGCCGCGACGCTCCCCAAGCGCGTGCGGCGCGCAAAATAGCGACCACGCCGTCGCGGCGGCACCAGATCCCCCATCATGCTCGCCCATTGCGGCGTGGTGAGGTTATTTCCTGCGTAGTAAACGACGACGCACAGAATTAACAACGCGATGCCATTTTCCGGGAACCAAAGCGGCAACAATGCGAGCGGCACAAGGCTCAACGCCTGTACGCTCGCGCCAATCACAATGATCGGTTTGCGACGGCCGATTCGCCGCCCCCACCAAGCCGAGACCAATTGAGCGAGAGAACCCAGCAGCGGGGGCAGCGCCGCCAACATACCAATTTGCGTAGTGGTGGCGTGAAGAAAAACCGCAAACGCAGAAAAATACGTTTCGCCGCTCCCTGTCATAGCCGAGTAAGCCGCGGCATCGCGTAACGCATGTCGCAACGATTTGTCGACAACTGGATCTTTTGAATACGCTCTTGCCATCCCTGCGCGCCCCCCAACCTAAATTCTGCAGTGGAACCCTACTACGACCGGCCAATGCACGGAATCTGCGCGAGAAAACTGAAAAATTATTGCTCATCGTACGGCTGAGTACGCCGTCGCCATAATTTTTCAATTTTCTCGCACATCTGCCGCACCGTAGTCGCTCTCGCAACGGGTTCCACTGCAGAATCTAGGTTCAACAAAAAATTACTTCGCGGCGACATTTCCCTGTGGCCAGGTTAGCGGTACATTGATATCCCAACGTGAACAGGTTTTTTGGTACGAATGAACATTCCGCTCATCGCACTCAACATCGTGTTGCTATTGATTACAGTGCGTCGAATTGGTCGTGTGCAAATTCAAATCTGGCAAGCCATGTGCTTGGGCGCAACCATTGTCGTGCTATCAGGATCGATCACCGTGTCCGGTGCCTGGCGCGCCATCGACTGGGATGTGATGGGTTTTCTCACGGGCGCATTTATAATCGGCAGCGGGTTGTTGCGCAGCGGGATGCTGTATCAATCGGCCTACGCCTGGCTGGAACGTGTGCGAACGGTCGATGGTTTGGTAATTTCAGTGTTAGTCAGCGCCGCGCTGACATCCAGCGTTCTCATGAACGATACCGTTGCTATCATTGGCACGCCTCTGGTGCTACAGCTGGCGCGCGAACATCGGCTTGATCCTCGTTTGTTGTTGTTAGCACTGGCGGCAGCCGTAACAATTGGCAGCGTACCCAGCCCGATTGGTAATCCGCAAAATTTATTGATCGCTAGCCAAGGTGCATTCCACAACGTCTTTGGCGCATTTGTTGGCAAATTGGCGTTACCAGCCGTGCTCAATTTGGCGCTTGCTTATATGGTGTTACGCGTGCTGTTTCGTCGGCAATTTCGCCCACTGGTTTTGCGCCCAGCGCCGCCGCCGCGAACCACGGGATCACTCACCTTTTGGGTGAAAATTTCCTTGGCCCTATTCGCCGCCATGGTTGTATTGAAAATTACTTTATTGCAGCTCGGCAGTGGCGCCCAAATCCACTTAAGCTATATTGCATTGACTGCGGCCGCACCTTTGCTTTTGGCCAGTCCAGACCGCCTCCAGCTCATCAAACAACTGGATTGGCGTACATTGCTCTTCTTCGCTGCTATGTTTATCCTCATGGACAGTGTCTGGCAAACGGGAAGCATTCAAGCCTGGGTGCGCACGCATGATTGGGCCATTACGACGCCAGCCGCCGTCTTGTTGAACAGCGTCGTATTAAGCCAAGTCATTTCCAACGTACCACTGGTAGCATTATATTTGCCCCTACTCAAGGACACTGCCGGCCAACCAGAGCTGCTGTTACTGCTGGCCGCAGGCAGCACGATTGCGGGCAATCTTTTAGTACTCGGCGCCGCGAGTAACGTAATCATTATTCACCACGCGGAACGCCACCACGCAACGCTCACTTTTTTCGATTTCGTTCGCTTTGGCATCCCGCTCACATTGCTTAGCCTACCCATCTATTGGTTCACTTTTACCTAGGGTCTGTTGACGTTGGCGAGTGAGAAAACAGAAGCGGCCCCCTCCATTCGTCCGCCGCTGTTACGGCCGTTGCGTACGTCCATCCGCAACCGCGCGAGGTCCTGCTCGGTAGACTTGTCGATTAGCTCATCTATATTTTTACAGTACTGGTATTACGTGTTGTTTGCGAGCGCATTCCGCTTGATCGGAAATACCGAACAAGACGCCGAGCTGCATACTTCTGTACAACTATTGGCGGAATATACGTATAATCCCGCACACGGTTTGGATTACCGTGTTTAGGTTACTCACGATAACAAGGAAGAACTCGGCAAGGACGCAGCACCGTGTCAATCAACCCGGTCCATTTTTTCCGCTCGCTCGGTTTGCGCGCCCGCCTCATGGCATTCGCGACGCTCACCGCGTTGCCGACACTCGCCGCCGTCATTGCCGCAGGCAACAGTCAGCGACATAACGCGACAGCCGACGCCGAGAAAGACGCACTGAACTTGGCGCGTCATGCTACGGGCGAGCACCAAAGTTTGGTCATCGAAACTCGTTATTTATTGTCACTGCTCGCTAAGCAACCCGACGTGATTGGCATGAACCAATTGCAATGCGGAAATTTTATGTCGCGCTTTATTCAGCACGACGAGCGTTACGCTAATTTCGGCACCGTCGATGCCAACGGAAAATTGGTGTGCAGCGCGATACCTATCGCCGAACCAGTAAACGTTGCCGACCGCCCCGTATTTCGCCGCGTACTCGAAACGCGACGTTTCACCATCGGTGACTTCGTCATGGGTCGCATCTCCAACCTGCCGGTACTCGTCTTCGCCTATCCCATTAGCGACGAACAAGATAACTTCAAAGGTGCCGCCTTTGCAGCCTTGTCACTGCAGTGGTTACAAAAGTTGGTGAGCGCCGCCAATCTTCCACCCAATTCACGCATCACGGTCATCGATCGCCAAAGAAACGTGCTAGCGCGCTTTCCGGATGACGATCAATGGAAAGGTAAAAATATCGCGGGCACACCACTCGATGCGGCGCTGCGTCGAACAACAACCGACAACGTCGAGCGACTGCAAGATCTAAGCGGCACGGAAAAATTATTTGGCATCAGCGCACTGTACGGCGACAGCGACGCACCCGAGGCGTACATTGCCGTTGGCATTGATGTCGATGTCGCATTGGCCGAACCCAATGCGATGTTACAACGAAATCTAATCGTTGTTGCTGCGCTATTGGCGCTACTCTTCGCGAGCGCTTGGTGGGGCAGCAGCTTATTCGTACTGCGGCCATTGAGAAGACTCATGGCACTTACCGGCGAATTGGAACGGGGCAACATGGCAGCACGTGCACCCGAATACCCAGGTGACCACGATTTAAGCCGCTTATATCGTGCCTACAATCGCATGGCGGACGCGTTGCAAAATCGCGAACAAGAAATTCAACGTCACGCCAACGAGCGCGCCGCACTCAATCGCATCCATGCGATATTGAGCGCCAGCAACGCCGCCGTGTTGCGCGTTGACGATCGCCAACGCTTACTCGAAGAGATTTGTCGCATCGCCGTCGATGAAGGACAATTTCAATTGGCCTGGATCGCCGAAGCCGACGCGGATACACGCCATTGCCATGCCGTAGCGTGGGCGGGCACAGCGGAAGCGACTATCCGTGAGCTGTGCACGCTGGTCAGCGACGCAATGGCAACAGACAACCCCATACCAGCGCAAACGGCCCTCTTCGAGGACCGCCAAGCCGCCGCGACGATAAGCCAATTGCCAAACCATGCACTGCAGGCTTGGTTCGGCAACCGCGATATTGGCACCTGGGCGGCACTGCCGCTGCGCATCAAAGGACGCTCTGTCGCATGCCTCAATCTCTGTGCAAAACAAACTGAACTATTCGACCAGCAAGAAATGGCGCTACTGCAAACAGTAGCAGCCGACGCCTCATTTGGACTGGAGTACTTGGAAAAAGAAAAGCATCGCAATTACTTGTCTTATTACGATGCTCTCACGGATTTGCCCAATCGATTATTATTCCTCGACCAACTCGAACGTCGATTGCGCTGGGCTCACAACAGCGACCAAAGTATTGCCGTTCTTGTTATTGGCTTGCGCGGTTTGCGCCGCATAAACGACACACTCGGCCGCCGCGTAGGCGACGCTGTTCTCACCAATGCCGCGCGCGAGCTGCGCGAAAAATTCCGCGATATAGAAAGCTTAGCTCGACTCGGCAACGATGAGTTTGGCGCAATCTTGGATGATGCCAAAAGTGTCGCGCTCATTGGCGAAGTCGCCAATCAAGTGTTGCAAGCGGCACCGACGCGCCTCAACGTTGATGGCCACGAAGTCTACGTCGAGTGGAACGGCGGGGTAGCCCTATACCCCGTCAACGCGAGTGACGCCCATTTGCTGGTTAAGTGCGCCGAACTCGCCTGCCACTCGGCGGCAAAGAGTGACGGTAGCACGCTGTTATTTTACTCACCCCACATGGACACCCAAGCACGCCATCGCTACGAAGTTGAAACGCGACTACGGGATGCCGCCGCACGCGGCGAATTTTTCTTGCATTACCAACCAATCGTCGACATTCACACAGGCGACGCGCTCAGTGTCGAAGCCCTGTTGCGCTGGAACAGCCCCGAACTCGGGGCGTTGTCGGCCGCGAGTTTTATTCCGGTTGCGGAAGAAACCGGATTAATCAATTCGATTGGCCATTGGGTCGTCAAGCACGCGTGCAAACAGGTCAATGCGTGGCGCGCCGCCGGTTTGCGCCCCATTACGGTCGCGCTCAATTTGTCGGTAAAGCAACTGCAACAACCGCAATTTGCTGAACGTCTCATCGCGACGCTCAAAGCGGCAGACTGTGACCCTGGGACGGTGCCGTTTGCCATCGAGATTACGGAAAGTGAATTGATGCGCAACGTCAAATCGACCGCCGAAGTGCTGACGCAACTCAAACAAGCCGGCTTTGCCATTTACGTCGACGATTTTGGCACAGGCTATTCGTCGCTCAGTTACCTGCAGCAATTGCCCATTGATGTACTAAAAATTGATCGTTCTTTCGTGCAAGATCTGACCATCAACCCACGTAGTCACTCGATGATCAAAGCCATCGTCAGCATGGCGCACAACTTGGGTTTGCGCGTCATCGCCGAAGGCGTCGAAAATCCGACCGAACTCGCCCAGCTGCGCGACCTGGGCTGCGATGCCGTGCAAGGTTACTTGTTGTCCATGCCTTGTGTGGCGAGCGATGTGGAACCCCTCCTCGCAAAACCATTTTTGGCTGCGCAAGCAGCCAACAAGAGTGGCTAGAACCTTAGCAATATTTCCGCCACCCCAACTGAGCCCAGAACCGTTATACTCAACGCGACGCCGAGGGGTGCGTTTACCTAGATCTAATCGTCAGAAGACAATATGGTTTCGTTCTTGCCTCGCCGCCTTGCGGCACTGCTCATGAAGCTGCTGCGTAGCTTGCCGCTGTCGGCATTGCTGCTCACCGTCGGCTGCAGCCAATTCTATTTTTATCCCAGTAAAGTGATCAACACCACGCCCGAGCAACTGCGCCTCAAATATGAAAACGTCACGCTCACAACAACAGACAACACGCGACTGAACGCTTGGTTTCTGCCCGCGAAAGCGCCCGTTCATGGCACCGTGCTATTTCTCCATGGTAATGCCGAAAACATCGGCACACACATCGGCGCGGTATATTGGTTGCCCGAGCGTGGTTACAATGTCTTGCTGTTCGACTACCGTGGTTATGGTCAATCCGAAGGGCAGCCCAGCATCCCCGCGTTGATCACTGATTTTGACGCCGTCATCGCACAGCTCCTCCAGCGCCCCGAGGTTGGCAACGGCCCGCTTATTGTTTTTGGCCAAAGCCTCGGCGGCGCGATCGCGATCGACGGCGTTGCTCACTCGCAATTTCGCGATCGCATCGGCGCCCTCATTGTAGAAAGCAGCTTTGCCGACTTCCGACGCATTGCCGAAGAAAAACTCGCCGATTTTTGGCTGACCTGGCCGCTTCATGTACCACTTTCCTACGGTTTTCCGAAAGAATTTAGTCCGCAGCAAGCCATCAGCGACATCAGCCCCATTCCGTTATTGCTGATTCACGGTGATTCAGATCCCATCGTTCCGTATGCCCACGCAGAAACACTTTTTGCTGCGGCGAAAGAACCCAAGCAATTCTGGACGATAGCCGGTGGCGGTCATATTGGCGCGACCTTACGGGTGGAGTTGCGCGAAAAATTGATCGTGTTTATGGATAGCGCGGTCAACTATAAACCGCAGCCAAGCACGAACACCGAAGATACCGGGGCAACGACGACTCGCTAAAACATCAAGTGGGCCAGCACTGGATCCCGGCTTCCGCCGGGATGACGAACCAAGAAAATGTAACGGAGTTGATAACAACGAACCCATCGGGCCTCGCTCATCGTGGACGCGATCACCAACAACATCACCAAAACCTCAGTCGTCGTCATCCCGGCGAAATGCCTGCCCACGCGAAGGCGTGGGGCCGGGATCCAGTCTTACGCAGCGGACGGATATCAGTGATTACGACTTCGCCGCTATGCTGCGCTCAGCGTTCGCACATAAATTAATTTACCATCACCAGGGCCGTAGAAATCGGGCAACAAGGCAGCTTGTTCGTAGCCGGTAGCGAGATAAAAACCGCGCGTCGGTTCGTATTGCGGACGACTCGATGTCTCGATGTAAATTTTGCGACCACCCAGCGCAGCGACGTTGCGTTCGGTCTCTTGCACGAGCGTACGCCCAATGCCACAACCTTGTTTATCTTGTGCCACAACGATCCAATAAAGATCGTAGCTACCTGTGGTACAAGGTATCTCACCGAAGCAGGTGTAGCCGACCACTTCGCCTGCCACTTCCGCCAGCACGAATTCGTAACCGCTGGCGCGACCTTTCTCCAGCCGTTCTGTCACCAACTCTGCCGCAACAGCGACTTCGTGGTCGTAGAAAAAACCGGTCTTCATTGCCATATCTGCCAACGCTGCAACATCAGACGGTTTGATGTCGTAACGAAACTCGATGGGCAAAGTTTTTTTCTTCACTGCTGGCATAGTTGAACGATTCACCATGATATGTTTTATGGCGCTGCCGCACCGACAATGGCGCCAATCATGTCCGCATAACTTAACCCCGCTTGCTGCGCCGCCACCGCGAATCCCGCGTCAGGCGACAAACACGGATTGGCATTAATCTCCAACACCCACGGACGGCCCATCGCATCAACGCGAAAATCCACCCGCGCATAACCGCGCAAACCAAATACAGTCCAACAAGAAAGCGCCCATGTTCGCAAGGTTTCCAACAACAGCGCGTCCGCACTCGCCGTCACAAAGCGTCGCACAGTGTGACCGTACTCGAATGACTCCGTATCCCACTTAGCGCGATAACCGACAATCTGCGGTTTGTCGGCGGGAAAATCTTCGAAACAAATCTCGGCGATTGGCAAAATATTTACGCCGTTGGCTTGTTCAAGCAAACCAACGTTAAACTCGCGACCGGGAATAAAGCGTTCGGCAAACCATTCGCCGCCGAATTGTTCGCGTCGTTGCTGTAACACCGGCAGGGCAGCGGGGCCGTCAGGCAAGATCGAATCATCGTCCAAACCAATGGAGGCGTGTTCCCAAACGGATTTAACGATCCACGGCCCGACGACGACGCCCGTCGGTAATTTCGTTTGCCACCACGGCGGGGTGGGAATGTCGTGCGCACGGAGCAGTTGCTTGGTCAGCAATTTATTCGACGTGGTGAAGATCGCCGTCAGCGGTGCGCCGGTATAACGCAATTGTGCCAACTCAAAAAGTGCCGGACCCAAACTAATAAGGTGGCCTTTACCGGCGAGCGATTCCACGAGATTAAAAACCAACGCCGGAGCGTATACACGAAGTTGCTCTAACGTGTCGGCCAGATTAAGTTCGAGGGCAAAACTCTTCGGCTGCATACCCAAACTGCGCAATGCAGCAGCGACGACCTCAACTTCGTGCAACACATCTTGCTCGTCTGGCGGTGCATCAGGCGGCACTGCGCCATGAACGATCGCAACGCGCGCTTCGGCAAAATTAGCCAGCATCGTGCGGACTAAACGGCGCGCGCGATGCGCGCGGACACAGGACGAGGTAACGCGATGCGTTGCTCGGTCGATGAGACAATGGCGGCGATCAATTCGTCATAAGGCAAGTTGATAAAACGAGCCAAAATGGCAAGATCAGAACGAATGGGATTCAAACCCGCCAATGGATTCACTTCAATAAAATTCGGCACACCGTCCGCATCCAAGCGAATATCGAGACGACCGCCATCGCGACAACCCAGCGCGCGCCATGCAGCGAGGGCCACGTTGTTAACTTGTTCCGCCAACGAACCTTGTTCCAAACGGTAGTCGACCAGCCCTTCGTAAAATTCCTTGTTATGAAAAGAGTAAGCGCCGGGCTCTGCCTCGTCGCGCAACAATACTTCCATCACGCCAAGCGATCTTGCCGCCGCGCCCGTACCGACGACACCGACGGTGAATTCGCGCCCCGGCAAATAGGTTTCCACCAACACCGGTTGGGCAAACTTTTCCAACAACGCCGCGCAGACATTATGCAACTGCTCACGCGTGCGTACTTTTGATGCTGCCGTCACGCCTTTGCCTGTGCCCTCTGCAACCGGCTTGGCAAACAATGGATACGGCAAATTGATCGTTGAAATATCCGCCAGCGAATTCACCACGGCAAAATCGGCTGTTGGGATTTTGCAATCGCGCACGACGTGTTTGGCCATACCTTTGTGCAAGGTCAGCGCCAACACCATGGGGTCAGAAAACGTGTAAGGAATTTGGTAGGCATCCAGCAGCGCGGGCACTTGCGACTCACGGCCAAGACCATGCAAACCTTCCGCAATATTGAACACAAATGCCCAACGTTCGCCCGCCAGCAAACGCCGCATCAATGCTTCGAGGTTGCCGATTAAAACGGGCTCATAGCCCCGCGACGCGAGCACATCGGCAATCGCCTGGATAGTTTCAGGGCGATCGAATTCGGCGGCAGTTTCTTCATCGAAACCTTGCGCTAAATAATCGTCACGCAAGTCGTACGTCAAACCGACCTTCATATCGCCGAACCCCTCTACCTTCCTAGTTCGTAAGTCGGGTTAGCGCAGCGTAACCCGACGTGTCTTTGCCGATCCATGCTGCAATGTAATGTCGGGTTACGCCCAGAGGGCTAACCCGACCTACTCGCTTTATAACTCGGCACCTAAGGTACCGCCTGGATCCGGATAGCGATATTGTTTGTGCGAGTAGTTCCGCAACAACAAATCATCGCCATCGCGACCGACGACATAATTCGGTAGCAAAGGTATCTTGCCACCACCGCCCGGTGCGTCCACGACAAAGTGAGGCACCGCATAACCCGTGGTATGGCCGCGCAAGCCCTCAATGATCTCGATACCTTTTTCGACCGGCGTACGAAAATGCGCCGAACCGGAAATCGGATCGCACTGATACAAGTAATAAGGACGCACGCGATTTTTCAGTAAGCCATGCACCAACCGCTTCATTGTGTCCACATTGTCGTTCACACCTTTGAGCAACACCGTCTGACTGCCCAACGGAATTCCGGCATCCGCTAAACGAGCCACGGCCTGCGCGGTCTCTGGCGTAATTTCATCCGGATGCGTGAAGTGAATCGACAACCACACAGGACCGTATTTTTTCAAAATCTTAATCAACGACGGCGTAATCCGCTGTGGAATCACCGCGGGAACTTTCGTCCCGATGCGAATGAATTCAACATGGGGAATCTGCCGCAAACGTGACAACAAGAATTCAATCCGCTCGTCATCCATCGTCAAAGGATCGCCGCCGGACATCAACACGTCGCGAATCGACGGTGTCGCAGCAATGTAATCCAATCCCTGCTCAAGATAGCTTTTCTTGATGGACTTCTCGCCCGAAGCGCCGACGAGGCGCGAACGCGTGCAATACCGGCAATACGTCGTGCAAATTCCAGTGACCAAGAATAATACGCGGTCAGGATAACGATGCACCAAGCCGGGCACGGGGCTGTCGTGGTCTTCACCAAGGGGATCGTCATCCTCGCCCGTGCTGCGCAGATACTCGCCGCCAACGGGGACAACCGTGCGACGCAAACCCTGCTCCGCGTCATACTCATCGAGCAGGCTCGCGTAGTAAGGCGTGATGCCGACCGGCAACGGCCCGCTGTGGCGACTGATCGCGTCGGCTTCATCAGCGGACAGTTTGATAATTCGTGTTAAATCACTCAGCGTGCGAATGCGATTGCGATTTTGCCAACGCCAATCGTTCCAGTCACGGATCGAGGCATCGGAGTAGAAGCGCTTGCGGAAAGCTTCACTTTTTTCGCTGATAATAAGGCGAGGGACAGAGTAGGCAGGCTTAGCGGACTGAGGTTTTTCAACCTTGATATTGAACCGACGGGGCGGCGTCCATTCGGATACCGAACCATAACTTGAGGTAAACCCCGTCGAAGGAGGTTCGTCGTCATCGGTAATATTCATATTGTCCATCATCGAGCAGCTCCTTGTTAGCCAATCTGTCCATCAAAAAAACAAAGGGAGCATCGACAACAACGCTACAAGTAACTCGGTGATCCGAGTCTTGCTGCGCGTGCTGATGCTCCCCGCTCAAAAAAAGATTCATAAAGTTGAAGCCGTAGGGCCTCTGCCGTCTCCAGTTGTGCTTTCGCTGCCAACTTTAGCCACGAACAATTCGTGTATCAGTTGCGCGAAACTATAAGGAGGAAATTTTCAAAACACAATACGCTGAGCAAAACTTTTTTCACGCCCAGACGCGCCCAGATTTCTATCGCCGACGCGTTGTCGAAATGCGAGAAGTTTCCCGCAAGCATTCCCGCCACTCACCCGTTGTAATCATAGCGACTGGACAGCGCACCGCAAGAACTAAGATTCCCAAAATAGCGGGAGCAGATAACAAAAAAGCCAACCCGACGAAGGTTGGCTTTTGGCTGTAAGCCCCGCGACAGAAATTAGAGCGTCGCAGTCCGCTTGCGCGAGGAAATGCGCTCGAGCTCGGTTTTGAATTGTTGGATACGGACTTTTCTTTCCGTCGTGCAATTGTCGTGGGTCTGCGCCGCGGTAAATGCATCCAACAGTTCGGTCGAATGCTTTTCAATATGCTTGCGATACTGGCTGGCGGGCGTCTCGAAGCGCCGGACCCACACCAGCTTATCCTGAAAACCTCGTACCGAATTATCGAGGTCTTGGGACGACAAACTACAAAGCGTTTGAGCAAATTCAAGTTGGAAAGCCTGCGCCGCCGACGTGGCCAACAGTCCTGCTGCCATTGCTGCGATAAGTAACTTTTTCATAAAACCCTCCGTTTCCGTTAGCGAGTCCCGATTCAAAATAAAATTCCAGTCGACATTCCAGTAGACGCAGCTTATCTCGGGTAGCTTAAATCGGCCTTAAGTTGCCTCGTCAATTCTTGCCGATTTACGCCTCGCCCACCATCGTAGAATCCCCGATGCGACTGTTAAGAAGCCCGGGTTTTCCCGCGGATTACCGCCCGCGCGCCC
>Ga0315270_10000757_pt1 | contig 17345 bp, 14 predicted proteins | sample C1_bottom_MG_FD_204932 | JGI IMG/M metagenome (GOLD analysis project Ga0315270, IMG submission 204932) | Sediment microbial communities from Yellowstone Lake, YNP, Wyoming, USA - C1_bottom | ecosystem: Environmental > Aquatic > Freshwater > Lake > Sediment | place: USA: Wyoming | collected...
TTGGGTTCAGGTGATACCCATGCACTTTTATGGCCTGACTTTGTTTCCGCATGGCCGAGTAGCGGTCCGACCATGGCTAAGTTCACTCCTATGGGAGCATGGGGAATTCCAGCAATTAACACTTTATTGTTGCTGACCTCTGGTGCAACGTTAACTTGGGCTCATTGGGGTTTGTTAAAGAATAATCGCTCTCAACTTATTTGGGGTTTGGTTTTAACAATAGTATTGGCAGTACTCTTCATCGGTTTGCAAGCTCAAGAGTATCATCATGCTTACACAGAACTTGGTTTGACTTTGGGGGCCGGTATTTATGGCGCCACTTTCTTCATGCTTACTGGTTTCCATGGTTTTCACGTGATGCTGGGTACAACTATGTTGACCGTGATACTGATTCGCTCAATGAAAGGTCATTTTAAGGCGGATTCGCATTTCGGCTTTGAAGGTGTAGCTTGGTATTGGCACTTTGTTGACGTTGTTTGGTTGGGCCTATTTATTTTCGTGTATTGGTTATAAGCTCCATCAGATGAAATTTGCAATATTACTGATCGTGTTGAAAATTAGGGAAATATTGATATAGTGAATTAGTATCAATAAGCACCCCATTTCAAGCTTCTTCATTTATTTGAAGCTTGGAATGGGGTGTTTACACTTTTATATTGGATTTGCGAAGGCAAGAATTTGCTTCAGTAAAGCGTTTTGTGAAATAGGTTAAAGTTTTTATTTGCGTTGAAATCAATTTCGAGCAGGGATAATTCCAAAATAGAATCCAAGCATTAAGAATACAAAAAGTGCAATAGATAATGATATCCGGATAGTTAAGGCTTTTACTGTGCGCTCGCCTTTCCCGTCGTCTTTGTATAGAAATGTCAAGGCACTGAATAAACTTCCAACTATTAGGATAAGCATGAATATTATGATTGTCTTTGCTAGCATTTATATTTCCCTAAAATATTCAAAAATCGAATTATGCGACTCCAAGATTGTTTATGCAAATACATAATTATCGTTTCCAACCTAAACTCAAACCAACAATTGCAACTTTGCTGGTGTTGCCACTCTTAATTAGTCTCGGATTATGGCAGTCGGGTAAAGCTGACCAGAAACAAATAATGCAGGACTTGTACGATAAAAAGGAAAATGCAGTTGTTATACATGTTGGCTCAGAAGAACTTGATGTTAAAAGTGTTCGTTACAGCAAAATTGAAACACATGGATATTACGAGCCTGAATATCAAATATTAATTGATAATCAAGTGTACAAAGGTCAAGCTGGATATCATGTTGTAACACCATTGCATATTGCTGGTAGTGAAATAAGGATACTTGTGAATCGCGGCTGGATACCGTTAGGTGTAGATAGAAATATATTACCAACAATTAATACCCCGAAAAATGAAGTGGAGGTTGTTGGTCTAGTCCAATTACCTTCTTCAAAATATATAGAATTGTCTAACCAAACAACTTCAAAATTGGATTGGCAATTAGTTTGGCAAAATTTGGACATTGACCGCTACAAAAAAGTGGTTACATTTAAAATTCAACCCGCTGTATTGTTGTTGGATCCAGTTAGTGCGGCAGGTGGTTATGTGCGCGATTGGCCAAAACCAAATTTAGGAATAGATGTTAATAGAGGATATGCTATTCAATGGTATTTAATGGCTTTAGCCTTAATTGTTATTTATTTCTCCACAAATATAAAAAAGATTCATTAAGAAATATTGACTCAAGGATTATTCAAATGTTTAGCAGTAATAATATGATTAAAAACTCAAGCAAACGTAACTTAATAGTAGTTCTTTTGATATTTGCATTGCCAGTATTGATTGCAACAACGATGTATGTAACAGGTTGGAGGCCATCCTTAACTGCGAATTATGGAGAGTTGGTGCAACCGGCACGCTTCATTGAGAATAGGAGATTGCAGACGATAGATAATCAGTCTTTTGAGTTTGCGGCACTACATGGTAAATGGACTATGGTTTATTTTGATACTGCTGAGTGTCCAGAGCAATGTATCAGCCAACTGTTTCTCATGCGTCAAACTCATTATGCGCTCGGCAAAGATCAAAGCAGATTGCAACGTATTTTTATACTCTCAAACAGTGAAAAATTGACTTTGTTGCAATCTAAAATGAGCGATTACGTAGATATGAAGATATTGAAAGGTGAGCAAGCTGTGTTAGATAAGCTGGAAATTGATTTTGGCATTGATGAAAAAAATAATAAAAGTCACCGCAATATTTATTTGATCGATCCACAGGGTAATCTTATGATGCGATATATTCCTGGAATCAATCCGGCTGGTATACGTAAGGATATGGAACGGCTTTTGAAATATTCAAGTGAAAAATAGAGGCATCTAATATTTTCATCTCATATTGAAAAGTTTTTTTTCGATTGAGTTGAGGTGGGTTATTAAATTATTTGGAGCACAGTATGAGCACTACTCTCGTTCTACAGCACTGTACACAGAGCTGCAAAAGTTTCTTTCAACTGACTAAACCTAGGGTCACCTCCCTGATTGTATTTACGGCCGTTATTGGTACATTTTTAGCCTCGCCAGGTATGGTTCCACTTTCTTTGTTAATAACTGTTACTTTGGGTGTTGGAATGGTGTCGGGCGCTGCTGCGGCTTTTAATTGTTTAATCGAACAAGAAATTGATGCTCGAATGGCTAGAACACAAGGCAGACCCCTGCCGACAGGACGAGTGACTTCTCTGGATACAAGCATATTTGCTTCAATTCTCGGATTATCAGGACTCGCAATATTATATTTTTACGTAAATGCTTTAACAATGTGGCTCACGCTCGCTACATTTTTTGGTTATGCTGTTATATATACAATATTTTTAAAGCCTTCCACGCCACTTAATATTGTTATAGGGGGTGCTTCGGGTGCTATGCCCCCAATTTTGGGTTGGGCGGCGGTCTCGAATAGTATTACACCTGAGGCAATGATTTTGTTCTTAATCATATTTGTTTGGACGCCTCCACATTTTTGGGCGTTAGCACTCTATCGTAAATCTGAATATGCAAAATCTGGTTTGCCAATGTTACCTGTTACGCATGGTGACGAATTCACCTTGTTGCATATCCTGCTATATACCGTGATTCTTGTTGCGGTAACGTTGATTCCATTTATCATGGGGATGAGTGGTCTGATATATCTTTTGGGTGCTATTTCGCTCGGTGCTGGTTTTCTCTACTTTGCGATTATGTTATATCGTAGCTATAGTGATACGCTAGCAAAAAGTACATTCAAGTATTCAATAAATTACTTGATGTTTCTATTCGCTGCGCTTCTCGTAGACCACTATTTTAAAATAAACATCACGTTCCTCTAATTTTTATTAGAGTAGAGCCGCAGACGTTATTGCAATTAAAATTGTAAAAAATTCATGAAGATCGTATTAAATCAATTTTGTTTTAATTTTTTATTGGTGGTGTTGCTAGCTTTAACATCGGGATGTAATCCAAAAGTTGAAGCTATTAAATTTAATGCTACTGATATTACAGGTGCTGACTTTGGCCAAGACTTTCAGCTTACAGATCACAACGGGAAGCCAAAAACGTTATCTGATTTTCGTGGTAAGACTGTTATTTTGTTTTTTGGATACACACATTGCCCGGATGTATGTCCAACAACCTTGTCAGAATTGGCAGCTGCACTCAGGTTATTAGGAAAAAAGGCAAGCAAAGTTCAAGTTCTTTTTGTGACGATAGATCCAGCTAGAGATACTCAGGAGTTATTGGCAAAATATGTGCCTGCATTTAATGCTGATTTTTTGGGGTTATATGGCAATGAAACCTCAACTGAGAAGGTGGCCAAGGATTTTCGAATTTTTTATCAGAAACATCAGTCTAAATCGGGCAATGGATATGAAATGGATCATTCTGCCGGAACATATGTATTCGATCAGGCAGGAAAATTGCGACTGTTTATGAGTTATGGACAAGGTGCGGAAAGCATTGCAAAGGATTTAAACTTGCTGATTCGAGATTGAGATAACTCGATCTGTTAAATTAAATTATTCAAGAAATAGTGTTTTAATTTGATAACTGATAAAACTCTTTATACTGAACCGGATACGCTTCATAGGTTCTTGTTCGAGCAAGCACCGATTCGGGGAGAGTTAGTGCATCTTGATGCGTCATGGCGAAGTGTAATTGAGCGTCATAACTACCCGGAAGTCTTGCAAAATATTATGGGCGAACTTACAGTTGCCGCTGTTTTGCTTGCCGCAACACTAAAGTTGAAGGGGGCGCTGATATTGCAAATTATTGGCAAGGGGGCAGTTAAGCTTTTGGTCGTAGAATGTAGTGGAGATTTGCAATTACGAGCAACTGCAAAATGGTCTGGTGATCTATTGCTTTCAAATTTTTCAGATTTGATTGCTGATGGTCAGTTCGTTATCACACTTGATCCAAAAGACGGCGGTCAACCATATCAAGGTATCGTCGATATTGAGGGACATAGTGTTGCCGAAATAATGCAAAACTATATGAGTCAATCTGAGCAGTTGGAAACGCATTTATGGTTGGCTGCCGATGGACAACAAGCTGCAGGCCTATTGTTACAAAAATTGCCAGAACCTGAAATTGACTCAGGTTTATCAGATACTGATGTGTGGCGTCGTGCTGTAATACTTGCAGATACTCTTAGGGTTGAGGAGTTATTCCAGTTGCCTGCAAAATTACTTATTCAACGACTTTATCCTGAGGATGACATTCGATTGTTTGATCACCAAGATGTGGTGTTTAGTTGTTCATGTTCCAACGAAAAAGTCGCGAATATGTTGCATATACTCGGTCGAGAAGAGGTTAATAGTATCCTGGAGGAACGTGGCAATATTGAAGTGAATTGTGATTTCTGCAATCAACGCTACGAATTCGATAGAGTCGATGCAGAGATGATCTTCGTTGATGCCATTGTTTTACAACCTAGCGAGTCCAGAAATTAGTCCAATGAAATATTCGCGTCTCGCAGATAGTGATTTAAATATATCCGAGATTGCATTAGGTACAATGACTTTTGGGCAGCAAAACTCGGTTGCAGATGCCATGTTACAACTTGATTATGCGGCTGGGAAGGGTGTGAATTTTTTTGATGTGGCCGAAATGTATCCCGTTCCTGGCAAGGCAGAAACTCAGGGGCTGAGTGAGGAATATCTGGGAAAATGGCTTCAGACTCAGCACCGAGAGCAATATATTATTGCTACAAAAATAGCGGGACCCTCACGTGGTTTTAACTGGATTCGAAATGGTCCGGAATCCATAGATCGTAGCAATGTCCTGTCAGCAGTTGAGAGTAGCCTGCGCCGTTTAAAAACTGATTATATTGATCTATATCAAATTCATTGGCCAGCACGTAATGTGCCTATGTTTGGTAATAATTATTACAATCCGAACAACGAATATTCTGCTACTCCGATAGAAGAGCAACTGACAGTGCTTACCGAACTTGTAAAAGGCGGGTTAATTCGTCAGATTGGTGTCAGTAATGAGACCCCTTGGGGGGTGGCAGAGTTTTTGAAAGTTTCTGAGCGTTTGGGATTAAAGCGGATAGTCTCTATACAGAATCCATACAATCTTATCAATCGTACATTTGAAATCGGCCTGCATGAAATGTGCAGCCGAGAAAAAGTAAACTTGCTGGCGTATAGTCCATTGGCATTTGGTTTGTTGACTGGGAAATATATTAACAATTCACCGGTGAATGGGAGGCTCTCGTTGTACCCGGCGTTTGGACAACGCTATCAGAAGTTAAATGTTGCCCCCGCAGTAGCTGCGTACGTGCAATTGGCAGAACAATTTTGTCTCTCGCCGACACAAATGGCGATCGCATTCGTGCGCAGCCGACCATTTGTAAGTAGTACGATAATTGGTGCTACTACTATGGATCAATTAAAACAAAATTTAAACCTGATTACCCTGGATGAGGAGCAATTGAAGTTAATTGAAAATATTCATTTGCAATACACCAATCCTGCACCCTAATTTTTATATCACTGCCAAACGCCAAAGCGAAGTCACTTCGGCTGCACGCGCCTGATGTAAGGGGTCGTTAGTATCTGAAACACGAGGGTGGTGTGGCTTAGTATCTATCTTTCCCAAAATTTTTAGGCCCGCTCCATTAATAGACGCCAGCAACTCTTCACGAGTTCGCAGACCAAAGTGTTCGGCCAGATCAGAGAGGATTAACCAGCCCTCTCCATCACTTTCCAGATGTTCAGCCAGCCCCTTTAAGTAACCTTGCAACATACGGCTATCGGGATCAAATATCGCATGCTCTAACGGTGAACTGGGGCGGGCAGGTAACCAAGGCGGATTGCAAACAATCAGTGATGCACGTCCTTGAGGAAACAGATCAGCCACTACTACTTCAACCACTTTGGAAAATCCGAGTCTGGATATATTCTCGTTTGCACACTGAATAGCGCGAGTATCTTGGTCTGTCGCCACAATTCTATTTATTCCCCGTTGTGCCAATATGGCGGCAAGTACCCCGGTTCCCGTGCCAATATCAAAAGCGACAGACTTTGATTGAATAACTTTTGGCAAAGGAGTCTCATTAACCAGGCAAACATATTCGCCACGTACTGGCGAGAAAACACCATAATATGGGTGAATACGGGCGGGAAGTGTAGGGATTTCAACCCCCTTTTTTCGCCATTCATATGCGCCAATAATGCCTTGTAATCCTCGTAAGGATGCAATATAGGGCTCAGCGGCCAAGCCATATACTTCGCTGCAAGCATTTGCAACATCTGGTGCTCGACGTAGTGGTATGCGGTGGCCTTGTTCAAAGGGTAACAACAACATTCCCAAAATTCGTGCGCGATGTAATTTGAATTGTCGATTTAAGTGAAAAGAATCAGCCGCCATCATTGGGGTATTTTTTATCTTTCGCGCCTTCTTATCAATTCGCCTTGCCAGCGCTTGTAGGAGTTGTCTGGCGTTTTGGAAGTCGCCACGCCAAAGTAGAGCAGTGCCTTCACATGCAAATCGATATGCATCTTCCCCTTTTAAATGGTCATCGGCGATCACCAATTTTTTTGGCGGAGGCGTACCATTTTCAGATCGCCATCGTACGCATTTTTCTTTACCTTCTTCGTTCCAAAATATGCGAGGGTAGTCGATCATCTAGATCAGGTGAAAAGTATATTGATCATTAAAATTTTTCATGTTTAATGCAGAGGGATTAGGGGTAAGTTTATAACCAAGAGTTTTTTATTGAGTACTTGAATCCTGCAAAATAATTACAAGAAAAAAAGGTCAATAAATTACCGACCTTCTTCACGTTTAAGTTGCTGGTAGCGTAATTTTGCTTCATGTTCATCGCGTACCGCATTAATTTCGCGCATAACGGATCGTACATCTGCTTTGTTTTGGTTTTGCTTATAACGACCAGTCAACGGTGAATCTGGTAGAAGTTCGCCACGTTGAAATATTGCCCAAATTTCTTTGCCATATTGGGTAGCAGATATTTCTGGAGCGAATTGGCCAAAATATTTGGCCAGATTATCAACATCGCGTTCCAGCATACGACTGGCATTGTTGTTTGCTGCAGCATCTATTGCTTGTGGCAAGTCAATAATAACAGGTCCTAAACTATCTACCAGTATGTTGAACTCAGACAGGTCTCCATGAACTATCCCTGCGCATAACATTAATACGACTTGTCTGATGAGCATGGCATGAAACTCGCGAGCCTTCTCAGGAGTAAGCTTCAGATCATTGAGTCTTGGGGCGGGTTCGCCATTTTCATCTCGAACCAACTCCATCAATAACACACCCTCGTAAAAACCATAGGGCTTTGGAACCTTGACACCTGCATCAGCCAGCTTATATAAAGCATCTACTTCGGCACTCTGCCATGCGGCTTCTTGTTCTTTACGCCCGTAGCGTGAACCTTTTGCCATAGCCCTTGCCTGGCGACTATTTTTGATTTTTCGGCCTTCTGTGTAATCTGCAGCCTGATGGAAACTGCGAAGATTGGCATCTTTGTATACTTTAGCGCAGCGAATTTCATTGCCGCACTGTACAACATAGACCTTCGCTTCTTTTCCACTCATCAACTCGCGCAGGACGTTGTCTACAAGTCCGTCTTCAACCAAAGGGACAATTCTTTTGGGAATTTTCATAGAGTAGCTATTGTGTGATGCGCTGCAAGTTCGTCATAGCGGGGAAGTTTAACTTTGCAGGGTGGTTTGAAGCAAGTTTCATTTTAGGTGAGTTAATTTGCTGTTAAATTAGCGGGTAGCTTAAGGTTATACTAGCGAATTAGTGGGTCAGTGTTTTAATACCTCTTCATTCTAACGCTAAATTATTCCTACATTTTTATAAATGATCAAAATAGAGCCATCCATGAATATTTCTTCAGAATTTAGAGCCCAAGCAAAAGACTTGTTACAGTTTATCGATTTAAGCCCAAGCCCATGGCATGCTGTCAATACAGTTGAACAACGTTTGTTGGCACAAAATTTTTCCCAACTGAATGAACATGAACACTGGAAGCTGGAGGCGGGAAAAAATTACTATGTTGTGCGTGGCGGTGCTTCAATTATTGCATTTAAACTCGGGCATAAACCCTTGTCTGAATCCGGCTTCAGGATGATAGGTGCGCACACGGATTCACCCTGTCTGCGTTTAAAAACACATGCTGCGCAGGCCAGCAATGGCATGGTAAGACTAGGAGTAGAGATTTATGGTAGTCCGATTTTAGCGACCTATACTGATCGCGATTTGAGTTTGGCTGGTCGAGTTAACATTCGAGTCGAAAAAGGGTTTGTTTCACGCCTGATCAGGTTTGATCAACCCCTATTGCGACTCCCAAATCTTGCCATCCATATGAATCGTGAAGTCAATGAACAGGGACTCAAACTCAATAAACAAACAGAGTTACCCCTGCTTTTTGCGCTTATGAATGAAAAGCTCAACGCACGTGAACAATTTTTGGCGCTTCTCGCAAGTGAGTTAGGGGTAAAAGCTCATGACATTTTAACTTATGAGCTGAATGTATATGACACACAACAGGGTTCGTTTTGGGGAGCAGGCCAGGAGTTTATTGCGGATAGTCAACTTGATAATCTGGCCTCTTGTCACGCCGCATTAACCGCATTATTGGCAACAGATGACCCTGCTACTACGGCTATTTGCGCTTTTTTTGATCACGAAGAAGTTGGCAGTGAAAGTGCTGTTGGTGCGAGCGGCAGCTTTGTTTCAGACGTGTTAGAGCGCATTTCACTTTGCCTGGATATATCTAAAGAAGCTCAACATTGTGCTTTTGCGAAGAGTTTTTTTATCAGTGCCGATATGGCACATGCATTTCATCCTAATTTCCCCAACGCCTACGAACCTGACCACCATGTGATGGTAAATGCAGGTCCTGTTATAAAAACTAACTCAAATCAGCGCTACAGCACAAATGCTGAAACTGCAGCTCGTTTTATTACGTTGTGTGAAAGCATTAATGTGCCTTTCCAACATTACTCACATCGTACAGATTTAGGTTGTGGCAGCACTATAGGTCCCATCATTGCATCGCGCCTGGGTGTAGCCAGCATGGATATTGGCTCTCCAATGTGGGCTATGCACAGTTTACGAGAGAGTGCAGGGGTGCAAGATGTGGGCTATATGATTAGTGCCATGAAGGCATTATTTCTGAGCTAATGGGTACTGGATTATTTTAACTATTTGATTATTAATTCATCAAAAAAAGAAAATATAAATCCAAAGATCAGGGTGCGGTTTAGTTAGGCTTGCCCCCGTGATATTTTTCCCCCAGTGAATTGATAATGTTGATTTGTTTCAATTTTTCTAAGTGATATGTTATATAATGATTGAATTGCGGCCAGCTAATCATTTATGCGTAGTAATTTTTTTACATTGATTTATATTTCCCTCCTCTGGTTGTTACCTATTCAACTTAACCATGTTCAATCACGGTGGTTACGACTATCAGTTTTTAAAAAATCCAGTTTGATAAATACAGATATATGGCTGTATCGCATTTTGGGTTTAATTACTTTTACAACACAAAGAATAAGCATTGTTAGTTGTGCATTTTGCTATTTACCAAAGCGTTTTTTACGGGATACGGGTCAGTTTTTTCATGTATTTATCCTTTCGTAATCATATCTTGCAATTATTGAAGGAGGTGGCCCGAGGTTATGCCTGGGTCAGCCTTTTACCTTCTGCGAAAGCAGGATTGTTGATGGCACTCCTTACTTTTATTCAACCTTATATTGGATTCATCGGTTTTATAGGCGCATTGTGTGCTTGGTACGCAGGTCACGTTGCTGGTGCAGATAAAGATGAACGCCCGGTATGTGTCTTTAACGGTTTGTTATTGGGTCTTTTTGTTGCACATGTGTGGATGCCTAGCATGAGTGTTGTTGCACTTGCTGTTTTGGGCGGTATATTTTCCGGATGGCTCACCGTTGTTTCCGGCCGACTGGCATGGTCATTAATTCGGCTTCCTGTTCTTAGTTTCCCGTTTGCCCTGGTTGCCATGCTTACATCGGCAGCAGGTAAGAGTTTAGCAACTCTTATACCCAATCCTTATATTGCTCCCCCCGATTTTTTTGGTACTCAAGTTGATAAATTTTTGAGTGCTTTAGGCAACCTTTATTTCATGTCTGATCCTTTTGTTGGGTTATTCATATTTGTTGTACTTGTAATATTTTCGCGTTATTACGCCTTACTTGCAGTTCTGGGATATTCCTTTTCTCTAATATGGTTTGAGATGATGGGGGCTGCTCCAGAACATCTAGCTTCAACAGCTTGGGACAGCAATGCAATACTGGCGGCCTTGCTTGTAGGTGGACTTTTCTCAACACCATCTTTTTTAACAGCATCATTGGCGACTTTAGCGGCAGTGATAGCAGGTTGGTTGTCACTGTCTTTTGGTCGAATCCTTGATACGGCGCATCTGGTACCTTTTTCAACCCCTTTTATTTTTGCATCCTGGTTAGTCCTATATGCTGTGGTACGGAATACACGGTTAACCAATAACTTTAATCTTTTATTACCTGATTTGCCTGAAAGATCCTACGAGCGAGCAAAACTAAGTCATGCGCGGATGGGAAATCATCTTAGTGTGGCTTTGGCTTTGCCATTTATGGGTTCCTGGACTGTTTCGCAAGGTGTATCTGGTCAACATACCCATCGGGGTCCTTGGCGTCATGCACTCGATTTTATTGTCATGAAAGCTGGAAAAAGCTTTGCCAATAAGGGGGGGCGATTGGAAGACTTTTATTGCTATGGACTACCGGTACTTTCCCCTGCCTATGGACAGGTTTGGCGTGTCGTCAATGATATTCCCGACAACATTCCCGGTACAGTGAACGTTGTGGCGAATTGGGGAAATTGCGTACTGATTCGTCTAAATGATGGGAAATTTGTTTTGCTTGCCCATTTAAAATTCGAATCTGTATCTGTCTACCCGGGTGCCTGGGTACAGCCTGGTGATATCGTAGGTAAATGTGGTAATTCCGGACGTTCTCCACAGCCACATATTCATCTGCATTTGCAATCTGGGGACGATGTAGGCGCGCCAACCTTGCCATTTCATATGGTAAGCGTACTTATCTCAGAGCATGGAGAAGCACAACGTTATGAACTTGCAGTGTTACCCAAAGAGTCTACTACGCTGGTAGCGGCTATTGAAGGGGATGTTCGTCCGTTTTATTTGCTCGCAGGTCGTGGACTTCGCTACAAGGTGACTACTAACGATAAAACAACTATTGATTGGTCTATACGCTGTGAGGTTGATGAATTGGGTCGGCTGGTGCTTGTTTCCAGTGAAGGTGCACGTTGTTTTGCAGAATCGACTTGGGCGATATTTTCTTGTTACGAGAGAAGTGGTAATCCTGACCCTTATTTCGATTTGTGGATTTTAGCTTGTGGCTATACACCTGCTTCATTTCATGTGGAAAGGTGGCATGAACGCTATACACCTGCGAAGCTATTGTTGGGATTTACGTCAAAGTGGTTGTCGTATGTAGCCTGGCCTCGGGCCGCTTTTGCCGAAAGTAACTATCTGCGAAGCTGGAATGAAGCTGCGCAGGGATGGCGACAACAAGCATTGCACCGGCAGAAAATAAGTGGAATTTCGTTAACGACAGAGGCACTCATTATCCCGCAAGTTGGATGCACTTTTATTACTGCTGAGCAATCTGGCTTACGTTATATTTTTCAAGCTATTAAATCATTTCAGCAGTCCGATATCGGTGTGCCTGGCTGGGAATCTCCGCTTTTTGTTTCAACTTCTTTGCGTAGCTAAGCATGAAAAATATACTTAACCTGCTCAAAAATATTTCGTTTGTAACAAGCCTGATATTATTGTCACATATTGCACTTGCCAGTCCGTTATATCTCAACATAGCTGCGAGTGCGACTAAAGGTATTTATGTTAATTCTCAATTACGTAGTAATTTTGTGGAAAATGAAGTGACAATTTCAAATGAGTATCTTGATGATGGTGGTTTGCTTGTCGGCTATGGGCAGACCTTCGTAGGAATGAAAGATACGAGTTTTAATATAACCCAACAACATCGTTTTGCATCTGGTCGAATAAATTTTTGGCCAGACATATTGGAAGGACGACTGACTTTGCGTTTGGATGGCCATAAAATCAACAATAATGACTTCACTAGTGATACTGATGGCGTGATAATTGGCGCACCTCAAATCAGCTGGCTGGCCAACGATACCAGCCTTTATATCGATCTGGGCTATGCAAATTCGAAATATCACAACAATCTAAATGTCAATCAATTTACTTCAACCATAGGTTTTGGATTCAATAGAAATATTGACTGGATTCAACTCCGTAGTTATCAGATTCGAGGATTAAATTCTGCTAGGGCATCGGGTAAATCCAGCACCTCTGGTTTGGATGCCAAGTGGACGCATTACTTTTTAACCAGTGCTTCATTTATACCAAGTGTTGTAACCATGGGAGCATGGGTTGGGGAAAGAATTTATGCTGTTGATATGGACTCAATGTCGGTCGCAAATCTGGCAGACTTGGGTATTGCCTCAGCTTCATTGTTGTTGAGCTGGGAGTTAAGGCATTGGGCTAATTTTACAGTGTTGGCAGGGAAGAGCAGGTTTCGCGATGTCGCGCTTGTTAACGACTACACGCTGAACCTGGCTTATATTAATTTTACTTTGAAGTGGTAGTTGCTAATTTTTGCTTTGTCTTATTCTAACTAAACAGGAACAAAAAAATGAAGTTTACAAATAAATATGTATTTTTGGCCAGCTTGTGCGGTGTGATGATCTTTACGGCTAATTCTGGATATGCAGATGAAGCTGCCTGGAAAAATTCCTACCAATTAGAAGCAACGGGTAAATACATTGATGCAATTAAAGCCATTGAGCAAACCCCGACAACAAGTTTTGATGCAGAGCTAAAGTTTTTGCGTCAGGGCTGGTTGTATTACCTTATGGGAAGTTATGATGAATCCATTCGTGATTATCGTCTGGCGATCGAGCGCAATAAAAATTCTGTCGATGCTCGGCTTGGTGTAACACTGCCGCTGCTGGTGCTAAAACGTTGGCGTGAAGCCGAGCAAAATGCCAGGGGGGCATTGTCAATTTCTCCAAATAGCTATACTGCGCTTTTACGATTGGCCATTGCCTTGGAGGGTCAACACGATTGGGCAAATTTGGAAAAAACCGCAGCAATTATGGTTGCTGTTTATCCGTCTGACGCTACATCATTCGTATACCTTGCACGGGCTTATGCATGGCTTAATAAAAAGAATGAAGCCGTTTCAGCCTATGCTGCAGTTTTAACCCGTTATCCGGGCCACCTTGAAGCTAAGGCTTACCTGGAAAAAAAGTGAACATTGTAGGATGAAAAGTTTTGATCTGAAGCAAAAGCGGGACATGCTCTGGCAAGAGATGGCGACCCTCTCCAATTGCCCCACCTTTGACGCAATTAAATTTAATGATTTATTGCAGCAATTGATACCCATTGATCGATTCTGGACATACCCAGGAAAGGGTGTGTTGTTGCAACTTCTTCACTACCTGGGCCGCGATCAATTCGCGCTGATTATCCAGTTGGTCAATAACTGCTACAAACACTTGAGTTCTGGTCGTTTCAGACAGCAAACTTTTAACACGTTTCATACCAACCTGGAACAGCTTGATTGTCCGCAGTTGTTTGACGAGCAACAGCTGGTTTCGAATTTAATTACACCACAAAAACCTTATTTCGAAGTGTTAATTTTGCACCCTTACCCAGATGAATATGAAATGCTTTATCGGCAACAATTGGGTTCATTTAAGTCTGCTCACGATGAATATATTTATGACATCGTACTCGTTAATTCGGCTGAAGATGCCTTGACTGCAGTCCTGGCGAATACAGAAATACAGGCCTGCATATATCTTAGCCATGCTCTTCCTTCTTCTGACACGTCATCCTCCCTGTTTTATAGTTATAGCAAGGCGCTACTCGCTAAGACGTCACCGGTGGATATGTTTGATAGTGTTGAGGTGAATTTATGTAAAAGCATACGCGCGATACGACCCGAACTGGATCATTATCTGGTCAGCGAACAGAAACCGGCTGACCTTTCGTTTCATATTCGAGACAACTTTGATCGAGTTATGTTTCACCTGAATCCATTTCAGGATTTACATTCAGCCATTTTGAATGGCGTTCGTAATCGATTTTCTACCCCGTTTTTTGACGCACTGCAAACCTACAGTCGACAGCCCAAAGGAGTGTTTCATGCGCTACCCCTTTCAAGGGGTGCATCGTTAAAAGGGTCGGCATGGGTACACGATATGCTGGATTTCTACGGGGACAACATCTTTCTGGCTGAAACTTCCTCTACACAAGGGGGATTGGATTCCTTACTGGCTCCTACCGGAGCGATTAAGCAGGCGCAAATAAAAGCTGCCGAAACATTCGGTGCCGACGCGAGTTATTTTGTGACGAATGGCACATCAACATCCAACAAAATTGTAACTCAAGCGAATTTAGTCCCGGGAGATATCGTACTTATTTCTTCCGATTGTCATAAATCAATTCCATATTCAGTTATGTTGGCGGGGGCATTTCCAATATTTTTGGAGACATACCCATTGGTTGATTATGATCTATATGGCGGCATTGATTTGGCACAGATCAAGGCGGTGATGCTGGACTTAAAAAAACACAATAGACTCGACCGACTCAAGCAAATAACCTTAACCAACTCCACATTTGATGGTCTGATTTACAACTGCGAAAATTTCATGATGGAAATTCTCGCAATTAAGCCTGATGTTATTTTTCATTGGGACGAGGCTTGGTTTGCATTTGCGCATTTCCATCCACTTTATTACAGCCGTACAGCAATGACTGCTGTTCAAAAAATTCGCCAAAGGATGCTGGATCCTGCATACCACCAATTTTATGCTCAATGGTTAACAGCGTTTGATGCAAATGAAGATGAGGCAAAGTGGATGACTACACTTTACCCGGATCCAGCGCTGGTAAAAATTCGGGTTTATGCCACACAATCCACGCACAAGACATTGACCGCATTCCGTCAGGCCTCAATGATACATGTTGCAGACGTGCTGTTCGACTCGACTCGTTTTATTGATGCGTTCAGGATGTTTACTTCGACTTCGCCAAGTTACCAGATTATCGCTTCACTGGATCTGGGACGCAGGCAAGTAGCTTTAGAAGGATTCTATAAAGTAAGAGAAACAATTCTGCTTTCCCTTCAGTTGCGGCATCGTATTCAAAACTCGGTCTTATTAAAACCCTATTTTGAGGTTTTGGGTGACAACGAAATGATCCCGGCTTGCTTCCATGAGTCTCATCTCCATTTGCCTGGTATTCAGCCGCAATTTGAGGGAGGTGAGGTGCAGCTCAATGAAGGTGCAATGCTTTCCGATTTGAGTATGCAATGGGGAAATTCAGCCTTTGCAATCGATCCGACACGTATCACGCTCAATATTACCAATACAGGAATAGATGGCAGTAATTTCAGACAATTATTAATGACGCGCTATGACATACAGGTTAACAAAACGTCTAGAAATACGGTGTTATTTTTAATCAATATTGGAGCAACACAGGCGACTATCGATTATCTGTTTCAAGTATTAAGTGAAATGGCCACAATGTTTAAATATGAACATGAACGTCATAAATTTATACCTGCGAAAGATGCATCAATTCCCTTACCCGAAAAACGCCTTTTTCACACCGTGTTTTTGCCTTTCAGTAATGGAAATTATTTTGCTAGTGATATTCGTACGGCTTATTATCAAGGTAAAGATGACAATAATATCGGTTACGTTTCAATGTCCGCTGACACAATACAACAGGTTCAAGCAGGCAGGGTATGGGTATCCGCGAGTTTTGTAACACCTTATCCGCCCGGGTTCCCGGTGATCGTTCCTGGTCAAATTATTACAACTGAAATACTTCGTTTTTTTCAACATCTCAAAGTAAAAGAAATCCATGGCTTCAGTTTTGAACAAGGGTTCAAGGTATTTAGTGATGACTTTCTGGCCATTCGGATGGGTAATATAGAAGGCAAGGATGTAAATTGTGTGTAACATCAGGAAGCAATATGAAATTGAACCAGGGACTTAATATGAGCTTGAAAGTGAAGCGAACACTCAAAACAATTGCCGATATTAAACAATATTTCGCTGATAACACTGATCCTTATTATTTTATTAGTGCTTCCAATTTTAATATGATGGGGATGCATGAATGGGTCCATGGTTGGAATAATATCAATCTGCTAAATTGCTTTGATGGTCAGCATCCGAATGTCGTAATCGTTGAAAATATTCACGATCATGTGTTCGAAAATATTGAAGAAATCAATCACTACCTTTTAAGTGGTTTTTTTTCGGAAAGTAGAATTGATGAGCTCAATACACAGGGCAAAAAAGGGCGGGTTATTTTTTTATTCTTCAATGAACATTTGGAAGCGTTGTGTCAATCTTTGAACCTGGACATTATATTGCCAAAAAGCAATATGGTAAGCGTTATTGATAGCAAAATAACCACGACAGAAATGGCGAATCAGGCTGGAGTACTTAGCGTACCCAATATTCTGACCAAAATTTCTTCCTATGCCAACTTGGTAAAACTTACGGATCAAACTGGCTTGGGAAACAGATGGGTGGTGCAAACTGCGTATGGTGATTCAGGTAAAACCACTTTTTTTATCGCCAATGAAATGGACTATAACGCCGTAGCTCAAAAAATTGAGTCTGAGGATATAGTTAAGGTCATGAAATGGATTAATTGCACCGGAACTGCCATCGAGGCATGTACTACCCGTTGGGGAACTTTTGTTGGACCGTT
>Ga0315270_10000759_pt1 | contig 17327 bp, 12 predicted proteins | sample C1_bottom_MG_FD_204932 | JGI IMG/M metagenome (GOLD analysis project Ga0315270, IMG submission 204932) | Sediment microbial communities from Yellowstone Lake, YNP, Wyoming, USA - C1_bottom | ecosystem: Environmental > Aquatic > Freshwater > Lake > Sediment | place: USA: Wyoming | collected...
CAACTGGGTTGATACTCTGGACAAGGGAATGGTTAATCCGCGTACCGGGTTGACTGGCACCGAGAAGATGCACTCTGTTGATTTCGATGTGATTTTTAAAAACACGGCGTCGATGCCTTACGTGCGTTTTCCACATTTGCCGCACACCAAGTGGTTGACGTGCAAAAACTGTCACCCGGAAATTTTCTTGCCGCAACGCGGTGGAAATTTTGTGACCATGGCTGCCATCATCGAGGGTGAATTTTGTGGTGTATGTCATGGGAAAGTCGCGTTTCCGCCATTGGAGTGCAACCGATGTCACAGCGTGCCCCGCGACAATATCGGATTGCGTTAAACCGAAATTTTCACGCGTTATTCCGGCCAATATTGCCGGTACAGGTTGATCTATGCACTCGGCGATGACCGTGAATCCTTGTCGTGGTTGCCGCTGGATCTGGCTGATTCTCATGTCTGCATGCGCAGTTGCTGCGCTTGCCAGTTGCAGTGTCGCCGAATTGAAATCATCAGTAACTTCCCCGGAAAAAAGTACATCAACCACGCGTCCTGTGAGCCCGCCCACAAGCTACACGCGCCCTGGCGATCCAGAGGTGCTAGTTGTAATGGACCCCATTACCGGTGGCCGGCAAGAAATGGCCAGCGGTGCAGTCGGCGAATTTGCGCGCATCGTGGTGGGTGCTGGGGACACGGTGACGTTTTTAAATCCTGTGGCAGTGGGCGGTGTAAAGGATCAGCTGCTGGTCGTCGATGCGGGCGCACGTGCAATCTATCGCTATAACCTCACAACGAAAGTAATTCAAAGCCTATCCCAGGCGGGCGGCCAATTTGTCGGCGAGCCTGCGGGTATCGCCGTCGAATCCGATCTCAGTTTTTACGTGGCTGATCCAGTCGGTAAGCAGGTCCTGTATTTCGATGCCAACGGCAATTTTATTCGGCGCTTCGCTGATGCCGCTAACTTGGCACGGCCAATTGATGTCGCCGTCGACGAAGTGCGTGGACAAGTATTTGTCGCAGACGGAAGCTACAGCCACATCGTTATTTTTAGTAAGACGGGTCAGGCCATGTCCGCCATCGGCGGACGCGGCCGCGGCCCGGGAAAATTCGGCATAATTACCGCCATTGCAAAAGGTAAAGACAGCCTTTTTGTTGCTGATCGCCTCCAATTACCTCTGCAGGAAATTGACATCGCCACCGGAGCGTTTCGATTTTCGGTCGGGCAGGGGCAAATTGTGTGGCCGACGGCACTTGTCGTGGACAAACGTAATCGTATCTTCGCAAGTGACCGCACCGACAACACCATTAAAGTATTTGACGACATCCGGCTCATCGCCACGATTGGCGGTACCGGATATGCTCCCGGCCGATTTCGACTGGTGACCGGCATGTGGCTTTCAGATCAAAACCTGTTGTACGTTGCGGACAGTTTAAATCACCGTGTGCAAGTGTTCCGCGTCGTTATCGACAACGGCGACCCACTCCCAATTATTGTGCAGTAGAGCGAGCCCACCTATTCATGCGCATCGTGGTGATTATTTGTTTGTTGGCAACGTTAGGCGCCTGTGGTGAGACGAAATCATTTTTACGCTATGAAGCGAGCGGCGAACGCATGGTTTGGCCGAAACTACCCGAGGCCGCTCGTTATCGCTACGTTGGTCACTTTACCGGGGAAGATAATATATTTCGGGAGGAAGGGGGGCGATTAGAAAAAATCTTGCGCTGGATAGTTGGTCTGGCAAACTCGGATCCCGACCGGTTGATGTTGCAGCGGCCCCAGTCGGGCGTCGTGGACGACGCACGCGGGCGGGTTTATATCACTGATGTCGGACGTCGGGGCATATTCGTATTTGACGAGCCCAAGGGCCAGATCTTATTTTGGGACGACGCTGGTCAATCAAAGCGATTTACTACCCCGTCCGGGATTGTGTTGGGAGCCAACGGGCAGTTGTTTGTCGCTGACGCCGACTTGGGTGAAGTAATTCGACTTGGTCCCAACGGTGAACCCATGGGGTCGTTTGGAGAGGGTATACTCAAACGTCCAACCGGAATCGCACGCGACCCGCAAACGGGGCGCATTTACGTATCCGACACGCATGCTCATAACATCAAAGTATTCGACGACGACGGCAAGCTGCGAGAAGTTATCGGCCAGCGCGGCGAAGGCATTGGTGAATTCAACTTTCCGACTTTTCTGACCTTTGCCGGCAACAAGTTGTACGTCACCGATACGCTCAACTCACGGATCCAGGTGCTTAATAGCGAGGGAAAATATGTGCTTAAATTCGGCCGACGCGGGCTGTATGTCGGCGATCTGCCACGTCCTAAGGGCATTTCAGTCGACCGCGCTGGCCGTATCTACGTGGTGGAGTCGTATTACGATCATTTGTTAGTATATTCGCCAGATGGTCAGTTACTATTGCCTATCGGTGGCACCGGGTCCGAAATTGGCGAGTTTTATTTGCCCTCAGGGGTTTGGACCGATGCTCGGGGGCGAGTCTATGTTGCTGATATGTTTAACAGCCGGGTTGAGATTTTCGAGTACGTGGGCGGTTCATTGAAGTGATGGTGTTGACTTCCACAAGTCCGCATTCGGATGGGCGCGATCATGCAAGCAGCGAAGTGTTGAGATGTACCAGTTCGTATTCAAACGGCTAGAGTATGTGCGACGAGGACACTATGGGGACAAAATGGTTTAAAGTTGTTGCCATCGTACTCTATGCCGGTTTGACATTGCTCCCGTCGAGCCAGACCTACGCCGCGCGTATCGCGGACATTCGCAACACCAAGCATAATTTTTCAGCCGCCATCACGCCGAATCTCGCCGGTGGTGCAAGTCGCGTAGTCTCTGCAACGACCGAAAAGCAAATATGCGTTTTTTGCCACACGCCCCACGCCGCAGAAGCGGTGCAAGCCCCGTTGTGGAATCGCAAATTATCAAGTGCTGTGTACGATACTTATCGTTCGGGTTCGATTGACGCGACTGCGGGTCCTGATGTGCCGTTAGGTCAACCAAGCGGCATTTCAAAGTTATGTCTGTCCTGTCATGACGGGACGATGGCCATTGGCGCGGTGAATGTGCTCACAGGTGCATTCACTGATCGCAACCCGCTAACTGCAGACATCGCAATGCAGGGCACAGGCCCCGGTGGCGTGATGGCTCCCGGTGAAGGTGTCGATACCGGATTTACCCGGTTTATAGGTACTGACCTGAAAAACGACCACCCCATCTCGCTAACATTTAATAAAGCGCTGTCAGACAAAGACGGCGATATGCGTGATCCCACTTTGCCCGGGTATGTCGGCGTGCGCAAAAGAGGCGTTAAACCGCTCCTGCCATTGGAGGCCTCACCGACTAACCCCGCCGAAGGCATGGTGCAATGCAACACATGTCATGACCCACACATTCGAGACAACAACGCGCTGAATAACGAGAATATTAAATTCCTGCGCGCGTCGCGTTTTCAGCTTAGCCAGCCGACTGCGACCGCATTCGACCCGGCACGGGATATTATCTGTCTCGCCTGTCATGACAAGCAGGGCTGGGTGGGGTCGGCGCACGCAAACAGCCAGGTTGCGAACGGAACATATACAACGGCTGCTGCTGCGGTGCGCGATTTTCCGCAGGGAAAACAAGTATGGGAAACCGCCTGCTTGGCTTGCCACGATATTCACACAGTGCAGGGCTCGCGACGACTGTTGCGCGAGGGTACGGACGGTCCAACCAAGGTTAGCGCCAGCGGTTATCTGATCAAGCAGGGCGGAAATCCCGCGATCGAAGAAACGTGCTTCGCGTGTCACTCCACTGGTGGCGGTACGCTAAACGCGCAGGGACTGAACACACCTGTACCCGATATAAAGACCGACTTCACGACCCCCGGCAACACGCACATGCCAATTGCTACAACCGATCAAGCGAATGGTGTTAACTATCCCACAGAAATACACAATATCGGTACCGCCCCGGTGCCGCAGGCGGGTAAGGATTTCATCGAAGCCCAAGTGAACTTGGGGCTAAATAATCTCAGTAACCGACACGTCGAGTGTACTGACTGCCATAATCCGCATCGGGTAATCAGGAATCGGATTTTTAATGCGAATCCCAATGCCCCCGACCCCGGTCCGACACATCAACATGGCGGAGTTCCGCATAACAATCTCGCATCGGGAGTTTTGAAGGGTATGTGGGGTGTCGAGCCCACATATGCATCGACTGATTTCAACGCCGCTCCGGCCAGCAATATTAGCTTCACGCTCAAGCGTGGTGATCCGACCATGAATAGCCCGACCGACGTCGGTCAACCTTATGTGACGCGCGAGTATCAAATCTGCCTGAAGTGCCATTCGAATTACGCCTACGGCGCGACGCCGCCGGTGTTAGGTTCATTCCGTGGTGGCACCGCTTCGGGTACCAACGCTATGACGCAGTACACCAATCAGGCTAACGAGTACAACTCGCCACTCAGTCATCAAGGCGAAGGTGCGGCCCCTAATAGTGGTGCTGCGGTGACTACAAATAACCATCGTAGCTGGCATCCTGTACGTGAGGCGACCGGACGTACAGCGGCAGTACGTAACGCAAATGCGAATAACTGGCTTACACCATTTAACTTGGCTGTCGGTACGCAAACCATGTACTGCACTGATTGCCACGGGTCAAATACCCAAGCAGGTACAGCCGTTCCTGATGGCGGAGAAAACGGTAATGTTTGGGGACCGCACGGCTCCTCAAATAATTTTCTTCTAAAGGGGAAGTGGGCGGGTGACTTGAATGGGGGTACGGGTGAGATCGGATGTGATGCAGGAAATCGAGGCTGCACCCCTGATGCACCGACACATATTTGTTTCAAATGCCACGACTTCAACCAATACGGCAATCCTGGTACCACCAATATTCAGAATAGCGGATTTGCGCTAGATCCTGCGGGCGGCGGCATGTGCATGATGGGCGGCGGTGGCGCTGCTGGTGGTATGGGCGGTGGTGGTATGGGCGGTGGCGGCGGTGGCGCTGCCGGCGGTATGGGTGCCGGCGGCGGAATGATGTGCATGGCGGGGCCGGCAGGCATGGGTGCGGGAATGGGCATGGCCATGAACAACCTGCACATATTCCACGCGAATGCAGTTGATACATTTCGTTGCAATTTATGCCATATCGCCGTTCCGCACGGCTGGAAAAACAAAGTGTTTTTAGTCAACCTTAACGACGTCGGGCCTGAGGGGGGTTTAATAGCGGGTACGCAGGTCAGGTTAAACACAACCAATGGTTACTTCCAAGGACCGTATTACAATCGCGCCGCGTTGAAGGTAGTGCAATTCGGTTTAAGTGGCCTCTGGCAAGATACCTTCTGCGGCTCTGCAGGTGCACCTGGTAACGGTGTGCAAGGCGTAATGTGGATGGCCGGAAGCAGCGAAGCGTGCGTGCAGGTTCCGTGATAGAGCGCATTCGCGTAATTTATTGGTAGCCAACGATCCGATTCAGTGCCTGTTGGCTTGAGCATCCCCTCACCGCAATGACCCAATTGTGCACTTTACGACAAGTGTTGATGGCGACAGCGCGTAATTTAGCGCGGGCGTTCATCGTGAGCATGGTCGTGTATGGAGTTTGTTCCCCCACGTTCGCCGCAGTCCCGCGTTTCGCCTACGTTGCAAACTCGTTCGATAGTACACTTTCCGAATTTATTATTGATAACCGTACAGGTCAGTTGCGGCCGAATGGGCATGTCTCCACGGGCAAGTTTCCTTCTTCGGTGCTTGCGCATCCGTCCGGCAAATTTGTTTACGTCGCTCAACAAACCGGGATGAAAATAATCGGCTTTGCGGTTGACCCGGTCAGCGGTCGATTAACTGTGCTGCCCGATTCGCCATACGATCCAAAAGTGACCTCGCCATTTTGGATGGCAACCGATCCGGCCGGTAAGTTTCTGTATTTCGCGGGACGCAATTCTAAAAACATTGGCGCGATGGCAATCAATGCGCAGACCGGCGCATTAACATCGATAAAAGGCGCGCCGTATCCGGGTGGATTTCTGCCGCGCTCAGTCACGGTGTCGCCTTCCGGCCAGTTCGTGTACATGACGAACATCAATGACGACACGGTGTCCGGCTACCGCATTGATCCGAGCACCGGCGCATTGTCCAGTCTTCCCGGCTCGCCATTTGTCGCGGGTGATTCGCCGCAGTTCATGGCGATCCACCCGAATGGCAAATTTGCATTTCTTACCAACTGGAACAGCAGAAGCATTCTCACTTACAGCATCGATCCGGCGAGTGGTGTTTTACAGCGCCAAGCCGAACGGGTATTGGATGCAAAAGTGTATCCCTTTGGTATTGGGTTTGATCCAACGGGTCGCCGCCTGTACGCCACCGATTGGTTCGGAGGGGTTATGGGATTTTCTGTGAGTGCCGAAGATGGCGCTCTGACCCCCATTGCCGGATCGCCGTTCAATGCCAAAGGCAAACTCCCAACTTATGTTGTGCTGGAGTCTTCCGGGCGATTTGCTTACACGCCGAACTATGAGTCACACGACATTACGACTTACTCGGTTGACAGCGCCACCGGCGCGTTAAACGCGCTCGACACCACATGGTCACGACCCGGCCCCCGTTCGATGGCGGTTGTGAGCGGCGAGAGACCCGTCGAGTTCGAGCCGCAATCTGTCTACGTAGCGAATGCCGCCGACAACACTGTATCCGTGTATCGTGTCGATTCCGCCAGCGGTGGCTTGAAGCCTGTCGGTACCTTGCCCGCCGGTACCAGTCCGAGTGCGCTGACTACCAACTCCACGGGTCGTTTTCTATACGCGGTCAATGCGCATTCCAACACGATTTCATGTTACCGAGTCGATCCGGTTACCGGTGTATCCAAGGAAATCCCCGGCTCGCCGTTTAAAACCCTCAACCAGCCGCAATCCATCGTGGTCGACTACAACGACCGTTATGCTTACGTGACAAATAGCGCTGCGAAGAGCATGTCGGTATATGCACTTGACGCACAATCAGGCGCGTTGAAGGAGCTGACCAAGGCCGACGTACCCTATCTTGAATTTCCGCGTCCCGCGGGTTCGGAGCCACGTGCCGTGGCTTTACATCCAGAGGCGCGCTTCGCTTATGTGTTGGATGCGGCGTTGGACAAGATTATTGTGTTCAGCTATTACGGCAATGGTCCGCTGGCGGTGGAGCCAAGCGCGCAATATGTTTCCTTCGACGTGGCTAAAAATCCCGTAGCGCTTGCGGCTGACCCGCGCGGCAAATTCCTGTATGCCGCCCACGGCAGCATCAGCGCACTGGGAATTTATTCGATCGATGTCTTTACCGGTGAAATCAAGGCGGTGCCTGGCTCGCCGTTTCCGGCAGGCACGGCACCCGCTGCGGTCGCGGTACATCCCGGCGGGCAATTCGTGTACGTCGCCAACAAGGGTTCCAACGACATCACGGTGTACCACACTGATACCGCACAGAACCGCTTTACCCGTGTGGGGCAAATCAAATCAGGGGCTGCGCCGGTGGCGATCTCGGTCGAAGGCTCCGGGCGCTTTGCCTATGTAGCCAACGAAGGTTCCAATACCCTATCCATTTATACAATCGATCCCAGCAGCGGCATGCTCAAAGAAGCCGGTAGCATTCCCACCGGTGCAAAACCGAGCGCAATAACCGTATTTACCGCGATCCGATGATCGCTAAAAAGTAGGATTTATTGCGCATCCCCTCCCCGCGCAAAGCCAGCGCGGTGGGAATCATCTTTCGCACAGCGAAAACCCACGTCGTTGTACACGGCAGTGGGTGGGAAGTTGTAGCGGTAGGCGCTGCGGAAGTAGTGCGGAATTACGTAGTGGCCGACGCCGCCCCAGCTCCCGCCGCGTGCCACTTTGGTTTGCTGGCCATATCTTGGGCTTTTGTAATCGGCGCCCGGATACGCGTCGAACCAGTCTTCAGTCCATTCCAGAACATTGCCGGCCATATCGAACGCGCCGTAGGGTGAGCGGCCTTGCGGCAGCGAGCCGACGGGCAGAACTTGCGTCTCGCGACCGCCGGAGTTGACATTTTCCGCGTGCCATTCGTTGCCCCACGGGAATTCATTGCCGTTCGGGCCGCGCGCGGCTTTTTCCCACTCGGCTTCGGTGGGCAAGCGCTTGCCCACGGCTTTGCAGTAGTCGGCGGCATCGAACCAGCTGACATTGCGCACCGGGTGTTCGTTAACGCGCAATTGCAATGGTTCGAGCAGTTTAACCAGATCATTGCGATGCACACGCTCGGTGCCCATCAGGTAGGCTTTGTAGTTGCCGTTGTTGACTTCAAATAGATCGATATAAAACGCTTTTAAATTAATTTTGCGTTGCGGATGTTCCGGCAGAAACCAGGGTTCGTTAAATCCGAACTCTTCCGATTTTCCGGTGGTGTCGATGTCGTCCGAACCCATGATGAATTCACCGGCGGGAACCAGCACCATATCGGCCGGCACTCCGCTTTGAGCCGAAAGTGCCGCGGGTTGTTCTTTTTCTGCGCAGCCGGAAACGACCAGCGCTGATAGCGCGCCCAGCACCAGTATTAGCAGTCTGAGTTGATTGTTTGCAGGGATTATCATCGCGTTACTTCGCATCTTTCGCACAGCGGAATCCAAAGCTGTTGTTCTTGGTGAGCGGGTGAAAGAAGCTGCGATTGTACACGGGCGCGGAAATGCCACATTGATAAAACGAACAGTCCCACCATGAGCCGCCTTTGAGCACTTTGTAGTTACCATTGTAGTTTTCCGACGGGCGTTTGTTGCCGGGATAAGCTTCGTAGCTCGATGCGGTCCATTCCCACACATTCCCGGACAGGTCGTATACGCCGTACGGACTCTTGCCGCCTTCGAATGCGCCCACCGGCGTGGTATCGCCGATCAAATTCAAATTGGCCCAGCGCACCGGCGAGTTGACGCGTTCGATGGAAAATTCTTCGCCCCACGGAAACGTGCGCGCATCTTTGCCGCGCGCGGCTTTTTCCCATTCTTTATCCGAAGGCAAACGCTTGCCGGCCCACGCACAATACGCGTTCGCGTCCTCCCAAGACACGTACACCACCGGATGATCTATTTTGCCGTCGGGGACGTTGCCGTTAATGAAATGCTCCGGCGCCATGTGGCGCGTCGCATCAGTGAATTTTTTGTATTGCGCGTTGGTGACTTCGAATTTGTCGATGTAAAACGCCGGCAACGTCACTTTGTGCTGCGGTCCTTCGTCCGGCAGGCGATTATTGGTGCCGCGAATAAATTCCCCGGCCGGAATCAAGATCATCGCGTTGGGCGCATCGCCGAGGCGCGACGTGGGGTAATACATCGGCATGTTCATGCCGGGGCCCTGGCCGCTGGCATGCTGGGTCGGTGCATTGCCCGGCATCTCCGGTTCTTTCGCCAAGGCTTCCAATTTGCCTTTGTACCAGCCTTTGGGATGGCACTCGATGCAGCTTTCCTTGACGATTTTTTTGAACGCCGGATCGTCCGCTTCTTTGTGGCACTCAAAGCAGCGGCGCGATTTTTCGTGGTGGGAATCCACCACGGCCTTGCCGGTGTTTTTTGGCGCGGGCACGGTAGGCGTTGCCGCCACGGCGGAAAACCACGCGAGCATTAATGCAGTAGCGAGACAAGGGCGAAACCAAAGCATGGCAACAACAACTCACGCGGAAAAGGGAAGGCCAGAGGCGGCTCACTTTAGTCGGACGCGCGCGGCAGTGTCAACGCGCGTACCGCGTCTTCGTGCATACTGTCGCAATCGCCTTGGGGTTCATTCACCCCGCAGGCTAGGGTATGGGGAGTTTCCGCAGGGTTCCGATATCAGATCGGCATTCACTTTAATGGTTTACGCGCGCGCATGAAGTGGTTTCGGTTACTCGCATCATTAAAACTGACCTTGGTGGGTATGATCCTGTTGGTGATCGGCGCCTCGCTCACCTACGACAATCGTCTGGATGTGACCATGTGGGTGCTGGTGGTGCCGCTGGCGTTGCTGGCTTTGAATCTCACGGCGGCGATTTTTACCAATCAACGCATCAATCGGCAGCCGGGCTTGCTGGTGTTTCATATCGGGCTGCTGAGTATTATCGTGCTGGCAGCGATTGGCCGGTTGTCGTTTATCGATGCACACCTGGAAATCGCTGAAGGGCAGGGCTTCACGCCCGACCTGTTACTGGAAACCAAACAAGGGCCGTTGCATGCCGGACGGCTCGACAAAGTGCGCTTCGTGCAGGGCTATTACACCGTCGATTATGCCGAAGGCATGCATCGCGGCCTGACCAACAGCCAGGTGCTGATTCCGGACGAGCGCGGTCAGTTCACCAGCAAAATCGTCGGTGATGACCGCGTGTTGGTATTGGAGGGCTACCGGTTCTACACCACTTTCAACAAGGGTTTTAGCGTGGTGCTGACGTGGTTGCCCGATCAAGGCATACCGGTGACCGGACGCATCAATCTGCCATCGTACCCGTTATACGATTACAAGCAGGACAATTCCTGGACGCCGCAGGGCGCGTCGCCGGTGAAGTTCTGGTTGCAAGTGAACACCGGCATGCGCGAAGACGCCGCATGGGTATTGGATGCGCGAAACTCGCGCGGGGTACTGGTGGTCTCACACGGTGACCAGCGGGTCGAGTTACAGGTGGGCGAAAGTACGCGCTTGGAAGGCGGGCAATTACGTTACGATCGTTTGAGTGCGTGGATGGGTTACAAGGTGTATTACGATCCGACGCTGCGCTGGTTATTTTTTGTGTCGATCATTGCGGTAATAGGCATGGGCTGGCACTACTGGCAGGTGATGGGTGCACGGCTGTTTCCGGCCGAGGCTCAGCATCAACGCAGCGATGAAAAGTCGTCCGCGCCGACGGGCGGGCTGGCAAACGCAGGAGAAGATGTTTGAACGCTGAAGGTTTCGCCACCGAATTACCGTGGATGTGGAGCGGGCTCGCGGCCTACGCGCTGGCGACCCTGGTCGCGATCAGCGGCGTGGTGATTCAAAATGCCGGCGGCACCTCCACGCGCGGCGGCCGCTCCGAGCGCCTGGTATTGGCATTATTAATCGCTGGAGTGGTATTGCTCGCCGCCGCCATTGCGCAGCGCTGGGTGCGCATCGGTCATGGTCCGTGGATCAGTCTGTTTGAATTACTCATGAGCCAGTTGTGGAGTCTGGGCGTGATCTACGCCGTCGCCTACTGGCGTATGCCGCGCTTTCGTGCCAGTGCGGTGGTGGTATTGCCGGTGTTCTGGGTGCTGGGCAGTTGGTTGCTGACGCTCGAACCCAAGGCCAGCCATTTTCCCGCGACCTATTACAACGAGTGGAAATGGATTCACGTGTTCCTCGGCAAAGTATATCTGGCGCTGTTGCTCATTGGCGTGGGTTTGGCCGGTGTAATGATCTTGCGGCGTTTTCCGCGCGCCGCGCGTTGGTTTGGCAGCATGCCCGCCGATGATGTCGTCGACCGTGTTGCGTGGCGCGTGATGATGCTCGCGTTGGTGTTCGACAGTCTGATGTTGATCGCGGGCGCGGTGTGGGCGCAAGACGCCTGGGGCCGCTACTGGTCATGGGACTCGCTGGAAACGTCGGCATTCGTCACCTGGCTGGCGTTAGGTGTCGGCATCCACGTGCGCCTGACCTATCGTGTGGCGCCGTGGATCAGCGGCGCGATTATTATTGGGATCTTTGTCTTGGCTTTCACCACTTATCTGGGCATGCCGTACGTCAGTCCGGCCGCCCACAAGGGCATGGTATGACGCACGCTCCACGCAATCAGCTTGAAAATGTCACGACGTTGTTGTCGCTGATCGCCGTACTGGTGATGGGCGGCATGTTCATCACCCTCGCCCGTGATCTGGGGCCGGTCACACAGGCCGCGCGCGCCACCGCGCCGGTACCGGTGTTGCCCGACGACGCCAACGCCATTCACGAAGTGCAAATTCGTTTTGATCAAGGCGTCGCGTTGCTGCATGCCAAACGTTATGAATATGCCGCGACCGCATTCCAGCGCGTGATCGAGCTTGCGCCGCGCCTGCCGGAAGCGCATGTAAACCTGGGCTTCGCCATGCTAGGCGTGCAGCAGTACGAAGACGCCGGCAATGAATTCAACCTCGCGACGCAATTGCATCCGGAACAGGCCAATGCGTATTGGGGTCTGGCCTTGGCCATGGAAGGGCTGAAGGATTACGAAGGCGCGCTCGGTGCGATGCGCGCCTATATCCATTTGTCGCGCACGCCCAACGACCCGTACGTACCCAAAGCGCGTGCCGCGTTATGGGAATGGGAAGAGCAGCTGGGACGCATCAAAAGCCCGAACCCCGATCAGCTGCTGCAACCGCAGCCACCTGCGCCTAAAACCAAATCCGCAGGCGCGGCCAATCCAGCCAAGAACTAACCGGTGAACACCTGCGCACGACGCTTGCCGCGCTGCATGTCTATGGCGTTGCTGCTGTGCGCCGTGGCCGGCGGGTTATCCGCCTGCGATGCACCGCCGTCACCCAAAGTTTATGTCGACGCCGGCGCCCGTTTCCCCGAGTTGCATCTCACCGACTTAAAAGGCGAACCCGTGAGCACGGCGCAGCTTGCCGGCAAAGTGCTGGTGCTGAATGTGTGGGCAACGTGGTGTGCGCCGTGCCGCAGGGAATTGCCGAGCTTGCAGCGGTTGTCCGAACAGCTCGACCCGCAGAAGTTCGCCGTGGTCGGTATGTCCATCGATGCCGACGGCTACGTGGTCCGGGAATTCCTGATCGAACGCAAAGTGACTTTTACCAATTGGCAGGACGCTGATATGCGCGTGGCGCGCGAGGTGCTGGGCGTGCGTGCCTACCCGTCAACCTACCTCGTTTCTGCCGAGGGTGTCGTGCGGCGCGTCGTGGGCGGCGCGCAGCCGTGGGACAACGCGGAGTGGTTAACGTTGATCCGCACGATGGCGGACTAGCACCTGCCGGCGATCAAGGTGCAGGATAGGTGAACTTTTGCGTACGGAACGCATGCGCTGGGGAATTGTGTCGCACTATCGCGGTGTTCGAACTAAGCTGAAGTACGGGCGCCGAAAGCCGAATTTTCAAGCCGCCTGCTTTAGCATCGTTTAACTCTTGCCGTTACAGTATGCGGAGCTTTAAACGGAGAAATGTCCATGCATCCCGTAGCCTTTGCTATATCGAGCCCCCACTGGCTGCAACCTTACCGTACCCGCGCACGTCACCTGGCGGCGATGTGTCTCACGCTGGTGGGTTTGGGTGTAGTTGCTCCCGCCGCTGCCGACGCCGAGTTCATCATGGGGATTCTTCCGCGCCACACACCGTCGGAAACGGCCGAGATGTACAGCCCACTGGCCGTCTATCTGTCGCGTGAGTTGGGTACGACCGTCAAAGTTGAAACGACCCCGGATTTTAAATCATTCTGGGCCGCCGTCGCGGCGGGGCGCTACCGCTTGGTGCACTACAATCAATACCACTATGTACGGTCGCACAAGGAATTCGGCTATACCGTGATTGCCAAGAACGAAGAGCTGAATCGCAGCACCATGGGCGCCGCGATTGTGATCAGAAAAGATTCGGGAATAAAGTCGCTGGCCGATTTACGCGGCAAAAAAGTAATCTTTGGCGGCGACCGTCAGGCGCTGATGTCCTACATCATTCCAACCTCCCTGCTGCGTCAGGCGGGGCTCAATGCGGGCGATTACAGAGAGGAGTTCGCGCCGGTACCGCCCAATGTCGCCATGGCGGTTTTCTTCAAGCGCGCGGATGCCGGCGGCACCGGCGACATCGTGTTTGACGTGCCGTTTGTGCGCGAAAAGATCGATGTGACGCAAATGAAGACCCTGGCTAAAAGCGAGCCGGTCGCCTACCTGCCGTGGGCGGTGCGCGGCGACGTGCCGGCGGCGGAACGCGAGCGCCTGCAGAAACTGATGCTGGGCGTGAAAACTTCGCCGGACGGCAACAAGATTCTGCAATCGGCCGTACTGACCAACCTGGTCGGCGCCGTTGATGAAGAATACAACTTCGTGCGCAGCGTGATCAAAACGGTGACCAACGAACAATACTAGGATGATATGCCACAGCCGCAACCACAAAGTTCGCCGCTGCACTGGTTGCGCGCCAATCTCGCTGCAAAATTTATCGTATTGGTGGCCGGTTTCGCCGCTATCACGCTCGGCTTGACCGCATGGTTTTCCTTTCAGTCGTACCGAACCGTCTACCTCGAGCATCAGCGTTCGAAGGTGGATATCCTGGCGCAATTCGTCGCTTCGATCAGTCCGGACCGGATTTTTTCCTATGACTTTGTCTCGCTGCACAGCTACGTGCGCGAACTTAGCAAGACGCGGGATTTGACTTATGCGCTGGTGGCCGACAACAAGGGCGAGCCGCTGACCGCGTATCTGGATAAAAGCGACCCGCTCATTGTTGCCGCAATCCAGGCGGTCGGCAGCGAGGATATCCGCAAGGTCATTGCGCACATTAACCAGCAGCCCGAAGTCTTTTCCATTTCCGCGCCGATCCTGTTTAACCGCGAGGCCATCGGCAATGTCACCATCGGCGCCACGCGCCGTTTTGTCGATGACGAGCTGGATCGAATCCTGTTTTGGAATGCGGTGGCCGGCGGGCTGATTGTCGTCTTGTTGAGCCTGGGTATTTATCTGGTGTTTCGCCAGAACATTCTCGGGCCGACGCAACATTTGATCGCCGGTGCCCGGCGCGTGGCGCGCGGTGAGTTACGCCAGGCTATTCCGGTGGCTTCGCCCGATGAGCTCGGGCAGCTGGCCGGCTCGTTCAATGAAATGATGCGCGATTTGGATCAAAGCAACAGTGAGCGTGCCAAAGCGCTGGAAGAATTGCGCGATCTCAATCGCACGCTGGAAATCCGCGTGGAAGAACGTACCCGCGCGATTGAAATTGTGAATGTCGAGCTCGAGCGCCTCGCGCTCTACGATGCGCTGACGCATCTGCCCAACCGCACCTTGTTCCAGGATCGGCTGGAGCATGAGCTCAAGGCCGCAGAACGCGAGCCGGCATCGTTCGCAGTGATGCTGATGGATCTGGATCGCTTCAAGGAGGTGAACGACACTTTCGGCCACCACATCGGCGACCAGTTGCTGAATCAGCTTGGTCAGCGACTGGCCGCGACCTTGCGTGACACCGATACCTTCGGCCGTTTGGGCGGCGATGAATTTTCAGTGCTGTTGCCGGGTGCCGACCGCGACAGTGCAGTACGCGTTGCGCACAAGGTCTTCAAGGTCCTGCAACAGCCGGTGCAGCTGGACACGATGAGTCTGCTGGTGTCGGCGAGCCTGGGGATCGCGATTTATCCCGAGCACGGCACCGATGCCAGCAGCTTGTTAAAACACGCTGATATCGCCATGTACCAAGCGAAGCAGTCGAAATCCGGACACTGCATTTACGACAAAGAGCTCGACACGCATAGCCCGCGCCGCATGTCGCTGATGAACGACCTGCGCGGTGCGCTCGACGCCGGTCAAATGCAGCTTTACTACCAGCCGATCGTTGCGCTCAACAACGGCACCGTGCGCGGCGTGGAGGCGCTGGCCCGCTGGATTCATCCGGAAAAAGGCTTGATTCCGCCCGATCAATTCATTCCCATGATCGAACAGACCGGCTTGATCAAGGTATTCAGTCACTGGGTGATCGATACCGCGCTGCGCCAGTGGTCGGCCTGGAACGCACGCGGCATCAATGAGGCGGTCTCGGTCAACCTGTCGATGCTCAATCTGCAAGACCGGGAGTTTCCCGAGGCGCTCGCCGACTTGTTGAGGAAGTGGTCGGTGCCGCCGCATGCGTTGATATTGGAAGTGACCGAAAGCGCCATGATGAATGACCCGGAACATGCGCTGGATACTTTGAATCATTTTCAGAATCTCGGTGTGGACATTGCAATTGACGACTTCGGCACCGGCTATTCGTCGCTCAGCCATCTGAAACGGCTGCCGGTGAATGAAATAAAAATCGATCGCGCGTTCGTAAAAGACATGCGCCACGACAAAGACGACGAAGTGATCGTGCGTTCCACCATCGACCTCGCACACAATCTGGGGCTGATGGTGGTCGCCGAAGGCGTCGAAGACGTGGAAACCTTGAACTTGCTGACCGAACTGAACTGCGATCTGGCGCAGGGTTACTATTTCGGACGCCCGTTTCCGGCCGAGCGCCTGCACCTGGTCGGCGATAAGAAACCAGGCCGTCACTCGCTGGCCTGACCGTCTTTCTAAATCGCATTAGTCGCATTGCCAGCCGCGCGCTAACATAGCGCGCATGGTTCCCCTGCATATCCTTCACAGCGTCTTCGGTTACGAACATTTTCGTGCGCCGCAGCAAGAGGTGATCGACACGCTCATGGCGGGCGGCGACGCGCTGGTGCTGATGCCGACCGGCGGCGGCAAGTCGCTGTGCTTTCAGATTCCAGCCATCGCGCGCGCCGGCACCGGTGTGGTGGTGTCGCCGCTGATCGCGCTGATGCAGGACCAGGTTGCCGCGCTGAAGCAGGCCGGCGTGCGCGCCGCGTATTTGAATTCGTCGCTGACCGGCAGCGAGGCGCGCGATATCGAAAACCGGCTGTTGCGCGGCGAGCTGGATCTGCTCTACGTCGCCCCCGAACGTTTGATGACGGAGCGCATGCTTGACTTATTCAGGCGTATAAAAATCGCGCTGTTCGCAATCGACGAGGCGCATTGCGTGTCGCAGTGGGGGCACGACTTCCGGCCGGAGTACATTCAGCTTTCGGTATTGCACGAACGTTTCCCCGAGGTGCCGCGCATTGCGCTCACCGCCACGGCTGACGAACCGACGCGGCGTGAAATCATCGCGCGCCTGAAGCTGGAAGACGCGCGCGTTTTTATCAGCAGCTTCGACCGGCCCAACATCCGCTACCGCATTGCGCAGAGTAACGGCGGCGCGCGCGAGCAGTTGCTGCGCTTTATTCGCGAAGAACATAACGGCGATGCCGGCATTGTGTATTGCCTGTCGCGCAAGCGGGTGGAGGAAGTTGCCGAATCACTGACGAACAAAGGGATCACTGCGCTGCCGTATCACGCCGGGTTGCCGAATGAAGTGCGCTCGCGCAATCAGGCGCGCTTCATCAACGAAGAAGGCGTGATTATTGTCGCGACCATCGCCTTCGGCATGGGCATCGACAAACCCAACGTGCGTTTCGTCGCGCATCTGAACCTGCCCAAAAGCGTGGAAGCTTATTATCAGGAAACCGGTCGTGCCGGTCGCGACGGCCTGCCCGCCGACGCGTGGATGATCTACGGCTTGCAGGATGTCATCACGCTGCGCCAGATGCTGGCGCAGTCCGATGCGGACGAAACCCACAAACGCGTCGAGCAGCACAAACTCGACG
>Ga0315270_10000760_pt1 | contig 17321 bp, 20 predicted proteins | sample C1_bottom_MG_FD_204932 | JGI IMG/M metagenome (GOLD analysis project Ga0315270, IMG submission 204932) | Sediment microbial communities from Yellowstone Lake, YNP, Wyoming, USA - C1_bottom | ecosystem: Environmental > Aquatic > Freshwater > Lake > Sediment | place: USA: Wyoming | collected...
AGGCTGGCGCGGCTTCCTCCGCTCGCTCAAAGCCGAAGCCCCGCGCTACGCAACTTTAATTCCGCAAATTCCGCGATTGCTGCATCAGCAACTGGCCAGCCATAATATTGAACATATCGAAGCCGGATTCAGACTGATGCTGGCGCAGCAGGCACGGCGCAATCAGTTGTTGGGGGTGGGGGTGGTATTGCTGGCGGCGCTGGTGGGGGTGGCGGTTTATATTGCAGTTAAAGTTAATTTGTAAACACCTGAGTATTCCCATAGGACCGCGCACGCGGTTTTACTTACCAACCCGCATTTTGCTGGCAAGTTAGTCCTTCAGCACAATATCTTGTCGATTTTTGTTAAACTGCACACCAGTAACATCAGGAGACATTCATCATGTTAACGACCATAGAAGTAACGATAGATAAAACAGGGCATTTGCACAGCGTTGAATCCGGCCAAACCATCAAGCCCGGACGCGCATTGCTGACCTGGCTGGAACCTGATACCACACACGAACCTGCCTTGATGGCCGAGGCTGCACTGAAGCAAGACTGGCTCAATCCTGAGGAGGACGCAGCGTGGGCACATTTACAGTCGGGCAAGTAGTCGTTCTGCCTTTTCCATTTTCAGACCTAAGCCAGAAAAAGCTGCGGCCTGCCTTATTGCTGGCAGAAGCAGGTCGAGGCGACTGGATCGCCTGCCAGATAACCAGCAATCCTTATGCAGACCCCCTTGCCATCACCCTGACAGAAAGTGAATTTACCGAAGGTGGTTTACAACGCGTGAGCTATCTTCGCCCAGGGAAATTATTCACCTGTCACGAATCCCTTCCTGTTAACACTGCCGGCCTGCTGAATAAAGCTGCATTGCAACAAGCTAAAACTGCCGTTATTCAACTTATTCAGGGTGGCCAGATGTGAACCCAATCGCATTAGCTCAAATGACATCAGCCACCATTAATATCGTCACAGCCGAACAAGTCGGAGACTTCCGCCTCCGCCTAAAATTTGATGACGGTACAGAACAGACAGTAGACTTCAAACCCTTTCTTACCCATGCACTTCATCCAGATATTCGAGCATGGCTGGACCCAGTGCGATTTGCGACATTTCGGCTCGAATACGGCGAATTGGTTTGGGGTGACTATGACCTGTGTTTCCCTGTGATGGATTTATATCGCAACCAAATTGAGCACTATGCTTCACTTGAATCTGCGGCTTGAACACAACATTATTGGCAATAAAACTCACAATGGACAGGTCATAAATTTGACGTGTAAATATTAAGACCTGAACTTGATGTTGCACTGCTACGAAGTTGAATGTGTTGCCCACGGTTATTGATTGGCGCAGCAATTTATTTATTCATATAATCATATAATCATAATGTTACGCTTAAATGGACTCTGACCCCATTTCTTGCTGGCTGCGCTGGTGGGAGTGGCGGTGTTTATTGCGTTGAAAATTGCTACTTGATAGAGCGTTAACTCATCCATTAGCATGTTTCCCGAAAAGGGCTACAATATCCATCATGAACAATATCTCAATCGCTGATATTCTCGAACTTCCAGTGCAAGAGCGTATTCGTCTTGTTGAGCTTATTTGGGACAGCGTTGCAGCAGTTCCCGAAGCCGTGGAAATTTCACCTGCGCTTAGAGCTGAACTCGAAACCCGCCTGCTTGAATTTGAGGCAAACCCGGAAGCAGGTTATTCCTGGGATCAAGTAAAGTCTCAGCTTAAAGATGGCACATGGCGTTCTGCCTGAAATTCTCTTCGCGTGCATTGCATGAAATTGGCGAAGCTCAGGAATGGTACGAATTGCAGTCCTCTGGCCTCGGTGACGAATTCATTGCTGCAATGGAGTTGCAGTTATAACGTGCCTAACAACACATGACCTGAGGTTTACATCGTGACTCGATATCTCACCAGTATTGCCATCGCCATTCTTTGCGGATGCGCAACCCCCAATCAAATGCGCGAAAGCGCTCCCGCAGCGACCTTCTCCAGTACAAAAACTGCGAAGTCTATTGCCCTTTGTGTCGCCAAACGCTGGGAGAATTCTGGATATGGCGGTACGCCATCGGTAGCGTTTCGTCTGACCGAAACTGGTTTCACGGTTGCCGTTAGAAATGAGAGTGTTGGGTCTACCCAGCTGCTTGCTGACATTGATGACACACATACAGGTTCCGAAACACGTTACTTCAAGGGGGTTGTTCTCGGTGAAGGCGCTTTCGATGCCGCAGTCAAAGAATGCCAATGATTCGGGTATTTTGTCGAAATGCAACGCGTTTGGCACTCGACTTACTTCCTTTGGTTGAAGACATTGACGAATGCATTTCGGCGTAGCTTCAACATTCATGTGCAAGTTAGGCCTAACCCATCGCTTCGAGGTGACCTTCGAGATGCTGCGCTTCTCGGTTCCACGTGGGCTTCGCCATCGGGCGGCCCCTCAAGCTAGAAGTTATGTCATCCACCGGGAGGGTACTTGGTACACTTACGCATAGCGACTTGGAATATGGAGCGACCGAAGCTGAACGGTCATGCCAAGAATTCCAGACGACTCGAAAAGATTCGTGAAATTAATGCCGATCTTTGGATTTTGACAGAAACCAGTTCTGCCATCGCGCTTGATGGTTACGCATCGTTGGCTTCAGAAAGCCAGCCTGGCTACCACTCGACCGGAGAAAGCTTCGCAACGATATGGACGCGCTGGCCCATTCGTCGCCGGATTCCAACCTTCGACCCGTTCTTTGCAGTTTGCGCTGAAGTCGATTCTCCGTTGGGACCAATGGTTGTCTTCGGAACCATCATCACCTATGCGAATGATCGCGGCTCGAACGGTACAGCCCGCCGGTGGGAGGAACATCGAAAATCCATCGAGTCTCATAGTGCTGACTGGCATCGACTACGGAAAGAATTCCCGGATCACTTATTTTGCGTAGCTGGCGATTTTAACCAGAGTCGCGATGGGTCAGGTTGGTACGAGGATGCCGAGTCCCTAAAAAAGCTCACTTCGGCTCTTGAGCGCACCTCTCTTCTATGCGTTACAGAAGATGACATGCGGGCCAAAGGGTTCTTGCAATCTCGTGCCTCAATTGACCACGTCTGCCTTTCCCAATCACTTGCCAATCAGGTTGTCGCAGTTGGGGCATGGGAGGGCACCGCTGTCGATGGGTGCCGAATGAGCGATCATAATGGAATTATCATCGACATCGAAAAAACGTGAGCAGGTCTTGAAGAATTGGCAGAAGAATTGGGGTCAGACACCAGTTCTTCTGTACCCAAATTTTAGTAATTCATTCTCACTGAGCAAACTCAAGCCGCTCTTCCACTGTTTTCAACGCTGCCGCCGCACAGGCTTTGTCCTTGTCGCCGCCCGGTGCACCCGATACGCCCACGGCACCAATCAAACTGCCTGCAGCGCGTATTGGCAACGCACCATCCATTACGATAAGGCCATTGATATGGTTTAGTTCAGGGCGAATGTCAGCGCGGGCATCGCGAAATTCACCGGAATCCGAACCTGACATGATGGCCATGCCGGCTTTGCGTTCGGCAATTTCCAGGGTATGCCGTGTGGCCAGCGTGTCGCGCAGCGCAGCCTGTACATTGCCGGCACGGTCCAGCACCACGGCTGAAACGTTGTAGCCCTGCTTGCGACAGGCTTCTATTGAGCGGGTTGCAATATCTCGCGCTAGTTCCATGCCGATCTGTTTGACCGGCAAGATATCGGGTTGCGCGGCCAGGGCTGGCAAGCTGGTGGCTAACAGAAGCAGTGGCAATAAATTTTTCATTTTATATCTCCTTGTAGGTGAGCCGATTTTTGCAACAGCTAAACTGTTATTTGATATTGCAACTTACTGATTATTGATAATTATTTACTTAACCTGCAGTTCGCATACTTTATAACAAATTTTCAATTCGTTCACTCGTTAAACCTTTTTACAATGCCCGGGTCTCAAATCTGCGCTCTCCTTTATAATTACTTTTTTACAATATTTCTACCACCTGCCTTATGCGCAAAATCATACTGCTATTACTCGCCTTTTGCATGGTGTTTGCCACGCGCGTTTATGCCGATGAAGTGGACAAGCTGAAACCGCCCACCACCGAGATCGAGGTGATTACACATGACGGCAACGATTTGTCGTTGTACCAGTATCCGGCCAAAGGCAACGATCTGGTAATCTGGGTGGGTGCAAATGGCTGGCATGACCGCATGATTCAGATGGCAATGGATATAGCCGCAAAGGGGATTGAGGTTTGGCAGATCGATTTTGCCGAAGCCCTGATGCAAACTTCCAGCAGCAACTTCATGCGCAATCTGGATGCACGCTATGTGGCGGATATTATCGATGCCGCGCACAAACGCACCGGCAAGCGCATCATGCTGTTTGCACAAGGCTACGTCGCCATCCCGGTTTTAAGCGGTGCCACACTATGGCAACAGCGCGAACAGCATTTCGGCAAGCTGTCGGGTGCCGTGTTGTTTTCGCCGGATCTGATTACCGGCTTGCCGGAGTTGGGCAAAAACCCGGAGTACCTGCCTATCGTGCGCAATACCGGCATTCCGCTGATGATTTATCAAGGGAGCCTGCATGGTTCACCCGAACATTTTGCGCGTCTGGTAAAAGAACTCGGCAGCAATAACCCGAATGTGTATCACCAGGGCTTGCCCGGTGTCACCAGCATTTTCTACCATGACGAGAACAGCCCGGAAACACTGAAGATGCTGCAGGAATTGCCGCAAAAAACCAGCGAGCTGTTTAAAATTTTTGACAGTCTGTCCGTACAGGCTGCGCCAACAAACTACATACAGCCCAGTGAAGTTTCCGAAGCACACATGGATATCAAGCTGAATGCATTTTCAGGCAACCCCAAACCACTGCCAATTGATCTGAAGGATGCGCACGGCAAACGTTTCAACCTCTCCGATTATCGCGGCAAAGTTACCGTGGTAAATTTCTGGGCAACCTGGTGCGGACCTTGCGTAGAGGAAATTCCGTCGCTCAATCGTTTGCGTGAGCAGATGAAAGACCAGCCGTTTGAGCTAATCTCGGTCAACTATGCCGACACGCCCAAAAAGATACTCGACTTCATGCAAAAGGTCAGAGTCGACTTCCCGGTGCTGGTAGACCCCAACGGTAAAACCGCGCAACAATGGAATGTAATCGGCTTTCCCTCAACATTTGTGATCGGAAAAGACGGGAAAATTATATATGGGGTGAATGCGGCGATACACTGGGATACGCCTGAGGTGATCGAGGTACTAAGGAAACTAAATCATTGAAACAGCAATTTATTATTTCATTGTTTCATCAAAGAATCCGCTTTTCATCAACTCTACCGTCAACGCCATGTAATCCACTGCGCCCGGTGTGTTGGGGCCATAGGCAAACACATCCAGGCCGTGCATGGGGCTGGTGGCAAGGGCTACATTTTCGCTGATACGTGTATTGCAGACCAGATCGCCATACCGGTCTTTGACCTTGTCGAAGATGTCGTAAGCCAGCTTGCGACGTGAATCAAAGCGGGTTACCACGATGCGCCGCTCGAATTTACGGTTAAGGCGTTTTTCCAGCACATTGAGAGCTGAATCCAGCCGGTGCACACCCTGCAAGGACAGGAAGTCGGCAGACACAGGGATCAGCACCCGGTCTGCTGCCAGCAGCGCATTGAGGGTAAGCACACCCATCATCGGACAGCAATCTATCAAGATCGGCGCACCGGTAAGCGCCAACTCTTCTTTTAGTCCCTGCTTAAGCAGGGTCGCGGCTTTGGGATCGGAGCCATAGGTAGCATCGATTTTGGCCAGCTCGAGAGATGAGGCAATAATCTGCCAGCCTGCAGGAGTGTCGCGTAACAATTTGGCCAGTGGAATTTTTTGCTCAAAGAATGCAGCCATATGGAGTTCGGCTGAGGTGCCATTTTTCAGGCCACATGCCAAACTCAGGTGTCCCTGCGGATCCATATCGAGAACGATAGGATGCCGTTTGGCTTTCGCCAGAACGGCTGCTACATTCAGACAGGTAGTGGTTTTCCCCACCCCGCCCTTTTGATTAAATACGGCTATGACCGCCATTGATTGCCCTCTTTGTCCGACTGATGAGCGCTAACCCGACAGACAAACATTCATCTTTGCGAAGTATGTTGTTGTCCGAGCTTATGGCAGTAAGTGGTTGCTTGAAATATCCTTACCTACCCTGCAAACCACGTTCCCTTAGAATCAGCGTGCTATTCCACTGTGACTGATTTCGCCAGGTTACGCGGCTTATCCACATCAGTTCCCTTTTGCAATGCCACGTAATATGCCAGCAGTTGTAAAGGGATGGTATGCAGAATAGGGCTTAGAAATCCTGCGTGTTCGGGCATTTGCATGACATGCACGCCCTCGCTGGATTGTATACGCGTGTTGGCATCGGCAAAGACAAAGAGTTCGCCACCGCGTGCGCGAACCTCTTGCAGATTGGATTTGAGCTTTTCCAATAGTGTATCGTTGGGTGCGACTGCGATTACCGGCATATCCTTGTCTACCAGAGCCAGAGGGCCATGTTTCAGCTCACCGGCAGGATAGGCTTCAGCGTGGATATAGGAAATTTCCTTGAGTTTAAGCGCGCCTTCCAGCGCGATCGGATAATGTAATCCGCGGCCTAAAAACAGCGCGTGTTGTTTGTTGGCAAATTGTTCAGCCAGCTTGCTGATATCTTTATCCAGTTTCAACACGCCTTGCACTGCGCTGGGCAGATGGCGCAAATCCTGCAGATTCTGTTGTTCTTGCTGCGGCGTTAATTTGCCGCGCAGTTTGGCCAGAACCAGAGTCAGCAAAAATAACCCAGCCAACTGGGTGGTAAATGCCTTGGTCGATGCCACACCGATTTCAGGTCCTGCGCGGGTCAGGAAGCGCAGCTTTGATTGGCGAATAATTGCGCTTTCCGGGACGTTGCATATTGCCAGGGTATGCTGATGACCGATGGCTTTGGCATGATTCAAGGCAGCCAGCGTATCTGCCGTTTCACCCGATTGCGAGATGGTAACAATCAGTGTTTTAGGGTTGGCCACACTGACGCGGTAACGGTACTCGCTGGCTATTTCTACATTGCAGGGAATACCTGCAATTTCTTCCAGCCAGTTGCGGGCAACCAGACCTGAATTATGACTGGTGCCGCAGGCAAGAATCAGGATGCTGTCTATTTGTGCAAACGAGGCAGCAGCTTCCGCACCAAAAATACCGGGTACCAGTGATTGACTGTTGCATACTGCTTCAAGGGTATTAGCCAAGGCTTGGGGTTGCTCGTAAATTTCCTTGAGCATGTAATGACGGTATTCACCCAGTTCGACGCTGTCATTGTTCAGCTCACTGACATGCATCTGCCGTTCTACCGACTTGCCCTGCGCATCAAATATACGGTAGCCATTAATGCCAATTTCCGCAACATCGCCCTCTTCCAGGTACACCACATTTTTAGTGACCGCCAGCAATGCCGACATATCAGAAGCAATAAAATTTTCGTGCTTGCCGATACCCAGCAGAAGGGGGCTGCCCTTGCGCGCGCAAATCAATTGGTCTGGGTTGTTTGCCGCCACTACGCCAATCGCATAGGCACCGATCAACTGTGTCAAAGTGGTTTGTGTTGCCTGCAACAAGCTGGCGCCATTTTTATAGTTGCTGTGTACCAGATGTGCGATTACTTCAGTATCCGTGTCTGAAGTAAACACATACCCTTGTGTTGTCAGCGTCCGGCGCAGTTCTTCATAATTTTCTATAATGCCGTTGTGTACGACAGCAACCGTATCGTGGCTCATATGCGGATGTGCATTACGCTCGCTCGGTACGCCGTGGGTGGCCCAGCGCGTGTGAGCGATGCCCAGATGTCCACTGATTGATGCGCTTTTTTGGGTAAGGTCTGCCACTCGTCCTGTGCTACGCGCACGTTCCAATTTTTGTTCATGCACAACAACCAGCCCCGCCGAATCATAACCACGATACTCAAGGCGTTGCAGTCCCTGCAACAAGATTGGAACTACATTTCGCTGTGCAACCGCACCAACAATACCGCACATATTTATATCCCTTTAATTTGAGAATGTTTCATGCTGATCTGAATTAAAACCGCTATTCTTTTTTCTTCTTAACCGGTCGTTGCCAACCCGCCACGGTTAACTGTTTTGCACGTGATAGCGTCAACGCGTTTTCCGTGGTATCACGGGTAATAGTTGAACCAGCGCCTATGGTACTGCCACGTTTAATGGTGACGGGCGCAATCAATTGGGTATCCGAACCAATAAATACATCGTCCTCGATGATCGTGCGATACTTATTTACACCATCGTAATTGCAGGTGATGGTGCCTGCCCCAACGTTTACGCGGCTGCCAACAGTGCTATCACCTATATAGCTCAGATGATTGGCTTTGCTGCCGGCCCTGATTTCACTATTTTTAATTTCGACAAAATTGCCTATGTGTACATCCTTGTGCAGATGCGTACCCGGTCGAATTCGGGCATAGGGACCTATGCTGCAATTGTCACCAATGATCGCAGAATCAATATGGCTGAATGGTGCAATGTGAGTACCTGCCTCAATTTTTGAGTTTCGAATGACGGTGTAGGCACCTACTTTGACCTTGCTACCCAAGTGTACTTCGCCCTCAAAAATACAACCCACATCAATTTCAACATCGCGACCACACACTAACTTTCCGCGCACATCCAGACGCGCGGGATCGGCCAGAGTAACACCTTGCTGCAATAAACGCAGTGCCTGCTCACCTTGCCAAATCCGTTCTAATTCAGCCAGTTGAACTTTACTGTTGACGCCCATCACTTCCCAGGAATGGGCAGGTTGGATGGTGCTTACTTTAATCCCCTGCTTAACCGCCATTGCAACAATATCCGTCAGGTAGTACTCACCTTGGGAATTATTATTGCTTAATTGGGCGAGCCAGTTACGCAACAGATGTGTCGGTGCAGCCAAAATGCCAGTATTTACTTCACTGACTTCGCGCTGTTCGGCGCTTGCATCTTTTTCCTCCACAATGCTGGCTACATTACCCGCACTATCCCGAATAATGCGCCCGTAACCTGTTGGGTTATCCATATATAAAGTTAGCAGGCTCAGGGAATCTTTACCTAAGAGCAGCTTCTTTAACGTGTCTGTTTGAATCAGTGGCACATCGCCATACAGCACCAGCGTTGTACTGTTATCTTCCAACTGCGGAAGCGTCTGCTGAACTGCATGGCCTGTACCCAGCTGAGGCTCCTGCAAGACAAAGCTGGCAGTGTATTGTGCCATTGCTTCGGGAACGGCTTCGCCACCATGCCCGTATACAATGCAGGACTGTTTGGGTGCAAGCTCACGGGCTGCATTCATGACATGCTGCAATAAAGGTATTCCGGCCAGCGCGTGCAACACTTTGGGCTTATCCGAGTGCATGCGGGTACCCTTGCCTGCTGCCAATATTACGATATTCAGCATGTTCACCAATCCTGATTGTTCAATATTGTGGAAGTATAAACAAAAAAAACGGCCTAAGCCGTTTTCCTTGTTGCTCTAATAGTTAAATTAGTGCGGATTTTTATGACGCAATCTCTGAATCGCATGTAATTGCGCTACAGCTTCTACCAACTCGGCTTGTGCAGCGGCGTAATTAACATCTGAAGTGCGATTTTTCATTGCTTCTTCGGCGATTCGTTTAGCCTCCAGCGCTCTGGCTTCATCAAGATCACCACCACGAATAGCAGTGTCCGCCAGAATAGTAACCGCAAAAGGCTGGACTTCCAGCATGCCACCCGAAACGTAGATCAAAGTGTCTTCGGTTTCATTAGGTAACTTGAGACGCACCGAACCAGGTTTGATACGTGTCAATAGTGGCGAGTGACGCGGATAAATACCCAACTCACCAGCTACGCCCGGAACGATGACTACTTCAGCAAGGCCGGAAAAGATGGACTCTTCCGCGCTTACTACGTCGACTTGAACAGTCATTGCCATAATATATTCCTTAGAACGTAGCGGCTTTTGCTATCGCTTCATCAATCGAACCGACCATGTAGAACGCCTGCTCCGGCAGGTGATCATAATCACCGTTGATAATGCCCTTGAAACCCTTAATTGTTTCTTTCAGGGTGACATATTTGCCCGGGCTACCGGTAAATACTTCGGCAACGTGGAATGGCTGGGACAGGAAACGCTGAATCTTGCGCGCACGTGCAACAGTCAATTTATCCTCAGGCGCCAGTTCATCCATACCCAGAATCGCGATAATGTCGCGTAATTCTTTGTAGCGCTGCAGTGTCTGCTGTACGCCACGGGCAACGGTGTAATGCTCTTCGCCAACCACCAATGGATCCAGCTGACGCGACGTTGAGTCCAGTGGGTCAACCGCCGGGTAAATACCCAGGGAGGCGATATCACGCGACAGAACAACAGTTGAGTCCAGGTGCAAGAAGGTTGTCGCAGGAGACGGGTCAGTCAAGTCGTCCGCTGGAACGTAAACCGCTTGAATCGAAGTGATCGAACCTACCTTGGTAGACGCAATACGCTCTTGCAGACGGCCCATTTCTTCCGCCAGGGTTGGCTGATAACCTACGGCTGATGGCATACGGCCCAGCAACGCAGATACTTCAGTACCGGCCAGGGTGTAACGGTAAATATTGTCCACGAAGAACAGAATGTCGCGGCCTTCGTCACGGAATTTTTCAGCCATGGTCAAGCCGGACAGCGCCACGCGCAGACGGTTACCGGGCGGCTCGTTCATCTGGCCGAACACCATCGCAACTTTGTCCAGAACGTTGGAGTCTTTCATCTCGTGGTAGAAGTCGTTACCTTCACGGGTACGCTCACCTACACCGGCGAATACAGACAGACCGGAGTGCTGCTTGGCGATGTTGTTGATCAATTCCATCATGTTAACGGTCTTGCCCACACCCGCACCACCGAACAGACCAACCTTACCACCCTTGGCAAACGGGCAAACCAGGTCAATCACCTTGATGCCGGTTTCCAGCAGATCGGTTGAAGGAGAAAGCTCGTCGAATTTTGGTGCTTTCTGGTGTATCGAACGACGCTCGTTGCCAGCAACAGCGCCAGCACCGTCGATTGGACGGCCAAGTACGTCCATGATACGGCCCAGAGTACCCGCGCCTACGGGAACTGTAATTTTCTCGCCGGTGTTTTCTACGATCATACCGCGGCGCAAACCATCAGTCGTACCCATGGCAATAGTACGTACTACACCGTCACCAATTTGTTGCTGTACTTCCAGGGTCAAATCCTGCTCCGCTACGGAAGTCGCATCTACCTTTACCTTCAGTGCATCATATACATTAGGCATTTGGTCGCGTGGGAACTCCACGTCTACCACCGCACCGATACACTGAACAATCTTGCCTTGACTCATTTTAAGATTCCCCGCTTTATAGTTTAATTCTGTACAAACCGACGCAACTTTTGTCGCGCGCTTAGCTTACCGCTGCTGCACCACTGACGATTTCGGATATTTCCTTGGTAATCGCCGCTTGACGTGCTTTGTTATAAATCAGCTTGAGTTCACCGATAACAGCCTTCGCATTTTCGGATGCCGCTTTCATTGCCACCATACGAGCACTTTGCTCGGATGCCTGATTTTCTGATACAGCCGTGTATACCAATGATTCAACATAACGCAGCAGCAATTCATCGATCACCACTTGCGCATCAGGCTCATAGATGTAATCCCACTGACCCTGGCTGTCTTTACTCAGGCTTTCACCGGACAATGGCAACAGCTGCTCAAACACAGGTTCTTGCTTCATGGTATTAACAAAATGATTGTAGCTGATGTATATGGCATCAACTTCGCCTGCCACATAAGCATCCAGCATCACTTTCACTGCGCCGATCAGGCTTTCTATACGAGGCGTGTCGCCCAAACCAACCAGATGAGACTTGATCTGTGCACCGATACGGCCCATAAAACTGAAGCCTTTGTTGCCTATTGGCGTGACACGAATGCCGGTGCCTTTCGCTTCCAGCTGCTTCATCTGCGCCAATACCAAACGCAAAACGTTTGTGTTCAAGCCGCCGCACAAGCCTTTGTCGGAAGTGATTACAATAATTCCAACATTCTTGATTTCATCACGCTTAACCAGATATGGATGACCATATTCCGAATTGGCGTGAGAAAGATGTGCTGCGACCTGCCTGATTTTTTCTGCGTAGGGACGCGCAGCACGCATGCGTTGCTGCGATTTGCGCATCTTTGCTGCCGCAACCATTTCCATGGCGCGGGTAATCTTGCGTGTATTTTCTACACTCTTGATTTTGGTGCGTATCTCTTTGCTGCCTGCCATGATAAACCCCGCTTAGTAAACTGCGGTGGACTTAAAGGCTTCGATCGCTGTCGACAATAGTTTTTCGTTGTCAGCGCTCAAGTCAGTTGTTGTGTTTATCGCATCCAGCAATTCCTTATTCTTTGATTTGAGATAAGTCAGCAGTGCGGATTCAAACGCCAATGCTTTCTTAACCTCTACATCATCGAAATATCCCTTGTTTACAGCAAACAGCGTGACCGCCATTTCAGCCACAGACATAGGAGAAAATTGCAGCTGCTTCATCAGCTCGGTGACCAATTTACCGCGATCCAGTTGCTTGCGAGTGATCTCGTCCAGATCAGAAGCGAACGCGGCAAACGCTGCCAGTTCGCGGTACTGAGCCAAGGCCAAACGCACACCACCACCCAACTTTTTAATTACCTTGGTTTGTGCTGCACCACCTACGCGAGACACCGAAATACCGGCGTTGATCGCGGGGCGTACACCAGAGTTAAACAGGTCAACGTCAAGGAAGATCTGGCCGTCGGTAATCGAAATCACGTTGGTCGGTACGAATGCAGATACGTCACCGGCAGCTGTTTCAATAACTGGCAATGCTGTCAATGAACCAGTTTTACCCTTTACGGCACCCTTGGTGAACTCTTCCACGTACTCGGCATTAACGCGAGCTGCGCGCTCAAGCAAACGTGAGTGCAGATAGAAAACGTCGCCTGGGTAAGCTTCACGACCGGGCGGACGACGCAGTAACAAGGAAATTTGACGATATGCCCAGGCTTGCTTGGTCAAGTCATCATAAACGATCAAGGCATCTTCACCACGATCGCGGAAGTATTCGCCCATGGTGCAGCCTGAGTACGGTGCAAGGAATTGCATCGCCGCAGAATCCGAAGCGGAAGCCACAACCACAATGGTATAACCCAGCGCGCCATGCTCTTCCAGCTTGCGTACCACGGTAGCGATAGTCGAAGCTTTTTGCCCGATTGCCACGTAGACGCAGGTCATGTTCTGACCCTTCTGGTTAATAATCGCGTCAATCGCTACAGCGCTCTTGCCAGTCTGGCGATCGCCAATGATCAGCTCGCGCTGTCCACGACCGATAGGCACCATGGAGTCAATCGACTTCAGGCCGGTTTGTACTGGCTGGTCTACCGACTTGCGTGCCATCACGCCCGGAGCGACTTTTTCAATTTTGTCGGTCATCTTGGCATTGATTGGACCTTTGCCATCGATAGGCTGTCCAAGCGCGTTAACGACACGTCCGCGCAATTCCGGGCCCACCGGCACCTCAAGAATTTTGCCGGTACATTTAACGGTGTCACCTTCACTGATATGCTCGTATTCACCCAGCACAACAGCACCAACAGAATCACGCTCCAGGTTCAGTGCCAAGCCGTAGGTATTGCCGGGGAACTCCAACATTTCGCCCTGCATAACATCGGACAGACCGTGTATGCGGACAATTCCGTCGCTTACACTAACCACGGTTCCTTCGGTGCGAGCTTCAGTCAGCGCCTCGAAATTCTCAATGCGACTACGAATCAAATTACTAATTTCAGAAGGGTTGAGCTTCATCTGCTATTCCTTATTTCAATAAATCTATTATCAAGCGAGTGCATTGGCCAATTCGGTAAGGTGTGTGCGAGCAGAACCGTCGATAACCTTGTCACCGGCACGGATCACAATTCCGCCCAGCAGTTTCGGGTTAGTCTCACAATTAAGCTTGATTTCACGGCCCAAGCGTTTTTTCATCGCGGCTGTTATTTTTTGTTTCTGCGTATCATTCAAATCAAATGCCGAGGTCACAAGAACATCAACACTTTTTTCCGCTTCGGTGCGCATAACTTCAAACATTGCTGTTATTTCGGGCAACAAAATCAGGCGTTGCGCTTCAACCAGCAGTTTGATGAAATTACTTACGTGCTTGTTAAGCTTGTCACCGCCGCACAAAGCAAGGAATAAATCCTGCAATTGCGACTTCTGCACACGCGGGTTCAAGATGAGTGTTCGTACTTGCTCATTTTCAACAGCACTACTCGCCGTCAGCAATGCATCAGACCAGCCTTTTAAATCATTATTTTTGCGCGCTTCATCAAACGCGGCTAAAACATATGGGCGAGCTACTGTTATGGCTTCTGACATGGCTGTTAAATTTCCGCAACTAGTTTTTCAAGCAGATCGTTGTGTGCTTTGGCATCAATTTCGCGACCCAGAATTTTTCCTGCGCCAGCCAATGCAACTGCAGAAACCTGCATACGCAATTGTTCTTTGGCACGGAATACTTCCTGGTCAATTTCTGCTTTGGCAACAGTTACAATACGCTCGCTCTCAAGATGAGCCTGATCTTTGGCTGCTTCCACGATTTCGCTAGCGCGTTTATCGCTTTGCGTAATAATTTCCGCAGCTTTTCCCTTGGCTTCACGTATGATTTCTGCTGAACGTTGCGCGGCCAACTCCAAATCATGCTTACCACGTTCTGCAGCAGCCAAACCGTCAGCAATTTGTTTCTTGCGCTCATCCAGTGCCGCCATGATTGGCGGCCATACAAACTTCATGCAAAACCATACGAACATTGCAAACATGATCGTCTGGCCGAGAAGGGTCGCATTAATGTTCATGCAAAGACCTTTATTTGTTTATTTAAGAAAACGTACGCTTTAATTACTTGGCTACAGCGAACAGTACGTACATTGCCAAACCAACAGCAATCATCGGTACCGCGTCAACCAGGCCCATAACAACGAAGAATTGTGTACGCAGCATAGGGATCAACTCTGGCTGGCGTGCGGCACCTTCCAGAAAGCGACCGCCCAAAATACCAATACCAATAGATGCACCAAGTGCACCAAGACCCATCATCAAAGCGCCGGCTATGTATAACAGTGGGGTTGCGAGTTCCATCTTTAATTCTCCTAGTTTAAAATTTTAATTAATTGTGCTGCTAAAATCGGTTAGTGATGCTCTTGATGCGCCATGTCCAGATAAACAATAGTCAGCGTCATGAAAATAAATGCCTGCAGGGTAACAATCAAAATATGAAAGATTGCCCAGGGTAAAGACAACGTCCACTGTACATAGAAAGGCAGCAATGCGATCAGGATAAAAATCATCTCGCCAGCGTACATGTTGCCGAAAAGACGCAGTGCCAACGAAACTGGCTTGGCAATCAGATTCACACCTTCAAGCAATAAATTCACCGGCATGAATACAACTTGTACCAATTTGTTTTTGCTCTGGAATGGCATCAATGCCAACTCGCCCATAAATCCGCCAAAACCCTTCATCTTGATGCTGTAGAACAACACAAGGAAGAATACGCCGAGCGACATACCGATTGTTGCATTTGGATCCGTTGACGGAACCACTTTAAAGTGACCCAGGCCCATAGATTCTGCAAGATACGGCACATAATCAACCGGAATCAGATCCATCAGGTTCATCAGGAAAATCCATATGAACACGGTCATCGCAAGCGGCGCCACCAGCGCACTACGCCCTGTGAATGAACCGCGCACGCTGTTGTCGATAAATTCAATTACCCACTCAACAAAGTTTTGAGCTCCACTCGGGATGCCTTTTTTTGCTTTTTGCGCGATGCGATAGAAAAAGATCAGAAAGGCCAGGCCCAATACCAGGGATACCACAAACGTATCCACGTTCAACGCCCAAAACCCCATCTCCTTTGCTTCTTCAGCACTATGCGCACAATGGATATGCCCATCATGCAATCCACAGGTCAGGTTTTGCAGGTGGTGCCTAATATAATCTGCCGAGGTCAGCGCTTCACTTGTCATTTTGCGTTCTCAATCTCATCCAAATTGGGGCAAGCAGCCACGCCACCTGCCCCATCACAAACCCCGCCAAAAGCCAAAATGGCGAAAGTTCTAATAATTTAAATCCTATTGCCAATAGAAATATTGTCCAGATAAAACGCTCTATCGCGGTTTTATAGGCATGCCGGAGCACCCAAGCCGCTTCCGATTGCTGCTTCCCGTGCTTGTATCGCCAAGCAAGAAGCAGCGCACCTATCAGGGCCACCATATTTCCGTATACGATCGATTTTACTGCTGGGAGGTCGGCAACCATGTATGCCAAGATTGCCCCGACTGTCACAATCACGCACTGCAACCCAATTAATCGTGCAAATTCAGCGCGCATTGTACGTCTCAAACCCAATTCGCAATATTAGCAACATATTAAATAGCTGTCAATAATTAAAGCAACGGTGGTGTTTACTTTTCTAATCCATTTATTTAAGTCGTGCGATTAATTCTTCGAGGTGATCATGGCTGCTGTAATCAATTACCAGCTTGCCCATGCCCTTGTTTCCGATTTTAATTTGCACACTTGTTCCGATACGCTGCGAAAGCTCTTCCTGCAAATTTAATATATCCCTGTCGGGTTTTTCTTTAACATGTACAGGCTGCGGATTGAGTATGTGTTGAACCAATTTTTCAGCTTCTCTTACCGATAAGCCATCAGCTACAATTTTGTTTGCTGCTGCAATTTGCTGAGCGCCTTCAAGCGCCAGCAATGCCCTGGCATGACCCATATCAAGCTTGTTCTCCATCACCATGTCTTGTATGGTCTGCGGCAACTTGAGCAAGCGTAATAAATTGGTAGTCGCGCTGCGAGAGCGTCCGACCGCATCGGCTGCCGTTTGATGCGACATTAAAAACTCATCAATGAGTCTTTGTATGCCAACCGCCTCTTCCAGCGGATTTAAATTCTCACGTTGAATATTTTCAATCAGCGCCATCGCCAAAGCGGCATTGTCTTCAACTTTACGCACCAGAACCGGAACAAAATCCAACCCTGCCAGTTGGGCAGCGCGCCAGCGCCTCTCGCCGGCAATTATCTCAAAGCTGCCATCCGCCAATTCTCGTGTAAGAATCGGTTGAATCACCCCTTGTGACTTGATTGAAGCGGCCAACTCATTGAGTGCCACCTCATTCATGTGGCTTCGCGGCTGATATTTTCCCGGCTTGAGCTGTGTAACCTTCAAATCACGCAAGGTGTCATCGC
>Ga0315270_10000761_pt1 | contig 17282 bp, 13 predicted proteins | sample C1_bottom_MG_FD_204932 | JGI IMG/M metagenome (GOLD analysis project Ga0315270, IMG submission 204932) | Sediment microbial communities from Yellowstone Lake, YNP, Wyoming, USA - C1_bottom | ecosystem: Environmental > Aquatic > Freshwater > Lake > Sediment | place: USA: Wyoming | collected...
GCCAAGCAGGGCCGCGACCGCAAGTTCCAGGCCATTCTGCCCTTGCGCGGCAAGATCCTGAACGTTGAAAAAGCCCGTTACGAAAAGCTGCTCACCAGCAACGAGATCCTGACACTCATCACCGCCCTGGGCACCGGCATCGGCAAGGCCGGCGGCAGCACCGGCAGCGACGACTTCAACGTCGCCAAGCTGCGCTACCACCGCATCATCATCATGACCGACGCCGACGTCGACGGCGCCCACATTCGCACCCTGCTGCTGACCTTTTTCTACCGCCAGATGCCGGAGCTGGTGGAGCGCGGACACATCTACATTGCGCAACCGCCCCTGTACAAGGTCAAGGTCGGCAAGGAAGAGCTGTACCTGAAGGACGGCAATGCGCTCGACGGCTTCCTGCTGCGCATTGCGCTGATCAATGCCTCTGTGCATACCGGCGGAGAAAATGGAACTACTTTAAGTGGCGAAACGTTAGCGGAACTGGCGCGCAAGCACCAGGTGGCGCAGGCCGTGATTGCGCGTCTGGGCAGCTTCATGGACGCCGAGGCCCTGCGTTCCGTGGCCGACGGCGTCGCGCTGAATCTGGACACGGTCGCTGATGCCGAAGCGTCGGCCGCGGCACTGCAGGCCAAGCTGCCCGATGCCGAAGTGGCCGGCGAGTTCGATGTGCGCACCGACAAACCCATTCTTCGCATCAGCCGGCGCCACCACGGCAACGTCAAGAGCAGCGTGCTGACGCAGGATTTTGTCCACGGCGCCGACTATGCAGCGCTGGCTGAGGCCGCCAATACCTTCAAGGGGCTGCTCGGCGAAGGGGCCAAGGTGATGCGCGGTGAAGGTGAACGGCAAAAGGAAGAGAAGGTCAACGACTTCCGTGAAGCCGTCAAGTGGCTCATTGGTCAGGCCGAGCACGCCACGTCACGGCAACGCTACAAAGGCCTGGGCGAGATGAATCCGGCGCAACTCTGGGAGACCACCATGGACCCGGCCGTGCGCCGTCTGCTCAAGGTACAGATCGACGACACCATCGAAGCCGACCGGGTCTTCACCATGCTGATGGGCGACGAGGTCGAACCCCGGCGCGACTTCATCGAAACCAACGCGCTGCGCGCCGGCAATATTGACGTCTAGATTTCTTGTGGGGATTCATCCTTAATGACAATTGTGATCTTCAGCGTGAAGTTCTTCATTCACTCATTGGGACTTCAACCAAAGCCAGTTGGAATGGTATTTCCTCAGGCGTGTGACATCCTTGTCGGTCAATTCACCAAGCCGAAGCGTGTTTAAGTTGTCTTCAAGATCAGCGAGTTTTACAGCTCTAGCAATCGGATTCGCCGCTGCGCGTGCGATGAACGACGCATAAGCTGCATCGCCCCGGCGCTCCTCGTCTTCGGTCTTTGTGACACAACGCAGCGCAATAATTACCGCCATTGGAATGCCCTGTTCAGCCAAGTATTCAAAAGTGAATCCTTCCTGACTGTGATCTTCAACGACATCGTGAAGCACGGCTGTCATTTTCTCCTCATCAGTCGCCATCATCGACATCAGACGCAGCGGATGAAGAATGTAGGGTGCGCCACCCCGGTCGGGTGGGTGAGTCAGGTGTGCTTTTGCTGCGATGGCGATGGCTTTCGCTAGCGGATGGGTGACAACCGGCCTGCGGTAATTTCCCCGAACAATAATCTCTGCGAGTGATTTTTCGGACTTTCTTCTGGCGGCAGCGGAAATTGTCTCTTTCACAAAGTTGTGTAGCTGGGTCAAGGCATTGGCGACTGCCGGATCGGCATCGCAATGAAGCTTCGCCCAAATTGTCCACGCGAAGGCTTCTGCCTTGCTTTTGGTCACGCCGGTCCCTTCAAGATGCCTTATTGCCAACGCCATTGCATCTCTTTGACTGCCTTGCAAAGCTGACTTTTCAATCTCATCGTGCGCGGTAATAGTTGGCAGCTGATTGACCAATGTTTCCGAAGAATTAACTTTTGAATTTGCCCGAGTTGCGATGATTCTCCTGTCATCCATCTCTTGGCCACAATTTTTGTCCACTGAACAATAAGTGATATCTCCTCCAACAACGCTGCACAATTTCTCCCAAACTGGCAGCGTCCTTAGGTCTTTGTCCTTGCTCGATTTGTACCTGGCCTTTACCGCTTTCAACACTATTTGTCTGAATTCAGGATGGACCCGCAGCGGATAAAGTTCGTGGAAAGTGTATTTGTCGAGCAGTTTAATGGCCGCTGGTCAAGGGCAAGAAGATCTACAGCCTGACGGCCGACTAAGCGCCTGCGGCGCGTCCCCCTCGCGGCGGGACGCCAGCGGCCCGGCCGAGCCGGTTGCGCGGCGTCTGCGGGATTTGATCGACTGTCCATAACACCATGCAATTTGCATTCCTGCTCGAGCAGGTGGTCAACGGCCTCGTGCTCGGCGGCTACTACCTGCTGTTGGCCCTTGGGCTGTCGCTGATCTTCAGCGTCGGCGGCGTGGTCAACCTCGCCCACGGGGCGTTCTACGCGCTCGGCGCCTACGTCTCGCTCGAGATCGGCAAGCGCCTTGGCTTCGGCGCGGCGGTGGTGATCTCGCCGATCGTGGTCGGGCTGCTCGGCATCGCCTTCGAGCGTTTGCTGCTGCGCCGCTTCTACAGCGCCGATCCGATCCTGAGCCTGCTTGTCACCTTCGGCCTGGCGATGGTCGCCGAGCAGGCGATCCGCATTATCTGGGGCGCGGCGCCGCTGGCGTCGACGATGCCGCCGGAATTCAAGGGCAGCGTGATGGCGGGCGAGTTCATGTTCTCGCGCTATCGCTTGTTCCTGCTCGGCGTCGTGATCGCCGTCATGAGCGCACTGTGGCTACTGCTGCACAAGACAGCGTTCGGCCGCGTCGTGCGCGCCGGCGTGCAGCGGCCGGACATGGTGGCCGTTCTGGGCATCCGCCTGCAGCCCTACATGACGGCCATCGTCGTGCTCGGCGTCGCCACGGCGGCGCTCGGCGGCGCGCTGTTCGGACCGATCACCATCGTGCACCCGGCGATGGGCACCGAGATCATGACGGTCGCCTTTGTCGTGGTCGTGATCGGCGGCCTGGGCAGCTTCTGGGGTGTCGTGCTGGCCGCCTTGCTGGTCGGCGTGGTGCGCGGCATCACGATTCACTTTGTGCCGGCCGCGGGTGAAGCCTCGATGTACGTGCTGATGTTCGTCGTGCTGCTGCTGCGCCCGCGCGGCCTGCTCGGCGAGCGCATCGAGCGCTTCGAATAGGAAGGGTTCCCGGGTGATTCAGAGCAAGTTCCAGACTCTCGCCATCGGCGCCGCCGCGCTGGTCGTGCTGCCGTTCGCCCTGCATGCCATTGGCCTGACGATTGACACGGCAACCGTCGCCGTTGCCCTCGCCATGGCTGTGATGGGACTGAACCTGCTGGTCGGCTACAGCGGCCTGGTCTCGTTCGGCCACAGCGCGTGGTTCGGCATCGGCGGCTATGCGGCCGCGCTGGCGCAGCAGCACTGGTTCCCAGGGCAGATATTCATGCCGCTGGTGTTTTCCGTCGTGTTCACGGCGGTGCTGGCGCTGGTCGTCGGCTTCGTCATCCTGCGCCGGCGCGGCGTCTACTTTTCACTGCTGACGCTCGCGCTGTGCGCGCTCTCCTTCGCCATCGCGTTCCGCTGGACCGCCGTGACGGGCGGTGAAGGCGGCCTGGGCGGCCTCGAGCGCGGCCGGCTCGGGCCGCTCGACCTCAACGACGACCGCCTCTACTACGCCTTCGTGGCGCTGATCGGCTTCGCGGTGCTGCTCGCGCTGCTGCGCGTGATCCGCTCGCCGTTCGGCCACGTGCTGGTGGCGATCCGCGAGAACGAGCAGCGCGCGACCTTCCAGGGCTACGACACCGACAGGTACAAGCTGGTCGCCTTCCTGCTGTCGACCTGTGTAACGGCACTGGCGGGCGCACTGCTGGTGTTCGACCACCGGCTGGCAGCAGCGGAGTCGACCGCGGTCGCCTTCTCGGGCGAGATGCTGGCGATGGTCGTGATCGGCGGCATGCGCAGCTTCCTCGGGCCGGCGCTCGGCGTGCTGTTCTACCTGCTGTTTCGCGAGTTCTTCTCGATCTGGACCGACAACTGGCTGCTCTGGTTCGGCCTGGTCTTCGTCGGCTTTGTGATCTTCTCGCCGACCGGCTTGACCGGCATCTGGGCAAAGCTGCAGCGGCGCTGGCGTCCGCCGCCCGAAGAGGGCGCGGCGATGAGCCGGCGCAAGATTTACGAAGGACTTCCCCTGCCGGCCTTCCTGCGCCCGGCGCCGCGCGCGGGTGCGGTGCTCGAGGTGGACGGCATCGACAAGAGCTTTGGCGGCATCCGGGCCGTGAGCGGCGCGCGACTTGCGCTCGAGTCGGGCCAGGTGCATGCGCTGATCGGGCCCAACGGCGCCGGCAAGACCACCACCTTCAACCTCGTCTCGGGCATGTTCGCGTCCGACCGCGGCGCGGTGCGTCTGAACGGCCAGGAGGTGCAGCACCTGAGTCCGCACCAGATCTGCCAGCGCGGTCTGGCGCGCTCGTTCCAGATCACCAACCTGTTCAAGGGGCTCACGATCTACGAAAACCTGCGCCTGTCGCTGCAGGCGCGCCACCCGGGCCGCTACAACTGCTGGCGCGATATCGACAGCTACCCGCAGGTGCATGCCGAGACCGCAGAGCTCATGAAGTTCCTGGGCCTGGAGGGCATCGAGGACACGCTCGGGGGCGACCTTTCGTACGGCGGCCAGCGACTGGTCGACCTGGGCATCGCGCTCGGCTCCAAACCGTCGGTGGTGCTGATGGACGAACCGCTCGCCGGCCTGGCTGCGGCTGAGCGCGAGCGCGTGAGCAGACTCGTCAAGACGATCGCGTTGAACATCCCGGTGCTGATCGTCGAGCACGACATCGACCGCGTGCTCGGCTTCTCGCAGCAGGTGACCGTGATGAACCAGGGCAAGGTGCTGATGACAGGCACGCCCGACGAGGTCCGCGCTGATGCCCGCGTGCAGGAGATCTACACCGGCACAGGCACGCCGCCGGTGACGGGTCGCGTTGCCGGCGAGGCGCTGGAGCGGCCGCTGCTGCTGCGCTTCGAAGGCGTCAACGCCTTCTACGGCAAGAGCCACATCCTCAACGACGCGACGCTCGACGTGCGCGAAGGCGAGATCGTCGCGCTGCTGGGACGCAACGGCGCCGGCAAGTCGACGCTGCTGAAGGCGCTGTGCGGCCTGCTGCCGCCGGCCTCGGGCAAGATCGAGTTCGAAGGGCGCGACATCGCTGGCATGGCGGCGCCCGACATCGCCCGGCTTGGCATCGGCTACGTGCCGCAAGGGCGCGGCCTGTTCGCTGGCATGACGGTGGCCGAGAACCTGGCGCTGGGTCGGCTGGCGCGCGCCACCGACGGCAGCCACGGCGTCGCCTGGAGCGAAGAAAAAATCTACGAGCTGTTCCCACGCCTGGGGGAGCGCCGCAACATTGCCGCCGACTATCTGTCGGGCGGCGAGCAGCAGATGGCGGCCGTGGCGCGCGCGCTGTCGGGCAACGTCCGGTTGCTGCTGCTGGACGAACCCTTTGAGGGTCTGGCGCCGACCATCGTGCAGGAGCTTTTCACCGTGTTCGATCGGCTGCGCGGACAGGTCTCGATCGTGATCGTCGAACACAACCTGGACCTGGTGCTGGCGCTGGCCGACCGCGTCTTTGCGCTGGAGCGCGGTGCCGTCTTCCATACCGGTCCGGCCGAGCCCCTGCTGACGGACCTTGACTATCGCAAACAGATTCTCTGGCTCTAGATTTCCCCATCCACCACGGAAAACACCATGACTGACAAAGCACAAGCCAAGGGCAAGGCGCTCATTGAGAAAATGGCGAACCTGCCCTGGAAGGAATACCCGGGCCATTTTGGCGGCGCCTTGTCAAAGGCATTGGCGGCGCCCGAGAACACCGGTTCCAGCCGGCTTGATTTCCGTATCTCGCGCTACGCGCCGGCCGCTTATGTCGCCGAGCACGTGCACAAGGTGCAGGAGCAGGTCTACTACGTGCTGGAGGGCGAAGGCGTCCTCACACTCGATGACGAGCGGCACCTGATGCGCCCTCACGATTACGTCTATGTGCCGCCCGGCATCCGGCACAGCTTCACCAATACCGGTGTGTCGGGACTGGTGTTCCTGGTGATCACCACGCCGGCCAGCGATGACGAGGAGATGCTCTGATGGATCGCCTGGCTTCTTCCGTGACGGATACAGCGCAACCGACTGTGTACCGGCTTCTTCTGGATGGCGAGTGGGTCGAAGGCAACGGTCCGCGGATCCCGGTGCAGGACAAATTCCGTCTGCAGCCGTTTGCGACCCTCACCCTGGCTGACCTGGCCCAGGTCAAGCGCACGGTGGACGGGGCGCACGCCGCCTTCGCCCGTGGCGCGCCCGTTGCTTTCGAGCGCGGCGCCGTGCTGGAACGCGCCGCCAGCATGGTGGAGGCGAGACTGGACGATTTTGTGCGAACCATGCAGTTCGAGGCCGGCTTCACTGTTTCTGACGCCACCGGCGAAGTTCGCCGCTGCATCCAGACTCTCAAGCTCTCGGCCGAAGAGGCGCGCCGCCTTGCCGGCGACGTGATCCCGCTGGCCGGCGCGCCGAACCAGGCCGGGCGTCTGGCCTTTACGCTGCGCGTGCCGCTCGGCATCGTAGCGGCGATCACGCCGTTCAATTCTCCGCTCAACACGGTGGCGCACAAGGTGGCTCCGGCCTTTGCGGCCGGCAATGCCGTGATCCTGAAGCCTTCCACGAACACGCCGCTGACCGCCTCCAAGCTGGCCGAGGTGCTGATCGAAGCCGGCATGCCGCGCGGCTTCCTGTCGCTGCTGCACGGCAGCGCCGATGTGGTCAAGTGGCTGCAGCAGGATGAACGCGTGCGTTTCTTCGCCTTCACCGGCAGCACCGAGGTCGGACGCAAGATCCAGCAGGCGGCCGGCCTGCGCCGCACGCAGATGGAACTGGGCTCGATCGCCTGCACCATTTTGTGCGACGACGCGCCGCTCGACGTGGCCCTGCCCAAGGTGGTGAACGCCGGCTACCGCAAGGCGGGCCAGGTCTGCACCTCGGTGCAGCTGCTGCTGGTGCATCAGTCACTGTTGAAGGAGGTGGAGACGCGCCTGACCCAGTTGGTCAAGGCCTTGCCTTATGGCGATCCGCAGGACCCGAACACGGTGGTCGGTCCGGTCATCAGTGAGAGCGAAGCAATGCGCATTGACGCCTGGATCCAGGCTGCCGTGGCGGCCGGCGCAAAATGCCTCGTCGGTGGCCCGCGCCACGGCGCGGTGGTGCCGCCGACACTTCTGACTTCAATTTCTGATTCGATGAATGTCGGCTGTTGCGAAATCTTTGGCCCGGTGGTCTGCATCGTGCCGTTTGCGACGCTGGACGACGCCATTGCGCGCGTCAACGCCACGCCGTTCGGGCTGGCCAGCGGCATCTTCACTAATCGCCTGGGCGACGCATTCACCGCTGCGCAGCGGCTCGAAGTCGGCGGCGTGCATATCAACGAGACCTCAAGTTCCCGAGTCGACCTGATGCCCTACGGCGGCTCGAAGGACAGCGGCTTTGGTCGCGAAGGCCCACACTACGCGGTGCGCGAGATGACCGAAGAGCGCATCGTGACATTCACGACTTGCTGAGACCTTGTGGGACAGACCGCAGCTACGCGAAGCGAGCCAGCTCTGTCCCCAACTGTTCAAGATGCCCTGTCCTCAATTGATCAAAAGGATGAAGAAATGCCCAAAATGAAAGGCGGCGAACTGATCGCCGAATACCTGGTCCAGCAAAAGGTGCCTTATGTGTTCGGCATCTGCGGCCACGGCAACGTCGGCATCCTCGATGCGTTGTACCAGGTGCGCGACAAGGTGCAGCTGATCTCGCCGCGCCATGAGCAGTGTGCCGGCCACATGGCCGACGCCTACTTCCGCGTCAAGCACCAACCCGTCGCCACGCTGACGTCGACCGGCCCCGGTTCGGCCAATATGGTGATGTCGCTGGCCACGGCGCTGTCAGACTCCTCGGCCTTCCTGGCGATCACGGCCAATGTGCCGACCTCGCAGGCGAATCGTGCGCCGTTCCAGGAACTGTACAAGCACAACCAGTCCGACTTCCCGGCCGTGCTGCGGCCGGTCGTCAAGCGCACCTTCCAGCCCTCGCGCGTGGACATGCTGCCACTGGCACTGCGTCAGTCCTTCGACACCATGGTCACGGGTCGACCGGGACCGGTGAACCTGGACATCCCGTACAACGTGTTCCAGGAGGAGGACGAGGTGACGCTGCCGCCTGCATCGCATGTATTCGGATCGCACCGTCCGGGCGCCTCGGAGCAGGACGTGGCCGCCGCGCTGGCCCTGCTGGCAAGCTCCCGGAGGCCGGTCTTCTTCATCGGGCAGGGCGTGTCCCTGGCCGAAGCCGGGCCCGAAGTCACCGCCTTGTCGCAACGGCTCGGCATCCCGGTCATCACCTCGCCCAACGGCATGGGCTGCGTGCCCGCCGACGATCCCTTGACGCTGGGCTTCATCGGGCGCAACGGTGCCTACCCCGCGAATCAGGCGGGTCGGCATGCCGATCTGGTGCTCACCATCGGAACGCGCTTCGATGACCGTTCGTCATCGAGCTGGCAGCCGGGCTACTCCTGGAATTTTCCCAAGACCAGACTGCTGCATGTGGACATCGATCCGCAGGAGCTCGGGCGCAACTACCCGCCGACCCTGGGCATCATCGCGGACGCCAAGGTCTTCACGGCGCAGCTGCTTTCGGCCGTGGTCGCCGACCGCGGGCTCGATGCCTCGCGCTTTGCGGCCTGGCGCGCCGACGTGTCGGGTTGGCAGGCCGAGTGGGAAGCCCATGTGCGGCCGCACTTCAGCGACATCACCTCGCCCTTGCGCCCCGAGTACGTGGTCGATGCCGTTCAGAAGGTACTGCCCGACGACGCCATCCTGTCGCTCGATTCGGGCGTGCACCACAACTGGTTCATGCAGTTCTGGAAGCCGCGGCGCCCGCAAAGCATGCTCAACAGCTGGGGCTACTCCTCGATGGGCTTTGGCGTCTGCGGCGTGCTCGGTGCCAAGCTCGCGGCGCCGGAGCGCCCCTGCATTGCGGTGGTCGGCGATGGCGGCTTCACGATGACGCCCTACGTGCTGTGCACGGCGGTCGAATTCAATCTGCCCTGCATCTGGGTGGTCTGGAACAACTTTGCCTGGGGTGCGATTCGCGACATCCAGCATGGCCTGTTCAACGGCCGCGAGCACGGCACCGCCTTTTACCAGGGGCAGGGCAGCGGCAAGCCCTACAACCCGGACTTTGCCGCCTGGGCGCGCGCCTGCGGAGCCGATGGCGTGACCGTGACCAAGAGCGAGGACCTGCGCGGCGCGCTGGAGCAGGCGATCAAGAACAACCGGCCCTGCGTCATCGACGTGCATGTCGATGCCAATGTGCGTCCGCCTTCCACCGGCACCTGGCAGTTGCCCCCGATTCCGTTCAAGGAACCGGTCTTCGGCAAGCCGTGGATTGCCTGACCACATTCATTTCACAACACCTGAGGTTTTCAATGAGCAACAAACTCGCACTGGTCTTTGGCGGTTCGCGCGGTATCGGCGCGGCCTGCGTCCAGGCACTGGCGCAGAGCGGCTTCGACGTCGCCTACACCTATGTCACGAGCGCGCCCGACCTGGCCGAAAAAGTGGGGGCTTCGCGCGTCAAGGGCTACGCGGTGGACATCTGCGCGCCCGAACAAGTGACCCAGGTCTTCGTCGACGCAGCGCACGATTTTGGCGGCGCGGTGCACTGCGTGGTCGCCAACGCGGGCATCAATGTGCCGCCCGGGCCGATGGCGCAGTTCGACTCCGGCAATTTTCGCAAACTCGTGGAGGTCAACATCGTCGGCGCCTTCAACATCCTGCAGGCAGCAGCACAACACGTTGCCGACGCTGGCAACATCATTGCGCTCACCACCTCGCTGGTGCGCCATGCGGCGCCCGGCCTCGGCCCCTACAGCGCAAGCAAGGCGGCTGTCGAGTGCATGGTGCGCTCGATGGCCAAGGAACTGGCACCGCGCAGGGTGCGCGTCAACGCCGTGGCGCCGGGGCCGGTCGACACCGACCTGTTCCGCGCCGGCAAGACCGACGAGGCCAAGCAGCGCTCGGCCGCCATGAGCCCGTTCAATCGGATCGGCACACCGAGCGAGATTGCCGAAGTGGTGAGCTTTCTGGCGTCCGACAAGGCCTCCTGGATGCACGGCCAGATCGTGCAACCCAACGGGGGCCTGATTTGAGCCGCACTTCAGCAAGATGAGCCGCGCGGAACAGGTCTTCGATGTGGTCGTGGTCGGCGGTGGCGGCGCCGGGCTGGCGGCGGCGATCGAGGCGCGTACGGCCGGTCGCAGCGTCGTGCTGCTGGAGAAGAATGCGCAGCTCGGCGGCTCGACCGCCTGGTCGATCGGCTCGGTCAGCGCGACGCAAACGCCGCATCAGCGAAAGCGCGGCATAGCGGACTCGCCAGCCGGGCATTTCGCCGACATGCCGGGCTTTGCCGGCGATCTGGCTGCACGCGACAACGATGCCCTGCGACAGATCCTGTGCGACGAGATCCCCGACACCTTCCAGTGGCTGCTCGATTCCGGCGTGCGCTTCATGGGCCCCATGCCAGAGCCGCCGCACCGCCAGCCGCGCATGCACAACGTGCTGCCCAATTCGCATTCCTTCATCTACCACCTTGGGCGGCGCGCGCGGCGCGCCGGTGCCGTCGTTCGTACCGGTGTGCGCGTTGCCGGCCTGGTGCAAGCGGGTGGTCGCGTCACCGGGGTCGACGCGCAAGGTGACGAGGGCCCGATGCGCTTCACGGCCCGCGGTGGCGTGGTGCTGGCCGCCGGTGATTTCACCAACAGTCCGGAGTTCAAGGCGCGCTTCATGGGAGCGCAGGAGGCCAAGATCGAGGGCATCAACGTCACGGCCACCGGAGACGGCCAGCGCATGGCGGAGGCGCTCGGCGCACGCATCATCAATGGTGATCTGGCGCTCGGGCCCGAAATCCGCTTCATTGCACCGGCCGGCGAGACCTTCATGCGCAGATTGCCGCCCTGGCGCTGGTTGGCGGTTTTCATGGCCTGGTCCATCGACCACCTGCCGGCGGCGCTGTTGCGCCCGTTCATGATGAAGTTTCTGACCACGGCACTGGCACCTTCGCCTGCGCTGTTCGAGGCCGGCGCCCTGCTGGTGAACGGGCAGGGCGAGCGCTTTGGCAGCGAGCTCGATCGCCCGGCCTGGCGCCTGCCCGATCAGCCGGACAAGGTCGGCTACATCGTGATCGATCAGGCCTTGGCGCAGCGCTTTTCAGCCTGGCCGAACTTTGTCTCCACCGCGCCCGGCATTGCCTATGCCTACATCCCTGACTACCGCAGCAACCGCCCCGACGTCTGCACCGAGGCGCCGACGCTGCCGGCATTGGCGGCCAAACTGGGCATGGACTCCTCTGCACTGGCAAGGAGTGTCGCATCGGCCACGGTACACGCGCTGGGCAGTGGGCCTTACACGGCGCTGGGCCCGGTGCGTTCGGCCTTTGTGCACAGCGAAGGGGGATTGAGGGTCAACCTCGAGCATCGCGTGCTCGGTGCCGATGGCCAGCCCTTGCCAGGTCTGTACGCGGCCGGCTCGACCGGCCAGGGCGGTTTGCTGCTCAAGGGGCACGGTCACCATCTGGCCTGGGCCTTTGTCTCGGGACGGCGCGCCGGGCGCTTTGCGGCACAGGCGGCCACTGGGACAGCGGCATGGGAGAATTCGGGCCATGCATGACGTGCTGGTGATCGGTGGCGGCAATGCGGCGCTGTGCGCGGCCCTGATGGCGCGGGAAGCCGGCGCGTCGGTGCTGCTGCTCGAGTCGGCGCCGCGCGAATGGCGCGGCGGCAACTCAAGCCACACGCGCAACCTGCGCTGCATGCACGAGGCGCCGCAGGACGTGCTGAGCGGCGCCTACCCCGAAGAAGAATACTGGCAGGATCTGCTCAAGGTCACGGGCGGCCAGACCGATGAACAGCTGGCCCGGCTCGTGATCCGCGAGTCTTCACGCTGCCGCGACTGGATGCGCCGGCATGGCGTGCATTTTCAGCCCCCGCTGTCGGGCACACTGCAGCTGGCGCGCACCAACGCCTTCTTCATGGGTGGCGGCAAGGCGCTCGTCAACGCCTACTACCGCAGCGCCGAAAGACTGGGTGTGCAAATCCGCTATGACGCGCCGGTGGCCCGCCTGGACCTTGACGGTGGCCGCTTTGTGGCAGCTTGTGTTGGCGAAGAACGTATCGAGGCCCGCTCCTGCGTGCTGGCCTGCGGCGGCTTCGAGTCGAACCGCGAGTGGCTGCGCGAGGCCTGGGGCCAGAACTCGCTGGGGGAATGGCCGGCTGACAATTTCCTGATCCGGGGCACACGCTTCAACCAGGGCACGCTGCTCAAGTTCATGCTGGAGCAGGCCCGGGCGGACGTGATCGGCGACCCCTCGCAGTCGCACTGCGTGGCCATCGACGCGCGCGCTCCTCTCTATGACGGCGGCATCTGCACCCGCATCGACTGCGTCTCGCTGGGCGTGGTCGTGAACCGGCTGGGCCAGCGCTTCTACGACGAGGGCGAAGACTTCTGGCCCAAGCGCTATGCGATCTGGGGTCGCCTGGTGGCGCAGCAGCCGGGCCAGGCCGGCTTTTCGATCATTGACGCCAAGGCGATCGGCCGCTTCATGCCGCCGGTGTTTCCGGGCGTCAGGGCCGACAGCCTGAATGCGCTGGCCGGAAAGCTTGGGCTGGACGAGGTCAGCTTCATGCGGACCCTGGAGGACTACAACAGCGCCTGCCGGGTCGGCAACTTCGACCACACGGAGCTCGACGACTGCCACACCGAAGGCCTGCGCCCGGCGAAGACGCACTGGGCGCGTCCGATCGATACGCCGCCGTTTTACGGCTACGCGCTGAAACCCGGCATCACCTTCACCTACCTCGGGCTCAAGGTCAACGAGCAGGCAGCCGTGCACTTCGCCGGCCAGCCCAGCGAGAACCTTTTTGCAGCGGGCGAGCTGATGGCCGGCAACGTGCTTGGCAGAGGCTATACCGCGGGTGTTGGCATGGCCATCGGCACCGCTTTTGGGCGTATTGCCGGCAAGCAGGCGGCGCAGGCAGCCATGCGATCGGGAGCCAGCCGTGCAGCAGCTTGAAACCCTGACCCGGCAGGCGCGCGCCCTGGCCCATGGCGATAGCCTCGCCAGCGGGCCCGAGCGGGAAGTCGCGCGCCAGATGCAGATCTGCAATGCCTGCCGCTACTGCGAGGGCTTTTGTGCCGTCTTCCCGGCCATGACACGCCGCCTTGAATTCGGCAAGGCCGATGTCCATTACCTGGCCAACCTGTGCCACAACTGCGGCGCCTGTCTGCACGCCTGCCAGTACGCGCCGCCGCATGAGTTTGCGGTCAATGTGCCACAGGCCATGGCGCAGCTGCGTGGCCAGACCTATGCCGATTACGCCTGGCCTGCGGCGCTCGGGAAGCTGTACCGGCGCAATGGTCTGACCTTGACCATCGCCCTGGCGGCGGGGCTCACATTGTTCCTGCTGCTGGCGCTGGTTCTGCGGGGCTCGCTGTTGAATCCACCGCTGCAAGACAGCTTTTACGCGGTCTTTCCGCATAACTTGCTGGTGTCATTGTTCGCGCCGGTCTTTCTGCTCGCGGCGCTGGCGCTGGGCCTGGGCCTGCGCAAGTTCTGGTGCGACGTTTCGCCCGCCAGGTCGGCGGACGTATCGATTGCAGACAACATCAAGCAGGAGGCGGCGCTCGAGGCGGCAAGCGATGTGCTGCTGCTGAAGTACCTCGACGGCGGCCATGGCGAGGGCTGCAACAACGAGGACGACCGCTGGACGCTGTGGCGCAAGCGTTTTCACCATGCCACTTTCTTTGGCTTCCTGCTGTGCTTTGCGGCGACCAGCGTGGCCTCGCTGTACCACTACCTCATGCACTGGCATGCACCCTATGCGCTGAGCAGCCTGCCGGTCTTGTTGGGAACTGCCGGCGGCATCGGTTTGCTGGTCGGCACGGCGGGGCTGTTCTGGCTGAACTTGCGGCGTCATCCCCTGCATGGCGACCCAGCCCAGAAACCGATGGATCGCGGCTTCATGGCCTTGCTGTTTTTGAGCAGTCTGACCGGTTTGGCCTTGCTGGCCGGTCGGGATGCAGCAGTCATGGCCTTGCTGCTCGCATTGCACCTGGGGGTGGTTCTGGCTTTGTTCCTGACCCTACCCTATGGCAAGTTCGCCCATGGCTTCTACCGCAGCGCGGCCTTGCTCAAGTCGGCGCTCGAGAAACGCTTGCCCAGCAAGCTCAGGCTCGCCGGCGATTAGCGCGGGCGAATGCGGAGGCGCTACAGTTGGACGCATGTCCGTACTGCCAAAACCCTTTGCCGCGTCCACCTCGCCGCCGAAGAGGCCGGACACGCCGGACTTGCGCGCACTGCTGGCCATCCTGCTCGGCGTGGCACTGGGATCCCTGGACACCGCGATCGCCAACACCGCGCTTCCTGCCATTGCGGGTGCGCTGCACGCCGCGCCGGCGGCATCGATTTGGGTCATCAACGCTTACCAACTTGCCATTGTGGCCACTCTCCTGCCGTTTGCGGCGCTTGGTGATCTGGTAGGGCCGCGACGCGTCTTTCTGGGTGGCCTGGCCGTTTTTACTGTCGCCTCACTGGCTTGCGCTTTCACCACCACGCTGCCTGCGCTGGCAACCGCCCGCGCGCTGCAGGGCGTTGGCGCGAGTGGCGTCATGAGCGTCAATATTGCGCTGATCGGGCTGATCTTTCCGGCATCGCGCTTGGGCCGTGGTGTCGGACTCAACGCCTTGGTGGTCGGCGTCTCGTTTACCCTGGGTCCGACGATCGCATCGCTGGTGCTGTCGGTCGCCGCGTGGCCGTGGCTATTTGCCATCAACGTTCCACTGGGCATCGTCGCACTTGCGTTTGCCGTGCCGGCACTACCGCACACGGCCCGACACCAGCATCACTTTGATCTGATCACGGCCTTGCTGACAGCGGTCTGCTTTGCTGCCTTGATCCTGGCGCTCGGTGCCGCGGCACAACGCGAGGCCTGGTCGCTGGTGTTGTCCGCGCTGGCGATGACCATCGTCGCCGGCTTCCTGCTGTTACGGCGCCAGGCCGGCGACCCGGCACCGATGCTCCCGGTCGATCTGCTGCGTCGACCGCTGTTTGCACTCTCGACGATCACCTCGATGAGCTCGTTCACGGCCCAGGGCCTGGCCTTCGTTTCGCTGCCGTTCTATTTCGAGGAGGTCTTGCACCGCAATCCGGTCGATACCGGCTTCCTGATGACACCGTGGCCCATCATTGTGGCGCTGGCCGCACCGATCGCGGGTCGGCTGTCGGACCAACGTTTCTCGCCCGGTCTGCTCGGCGGTATCGGTCTGGCCATTCTCGGTGCAGGCCTGGCCTCACTGGCCTTGCTGCCATCCGCTCCAGATGCGCTTGACATCGTGCTGCGCATGGCGATCTGCGGCGCCGGGTTCGGCTTGTTCCAGGCACCCAACCTTAAGGCCTTGATGTCGAGCGCGCCCCCCGAGCGCAGCAGCGGTGCCAGCGGCGTCATCGCGATGGCCCGGCTGATCGGTCAAAGCACCGGAGCGGCCTTGGTGGCGCTGTGTTTTGGGCTGGCGGGTGCGCAGGGCCCCACGGCGGCGCTGGCCTTGGGCGCCGGCTTTGCGGCGCTGGCGTCCCTGGCAAGTTTTGCCAGGCTCTACGTGCGTTGAGAGGGCGCTTCAGGCAGGTCGCGCAGGCGCTCCACGGCATCGGGAGAACAGACCCGCTGAGGTCAACACCAGAGCGGTCCGGCCTGTATGGACGCTCTAGCGACTGATATAAGTCGTCAGGTGCGAGATGGTTTGCTCGTGGTCGGCAATGATGTCGTTCATGATGTCGCGGATCGAGATCATGCCCAGCACTGCAGACCCATCGACCACCGGCAGATGTCGGATGTTCTTCTGGCTCATCAGCGCCATGCAGGCACGCGTGCGGGTGTCTGCTGTGACCGTCACCACCTCGCGGGTCATGATGTCGGCGACCAGGGTTTCCTTCGAATTTCTTCCCTGCAACGCCACTTTGCGGGTGTAGTCGCGCTCGGACACCACGCCCACCAGTTTGCCCTGGTCCATGACCGTCATGGCGCCGACTTCGTGCTCGGCCAATAAGCGAAGCGCCTCAAAGACAGTGACGGACGGGCTGACCTGAACGACCTTTGAATTGCGACCTTTTAACAATTGCTGAACCGGTTTCATCGAAGCTCCACTTGGTTGACATTGGCATGCAGTGTAAACAAATTGATCGGCAACGCAATAGGCGTCGCCCCGGCAGATGGCAGGACCGCGAGACCGGACTATAGTTGTGCTGTATTTTCCATTCCTGTTTGGGAGCCCTATGAGCTATCTGATTCTCGGCTTGATTATTTTTCTCGGTGCCCATTCGGTGCGTATCGCGGCGGATGGCTGGCGCACGCGAACCCTGTCGCGCATTGGCGAGATGCCGTGGAAGGGCTTGTATTCACTGGTCTCATTGATCGGATTTGCCTTGCTGGTGTGGGGCTTCGGCTTGGCGCGGCAACAACCGGTGCAGTTGTGGAGCCCGCCTATTGCGATGCGTCATCTGGCTGCACTGCTGACTCTGCTTTCTTTCCTATTGCTGGCAGCCGCCTACGTTCCGGGCAACAGCATCAAGGCCGCTCTTCACCACCCGATGGTGCTGGGCGTCAAGGTCTGGGCCCTGGCCCATTTGCTCGCCAACAGCAATCTGGCGCATGTGCTTTTGTTTGGCTCGTTTCTCCTATGGGCTATTCTGGATTTCACAGCGGCTCGCCGACGCGACCGTGCTGCCGGCACGGCGTACCCGCGCGGCCGCGCTGGCGCCACTGCGATCACCGTCATTGTTGGCCTGGTCGGGTGGCTGGCTTTTGCGCTGTGGCTGCATGGCTGGTTGATCGGCGTGCGGCCGCTGGGCTGACTGGCCAGCGACGCAAGAACCAGAGCCGGCTTCGTTCATCTACTTGATCCCGATCACCCACTGAATCAGGTATTTCGCCACGAAGCCCGTCATACCGAAAGCCAGCCCCAGGAACAGGACAAAAGTGCCAAATTTTCCAGCCTTCGATTCCCAGGCCAGATGGCCGATGATGAACAGCATGTAGAGCATGAAGGCGCCGACACCGAAGGTCAGACCGAAAGTGGCGATTTGAT
>Ga0315270_10000762_pt1 | contig 17279 bp, 18 predicted proteins | sample C1_bottom_MG_FD_204932 | JGI IMG/M metagenome (GOLD analysis project Ga0315270, IMG submission 204932) | Sediment microbial communities from Yellowstone Lake, YNP, Wyoming, USA - C1_bottom | ecosystem: Environmental > Aquatic > Freshwater > Lake > Sediment | place: USA: Wyoming | collected...
TTCCGCCGAACGACTATGCCGGCTTCAACGTGGCCTTGTACCGCGCCACGCCCTCGATGATCTCCTGCTTGGCTTCGGCGGCGTCGACCCAGATCCCGACGCGAACCCACTTGCCGGGCTCCAGGTCCTTGTAGTGCTCGAAGAAGTGCGCGATCTGGCGCGTCGTGATCTCGGGCAGGTCGCGCGGCGACTGCACGTTGCGGTACAGCGACGACAGCTTGTCGATGGGCACCGCGAGGATCTTGGCGTCGCCGCCCGCCTCGTCGTCGAGCTTCAGCATGCCGATCGGCCGGCAGCGGACGACGACGCCGGTGATGAGCGGCACCGGCGAGAGCACCAGCACGTCGCAGGGGTCGCCGTCATCGGACAGCGTATGCGGGATGTAGCCGTAGTTGGTCGGGTAGTGCATCGCCGTGGACATGAAGCGGTCGACGAACACGGCGCCCGTTTCCTTGTCGACCTCGTATTTGATCGGGTCGGCCCGCATGGGGATCTCGATCACGACGTTGCAGTCGTTGGGAACGTCTTTGCCGGCGGGAACGCGGTCGAAGCTCATCGCAGTTGGCTTTCACGGAAAGGGATGCGGAGGAAATCCACGATATCATAGCTGCGCCCGCCCGCTCCTGCCCCACGTCAAGGCCGCCGATGCTCTACACGCTGGACGATCATCGCGTCGAATTCCGCGGCAGCCATCATTTCGTGGCGCCCGACGCCGCGCTCATCGGCCACGTCGTGCTCGAACACGAGGCGTCGGTCTGGTTCCAGGCCGTCATCCGCGGCGACAACGACGCAATCGTCATCGGCGCCGGATCGAACATCCAGGACGGCTCGGTCTTGCACACGGACGACGGTGTCCCGCTGACGGTCGGCCCGGCCGTGACGGTCGGTCACCAGGTGATGCTGCACGGCTGCACGATCGGTGAGGGATCGCTGATCGGCATCAAGGCCGTCGTGCTCAACCACGCCGTCGTGGGAAGGGAGTGCCTGATCGGCGCCTGCGCGCTGATCCCCGAGGGCAAGGTCATTCCGGACCGGTCGTTGGTGATGGGCACGCCGGGCAAGGTGGTCCGCACACTGACCGACGCGGAAGTCGCCGGGATACGCGCCATCTCGGCCGGCTACGTCGCCAATGCCAGGCGCTACCTGGAACGTTTCGCGCCCACGGCGGCCGCCCCGCCCCGCTAGCGAATCCGCGAGCGGGGTCGGGCGCATCTAACCGACGTTCAACCCGACACCCGAGAACGCCATGCGCCGCCTTTCCCTGCCCCTCGTGATCCTCGCTTCGGTCATCATCGCCGCCTGCCTCACCGGATACGCGCTGGCCGAAACGCCCGACCGCAAGGACGAAGCCGTGACCGAATCGCACCCGCTGGCGCCATTCAGGCGCATCGAGATCTCCGGTTCGGCGGTGGTCAATCTCGTCCAGGACACCAACGGGCCGCTGGTCACCACGCTGCCGCCTTCCGCCGCGAGCCAGATCACAGTCAAGGTGCAGAAGGAGAGGCTGATCATCAAGGTCAACGACAACGCGCGCTGGTGGAGCGACATGTTCGGCCGCGGGCCGTCGGGCACGCCGCAGATCACCATCCACTTCAAGGAACTCGACGGCATCGACGTGGCCGGCGTCGTGCGCATCTCCGCGCGACAGATCCACGTGCCGGAGTTGAGCATCGACGGCTCCGGCGGCACGACGATCCTGATCGACGACCTGCGCGCGACCAAACTGTCGGTCGAAGGCTCCGGCGCGCTCAAGGCCGAGCTCGCCGGACAGGTCACCGACCAGAGCATCGAAATTTCCGGCGCCGCCAACTACCAGGCCGCCAGGCTCATCAGCGACAACGCGTCGGTCGAGGTCAGCGGCGCCGGGAAGATCGTCGTCAACGCGCGCAAGAAGCTCTCCGCCAGCCTCTCAGGCGCCGGCGTCGTCGAGTACATCGGCGACCCGGTCGTGAAGGAGAGCATCAGCGGCGCGGGCCGCATCAGGCGCCGGGAAGCCGCGGCGGACGTTCCCCGCATCGCGCACGCCGACTGACGGCTCGCCGCCCCGCCAGCCATTTCGCTTAGCCGCATCCCGCGGGACCGGGAAGCGCCAGTCAGTGCGTCGCCGGCGGCTCCGGCAGGTCGTCCCCCTTGAAGAGCAGCGTCAGGCCGGTCCTGGAATCGCGATCGGCGTGGACACCGGGAACGATGCGCACGTCGGCGACGCGGCACTCGGCCAGGAACCCGGTCAGCATCGCGACGACGTCCGCCACGCTTTCCTGCGGATAGAGTGGGCAGCGAAAGCCCTCCGCCTCGCGCGGGTCGAACGGCGAGGACAGCGAGAGCCGTACCTCGCCGCCGTGGATGGCGCCCGGCGAGCGATGCGCGCTGATCACGGCGGTAGGCTCGCCCACTGCCGCGCGCAGCTTGCGGATGGCATTGGCGGCGAAGACCTGCACGCCCACCTCCCGCTGTGCCGCGCGACCCAGTCGCTGCGCATGCAGCAGCGATTGCGGTGCCCTCGGAAGCGCCAGGACCGAAGTTCCGGGCACCGCGAGCTGGCGACCGAGTGCCTGTGCCAGCGACATCCCCCATTTTCCAACCTGGTCGTCGCGCAGGAGGTCGGCGCCCGGCGCCGCCAGCGCGCTGCCGACCAGAAAGCGCAGGTGCACGGTCTCCGGCCCGTTGCGCAGCGCGATCGGGGCCGGTTCGGGAACGTGCGCGGGTGCCGCGACTTCGGTCAACGCACGCCGCGCCAGCAGGTCCGGCAACCGTTCGAGATCGATGGCGTTCGAAGCGACGAGGACGTTGGCCAGCGCAAACGACTGGTTCCCGGCCAATGCGCGATGTTCGCGGAGGATGTCCACAAGTGCGGCAACATCGGCCAGCACGCAGGGCAGCGTCGCCTGCGTGTCGTGCCCGCCCTCGATGCCGGCGACAACGATCACGGGGAGCGCAAAGACCGTGACGTTCAACGTCCCGGCCGGCCCCTGCGCGAGTTCGCATTGCGCCAGCAGTCGCCATAAGTGCCTGTAGGCAGCGACAGCGGGCGCGGTCACGAAGAGTTCCGCCAGTTCCGCGCCCCGTCCCGGCGCCATCAGTGCAACCAGCGATTGACGGATAACCGTGTCCAGTGCCGTTGACTCCTGCGTCGTGGCCGCCGCCTGGCTCGCGGCTGCCAGGGCGTGCAGGCGCGCCGCGCGCGCCGGCGCCGCGGCTGGATCGGGAAAGACTCGCGGATCGTCGATCTCAGGCATTGCGCATCATCGGCACGCGCATTTTCGCATTGGCCATGTCGCCGGTTCCCTCAATGGACAAGGCAGAACGGACCCTGCCCCAGCGCGTCGGGGACGAACCACGCGCGATACAGGCCCAGCAACGCGAAACCGGCGATGATCGCTGCCGCGGCATAGCGGTAGCGCGAATCCGCGAACCAGCGCTGCGACCGCGCGAGCGTCCAGCCCGCCGCCAGCAGATTGGGCAGCGTTCCCAATCCGAAGGCGAGCATCACCAGCGCCCCGTCCATCGCGCTGCCCGCCAACAGCGCGACCGGCAACACGCCATAGACGAGCATGCACGGCGTGAACCCCCAGACGATGCCCAGCGCGTAGCGCGGCGCGATGCCGCCGCGCGGCGCGAGCCGGGTCACCGCCGGCAACAGCTTGCGAAACGCCGCGAGCCCTGCCCGTTCCAGCGCGCCGAATGCGCCTCCGCGCAGGACGAGCGAAAGGGCGAGCAGAAGCAGCATCATATTGGCGGCGACGTACATTCCCCGTTGCAGCGGCGCAACGGCGACGGCGAGGGCCGCGCCCCCTGCTGCGCCGAACGCCGCGCCCAACAGCACATAGGTGGTCAGGCGTCCGGCGTGGGCCGCGGCCTGCCCCGCACGGAGCAAATGGGCCGGCTGCAACGGCACCGCGCCGCCCGGCCGCGAGACGGCGGCGATCCAGCCGCCGCACATCGCGAAGCAGTGCAGGCCGCCCAGCAGCCCGGCCAGGAACGCGCCGATCAATGCGGACTGGGGCATGGGTTCGTCAATGGCGCGCCCGGCGAGGAAACAGCGCATTCCCCTCCGTGGATTGTGGCCAAATTAAAGGCCGTTCGTGCATTCGGGAGGCGCAAGCATTAGACTCCACCCGGTATCGATCGTCGCGGCACCCCCCGCGGCGGCGCAACCTTGCCCGACCCATGGCCACCAATCCCGCTCCCCGAAGCATCTTCCCGTCGGCACAGAAGGTCGTCTCCATCGACAGCCTGCGCTCCCACTGTGTCACCTGCAGCATGCGCACATTGTGCCTGCCGGTGGGCCTGTCCGAAACGGACCTCGAGGAACTCGAAGCGCTGCTGGGCAACCGGACCAAGCTCAAGAAGGGCGACGCGCTGTTCCACAACGGCGCGCCGTTCACCGCGCTGTATGCGGTCAAGCTGGGCTCGCTCAAGACGACCGTCCTCTCCGACGACGGCCGCGAACAGGTCGCGGGCTACCACATGGCCGGGGACCTGCTCGGCCTGGACGGCATGGGCGAGGACCGGCACGGCTGCGAAGCCATCGCGCTCGAGGATTCGGAACTGTGCGTCCTGCCGTTCACCCGCATCGAGGAACTGGCGCGGCACGTTCCGGCGTTGCAGCACAACCTGCACAAGTTCCTTTCCCGCGAAATCGAACGCGACCATCGAGTGATGCTGCTGCTGGGAAGCATGCGCGCCGAGGAGCGGCTCGCCGCGTTCCTGCTCAATCTCTCCGAGCGTTATCGGGCACGCGGCTATTCGTCTACCGAATTCGTGCTGCGCATGACGCGCGAGGAAATCGGCAGCTATCTTGGCCTCAAGCTCGAAACCGTCAGCCGCCTGTTCTCGAAATTCCAGGAAGAGGGCCTCGTGATGGTGGCCGGCCGTTCGGTGAAGATCATCGACATGCCGATCCTGAAGCAGCTGGTCGGCCAGTGCTAGGCGCGGCCGGCGCCTGATTCGTCCGCCTCGCCGTCGCGCGGCGCAGGCCCGCTTTCCAGGAAGATGGTGAGCGCCGACGAGGCGATCCCCAGCGCCCAGAAACCGAAGAAGCCCATCGTGTAGATCGCCTGCCGCGACATTTCCAGCGGCGCGCCGAAAAAATGCAGGTCGAACGGGTCGAAGATCGAGAAGAACACGAGCTCGGCCGCGCCCGCGACCAGGAACGCCGGCCAGATCACCCACATCAGGCGGCGCGCCAACAGTCCGTTGCCCGCACTCATCGTCGCTGCTCTCCCATTCGCGTCTAGTGCGCCTGCGGCGCGGCGCTCGCGCGCAGCTTCACCATGCGCGTTTCGCCAGCGATCTCGACAGCCGGCAGCCGCCATGCGTTCGTCTCCAGGCTGACCAGCCAGCGCCCCGGCCCGACAGGTTCGGTGCGGCCGTCGTAGGTGCCGTCCGGTCCGAGCACGAGTTCAACTGAGCGATCGAGTCCGCCGCGCGTCGCGTGCGCGACACCAAGCACGATGACCGCCGGGTGCGCATCGATGTCCGACGACGATGATGCAAGCGTGACCCGCACGCGACCGTCGGCCGCAATGTCGGCCACCGCATCGAGCCCGAGTGCCGCCGCGCGGTCGACGCGCTCGAGCCGGTGGTTGATCGACAGGCCGCGCTTGTAATAGTCGTCCGCCACGATGGCGTCGTCGGTGGTCGCCGCAAGCCAGAGCGTGACCATGCTGGCGACGACGACGATGCCCGGGCCGGCCATCAGCAGCCAAGGCCAGCGCTGGCGATACCAGGGAGGGATGGAGGATCGCGGCGGCGAGGCTTGAGGCATGGCGGCAACGCTGGTCGGGATCATGTCAATGTCTCACGGATTGGGCAGGATGAACGTGGATTTCTCGCGGCGCGAAATCCCGGCGTCATCGACTGCCTCGATGACGACTTCGATCCGGTGCGGCCCCGGCGCCGCGGCGTCGGCCGGCACCTGCAGCCTGAGCGGCATGAGGCGCGTTGCCGCGGCGCCCACGTCGAGGGTCTTCGGGAAGTCGGCGACTGTCAGTCCCGGCAACCCCTCGGCCGACAGGCGGAACGTGCGGGGCTTCTCGTCCGTGTTCATGATCTGGATGCGGTAGACGTTCTCGATGATGCCTGGCGCGGCCTCGCGGGCCAGTGCACCGCGATCGCGGATGATGTCCATCTTGAGCGGGTTGCGCAGGTACAGCGACACGCCTGCGGCGGTGGCAACCGAGAGCAGTATGGCCGTGTACAGCAGCGTGCGCGGCCGGAAGATCCGGCGCAGCATTGCACTGCCGGTCGCGTGCTGCGAAAGCGCGTTTTCCGACGCGTAGCGGATCAGTCCGCGCGGGTAGCCCATCTTGTCCATCACCTGGTCGCAGCCGTCGATGCACGCGGCGCAGCCGATGCACTCGTACTGGAGCCCCTTGCGGATGTCGATGCCGGTCGGGCACACCTGCACGCAGATGCTGCAGTCGATGCAATCCCCCAGTCCGGCAGCCTTCGCGTCGATCTTCTTGCCGCGTGAACCCCGCGGGTCGCCGCGTTCGCGGTCGTAGGCGATGACGAGCGTGTCCTTGTCGAACATCACCGACTGGAACCGCGCGTAGGGACACATGTACTTGCAGACCTGCTCGCGCATCCAGCCGGCATTGCCGTAGGTGGCCAGCGAGTAGAACACGATCCAGAACGCCTCCCAGCCGCCCAGGTCCCACAGGATCGCGCGGACGCCCAGGTCGCGGATCGGCGTGAAGTAGCCGACGAACGTGTAGCCGGTCCAGATCGAGAGCGCGATCCACGCCGTGTGCTTCAGCGTCTTCTTGACCAGCTTCTCGAGCGAATTCGGCATCGCATCGAGCCGCATCCGCGCCTGCCGCTCGCCCTCGATCTTGCGTTCGATCCACAGGAAGATCTCCGTGTAGACCGTCTGCGGACAGGCGTAGCCGCACCACAGGCGGCCGGCCACGGCGGTGAAGAGGAACAGCGACAGCGCCGACAGGATCAGCAGCACCGTCAGGTAGATTACGTCCTGCGGCCAGAACACGAGACCGAAGATGTAGAACTTGCGGGCCGCGAGATCGAACAGCACCGCCTGCCGGTCGTTCCAGTAAAGCCACGGCAGGCCGTAGAAGATCACCTGCGTCGCGATGACAAGCGCGACGCGCCAGTTGGCGAAGGTCCCCGTGACCGAGCGCGGATAGATCTTCTTCCGTATCTCGTAGAGGCCGACCTCGTCCTCGGCGTCCCCTGCCGGAGCATTCGGGACGGCCGCAATCGGAATCGTCTTGGTATCCGTCGTGTTCACTCGTGGCGTTCGCTAAGGTGATTCGCGCCGGCGATGGCGCGGGGAGGAACGCACTGCATTATCGCGCACTTGAAAAGAAACGCGGCGCGGCCTGCTTGCGGCCGCACCGCGGTCCGTCAGGAGGTCACTTTGCCGCAGTCGCCGTGTTCGACAGGCCCCACACGTAGGCCGCCAGCACCTTGATCTTGGCGGGTCCGAGCACGGGACCGAACGCAGGCATCGGCGTGTGTCCATCGGTGATGTCGAGGTGGTGGCCCCGCGTGATGCCGTCGACCAGCGTCGTCTCGGAGCTTCCATACAGCCAGATGTTGTCGGTCAGGTTGGGCGCGCCGATGACCTGGTTGCCCTTGCCTTCGGATCCGTGGCAGGCCACGCAATTTGCCGCGAAGACCGCCTTGCCGAGCTGAGCCTTCAGCGAATCGTGCGGCAGTCCGGACAGCGAGCGCACATAGGCAGCCGCGTTGCGCACGCCTTCCTCGCCGATGATCGGTCCGAAACCGGGCATGACGCCCATGCGTCCGCCGGTGATCGTCGTCACGATGTTCGCCGGTTCGCCGCCATACAGCCAATCGTGGTCGCGCAGATTCGGGAAACCCTTGCCGCCGCCGGCATCCGACCCGTGGCATGCCGAGCAGTACGTGAGGAACAGGCGCTCGCCCGTCTGCCGCGCCGCCGGATCCGCGGCGATCTGCGGGACCTCCATCGCCAGATACTTGTCGTACAGCGGCTGCACTCTCGCGTCGAACTCCGAGGTCTCCGCCTTGTACGCGCCGGACGACGACCAGCCGAGCACGCCGGGGAACGTGCCGAGCCCCGGATACAGGATCAGATAGACGACGCCGAACGCGATCGTCACCCAGAAGAGGTTCGACCACCATTTGGGCAGCGGATTGTTGTACTCCTGCAGGTCGCCGTCCCAGACGTGACCCGTCACGTCCACTTTCGAGCCGCCGTCCGCCTTGACCGCTCCCTTGGGTGCGCTGACCTTGACCCGCCCCGTGGCCCACAGCAGCCACGCGCAGGCGGCGATCGAGGCGATCACCAGCACGATGACGTAGATGTTCCAGAAACCCGATGTGAAGTCGCTCATGAAACCCGCCCTCCGCGCGCGGCGATTGCGTTCGTATCCGGCCCTTCGGCGTCATCCGGCAACGCGAATGGGGCGTTGGCAGCCGCCTCGAATTCGGACTTGCGCTTGCCGCTGTAAGCCCAGTAAACGATGCCGAGGAAGGTGATGAAGGCGACCACGGTCATGATGATGTGCAGGACGGTCTTGGTGTCCATGGCTACCTCGCGTTGCGCATCAGCACGCCCATGCCCTGCAGATACGCGACGAGCGCGTCCTGCTCGGTCTTGCCCTTCAGCGCCTCGGGCGCCGTGGCGATGTCCTCGTCCGAATACGGCAGTCCCAGTATGCGCAGCGTCTTCATGTGCGCCTGGATGGTGTCGGCGTCCGCGGGCGTCTTCGCGAGCCATGGATAGCCGGGCATGTTCGACTCCGGGACTACGTCGCGTGGGTTGTTGAGATGCACGCGGTGCCAGTCGTCGGAATACTTGGCGCCGACGCGCGCGAGATCCGGGCCGGTGCGCTTGCTGCCCCACTGGAACGGATGGTCGTAGACGAACTCCCCGGCGACTGAATATGGCCCGTAGCGCTCGGTCTCCGCGCGGAACGGCCGGATCATCTGCGAATGGCAGTTGTAGCAACCTTCGCGGACGTAGATGTCGCGGCCGGCGAGCGCCAGCGGCGGATATGGCTTCAATCCGGCCACCGGCTGGGTCAGCGAACCCTGGAAGAACAGCGGCACGATCTCCACGAGTCCGCCCACGCTGACGACGAGCAGCACGAGGATGATGAGCCACGGTACGTGCGTCTCGATATGTTCCTGATTGAGCTTCATGGTCGTTTCCTACGCGTGTACCGGCACGCCGGTCGGAATGGGCGCTTCGAAGGGCTTGGCTCCGGCGATCGTGCGCACGGTGTTGTACGCCATGATCAGCATGCCGGAGAGGAACATGAGGCCGCCCAGCAGCCGGATCGCGTAGAACGGGTACGTCGATTTCACGCTTTCGACGAACGCGTAGGTGAGCGTGCCGTCCGCGTTGGTGGCGCGCCACATGAGGCCCTGCATGACGCCGGCGATCCACATCGCCGCGATGTAGAGGACGACGCCGATCGTGGCGATCCAGAAGTGCACGGTGATGAGCCGCACCGACCACATCTCGATCTTGCCGAACATCCGCGGGATCAGGTAGTACATCGAGCCGATCGATATGAACGCGACCCAGCCCAGTGCGCCGGAGTGCACGTGCCCGATCGTCCAGTCGGTGTAGTGCGACAGCGCGTTGACCGTCTTGATCGACATCATCGGCCCCTCGAACGTGCTCATGCCGTAGAAGGACAGCGACACGATGAGGAACTTCAGGATCGGGTCCTCGCGCAGTTTGTGCCAGGCCCCGGACAGCGTCATGATGCCGTTGATCATCCCGCCCCACGACGGCGCCAGCAGGATCAGCGAGAAGACCATGCCGACCGACTGCGTCCAGTCCGGCAGCGCGGTGTAGTGCAGGTGGTGCGGTCCTGCCCACATGTACGTGAAGATCAGCGCCCAGAAGTGGACCACCGACAGCCGGTACGAGTAGATCGGGCGGCCCGCCTGCTTGGGCACGAAGTAATACATCATGCCGAGGAAGCCGGCCGTCAGGAAGAAGCCGACGGCGTTGTGGCCGTACCACCACTGCACCATCGCGTCCTGCGCGCCGGCATAGGCCGAGTACGATTTCCAGCCCAGGAACGACACCGGCAGCTCGGCGCTGTTGACGACGTGCAGCAGCGCAATCGTCAGGATGAACGCGCCGAAGAACCAGTTGGCGACGTAGATGTGCGGCGTCTTGCGCTTGGCCAGCGTGCCGAAGAAGACGATCGCGTAGGAAACCCAGACCAGCGTGATCAGGATGTCGATCGGCCACTCGAGCTCCGCATATTCCTTGCCGGACGTGATGCCCAGCGGCAGCGTGATCGCGGCGAGCACGATGACGGCGTTCCAGCCCCAGAACGTGAACGCGGCGAGTGCGTCCGAGAAAAGGCGCGTCTGGCAGGTCCGCTGCACGCAGTAGTAGGACGACGCGAACAGCGCGCACCCGCCGAAGGCGAAGATCACCGCGTTGGTGTGCAGCGGCCGCAGGCGGCCATAGGTCAGCCACGGAATGTCGAAATTGAGCTGCGGCCACAGCAGCTGGGCAGCGATGATCACCCCCACCAGCATGCCCACGATGCCCCACAGTACGGTCACGAGCGCAAACTGCCGCACGACCTTGTAGTTGAACGTTTCCGCTGCCTTCGCGATCGCCATCCCAGTCGCCCCCCTCGTGGCGCGCGACCGGATGTTCGCGCGCCGATAAGTCCGATTGTGAATCAAAAGACCCGCAATACTACGGTTCCGTCCGCGGCAAAGGTTTGACCGGGGTCAAAGTCGGGGTGCCTGTTGCAGCCTCCCGATGCGCTGCGCCGTCGTCGTCCGCAAGAATCCGGTGCGCGGGTCCTTCCAGGTCGTCGAACTGCCCGCTGTGCACGCTCCACCAGAACACGGCACCGATCAGCAGCACGAGCACGACCGACATCGGGATCAGCAGCATCATGATTTCCATGACGTTCGCCGGCTAGGCCGGTGACGGCGCGAAAGCGACGGCATCCGCATCGCCGTCGGCGACGTGTTCGCGCCGCCGCGTCAACCGCAGCGCGTTGGCCACGACGACCAGCGACGACACCGACATGCCGACGGCCGCGACCACCGGCGTGACGAAGCCGAAGGCCGCCGCGGGAATCGCGATGGCGTTGTAGGCCGCGGCCCAGGCGAGGTTCTCGCGGATCACCGCGAGCGTGCGCCGCGCCTCGTGCAGCGCCGTGGCCGCATGCTCGACGCGATCGGAAAGTATCACCACATCGGCCGTGTGCTGCGCCAGCGGCGTCGCCGTGCCGAGGCTGATCGACACCTGCGCCTGCGCCAGCGCCGGCGCATCGTTGATCCCGTCGCCGACCATCGCGACCACGGCGCCCAGGGCCTGGAGCCGGGCGATTGCCGCACGCTTGTCGTCCGGCGTGAGATTCCCATGGGCCTCGGAAAGACCGAGCGTGCGGGCGACATCGTCGACGCTCGCGGCACGATCGCCGGACAGCAGCACCGGCGTGATCCCGAGCGTGCGCAGTTGCGCGACCAGGCGCGCGGCACCCGGGCGCAGCACGTCGGAAAAGGTGAAGATCGCGTGCCACCCATGCGCATCGCCCAGTCCGGCCACGGCGCCGCGATGGCCCTCGTCGTCGACGACCGCCTGCAGCGTTTCCGGCATCGGGCCCGACAGCGCCGCGACAAAGTCCGGCCGCCCGATCCGCACACGCGCTCCGTCCACCGTGCACTCGACGCCTTCGCCCGTGACCTGCCGGAAATCGAAGGCGAAGGGCAGCGGCACCGCCTCGGTTGCCACCTCAGATGGCATCTCTGCGGCCGCTTCCCGCAGCGCGCGCGCCAGCGGATGCTCCGAGCGCGCGTCCACCGCCGCGGCAAGCGCGATGGCCCCGGCCTGCGATGACCCGCCCGCGGTTGCGCAGGCCGAGAGCCGGATGCGGCCCTCGGTCAGCGTGCCGGTCTTGTCCAGGACGACGTGCGTGACGCGCGCCAGCGACTCGAGCGCGTTGCTGCGCGACAGGACGACCCCCGCGCGTGCCAGCGAACCGGCCGCGGCCGCGAGCGCTGCCGGTGTCGCCAGCGACAGCGCGCACGGACAGGAAACGACGAGCAGCGCCACCGTGACCGGCAGCATGCGCGCCGGATCGACATGCCACCAGACGAGCGCCGTGCCGAGCGCCAGCAGCAGCAAGCCACCGACGAACCACGCGGCCGCGCGATCGGCCAGCCGCGCCACGGCCGGACGCTCGCTGGCGGCGCGCTCGACCAGCCGCAGCACCGATGCGAGGCGCGTCGCTTCGCCCGCCGCGTGCACGCGCACGACCAGCGGCCCGTCGCGGTTGACGGAGCCGGCCAATACGGCATCGCCGGGCATCCGCGCATGCGGCTGGCTCTCGCCGGTCAGCATCGCTTCCTCGACATGCGAGTGTCCGTCGACGATTTCTCCGTCGGCCGGCACCACCGACCCCGGACGAATGAGCACGAAGTCGCCGGATGCGAGTTGCGCGGCGGCGACCGTCTCCGACGATGCGCGATCCGGCCACGCTTCGATGCGCTCGGCAACCGCGGGACGCTGGCGCGCGACGAGCTCGATGGCGGCACCCGCCTTCTGCCGGGCGACGAGTTCGCCGTAACGTGCGATCAACAGCAGCGCAATGAACATCGTGACGGAGTCGTAGTAGACGACGCCGGTCCCGGTGAACGTCGCCCACGCGCTGGCCGCGAACGCCGCGCCGACTCCAAGCGCGACCGGCACATCCATGCCGAGCCGCAGATGCGCCACGTCGCGCCATGCGCCGCGGAAGAATGGCGCGGCCGAATACACGAGCGCAGGCAGCGTCAGCACGAAGCTCGCCCATTCGAGCAGCCGCTGCTGTTCGGGTGCGACGCCTTCACTGGACACATACTGCGGAATCGCGAACATCATCACCTGCATCATCGCCAGCAGCGCCACCGCCATGCGCAGCAGCAGCGCGCGCCGCTCGGTCCGCGCCAGCGCCTCGCTGCGCGCGGGATCGTAGGGATGGGCGCGGTAGCCGATCGCCGATACTGCACGCAGCACGTGCGACAGCCGCGTCGCACCGGGATTCCACGCGACGATGGCACGCCGGTTCGCGAAGTTGATGCGCGCATCCGCGATGCCCGGCTGCTGCGCCAGCCACGTCTCGATCAGCCACACGCAGGCGCCGCAGGTCAGTCCCTCGAGCAGCAGGGCCACTTCGCAGCGATCGGGGCCGGCCGAGTGCACCAGTCCGGCCGCCGCCGCGGTCTCGTCCCAGCGCGACCATTCGTCCGTGGTCTCGGCGCCCTGCCGAACCGCGCTCTCCGTGCGGCTGGCATAGAAGCCCGCAAGCCCGGCCGCGTCGATGGTCTGCGCGACGGCGAGGCACCCGGCGCAGCAGAAGTTTCGCGGCACGCCGTCGACGGTGTCGCGCCACGCGCGCTGGGAAGGATTGGGGGCGCCGCAGTGAAAGCAGCTGCCCGCATCCGCACCGGCGGCCACGTTCGGCTCGCGCAGCGGGACACGCGCGATGGCAGAGACAGAAAGCGCCGGCATGCGACGAACTCTACGGCGCGCGCGGAGGCAGGGTCAAGCCGGTTGTCGCGAGGCATTGACCTGGCGCAGGACGGCCAGCGGGGCTGGCGCCGTTGACGTGGGTCAAGACGCATTTTCTCAAGGCGGTGTACGATCTGCCATGCCCCTTTCCCCGGGAGTTCGCATGTACACCCACCTGCTGGTTCCGACCGATGGTTCGAAGCTTTCCGACAAGGCGGTGGCACACGCCGTTTCGCTGGCGCAGGCGCTGCACGCGAAGATCAGCTTCTTCTACGCGTCGCCCGACTATCCGCTCCCCGCGTATGCCGACGGCGTCGTCTACGAGCCGATCTCCAAGCGGGAATACACGCAGATGGCCGGCAAGGAAGCGGAGCAGGTCCTGGACCGCGCGTCGACGAAGGCCCGCGCCGCGGGTGTCGATTGCGAGCGCATGCACTCGATCGCGCCGGCACCGTGGGAAGCCATTCTCAAGGCCGCCAAGAAGTCGAAATGCGATGCGATCGTGATGGCATCGCACGGCCGCAGCGGGTTGTCCGCCATGCTGCTGGGCAGTGAAACGCAGAAGGTCCTGACACACAGCAAGCTGCCTGTGCTGGTCGTTCGCTAGAAGCGCGCTCCGAGCGCCCGGATGCGCGCGCTGCAATAGCCCGAGAGGTCGGCGAAACCCAAGCCCAGCACGTATAGCCGATAGGCCAAGTTCCTCGCGCGCCGCCCCAGCGCGATTGCCGCGCGCAGCAGCCCTTCGCGGAGCATCCACGCCATCGGATAGAGCGCCAGCGCAAACGCCGCGCGATTGGCGGCTAGATAGATCGGATGCCGCACGCGGACCGGCGCCACGCCAACAGCCGGTGCGTTGTAGTACCTGTACTTCGCCTCGCCCGCCGCGGCCGCCACGGCGATCAGCTGGGACAGCGGCATGTCGTCGTGATGAACCGACAATGGCAATGCCAGCCTCGCGATGGGAACGTTCTCCCGCAGGATCCGCTCGCAGAGAACGCGCTCGCCGAAGCGCATGTAGCCCGCGTCGAGCGTTCCCAGGTGCTCGAAATATTCTCGCGTGATGATGCTATTGGCGCCTAGCCAGAAGCCTCCGCGCGCCCGCGCACGCTGTTCGTGGCGCTTGCTGTGCATGCCGATCAGCAATCCCAGCGGCAAGGTGCTGCGATGGATCCTGGGCGCCCACGCGATGCGTGACTGCGGATTGGCGCGAAAGTGCGCGGCGATCATCGCGCAGCAGTCGGGGACGAGCTCGGTATGCCCCTCCATGAAGAACAGCAGGTCACCGGTGGAGCGGGCGTAGCCGGCCATCAGGAACAGGATTTCGTTCTCCGGAAGCGACGGGTCAGCGTCGATGTGCACGGCGGCATCGCATCGCGGCAGCAGCGCTTCGGCATGCGCGTCGACCGTCGCCTCGCTGCCGAAGGCATTCCCGGCCACCACGACGATTTCGAACTGTTCCCGCGGCAGCGTCTGGGCCAGCGCGGACTCGAGCGGCCTCCATCCCGCCGTGCGCCGGTCGAACAGCGGAAGGATCAGGGAGATTTTCATGCCTGCGAGGCGGTTGGGGCGGGAAGCGCCGCATCATAGCGTCGTTTCGCCGCCCTCAGGTACAATTGCTTTTTTCCCAACAAAAACAGCACCATGCGCATTTCAAAGTTCTACGTTTCCACGCTGAAGGAAGCGCCCGCTGAAGCGGACGTCGCGAGCCAGAAGCTGATGCTCCGGGCGGGCCTCATCAAGAAGCTCGGCAGCGGCCTCTACACGTGGATGCCGCTCGGCCTCATCACGCTGCGCAAGGTCGAGAAGATCATCCGCGAGGAAATGAATCGCGCCGGCGCGCTCGAACTGGTCATGCCGGTGATCCAGCCCGCCGAGCTGTGGCAGGAGTCCGGCCGCTGGGAAAAGATGGGGCCACTCATGCTGCGCCTGCAGGACCGGCAGAAGCGCGACTTCATCGTCGGGCCGACGCACGAGGAAGTGATCACCGACATCGTGCGCCGCGAGATCCGCAGCTACAAGCAACTCCCCGTCAACTTCTACCAGATCCAGACCAAGTTCCGCGACGAGATCAGGCCGCGCTTCGGCGTGATGCGCGCGCGCGAGTTCGTCATGAAGGACGCGTACTCGTTCGACACGGATGAAGCGGGCATGCTGCGCTCGTACCGGATAATGTACGACGCCTACGCGCGCATCTTCACGCGCATGGGACTCGAATTCCGCGCGGTCGATGCCGATTCCGGGGCAATCGGCGGCGCGTTGTCCTGCGAGTTCCAGGTGCTGGCCGCATCGGGCGAGGATGCCATCGCCTACAGCGACGGCTCCGACTATGCGGCCAACGTCGAGAAGGCCGAGGCGCTGGCGCCCGCAGCATCGCGCGCCGCCGCAGTCGAGACCAGGGTGCGCGTGCCCACGCCCGGCAAGTCGACCTGCGAGGACGTTGCGGAACTGCTGCAACTTCCGCTCGCGCGGACGGTGAAATGCCTGATGCTGTGGGCCGACGGGCGCGTGCACATGCTGCTGCTGCGCGGCGATCACATGGGCAACGAGATCAAGATCGGCAAGCTGACGGGGATGGACGGCTGGCGCTTCGCGTCGGAGGCCGAGATCATCGAGGCCACCGGCTGCCGGCCCGGTTACCTGGGGCCGGTCGGCATCCCGAAGGACATGCCGCTGATCGCCGATCGGGCGGTGGCGGTGATGGCCGACTTCATCTGCGGCGCGAACGAACCCGACTACCACCTGCGCGGCGTGAACTTCGGCCGCGACTGCCGCGAGCCCGACGTCGTCGCCGACATCCGCAACGTCGTCAAGGGCGACCCGTCGCCGGACGGCAAGGGCACGCTCGACATCCTGCGCGGCATCGAGGTCGGCCACGTATTTGCGCTCGGGCACCTGTATTCCGCGGCGCTGGGTGCAACTTATCTCGCCGCCGACGGTCAAGCCAAGGTCATGGAAATGGGCTGTTACGGCATCGGCTGTACGCGCGTCGTGGCCGCCGCCATCGAACAGAACCACGACGAGAAGGGCATCATCTGGCCGCTGCCGCTGGCGCCCTTTGCCGTCGCCATCGCGCCCATCGGCTACGACCGCAACGAGGAGGTCCGCGCGCATGCCGACCGCCTGCACGATGAACTCGAGGCGGCCGGCGTGGAGGTGCTGCTCGACGATCGCGGCGAGCGCCCTGGCGTGATGTTTGCTGACCTGGAACTGATCGGCGTCCCGCACCGCATCACCATCGGCGACCGGGGCTTGAAGGACGGCAAGGTCGAATACCAGGCGCGGCGGGAAACGGCGGCGACGGCGGTCCCGGTGGCGGAAATCGTCGCCTTCATCCGCGCCCGCGTCGAGCAGTGATGTTGCGCATTCGGGACCACTGGACCACGAACGCATGATTGAAATGAAGTACCTGCGACGACTCTGCCTCCCGGCTCTTCTGGCCGTGGCGGCGCTCGCGCCGTTGCCGGCACGCGCGGGCGCGCAGGTCGAGGAGCAACTGGCGACATCGGTGGTGATGGGGCTGTCCAAATCGATATCGGACCGGCCCGTGCCCAACGACTATGCCAATCGACCCGATGTCTGGCCCTGGGTGAAGGAGATGTCGCCGCGCATCGCCCACAAGGTCCCCGACGAACTCGAGCGCCGCGACCTGCTCGCCACCGTTCACTACGAGTCGCTGCGTTCGGGGCTCGACCCGCAACTGGTGCTGGCCGTCATCTATCACGAAAGCGGATTCAAGAAATTCGCCTTCTCCAGCGCCACGGCGCGCGGCTACATGCAGGTCATGCCG
>Ga0315270_10000764_pt1 | contig 17264 bp, 16 predicted proteins | sample C1_bottom_MG_FD_204932 | JGI IMG/M metagenome (GOLD analysis project Ga0315270, IMG submission 204932) | Sediment microbial communities from Yellowstone Lake, YNP, Wyoming, USA - C1_bottom | ecosystem: Environmental > Aquatic > Freshwater > Lake > Sediment | place: USA: Wyoming | collected...
GAATTGCAGTGAAGATAACTTTAGAAAAGACAGGGTGCGTAAAATGAAAAGCGGCGTTGGACTTGAAATAATTCTACCCAGGGCTGAACAGGGCGTTCAGAATTGGGTTTTTCTACAGCGTCGTTAGCTGGTAAAACATCGTGCTGATTGGTGCATGAAAAAATCGATGTATTGAAGATTTGCTTAGAAGTTGATTATCAAGACTCAAATCAGCATGAGCGTAGTGCAAACTAATGGCCCTAGTCTGTAGTAATTCTTGAAATGCATCGATAATCTCTTCTTCGTTCGCAGTAATTCGCTGCTTATTTAATGCATCACCAAAATCTGCTTCAGTGCGCGACAAGATTTCAATGGAAATAGGACATTCCTCAACGAGATCAAGCAGCCACAGTTTGATGTCATTTTTCATCACAAATCACCAGATCAATTGCCAACAATTTTTGAATATACGCGATTCAAATTGCGATCGGTATTTACCCAACCCTACCCACTTTGATTAGGGTTTAGCTACTGGAATCGGCGTTGCCGGATTAGGTTGAGCCGGGGTTGGGTTTACTGTGCCCGGTGCAGCTGCTTGTCCTGCGGGCGTTGCACCCGGTGTCGGCTGCGCCGGCAAAAATTTCCAATCCGTATAGCTGACTGCGCCGTTAAAATCCTTGTCCACTTCATCGAAATTTCCAGTCTTGATTGGCGCCTTCGTTGAACGGCTGTAAACCCCGGCAATGGTTTCAGCTGGACCGGCAACAATGCCCCACTCCTTGCTGCCCGTGATGGGATCAACATAGAGTTTGCGCAAATAGCGCGTTAGCCGCGCTTGGCGCTTGTCTTCCAGCAAGTCATCCAGTTTTTTCGGATATTGCTTGGCGCCACCAGGCGACTTTTCATAGTACTCGGCGATGGCCAAGCGATAAGCGTGACCAACAAACAATAACTCCTGCTCTTTATCGCGTTGCACTTGGGTGCGCCACACTACGGCGGTGGCTCCCAGTACCGCACCGATGATGGCGACTGCGAACAATAAGGCGAGATAGGTGAAACCGCGCTGGCCCATGGTTTACCAGGTAGAAAATGCCGTGCCATCGCGACCGTTGCCGGGTGCGCCGCTATGCAAGTCAAACACCCCACCAAGCTCCGAATTTTCTGGCGGCACCGCCACCCAGGTGGTCGCACTGTCGGTGATCGGATCAACTGGTATTTTGCGCAGATATTTTTTGCTTACCAAGTCATCCAACGAATCTGGATACTTGTCATGATCGGCGTAATATTTGTCGAGCGCCTCGCGCATGGTGGATAAGTCCTGGCGCAATACCGCCTCCTTGGATTTTTCAACGCTATTGAAGTAACGTGGGGCGGCTATCGAAACCAAAATTGCGATGATGGCCATCACGACCAGCAACTCGATCAAGGTAAAACCCTTACTTCTTTGATGCCCGATCATTACCACTCCCGGTACGGTATGCCGCTCAAACTGTTTTTCTTGCTCAAGGAATACACGTCGTACACATCTTCGCCTTCTTGCGGATCTTCTGCTGGACTTTTATAGGAACGTTTGCCCCAACTTTCAGCGGGCGTGCTGCGTGTGTCTGGTGACATTGGGTCACGTGGAATACGGCGTAAAAAATAGATCTTGGATCGTTTAGGACTCTTTGCATCTTCGATCCCATCCACCAACACCTCCAAGGACTTTGGGTAGCCGGAATCGTCTACACTTTTCTGCATTCGTCCATCGTCCCAGGCTTTGCGATAGGCATCGATCCCGGTGCGAATTTCGCGCAGGGCGATGCGCAGCTCCTGCTCCTTGGAACGTTGCACCGCTACCTCTGTCATAGGCAATGCGATCGATGCCAGCAAGCCCACAATGACTACCGTCACCAGCAATTCGATCAGCGTAAAGCCGCGCGTGCGCATATTAAGGTGTCAATACCACCGTGGCCGGCGTTGGCATACTGGCGCTCAGTGGTGCGCCACTCGCATCCTGAACTTTTGGGTTTTCGATGCTGATTCGGGTCGGACCAGCATCGTCGCCCTTGCCACGCAACACAATCACTGCCACCGCGCCACTACCGCGCACGCCGCCAGCCTTGCGATCGATACTAATACTTAAACGCCCGCCGCCCGCTACTTGATCGCTCTGGAATTGCGTTTCGCCCTTATTCTGTTTCATGAAAGCACCTTCGCTCACCCGCACTACATCGATAAATTGTTCTTCGAAAACCAAGTCGAAAGACAAGTTCTTGATATCGACATTTGCCGCAGCCTGTACCAACACATTGAATTCCTGACCAGACACGCTGCCAGGTGGTGTGACCAAGGTCATTGAGATTGGCGCCGCAGCAGCTGCGACAGGTACGACAGAGACCACAGGTTCTTGCAGCTTGAGTGCAGCATCGCCCGGCACAGTTTTGCCGGGAGCGCTTTCAGGTACAGCATTGGCCGGCGCCTTACGCAGATTGAGCGCGGGCGAACCTACAGCCGCTTCAGTACCCGACGAGAACTCCCCCAACTGCGCTTCCAAGCGCGTTAAATTGCGAATGATATGCGGCGTAATCAGTAGAATAATTTCGGTCTTCGCTGTTTGATCGCGATGCGTGGAGAATAAATGACCAATTAATGGCAAGTCACCTAATCCAGGTATCTTGGATGCACTCTGCCGATCTTCGTCGTTGATCAAACCTGCAAGTACCTGAGTCTCGCCATCCTTCAGGCGCAATACAGTGGTGGCATTACGCGTGCCAACCTGGTATGTAAGCGTACCGGTCTGGCTGCGTATTTCGCGCACGATATTCGACACTTCCAGACCGACTTTGATACCGACTTCACTATCCAGATAAACCTGTGGCTCTACGTCCAATTTGAGGCCGACATCGAGGTAAGTTACCGATTCCGATACGCCGACGTTCGCTGTGCTGGTTGTGGTGATCACCGGCACTTTGTCGCCGATATGGATTTTGGCTTTTTCCTTGTTCTTCACGCGGATGCGCGGGTTGGCCAGGATTTGCGCATCGCCATCCTCTTTCCGTACATTTACCTGTAAATTTGGGGACACTGCAATATTGCCGGTAGCGAGATTCTTTAGGGTATCGATCGTGACAATATTCTGTGTTTGTGTCGCAGTGTTCACGATCACGCCACCGGTCGTGCTAGCTGTATTCTGCGTGGCAATATTCAAAGCTGTAAACGTATTCGGATATTGAATCCCTAAATCCAATAAACGATTGCGCGATACCTCCAGCACTTCGACCTCTAGCATCACCTCCGGCTCGGCACGGTCTTGCGCCACGATCAGTTTCTCAGCTAGTCGAATGGCGTCGGGCGTATCTTTCATCACCAACAAATTCAGCTTCTCGTCGATGAACACATCGCGCGTCTTGACCAGGGTCTTAATCATGTTCAACGTTTGTTTCACATCGGCATTAGCCAGATAGAATGCGCGCACTACCAGCTCTTGGTAGTCCTTTGCCTTGGCCGGCGTGTTGGGATATATCAGCACCGTATTTTCATTCAACACGCGCTTATCCAGTTGATTGGTCACCATCAGTAAGTTAATCACATCTTCGATGGTGGTGTTTTTAACAAAGATAGTGGATTTCAAATCGGGCCGCACATCGCGATCGAAGATGAAGTTAATCTGGGTGGCGCGTGAAATCACTTCAAAAATCGCCTTTAGGTTTGCATCGCGAAACTCCAGTGTGATGGGCTTCTTAAATGCCGCACCCAGGCCGTTCGACGATTTCTTTTGTGCCTGTGCCTGATCTTCTACAGCACGCATAATTTTCAGCGCGGATTCATGCTTCGGATCCTCGGCCAGGACAGTGCGCGCAATCTCCAATGCCTCTTCCGCCTTGCCGTTCTTCAGAAGTTTTTCGGCATTGCTCACCTTGGCGTCGCGTAAACGATCTTGACGGATGTCTTCGAGACCGTCCGTAGCGCGGCGATTGGTCGGCTCATATTTGAACACGCGGCGAAAGCTGTTCTCCGACTCCGCATACTGCTTCGCGGCGCGCTGTTGCTCGCCCTTGTTCAGCAGAAAGGCGATGTACAGTTCCTTTTGCCGGGTATAGTAAGATTTGAAGCCGATATTCTGGCCGTTCTCGCGCAAGGCCTGCTCCAGTGACGCCAACCCCTCTTCGATGTGCCCCGTTTCGATCAATTGTTGGCCATCATTGAAAGCTTGCCGTCCTGCAGTACATCCACCCAGCAAAGCCAGCAGGATCAGTACCAGGCCGATGTTTTTTATCGTTTTCATTAATTAACGCCTCCTATGACAAGCGTTTGTTGCATATTGAGTGGTAAGTAGGTGAACAGTACGCGCTGTGCATCAACGCTATCCACGCGATACGCGCCATCGACAGTATCGCCCGATTTCAACGCGTAATTTCTATCCTGCTTGGTGAGAAACACCGTTAACTTGCCTTCCTCCACCATCTTGCCCATATATTTGAATGGCAAGGGCGGCGGTGCGGGCGGTGGCGGCGGAGTGGGTTTGGGTGGTGGCGGTGGCACATACCAGGATTTCGCCTTGAATACGTCCTGTACCTGGCCCTCGTCCTCGTTACGTTGCAATTTCTCTAGATCCAAGTGCGACGATTTAGCCTGAATGTTTTTTGCGCCAGCACGGTCTTTCCTCGGCTCGGCTACGCTAGCGCTTTCCGGTTGCGTCTGCTCGTCGACCCAAACCATCGCCACTAGGGTCGCCGTCAATAGGCTACCCAGGATCAACCAGCGGTTGCGCGTGGAAATCGCCATCAGTTTTTCTCCACGCTATCCACGGCCAGGAATAAGGTAAATTTGATGCGTGTCTCAACCGTCGTAGCACCGATCGTCTCGCGTTTGAAGTTGATGTCCTCCAGGGCCGCCACAGGTACATCGTTCAGGGCCTGCGCCACGAATTGCCGTATCTGCAAATAACTGCCTTTTACCGGTAGCGTAATTTGATAACGCGCCAACTTACCATTCTTGCTCGGCGTGATGCGATACTCGCCCTGCTCAAGCACCAACTTTTGTTCCGCCGCCGCCGCATACAATTTTTCCAGCCAGTCGCTGAGCGCGGCATCGGAAAAGAACGCGTAGAACTTGACCAGCTCATCTTGATCGCTGGTTTCCGGTATGCCGCTTTTGGCAACCTGTTCGATGCGCAATTTCAAGGAGGCACTATCTTGCTTGAGCACCACAAGGCGCTTGGTCTGCGCTTGCACCTGATAAACATAAAAACCCGCCGCGCCCAGCAGCAGTGCCAGTCCTAACAATCCGGGCCAGGCCAGGGCTGCATGCATGCGACGCCAGATCATGACCGCATTCATGGCTGCACCGTCCAGTTTGCCACCAAGGCAAAGCGTACTGGCTTCTCCGCATCTTGTGTGCGTACTTCATGGGTGGTCAAATAGACATGGTTCAGTATCTTGCTATGTTCCAGGCGCGTGATATAAGCCAGCAAGGCATCGAAATTCTTGGCCTCTCCGCCGATACGCACGATATGCTTGCCCACATCTGGCTGAATCGACAGCAAGGCAATCTCTTGTTCGCTGTTTGCCTCGACCGCCTGGAATAAGGCATCCCAGGGCAAAGCCAACTGCTGCAAGATTTCGTTGGCTTGACGAATATCCTGTTGCAATGCCTGCGCATCAAGCGGTAGCGCCGGTTTGATTTTGCCGCGCTTGGCCAGCACTTCCAGACGCGACTCAGCCAGCTCAATTTGTCCAGCCAGCTTACGTTCTTCGTTTGCCACAATGGCCAGCACGAACGCGCCTAGCAACAGCACGACCAAGCCCAACACAGACCAGCTGCGTGCGCTTTGTTTAAAATCCAATGAGAGTGCGCGTATCGCCATGCTATGCACCCAGCGCCATTGCATACGGCGCCTCGGCGCGCCCCGCCAAGCCATAGCGTAATCCCGGGCGCAGCCAATGAAACACCCATTTTCCGGCGCCATCCAACGCCGCCTGATGCGCTTCTGGTGCGGAAATAATCACTTCGCGCGGCACTTGTCCCAAACCGTTCAAGCGCCATTCGCGATCCAGCAGCATTGGTAACTCCTGCTGCCAAAGCTCGCCGGCAATCTGGCGACTGCTCAACGTTTGCCAATGGCCGCCGACAATCATGGCGAGCAGCAAGCGATCTTTTTCGACTTGTACGAACCAACAATCGCGACGCTTGATTGCATGCCGAGCGTTGTTGAAAGCCGTCATGATATGTGGTGCTACCGATACCAGTTTTGAATTGGTTTGCGTCACACTCTGTTCCAACAACAATAACAAATCGCGATCAATAGCGCAGACAAACCAAGCCGCACCACGCGGCACGTCACTCACCACATAAGCCCACTCCGCCGCCGCGTCGCCGTAGACCTGGGTAAAGCTTTGGCGCACATAAGCTTCGCGTTCTTCGAGACTGCCAATTTCATCGCTCCAGGGCACGAGCTGGTAGCGCACGAATGCATTCGACAGCACCGCTTTGACCGACGCATCTTGCCACTGCTTGTCCGACTTCAAGGTCTTGGCCAACGTATCCAAGGCAGCTTTCCATCCGCTCTCCGTGCCGCTCACTGGCACAATCGATTTGGCCAATACTTTTGGTCGCAAACCATCGCGACCGCGCACTAGCACGATTCGATCCGGCGCAATCGCCAGCGTCACCTGATCACGCCACAAACGTAACACGGTTGACCTCCTGCAACGTGGTTTCGCCATTGGCGACCAAGGCCAAGGCGGCCTCGCGCAAAAAGCGCGTACCATTACGGCGTGCCGCATCCTTGATTTTGCGAATCGGTTCCCGCGCCACGATCAACTCGCGAATTTCGTCGTTTAAATTCAAAATTTCCGAAATCGCCTTACGGCCCTTATAGCCCGAACCACGGCACTGGCCGCAGCCGTTGCTAATACGGAATTTGAATTGCTCTGTGTTGTCGCGCGTCAGGCCGGAATCGGCCAGCAATTGATCGTCAGGAACATCCTCCACGCTGCAATGCGGACAACTGATGCGCACTAGGCGCTGCGCTAGCACGCCATTCAGCGCCGAGACGAAGCTGTATGGATCCACCCCCATGTGCATGAAGCGACCGATCACATCAAACACATTATTTGCATGCACCGTGGTGAACACCAAGTGGCCGGTCAAGGCGGCCTGTACCGCGATTTGCGCTGTTTCCGGATCGCGAATCTCACCCACCATGATCTTGTCCGGGTCATGGCGCAAAATCGACCGCAGACCACGCGCAAACGTTAGACCCTTTTTTTCGTTCACCGGGATTTGCAGCACGCCGGGCAATTGATACTCGACCGGGTCTTCAATAGTGATGATCTTGTCCTGACCGTGATTGATCTCAGTGATCGCGGCGTACAGCGTAGTGGTCTTACCAGAACCAGTTGGCCCGGTCACCAACACCATACCGTAAGGTTCGTTGGACAGCTTGCGCATCTCGCGCATGCTTTGTGCATCCAGGCCCAGGAAATCCAGGCGCAAACCTTTCACCTGATCCGACAAGGCTTGCTTATCGAGGATACGCAACACAGCATCCTCGCCAAAAATCGAGGGCATGATGGAAACGCGGAAGTCAACTTCACGCCCACCCATCGAGACCTTAAAGCGCCCGTCTTGCGGTACGCGTCGCTCGGCGATGTCGAGTTCAGACATGACTTTGATGCGCGAAATCACTTGCTCTGAAAAATCTAGACGAGGCACCGAGCCAATATGCGACAGCACGCCGTCGATGCGGTACTTGATCGTTAGACCATTTGCCAAAGTTTCCAAATGTATATCGCTGGCGCCAGTCTTGAGCGCATCGTACAAGGTGGAGTTCACCAAACGCACCACGGGGCTGGTGTCTTCGCTGATGCTCTTGAGCGACAAGTCCTCCAGATGCAGGGCATTTGCATCATCGCCCTTTTCCAGCGTCAGCACATTTTCCATAGCGCGCATCGATTCCTCGAAACGCGCCAGGAACGCCACCACATCAGCGGTGTGCGCCAAGCACCAGAGAAAGGGGCCGGGCATCACGTCTTCGGCCCATGCGTTCAGGCCATGCAGAAAGGGATCGCCGGACACCAGACACAACTGTCCATTTTCATTCCGAAAGGCGACACAATTTTTTTGCTGTGCGGCGGAAAATGGCAATAAGTCGAAGGCCGGTTTCAGCTTTTGCATTTGCTCCATGTTCAGCACGGGATAATGCAATGTCAGCCCTAAGCTAACGGCGAAGACTGGCGGCGGTACGCCCAGCTTTTCTTCCAGTACGTCCACCACACGCCGCCGCACACGTGTTGCTTCGGAACGCGCCAATTGCAGAATATCGCCAGGTATCCTGCGCGCTGTATTACCTTCTGTTTGGGGCACTTGCGTGGTCGTATTTGCGCTCATTTAATACTCCCCGCCAATTCAAAGATTGGCATATACATCAGCACCACGATGCCGCCGATAATCACGCCAATAAACGCCATCAAGATCGGCTCGAATAGGCGCGTGAACCAATCCACCCAGCGTGCCATTTCTTCGTCGTAAAATGCAGCCACCCGCTCCATCATCTCACCCATACGTCCAGTGCGCTCGCCAACGCGCAACATGCGCAAGCTTACCGGAGTCGTTAAATTGTGCGCCTCCATCGCCTGTGACATTGGCTTTCCTTCGCGTATCTCAAGCGCCGCACTACGCAGCAATCCGCGCAAAGTCGTATGCAACAAACCTTCCACCATGTCCAAGGCAGTAACAACCGGGATACCGCCATTCAGCAACATGCCCACTGTGCGATAAAAGCGTGCCAATTGGTACACACGCATACGTTCGCCGATGGCAGGAACCGCCCATAATTTGCGCCCCACCCAACGCCGCGTCTCCGGCAAGCGCGCTAAATAAATCGTCGCAGCCAATAACGCCAGCGTGGCAATGCCGATTTGCAGCGCATGTCCCTCCATGAATACGCCCCACTGAATCAACATGCGCGACAAAAAAGGAATATCGCCGCCCATGTCTTCAAAAATGCGGCTGAACTTTGGCACCACATAACCCAGCAGAAACATCGTCACCAGCCCACCTACACCCACCAGCAACACTGGATAAATCGATGCAGACACCAGCTTCTTTTTCACTGTATCAAGTTGAATCTGGTAAGCAATAAAGCGTTGTAAAGCTTCTTTTAAGTCGCCGGTCCGTTCGGCAGCGCGCACCGTTGCGACGTATAAGGGGGGGAAGGCCTGGGTAAAATGCTCCAGGGCTTGTGACAAGGTCTTGCCTTCGTACAGATGTTCGATCACCTGCGTCAACACGCGCTTCACTTCGGGGCGGTGTTCTTTTTCTGCCAAAGTTTCAACTGCTTCCACCAGCGCCAAGCCAGCATCCAACAAGGCCAGCAACTCGTGGCTGAATAGCACCAAAGGAAAATGGCTGCTTGAACGTTTGAATCCACCAAAGCCGCTACGCGCGCCCACATTCAGCACGGTATAACCTTGCGATTCAGCCTGCCGCATCGCGTCAGATTCATTCGCCGCATCCAGGGCCAGCGCGGTAATTCCTTCGCCGGCGCGCATTGCTTTGACGTTGAAACGCATGGCTAACTCAATCGTCCGTGACTGTTCTGCCGTGACTTACCAATTCACAACATCCGCAGCATCACCTGTACCACCCACCTGTCCATCTTTGCCATACGACAACAAGTCATACTCACCATGGTCGCCTGGACTTTTATAAATATAAGGACGACCCCAAGGGTCGTTTGGCAGCGCCTTCGTCAGGTAAGGGCCTTCCCATTTACTTTCATTTGCTGGTTTAGTCACTAGCGCATTTAGGGATTGTTCTGTGCTTGGATAATGCCCGGTATCTAAACGATATTGATCCAAGGCCTTGCCCAACGCATCGATTTGCGACTTAGCTGATTTTGTTTCGGCCTTACCGATCTGAGCGAAGTATTTTGGCCCAACATAGCCCACCAACAAGCCAATGATGACCATCACTACCAGTAATTCCAGTAGGGTAAAGCCATATTGCATATGATTTTTCTGCTCCACTTGTGGCATTTGCCATCTCCTTTTACTTTGTCGCTCGACACAAAACCGCTTATTTTACCCACACCAGGTGACAAATTCGCACAACCCGATTATTCCGTTAGCATAACATAGGGCTGGGAGGAAAATTATATCGCAAATTCATATAGTAACTGAATAAATTCAAGGCAATGTCTGACAATAACAAAGGAAGTCCGCGATTACACTCAGCTTTACCTCAAGGACTTGAGATGCAATAGAACCGCAACACGCGAACGTGAACATTTGCGGGCACTTGAAGACAGACTTCTATTTGCCGACAGTTTCCTGCGTAATTAGCCAGCGGCCTTCCACACGCTGCCATTGCAGTGTCTTTGTAACCACATCCTGTTTGGCGCCAGCGTGATAGGTCTGGCGAAACACGGCACTTGCCCGCTCTTTATCCAACAGCTGCACTTTGATCTGCTCCAACGTCAATTCAATACTATCTGGCCTGGATAATATTTGGCGTCGTTGTTGCACCCAAACGGAATGCGCTACGCCATTCGATGGCCTGAATTCCGGCGTATAGAACGACAAATAAGCACCCGCATTTTTTGTCCTCCAGGCGTTTGCCCAGCCTTGCAAGGCTTGTTGCAATTGCTCTTCATCCGATACGACAATAGGTTTTTCAACAGGCTTGGGTAACGGGGCAAAATTCGGATTAGCTGCCAACGCACGTGCTACCGCACCCGCTTTGTCGGCGATGTACTGTACCGGAGCCTCAGATGGGCAAGCCGTTGCGGCATCCACTACAAAACGATCCTCATTCATCGCTTCGATGCTTGGCGTTTCCACCCGCTGCAAACTCAAAACTTGCAACAAAGAACCCACCGCAGCATGCGTACGGGCAAAAGCAATTCCATGATCGTTTTGCGCATTCACATAGGCGCGCCGCGCTTGGAATAATTCATTCTCGGTATCGAGCAAATCAAGTAAGGTACGTTGGCCGATGTCGAATTGCTTGCGGTAGGCGTCGCGCGCTTTTTCTGTCGCCAATTGATGCGTATTCAAATAACGTAACTGCTCAGCAAGCCTACGTGTGTCGTTATAGGCAATCTCCAGGGTCTGTCGCACATCGCGGCAGGCTCGGTCACGCTGATCTTTCGCGCCATTCAGATTCTCCGCAGCCTGGCGTTTCAAAGCCGAATCAGAACCGCCGCGAAATAAGTTATAACTGAGCACCACCTCGACTACGCTATCGTTACGATTTCCCAAGACGCCATCCAAATTGCGATCCAAAGCCTGTCGCGCACGTAAATCCAAACGCGGTGAATAAGCTGAACCACGACTATCCAGATCGGCTTGTGCGGCACGTATCCCCTCGACCGCAGCGGCAATTGTCGGACTCAGGCGTATCGCGCTTTCAATCGCACTCCCAGGATTCTCCGGTAATCCTTTTTGCAACAATGCCGGTTCCGTCATATCGGACGGCGGAAGGTCGCCGATAATGCGTTGATAGCGCGCGCTGACATCGTGTAGGTTGGTGATTTCTGTCAGCAAGTTGGACTCCGCCAAGGCCAGGCGCCCACCCGCCTGCTCCAGATCAACGCGACGCCCTACGCCAACCTTGGCACGTTGCTCCATTAGATCGAACAAAATTTTATGTTGGGCATAATTATCTTCTGCCAATTGTGTCAGCTTGCGGTAACGCAGCACATCGTAATAGGCACGACTTGCATCCAAGGCGACAGTTTCTGAAGTGTCTAGCAACTCAAAATAACGCGCCAGTTTGTTATAGCCCTGGCGTCGCACCTCGTTGCGCGTGGCAAAGCCATCGAACAGCATTTGGCTGAGAGAGGCGGTAACGTTATTACGATTGAAGCTGCTATCGGCAAGATTGGGCTGCGACAAGCTCTCACGACCGGTACTGGCGCTGATATCTACACGCGGGAAATACCCGCCACGCGCCGAATCTTGCTGCGCCACAGCGCCATTGAAAGCGCGCCAGCGCGCCTGTACGTCGGGGTTTTTTAATACTGCCTGTTGCGCGGCCTCATTCAAGCTCACCGCAAATACTTGACTCGACCCCATGTCGAGGACGGTCAGCACGGTAATACCAAAAGCTATAAGTCGCATTCATCATCCAATTTATTCAGTTAACGGACTAGCTCACATCCTCAAGAAGTGCAGCTTTTATCCGATGATCTAACTTAAGAGCAAAATTTATACCAACTACGCCAAAAAACCAATAACTTCATAGCGTAACACCAAATAGGCCGCCTGGAAGGGGGTATGAAGCTAACTGACCGACAGTACGCCTTGCGTTGCGCTACCCCCGTGCCACATTGTCCCGCAGATACCCCGCTAAACAACGTTTGGCGTAAGTCTAAAAGGGGAATGTTGCGTGGTGCAGCGCTGTTTTTACTAGGCCTGACCGTAAGCGTCATTGCCGCAACCGACCTGGATAAAATGTTCGCGTTGGCACAACAACGCTATGGCACAAACGGCAGCAAAACAGTGCAGCAGTGGCGCAATTTGCTCAACCAGGCGCGCGGTTTGCCAGAAAGCGAAAAAATCAAACGCGTGAACGCCTTTTTTAACAGTCGCATTGCATTTCGAGATGACCAAGAAGTGTGGGGGCAGGCCGATTACTGGGCTACACCGCTGGAAACCATGGGGCGCGGCGCGGGCGACTGCGAAGACTTTACCATCGCCAAATATGCGACCCTAAAGCTGCTGGATATACCCATTGAGCGTATGCGCCTAATTTATGTGCGAGCCCAGATTGGTGGTCCGCACAGCAGTATCAGTCAAGCACACATGGTGCTTGGTTACTTTGTCCAGCCGGGCGATGAACCGCTAATTTTGGATAATTTAGTGACAGACATTTTTCCCGCCTCACGCCGTACCGATCTCTACCCCGTATTCAGCTTTAATAGTGAGGGCTTATGGGTGGGCAATAATCAAAGTGGAAACCCCGCGAGCAGCGCCACCGCACGCTTGTCGCGTTGGCGTGGCGTCCTGGAAAGAATGCGGCAAGAAGGTTTGGAATGAAGCCGCGACTACAATATACAAAAATCTCATGGGTCCAAGGAGACTAAGCATGTCACTATTTCGACAACTATGGCTAGCGATAGTCAGTTTGGTGAGCATCATATTCATCGGCAGCTTTCTGATCAGTGTGCTCTCAACCCGCAGCTATTTAGAACAGCAGCTATCCCTAAAAAATATCGACAACGCTGAATCCTTGGCGCTTGCGATATCGCAACAGCCGAACCGGGATCCAGTAGCGGTAGCCTTAGTTATCGCGGCGCAGTTCGACACCGGTCACTATCAATTAATTCGTTTGGTTGATCCCAATCAGCACGTATTAGTCGAGCATCAGTACAAAGGTGCGGATTCCGAAGCGCCGGCCTGGTTTATACGACTCGTTCCATTACATGCAACGACAGGCGTAGCGCAGGTACAAGATGGTTGGCGACAACTCGGTACGCTCACCGTAATCAGCCATAACCGTTTCGCTTACCGCGAACTGTGGCTTGGTTCACTTAAATTATTATCGTGGTTCGTGGCTGCTGGCCTAATTGCAGGCATGGTCGGCAGTCTAGTGATACGCGTCATCGCCCGCCCGCTCAATGAAGTCGTAGACCAAGCACAGGCAATCAGCGAACGTCGCTTCATCACCTTGGCGGAACCACGCACCGTAGAACTGAAAAGTGTAGTGCGCGCCATGAATGCAATGGTAGATCGGCTCAAGCAACTTTTCTCGGATGAGGCCACGCGACTGGAAACACTGCGCCGCGCGCTCAATCACGATCCCGTGACTGGATTAGCGAATCGCGCACTATTCATGAGCCGCCTTCAATCCATGATTGAGAGCGAGGAGACGCCGCCCAATGGTGCATTCCTGTTAGTACGCTTATCGACGCTGGAACAAATCAACCGCCAAATCGGCCACGGCGCCACCGATCAATTGTTACAGCGAATTGCCGCCACACTGGAAGATGTTGCTGCTCAACACAGCGTAAGCGTAGCGGCACGTTTGAATGGTTCAGACTTTGCGCTACTGCTGCCTGGCGCTGACGACCTCCTACTTTTAGCACCATCGATGACGCAAACCTTGTTGCAGGCCTTGCAGATGAACTGGCCAAATTTAAACCAATATTTTCATCTTGGCGCGGTAACTTACCATCGCGGTCAACAACTGCATACCCTACTCGCAGCGGCTGATCAAATGCTGGCCACTGCCGAAACAAAGGGAGCCAATGCTTGGCACGCAACGACTGATAAACCAACATCGAGTGCGCGTTCGGCGGAAGCCTGGTACAGCATGCTCAGTAACGTGATAGAGAAACAACGCACGAAGCTCATCTTTTATCCAACCCGCACCTTGAGCGGCCCCATTTGGCACCAGGAAGGTTTCATTCGTCTGCAGGCCGAACAGGATGGCAATTGGCTAGTCGCCGGCGACTTCATGCCGATGGCGGTACGCCACAAACTGACCGCGACGCTCGATCTGGCTGTGTTAGAACATGCATTCGCAGCACTGCAAGCAGAACCAGGCGACATCGCAATCAACATTTGCGCCGAAACGATTGCCGATTGGGGATTTCGTAACAACTTAACACACCTATTAGAGCGCCACTCAAGCTTGTGTCCGCGCCTGGCGCTGGAAGTCACGGAATATGGGGCATTACAACAATTGGAGGCATTCCGAAATTTAACCCGCACCCTGAAAACGCATGGCTGCCATGTCGGCATTGACCATGCCGGCCTGCAATTACGTCTATGGCCGCAAATCGCCGAGTTGGGTTTGGATTACCTTAAAGTCGATTATGAACTTATTCGGGGTGCACCCCAAGCTGCGGGTACACAGGAAATACTCACGGGCTTGTGCAAAATAGCACACGCCATGGGTATCAAGGTCATTGCGGAAGGCGTACAAAATGAACAGGAGTTGGTGCTCTTGCCCACACTCGGTTTCGACGGCGCGACTGGACCAGCCATTGGGCGCTGACAGTGCGCACTATGCCTATATCAAGCCTTGCTCATCGTCTCCAATCAAATTGAGCGCATTCAGCGAATGACGTAGCGAGCGTCTCTCTAGCAGCTTGTGTTGTACTGCGCTTGGTAGATCCGTAATGCAAATGATATTTTTGCTGATTAGTAAATCGACGATATCTTCGATGGCACGAATAAGCTTCATGTCCGAGAACGCTAATTCGCTTGCGCTCCCGATCATCGACTCAACAAATACGCGTAACTCCGGCGCATCCGCCGCAATCAGTTCGCTATCGCCCTCCAACAGTGTTGCGCTGGCTGCGATGATTCGTCCATTCGTGTCGCGCGTCACATAAGGCATCGTTTTTCCTTAAATTGCTCGCTTAATATTGATACGATCAATCTGTTATCAATTTATTCTGGGTCAACAAGTTTTGGATGATCGCGTTGTCACCAGAAAAGCCCGTAACAAGGTCGACATTCTGCAAGGTAATCGTCTGATTTTCCGCTGCCGCACTGAACCCTGCGGCAAAGCCACCACTAGTACTAACGTGTAACACGGTGTTTGTGTTCGCACCTACGCTGACTTTTTCAAAATGCAGGAAATCACTCAGATTTCCCGTTACCGAGCCACTATGAAGTTCACCAACCAACAAATCGCGTAGATCGAGAACGTCGCCACCGGCAGCTGGCGCCGCCGTGCTGAAGTCGGTAATCGTATCCTTCGCAGGCGTACCCGCAACGCCCTGATCCGCCAACTCCCAGCGGAAAATATCGCTGCCAGTACCACCCGTCAGGGTATCGTTTCCAGAACCACCAATTAAGGTGTCGTTGCCATTGCCGCCATTCAAAACATCAGTACCGGCTTGACCGTAAAGCCTATCATTGCCGTCTTCACCATTGAGCGTATCGTTACCGACACCTCCATAAACCAAATCGTTGCCACTACCTGCGTTAACCGTATCATCACCGGCCAAGCCCTGGATATGGTCATTACCCGATGTACCCGTCAACGTGTCATTGGCTTGAGTGCCGGTCAATGTAGTGGTGGTTTCGGAAACGTTTACCGAGATGGTTTGTGTCGTAGTCGCGAAACTACCATTGCTGATTTCGGTAGCCGTCGCCGTAACACCGAGATTCACGGTGCCGGTAAACCCATCCGCAGGCAAGAAGCTTAACCCCGTCAACTGTGCCGGCGTGAAAAGCCAATCGCCATTCGCCAGATGGGTTCCAGCACTAAACGTTGCACCAGCGGGAGCGCCAGAAATTGTGACCGAAAGTGTTTCGGAGCCATCCAAATCGCGCAAACCGGCAGAAATTGGCAAGTCGATCGCCGCACCATAAAGCGTAGATCCACTTTGGATGGAAACATTATTAATGGCTAAGGATGAATCCTTATTAGGATCCAGACCATTCAACACCAACCAAGAAAACTGATAGTCACCTTCTGTTGGCGGAGTAAAGTTGGTGGTTGCGGTAAACACAGCGTTGGTCGTATTCGGTCCCAGTTGTTCCGAAGAAATCAGCGAAGAGCTGGTCTGCGTGCCATCCGGTGCTGTCACGACCAAAACGACTTGATCGTTATAACCAGCATTAATTTCACTCACGACGTTCTCACCGTTGGTGAAAGACCATGTAAAGCTCACCGTCGACCCTGCATTCAAATGGTAATTAAAATTACTCAACGCACCATCGATTACATTAATTGTTCCCGGATCATTGGTTGTAGCGCCCGGTGGGGGATCGAAACCATCCAAGGTACCCGATTTCAAACCAAGCGTTGATTCCAGATTGGCTTGTAAAATTCCTGCAGTAGTACTAATTGTGTTGACGCCTGCGATCAAAGCATTCACCTGAGTCGCCGCGAACAACTCCGGCGCATCAGCAACAGCAGTCACATTAATATTCAGAGTCGCACTCGCCGAGGCCCCTTGACCATCGCTAACGGTATAAGTTGCCACCGGAACCGAGCCGCTATAATTAGCCGCTGGATTGAACGTGTAGCTACCATTGGTATTGATTTGCAGAGTGCCGACACCAGAGATATTGGCAACGGAATTCGCTGCAAAGGTAGTAGCGCCAACTACAAATTGGGTCACCGTCAAGGTGCCGCCATCCACATCACTATCATTACTTAATACATTCCCAACAAGACTAGTATCTTCAAGCGTAGTTCCAGTATCGGCCACAGCGATTGGCCCGTCGTTGGTGCCGAGGATGTTCACGGTGACGGTGCTGGTGGTGCCGTCCGCACTGCTCACGGTGAAGGTGTCGCTATAGGTGGTGCCGCCCACGAATTCGTTGTGGGCGCTG
>Ga0315270_10000765_pt1 | contig 17241 bp, 14 predicted proteins | sample C1_bottom_MG_FD_204932 | JGI IMG/M metagenome (GOLD analysis project Ga0315270, IMG submission 204932) | Sediment microbial communities from Yellowstone Lake, YNP, Wyoming, USA - C1_bottom | ecosystem: Environmental > Aquatic > Freshwater > Lake > Sediment | place: USA: Wyoming | collected...
GGTCAAAATCCGCAGCGAAACCTTCGCCGCTGTCGGTGACAGAAACCTGTACCATGCCATTGCTATTGATGAATGTTCGAATCGCCATTTCGCGTTGCGCGGGATCGTTGGCCGCCATCGCTTCCAGTCCGTTTCGCACTAGGTTTAATATTACTTGCTCAATTTGGATCAAGTCCGCATGTACGGTGGGTAACGTTTCGCTCAAGCGTAGGCGAATAGTTGCGCCGTACTTGCGTATGTCGATCTTTGCCATGTTGAGAATTTCGCGCACCATCTCGTTGGCGTGGGTTGTCGAACGCTGCGGCTCGCCTTTCGAGACAAAGCTACGCAAGTGCTTAATGATTTCGCCCGCTCTCTGAGCTTGAATGGTGACCTGCTTCATCGCCTCAAGGACATCGTTCGGAGGCGAGCCGTTCGCGATGCGACGGACACAGCCTTGCGTGTAACTGACGATGGCGGCGAGGGGTTGGTTGAGTTCGTGGGCCAGGCCAGCGGCCATTTCGCCCATGGTAGAAAGACGTGAAACATGCACCAGATCATTTTGATGTTGGCGTGCTTCTTCTTCGGCCAAACGCTGTTCGGAGATATCAATGCCTGTGCAAACGATAAAGCGCACGTTGTTGTCGGCGTCTCTTATGGCGGTATTCGCCCATGCGATGAGTTTTGTTTGACCTTTTTGCGTCCGCCAATGGCCTTCATGCTCTATGCGATCTTCGCCCGCGATTAGCCGGTGGAAAATGTCTTTTATTTCGTCGATGGTCGTTGGCGGTCCAAAAAGATCCCAGACTACTTTCCCTTTCATCTCGTCTGCGGCAAAGCCCGTAGTGAGGTGGCAGCTGCGGTTGAATTGCACTATTACGCCATTGCTTTCACAAACGACGACAAGTGCGCCAGCGGTTTCGAGAACGGTTGAAATAAAGTTTCGCTCTTCGCGGAGCGCTTTCTCAGCGCGTCGGCGTTCGGTGATCATCTGCTGTAGCCAGCGATTGGTGGCCCGCAAATCCGCGGTACGTTCCTCGACCCGCATTTCCAGTTCGATGTGAGCCTTGCGCAGCGCTTCGTCGGCTTTAATACGGTCTGTAATATCCGTGATCGTGCCGATGAATCCCGTAACTTGCCCTGCCGGATCGCGTTCAGGTACCGCCTGGCAATACGCCCAAGCAATCACTCGTTCGCTATGCTTGAAGCGGAACTCGGCTTTAAAGGGGGCTGCTTCTTCAACGCACTTGCGCCACAGCTCGAAGATTCGATTTCGATCTTCCGGATGGACGGCGGTGAACCACCCTTTTCCTTGGGCGGCCTCGCTTGTGAGGTTAGCTATCTCGGTCCATTGCTCGTTGACGAAGGTCAGATGTCCGCTTGCGTCGGCACGAAAGATCCCAATGGGGAGGATTTCATCGAGCGCGTGATAGCGCGTTTGTGCGTCTTTCGCTTGTTGTTCCGCCGTCACATCGCGAACGACAAGTAAAAGCTGTTGGCGCAGGAACGGTTTGACTTCAAGTTGGAACGCGACACGTTGTCCGTGCGCATCGACTGCGTAGTCAAAACTTACAGTTTGATTCGTTTGGCTGACGTGTGCGACGGCATTAGCAAGTTTAGGCGCAATGTCTTTGGGTACGAGCGTTACAATCTTTTGCCCGAAGTAGCGTTCCGTGGTTGAGCCAAAGCGACTTCGCTTGCCGACGTGGTAGTCCAATATGGTGGCGTCGGCTCCGAGTCGAAAATAACAGTCCGGAAGTGATTCAAAAATTGCCTGAAGTTCGGATGTTTTTTGCAGGTAACTTGTTTTTGCTTTCTTGTGTTCACTGATGTCACGCACAATGCCGATAAACTGTTTTCCGCTTTGTATGTTGACTTCCGCGATGGCCAGCTCGGCGGGAAAGCTCGTGCCGTCTTTTCGAAGTGCGATGATTTCTCGTGCGGCATCAAGGACGTGTTTTTTTCCGGTTTCCAAGTAGCGGCGAAGATAGTTGTCATGCTCGCTGCGATAGGGCTCGGGCATAAGCATGCTCACGTTTTGCCCAATTATTTCTGACGGCGTATACCCAAATAGTTTTTCCGCTGCGCGATTGAAAGTGACGATTGTCCCATCTGCCGCAATGTTGACGACGCCTTCATTCGACGTCCGTAACAACGCCTCCAAACGCAATTGTGCGTCCTGTAGAGCAGCGGCTTCCTTGGCCGGTGCTAGCACAGTGGGTATATTGGGCATAACTGGCTTCATGGTGCGCGCTACGTTTGTGCTATCGAACTTATTTTAACTTAACGGTCCACATTCCAAATCGATGATCTGGGTACCTGCCGTAAAGCGGCGGCTGGGAGTTCTCTGGGCAGCACAGTCATGCAACGCACGTATGCCGCAGGGGCCCTGCTTGGGGCTCCGCGACGCTGTACTCAGCGCGAACGCCGTTCCTCATTAGCGCGTCGCAATTTCTCGCGTTCCCCTGCCCAAGCATCGCGCGAAATTAGACAAAAAGAAAATAAATCTTTGAAAAATGTATGTTTTGAAGTCTAGCCTGGGGGGCGAAAGGGTCAATACGTGTGATTGCTCATGAAAACAATTGGGCAGAAAATCTTGGGCGGCGTTCGCTGCGCCTTGCGCGGACGATTACGTCCGGCATGCGCTGCGTGCCTGAAGGGGTAAGTCGCGGTTATTTTTGCAGATACTGCAACTTGTTAGGCTTTCCTTTCCAGTCGTCAGCATCTGCCGGCGCTGGCTTCGGTTCTTTGATGACCGGCCACAATTTGGCAAGCTCGGCGTTAAGTTCAAGGAAATTATTTTGATCGTCCGGCAGGTTGTCTTCGGAGAAAATGGCCTCAGCGGGGCATTCAGGTTCGCAGAGTGTGCAATCGATGCATTCATCGGGGTCGATTACCAAAATATTCGGTCCTTCATGAAAGCAATCCACGGGACACACGTCTACACAATCTGTGTATTTGCACTTTATGCAATTCTCACCAACAATGTACGTCATGCTAAAACTCCATGTCTTTTGGGGACGCCCTGCCGGTCAGGCTTTTGGCGAGGCGCTCGCGTAGCGATATGTTAATCGGAAAGTAGGGCCTTGGCGAGAGCGTTGCTTATATCTTTTCGAAAACGATTTGTCGTTTTTTGCGGTATCGAAATACATTTGCCCAGCGTTTATTTCCCACCATCCTTGAGTGTCGCTTTGAAAATAGTTTTCAACTGGTACAAAGAGTCCAGCGCTTCTTTTGGTGTCATATTGTTGGGATCCAAGTCTCTGAGCGCGCGCAGAACGGGAAGTTCGGGCGTTTCAAATAGCGACATTTGCGGCTGACCGGGTTGGCGCGCGCTCTGGTTTTCCAGTTCGACGAGCTTCTGTCGGGCGAGTGTGATCACGGCGCGTGGAATACCGGCGAGTGATGCGACTTGAATGCCGTAGCTTTGGTTCGCCGGACCGGCTTTGACGGCGTGCATGAAAACAATGTTATCGCCATGCTCAAGGGCGTCGAGATGTACATTGGCAATCGAAGGGATGCTGTCCGGCAGCGTGGTGAGTTCGAAATAATGTGTTGCAAATAGGGTGAACGCACGCAGTCGGCGAGCTAGGTAATCCGCACATGACCACGCTAGCGCGAGGCCGTCAAAGGTGCTGGTGCCGCGGCCAATTTCGTCCATCAAAACCAGGCTATTGGCGCTCGCATTGTGCAAGATATTGGCGGTTTCCGTCATTTCGACCATGAAGGTTGAACGGCCGCTGGCGAGATCATCGGCGGCGCCAATGCGCGTAAAGATGCGGTCAAAGGGTCCAATGATGGCGCGACGCGCGGGAACGAAGCTGCCAATATGTGCGAGTAACGCAATGAGGGCCGTTTGCCGCATATAGGTCGATTTGCCGCCCATATTGGGGCCGGTGATGATAAGCATGCGGCGTTCGTTGTCGAGTCGAATACTGTTGGGAACGAAGTGCCCATCGATGGCTTGTTCAACCACGGGGTGTCGACCATCCTCAATGTTCAATAGCGGCTCACTGCAAAGCTCCGGTCGACAATAACCGAGCGACTGTGCGCGTTCGGCAAGATTGTTTAGCACGTCGGCCTCGGCGACAGCCGTTGCCGTTTGCTGCAACCCAGCAATATCGGGGATCAAAGACTCCAACAGGCTGTCGTATAACAGCTTCTCGCGCGCCAACGCCCGTTCACGAGCGCTCAATGCTTTGTCTTCGAATGATTTTAATTCTGAAGTGATGTAGCGTTCAACGCCCTTGAGTGTTTGTCTGCGGACGTAATCGGGTGGAACTTTTTGTTCTTGTGTGCGGCTGACTTCGATATAAAAACCGTGAATGCGGTTGTAGCTGACTTTTAAGTTAGCAATGCCGGTTCGTTCGCGTTCGCGTTGTTCGAGTTGGAGTAGGTACTCGTCGGCGTTTTCGCTGATCGAGCGCAGCTCGTCCAATTCATTGTCGTAGCCAGGTGCGATGGCGCCGCCGTCACGTATTAACGCTGGCGGATTGGTGATCAATGCGCGAGCGAGCATGTCAATAATGTGTGGAAATTCGTGCAGCCGTTGATAGAGTTCCTGTGCCGCCGGGGTGTCGAGCGTTGCTAACACTTTTTTAAACGCCGGCACTGCCTTGAGGGATGAGCAAAGTTGCGTTAAGTCGCGCGGTCGTGCGCTTTTGAGTGCAACACGTGTGAGTATGCGTTCGAGATCGCCGACCGACTTAAAAATATCTTGCAGCGTATTTGTCACGCCATCATCGATGAGCGCCTGCAAAAAATGATAACGAGTTTCCAGCCGCCGTTGATCGCGAATGGGGCGGTGTAGCCAGCGCTTCAACATGCGACTGCCCATCGACGTGGCGCAGTGATCCAGCACGGCGGCGAGCGTGTGCTCGGTACTACCTTTTAAATTGAGATCGAGTTCCAGGTTGCGACGAGTGGCGGCGTCGAGTTGTAGTGCATCATCCAATTGCTCCACGCGGAGGCCTTGAATATGCGGCAATGTTGTTCGTTGTGTATCTTTTGCGTATTGCAGCAGGCAGCCTGCGCACTGCAATGCGACGGTTAGGTGGTCGCAGCCAAAGCCGGATAGATCGCGCGTTTTGAATTGTTGGCTAAGCAGGCGCCGCGCGCCATCGAGATCAAATAACCACGGTGGTTGAGCGCGTAAACCGCGACAGCTCGCGAGCGTGAGGCTTTTGCGCCAATCTTCGCTGTGCAGTACTTCGGCGGGACTCAGTCGTTCAAGTTCGTCGCGCAACGACGATTCGTTGGGCAATTCCATGACCGTGAATTGGCCGCGGCTTAAATCTAAGGTGGCGATACCGTAGCGGTCATGTTCGCGATGAACAGCGGCAAGTAGATTGTCTTTGCGGTCTTCAAGTAGTGCTTCGTCGGTGACCGTGCCGGGTGTGACAATGCGCATTACTTTGCGCTCGACGGGACCTTTGCTCTTGGCGGGGTCGCCGATTTGTTCGCAGATGGCAACGGCGATTCCCAATTTTACCAGCTTCGCCAGGTAACCTTCGGCGGCGTGGTATGGAACGCCGGCCATTGGGATGGGGTCGCCTGCGGAATGGCCTCGTGCTGTCAGCGTGATGTCGAGTAAGCGCGCCGCCTCTTTGGCATCGTCGTAGAAGAGCTCATAAAAATCTCCCATCCGATAAAAAAGCAACATGTGCGGATGTTCACTTTTTATCCGCAAATATTGTTGCATGACCGGAGTGTGTTCCGTGCCGGCGTCAGGTGTCATAATTCACGTTCGGTTGGTTCAGAGTCATGTCCTATCACTTGGCAGGTGGTTCGATGGGCGTCGTCGGATCGTTGCCCCATTCTGACCATGAGCCCGGATAGGCGCGCAGGCGTGGGTAGCCGAGATATTTGAGAATAAAATAACTGTGCGCCGATCGATGATGGGAGTGGCAGTAGGTCACGATTTCTTTGCTTTTGCTCAGCCCCGCACTTTCGTAAAGGTCCGCAAGCGCTGACTTCGGCTTTAATCGTCGATTTGGTGCGTTTTCTAAACAGCGAGTCCACTCGATATTGATCGCTCCCGGTATGTGTCCGCCGCGTTGCGCTCTTATATTCTGGCCAGAAAATTCGGCCGAGGAGCGAGCGTCGAGAAACTGCGTGTGGAGGTCGCCGAGCCTTTGCAAAATAAACTGTTTGTCTGCGACGACGTTGTTGGAAATGGCGACATTTACTTGTGTTACATGGGCGGTTTCGGGCGATGTCCCGGCGCGCAAGCCGCATTCCATCCAATTCTGTACGCCGCCGTCGAGCAGCGAGCTTTTGTGATGCCCAATGACGTCTAACGTCCAGATGAGGCGCGCTGCTTTTGCGCCGCCTTCTTCATCGTAGGCGATGACGTGCTTGTTTGGCGTCAATCCCAGTGTGGAAAAGACTCGGCTTAACTGCGCGGCATCCGGAAGGTAGCCAAGCACCGGAGGTTGTCGATTGACCAGTAACGAATAGTCCAGGTGAATCGCTCCCGGAACATGCTGTTGTTCGTAGTGCTGAAAGCTCGATAGATCGACAATTAAAACCAAGGGGTTCGTTGTCAGTTCAGTGATGTCGGTGGCATCAACGCGTAGCGGTAGGGATAGCTCATCCATGCGGTAGCCCATTATAAGGTTTCTGCGGGGGTCATGTCTTCGATACGTGAAGTTGTCGTTGCGAGTTCTAAATGGAAAAACTCGATTTGTTTGCGCCAACGTCCTTGGAGAAGTTTACCACGTGTGGCAGTTTTGTTTAACAACTGCACGGGCGGCAATGGTGGTTTGTAGCAAGGAGCGCGCGCGGTGGACTGGCTCGGGAGGAGGTTAGCAACGTCGTGTTGCGTGATGCACCACGCAGGCCGTCGCCGCGCATGCTCGCAAAACGCAGGTTTGGTTAGCGCCGTTTCCGGTGTCCGTACTCTGTTCGATAATCAGTTCGTGTGGCCACGACATGGTTTGTTCGACAAGCGAATGCGTCAGCAGCTCGAGGTTGCGAGCGCTGTGTCGCATGTGCGCGACGAGGGGTAGTTTCATGTTGTAACAGTTACTCATGGCGCGCCCGCCTTAAGAAGTTAGTAACAAGATTGCGCGATCTGTAATCGCCACACTGCCTTGTTGGCCATGGCCGCAATGTTTGCGCCTTCTTCCGTGGCTATCGGGAGCCAAGAGGTTTGAATGAGCGTGAGAGTTGAGGCGTTTGAGGAGATCTGAATGGGTTATCGTTTGACGCGAGAGCTATGCTGTAAGTTTGTGCGTTAATAGCCTGGAGCATTTAGAAAAATATTTTTCGCTGAATTTCTGTCAGCTGCTCTTGGTGCCTGTGCTCGTGTGTTTGTGGATAACCTGCAACAGCGCTTTTGCGAGTTTAAGATTACCGCCAACTACATTGCCATTTTGCATGAAGTCAGGACTTCCGGCGAAATCGGTGACCAGTCCGCCTGCTTCCTGAATAAGTAATGCTCCGGCAGCCATGTCCCAAGGTTGCAATCCGTACTCCCAAAATCCATCCAAGCGACCGGCCGCCACATAGGCGAGATCCAGCGCTGCCGACCCGGCACGGCGGATGCCGGCGGTTTCTGGTAGCAACGCTTTGAAAATGGCTAAATAATCGTCGAGATGACTCATCTCACGAAATGGGAAGCCAGTGCCAAGTAAGCTTGCTTCAAGTGTCGCTCGCTTGCTGACCCGAATGCGTCGATCGTTGAGCTGCGCTCCGTCGCCTCGACTTGCCGTGAATAGTTCTTGGCGCATCGGGTCGTACACTACGCCGTGCTCAAGGCGACCTTTGTGTTGCAGCGCAATCGAGACGGCAAACTGTGGGAAGCCATGGAGAAAATTGGTCGTGCCATCGAGCGGATCAATGATCCAGACAAACTCGTCGCCGCCTTTGACGCCACTTTCTTCGGCCATAAAGCCATGGTGTGGATAGGCTCGGCGGATTACTTTGATAATCTCCGCTTCCGCTTGGTGGTCTATTTCGCTGACAAAGTCATTGTGGCCCTTTGAGCTAATCGTGAGAGTATCGACGCGATCGGCCGCGCGACTGATAATATTCCCCGCCTTGCGGGCGGCTTGGACGGCGATGTTAAGTGTTGGTTGCATTAATGGCTGTCAATTGAGGTTTAACTTACAGCACGACGAACGGTTGTGCTGGTCATTCACAAGGCCGAGCATGTTAACAAATATTTGTATCGTCTTGGTGGAAACTTCCCACCCCGGAAATATCGGTGCGGCGGCGCGGGCGATGAAAACGATGGGCTTGACGGATCTGCGGCTCGTCAATCCAAAATATTTCCCGTCAGCTGAAGCCACTACTCGGGCCGCGGGTGCCGATGAGCTGCTTGCTCAAGCACGGGTTATGCCGAGTTTGGCTGCGGCGGTCTCGGACTGTGAGTTAGTGTTGGGCACAACGGCAAGGCAGCGCGCCATGGCCTGGCCGCAACTATTGCCGCGCGCTGCGGCGGAGCGAGTTCTCGGCGAAGTCAATCCGCAGCGCGCAGCATTTGTTTTTGGCCGCGAAAGCGCGGGATTGACTAATGAAGAGCTGCAGCTATGCCATTATGCGCTGACGATTCCAGCCAACCCGGACTACAGTTCGTTGAATCTTGCGGCGGCGGTGCAAATTGTTTGTTATGAGTTGTATTCGGCCATGGCGACGACGGAAACGGAGCGCTCGGAGAAAGGTCGCAAATTCGTTGCCGCCGCACAGATGGCCGGCTTTTTCGAGCACTGTGCTGCGGCGATGCGCGAGACGGGGTTTTTTGATGCGGGAAATCCCGAGGTGGTTATGCGTAGATTGCGCCGGTTGTTCAATCGTACGCGCTTGGACGAGAATGAGTACAACATCCTGCGTGGGTTCTTCCGGCAAGTCCTGTTGCGCTGCAAAAACACCAATGAGGACGAGCGGTAACCCTCTCGCGACGATACCGGAGTGTTACCGTTTCTTTAGCGCGGTAATGCGATAGAATGCTCCGGCGGTCAAGGGCTTGACCAGCGTAGGCAATAGTTGATAGATTCTATCAACTATTGCCGCCGATCATTGCGCGCGAGAGTTTTGGATTGGAAAATCAGCATGTGGCAAGTGATCCGTGAAGATATTCAGTGCGTATTCGCTCGCGATCCCGCGGCGCGGAATACTTTTGAAGTGCTAACGACCTATCCGGGCGTACACGCCGTCATTGCGCACCGTCTCGCGCATCGGCTCTGGCAATTTGGGCTGCGGTGGCCGGCGCGAATGTTTGCGGCGTTGGTGCGCTGGTTGACTGGAGTTGAAATTCACCCTGGGGCAACCATTGGCCGGCGTTTTTTTATCGATCACGGTATGGGTGTTGTAATTGGCGAAACGGCAGAAATCGGCGATGATTGCACGCTCTATCACGGCGTAACGTTGGGTGGCACAAGCTGGAAAAAAGGCAAACGCCATCCAACCTTAGGTCAGAATGTTATTGTTGGCGCGGGAGCGAAAGTGTTGGGCCCCATCGTGCTTGGGAACAATTCCCGGGTTGGTTCGAACGCAGTAGTGGTTAAGGATGTGCCGGCAGGCGCAACGGTTGTTGGAATACCCGGCAGAATTGTATCAAAAGGAACTCCGGAGGAGGACGCGCGGCGTCATGCGATCGCGGAGAAAATCGGCTTTGACGCTTACGGCGTGACCAAGGATATGCCGGATCCCGTGGTACAAGCGATCAATAAGCTGCTCGATCATGTCCATGGCATGGATAGAAAGATTGAGGAAATGTGTTTGTCGATCAAGTCTTTGGGCGGCAACGTACCTGATCGTGGCGGACCGCAGTCAATTGCGGCGGAGCTGCCACGTAGCCTGCCGGATGACGGCGAACCTTTGCGGGAGCCTGTCCATGATTCGGGAGAACGATAGTTGACTACATGTCTAAGACATGTACAATCGTTTTGCCCTTACAAACTATACGACAATGGTGAGGAATTTTTCATGAGGCTCACGACAAAAGGCAGATATGCGGTTACCGCGATGTTGGACTTGGCCCTTCACGCGACAAACAGTCCGGTGCCGCTTGCGGATATTTCGCAGCGACAAGGTATATCGCTGTCCTATTTGGAGCAGCTTTTTGCTCGGTTACGTAAGCAGGGCTTGGTTGACAGCGCGCGCGGTCCGGGCGGCGGTTATCGATTGAGTCGAGATGCGGATGCGATTGCCGTGGTCGATGTTATCGAGGCAATAGACGAAAACGTCGATGTTACTCGTTGCGGCGGTGAAAGCGGTTGTCAGGACGGTCAGCCGTGCCTAACACACGAGCTATGGTGCGACCTGAGTAAGCAGATTCGCAATTTTTTAAGCGATATTACATTGGGGCAGCTGGTAAAGCGTCACTTTACGCAGGACGTTGCTGCGCGACAGGATGGCATGCAGAAGACGGCGCGGATCACCATCATCAAAGACCCTGTAGTCGTATCTGGCTAGGCCATTGATTGTGCGCATTTAGGCATTAGGAAATTAGCATGGAGAAACAAATCTAGCCATGGTCAAGCTGCCCATTTATTTGGATTACGCCGCAACGACCCCCGTTGATTCTCGCGTTGCGCAGCGCATGAGTGAGTTCTTGACCGTGGACGGAGCGTTTGGCAATCCGGCGTCGCGCTCGCATGCTTTTGGCTGGGCGGCCGAAGCCGCGATTGAGGAAGCGCGCGAGCATGTCGCTGCGCTTCTTGGTGCGGACCCGAAAGAAATTGTCTGGACCTCGGGGGCCACCGAGTCAGATAACCTTGCGATAAAAGGCGCGGCGCATTTTTACGAAAAAAAAGGCCGGCATATCGTAACGTGCAAGACGGAGCACAAAGCTGTACTTGATACGTGTCGCCAATTGGAGCGCGAAGGATTTACCGTTACCTATCTTGAGCCGGAACCTTCTGGACTCGTCGATTTAAAAAAGTTTGAGGCAGCGCTGCGTGAGGACACTATTTTGGTGTCAATCATGCACGTCAACAACGAAACTGGCGTGATCCAGGATCTTGAAGCATTGGGCACCATTACGCGCCGGCGTGGAATTGTTTTCCATGTCGATGGTGCGCAAAGTGCCGGAAAATTGCCGATCGATATTGAGCAACTTCCGGTCGATCTGATGTCGTTGTCCGCGCATAAAATGTACGGTCCGAAAGGCATTGGCGCATTGTATGTCCGGCGCAAACCGCGAATTCGTATCGAAGCGCAAATACATGGCGGTGGTCACGAGCGCGGTATGCGCTCAGGTACCTTGGCTACTCATCAGATTGTTGGCATGGGAGAGTCTTGTCGGGTTGCTAAAGTAGAGATGCCGACGGAAGTACCCCGCATACGCGCCTTACGGGATCGACTTTGGTCTGGTTTGCGCGACATGGAAGAGGTGTATCTAAACGGCGATCTTGAGCGGCGAGTGGCCGGGAATCTCAATGTAAGTTTCAACTTCGTCGAAGGTGAGTCGCTCATCATGGCGTTGAAAGATATCGCAGTGTCGTCAGGCTCCGCTTGTACGTCAGCAAGTCTTGAGCCGTCCTATGTGTTGCGTGCGATTGGCCGGAGCGATGAATTGGCCCATAGTTCCATTCGATTTACTATTGGTCGCTACACGACCCAAGAAGAAATCGATTACACGATCAAATTGGTTCGCGACAAGGTGCAGAAGCTGCGCGAGCTTTCACCGCTTTGGGAAATGTACAAAGACGGGGTTGACCTTTCGAAAGTCCAATGGGCGGCGCATTGAAGCGCGTCAAGTTGGCCAGCAAGTAATATGTATAGAGGCAATTGAATATGGCAATCACGTTAACGGAAGCGGCGGCGCAGCGCGTGAAAAAGTTTCTTGTGTCGCGAGGCAAAGGTGCGGGCTTGCGACTTGGTGTGCGTACTACGGGCTGCTCTGGTTTGGCCTATGTTTTGGAGTTCGTCGATACGATTGGTGCTGACGACGAAGTCTTTGAAGATCACGGCGTGAAAGTTATCGTTGATAAAAAAAGCATCGTCTACCTCAACGGAACGGAGCTCGATTTTACGCGCGAAGGCTTGAACGAAGGGTTCAAATTCAATAATCCGAACGTGAAAGATTCCTGCGGTTGCGGTGAGAGCTTTAACGTTTAGTATTAGTTATAAAACGCCCGACGCAAATATCTTCACTGCGTTACTCAGAGGCATCCGAATTCGTGTTTGCGAAAGACTACTTCGCTCTTTTTGACTTGCCGGTGAAGTTTGCCCTCGATGTAAATACGCTACGCGACAAATATCGCGCATTGCAGGCAAAGGTTCATCCCGACAAATTTGCCAACGCGAGCGCTCAAGAGAAACGCCTCTCAGTTCAATACGCGTCTTATGTGAACCAAGCGTTCCAGACTTTGCGTGATCCGATGGAGAGAGGCCGATACTTGTTGGAGCTGAAAGGCGAAGCGTGGGGCGACGAGTCGGCAACGATCAAGGATCCGAGCTTCTTGATTGAGCAAATGGAATTGCGGGAGACGTTGGCGGAAATGCCGGCCGCGCATCTACCCGAGTTCCTGCGTAACATCGCCGAGCGCATGAGCGCGATTGAGAGCGAGCTTGGCAATTTACTGGATGTTCAGGGCTCGTTGGATCTGGCGTCGGCACGAGTGCTTGTCCAGAAATTGCAGTTCTTAAAGCGCCTCCAGCACGAAGTGAACGAGAAGTCGGAATGAAGTGAAATGAACGAGAAGTAAGAATAAAACCGGGCAGCATTGATTTTTCCTAGCGCCAGCGTGGCGCATTTTCAACCCGTTTTCGAAGTATCGAGAATTTAGCTCGAGCTTGATTGCATCAAAGGTACATCATGGCACTGTTGCAAATTAGTGAGCCAGGAATGTCGACGGCGCCCCATGAGCATCGACTCGCGGCTGGCATTGATCTGGGTACCACCCATTCACTCATTGCAACCGTGCGTAGCGGTGAGGTAGCTGTTTTGGTAGATGAGCTGGAGCGGCCTTTGCTTCCGTCCGTAGTGCACTATTCAAAATCGCAGGCGCCGACTGTCGGTTATGAAGCAAAAGAATTAGCGGCGCGTGATCCATTGAGCACGATTGCATCGGCGAAACGGTTGATGGGCCGTGGCGTGGCCGATGTAGCTAAACTTGGCGCCCAACTACCTTATGAATTTGCCCAGACCGAATCGAGTGTGCCGCGAATTATTACTGCCGCCGGTGAGGTGAGTCCAGTAGAAGTCTCCGCTGAGATTTTGAAAACGCTCAAGCAGCGTGCCGAAGTGAGCTTGGGTGGGGAACTTGCCGGCGTCGTTATTACAGTGCCAGCGTATTTCGATGATGCGCAACGTCAGGCGACTCGGGATGCTGCACGCTTGGCCGGTTTAAACGTGTTTCGCTTGCTAAATGAACCGACGGCGGCGGCCATCGCCTATGGTTTGGATCGTAGCGCCGAAGGCATCCATGCGGTTTACGATTTGGGCGGCGGAACTTTCGATATTTCGATTCTTCGCTTTAGTCGTGGTGTTTTTGAGGTGATGTCAACCGCCGGTGATACCGCGCTTGGCGGCGACGATATCGATCGCATCGTGGCGGAGTGGATGATGCAGCAAGCGCGGGTTGCATCCGATGTCGACCACAAGTTTTTACGCTGCTTGTTGAATACCGCCTGCGCTGCCAAAGAAGCACTCTCACAGTTTCCGCAAGTGGAGTTGGTGTTCGATTTGCCGCAAGGGGGACAATGGTGCGGAACGTTAACACGCGCAACGTTCGAGCAATTGGTTGCGCCGCTTGTTGAACGATCACTAGTGCCTTGCCGTCGTGCGATGAAGGATGCCGGGATTGTTGCGCGCGACATTAAAGATGTTGTGATGGTGGGCGGTTCAACGCGGATTCCATTGGTGCGGAGTCGCGTGGCGGAGTTTTTTCAGTGTCAGCCCAAGGTGGATATTGATCCCGACCAAGTCGTCGCCATCGGCGCGGCGCAACAAGCAGACATTCTTGCCGGCAACAAACCAGAAGGCGAATTGTTGTTGTTGGACGTGATCCCTTTGTCGCTGGGAGTTGCGACGATGGGCGGGTTGGTGGAGAAAGTGATCCCCCGCAATTCCACGATTCCAACTAGCCGCGCGCAAGAATTTACGACATTTAAAGATGGCCAAACAGCCATGGAGTTTCATGTTGTGCAGGGCGAGCGCGAATTGGTGGGTGATTGTCGCTCGCTCGCGCGTTTCGAATTGCGCGGCATTCCACCGATGAAAGCAGGTGCAGGCAGGGTGCGCGTCACGTTTCAGGTCGATGCAGACGGATTGTTGAGTGTTGCCGCGCGCGAAGAGACGACCGGCGTTGAAAGCACTATCGTTGTGAAGCCATCTTATGGCCTCAGTGATAATGAAGTGGAAACAATGTTGCGTGACTCCATTGAGCATGCGCGTGCCGACATGACGGCGCGCGCCTTGCGCGAGCAGCAAGTCAATGGCGCTCGCGCGTTAGAAGCGCTGCGTTCTGCCTTGGCCGAGGACGGTATTGCATTGCTTGATGTCAACGAGAGGCAAGCAATTGATGCTGCCATGCGCGATTTGGACGCGGCGATTACCGGATCCGACTATCGTGTCATCAAAGAGCGTATCGCCACGCTTGATAATCTCACTCAAAGTTATGCGGCGCGACGCATGAATGCGAGTGTTGCTCGTGCCTTAACGGGAAAGAAAATCGACGAGCTTAACGTCTAGCAATTGTCAGCGAGCAGTTATGACCCAAATTATTTTTTTGCCTCATGAAGAAGTTTGCCCCGAAGGCGCCGTGATCGATGTGGCGCCTGGCACAAGTATTTGCGACGCGGCGCTGCAAAACCGCATCGCGATTGAGCACGCGTGCGAGAAGTCCTGCGCATGTACAACCTGCCATGTCATTGTCCGCGAGGGCTTCGATTCATTGGAGTCACCCACTGAGCAGGAAGAAGATATGTTGGACAAAGCCTGGGGCTTGGAGCCGGAATCGCGTTTGAGTTGTCAGGCGCTGGTTGGCAAGCAGAACCTCGTTATTGAGATTCCGCGATACACGATCAATATGGTGTCGGAACAACGCAAGTAAGGGAGCGGCGACATGGCTTTGAAATGGACTGACACATTAGAGCTTGCTATTGCGTTGGCGGATAAGCATTCCGATCAAGATCCCAAATATATTCGCTTCACGGATTTGCACCGTTGGGTGTGTGAGTTAGAGGATTTTGATGATTCGCCGGATCGCTCGGGCGAGAAAATCCTTGAGGCTATTCAAGCGGCATGGATAGCGGAGGTCGAATAGCGTTAACTCCTGCAGGTTAATTCGGCTTGCGATAGTGCTGTTGTCACCGCGCCATTTGGACGTCCGATGTGTTTAAGCTTGTTGGGTCCCAAGCGCCGGATCCTTTTACACTGCTACTGTATCGATGCGTATATTCCCTTGCTTTGGCTTCGGTATCATCCTCCTAGCATTATCGCGTCTCCGTAGCTTGGTGACGGCGATTGCGTTTCGCGTTGGCATTAAGCTGGCGCAAGTCTTGGACTCCACGGATCGGAATGCGGCGTCACGTGCGCACTAACTCTGAAAAATCGATCTCGTGGGAGGATCAAAACTGTGACTACTGGACGTTTGTTTTTCGAATTCTCGCGGTCGTTGCCGGCCTTGGCGTTGGTGACGTCCGTCGCGATGACGTGGAGCGGCCAAGCTGCCTACGCAACAACTCTTGGCGTCGTCGAGACCTGGCAGGAGGCGGAGTCCGGCGTCACCAGCCCAGCCAGTCCTAATAATCCAAATCGGAATTTTTACGGTTCTACCGCGGTGGCAATGACGCCGAACGGCGAATACGTTTATTTGGCTGCCAAGGGCGATAGCCTTGTCACCGCATTTCGCCGTGACGCTGCAACTGGTCAGCTGACACAGGTTGACGTGCTGAATAAAGTTGATCCTAACAACGTTTTCTCGCTTAATCGCCTTGTAGAGGTAAATCAGGTCATTACCTCGCCGGATGGCAAGTATATTTATTTGGTCGGTTTTGCTAATCAAGGGCGCTCAGCTTTCGACGACCCAAGAATTGTTGGATATGTGCGCAATGTTGACCCTGCAACCAAGGTTGTAACTCATGCGGCTATTGGTGGGCTCGGCTCGAGCCAAACCTCGGTTGTCGCCGGCTTCGGTTCGGGCGGTTCTCGTTTCGCAATGTCTCCCGACGGTATGGCGATGTATTACGTTTACACCGGGGCCAAAGGATTGTTTGTCTTTCACCGGAACGTGACCGACGGGTTTATTCATGCTCTTGATGCATATAAGTCTGATTCGGCGACGCCAACCGCAATCATTGATGATCTGCCCAACCCGCGCGACGTCGCTACCAGTCCCGATGGCATGCACGTATACGTGGTAGGTAATCAGGCGAAAACGGGTCAAGGGGGTGATATCGTTGTGTTGTCTCGAGACATGACGACGGGCAAACTCACCCCTCTTATTTCCTACAAACAGAGTGACGCCGGCTTGACTGCGCTCGATGATCCCCGCGCTGTTGCAGTTTCTGCCGACGGAAAATTTTTGTATACCGCAAATGCCAACAGTCACACCGTGGCAGTTTTTGCCCGCGCGACGGATGGAACGTTGTCGTTCGTCGATGCGAGCGCTTATGTTGACACTGCCACCGGCAAAGACGTGCTTGCAGGTGCGCAGTCCATTTCGCTTAGTGCCGACGGCAAGTTCGCCTATGTCGGCAGCGAAACTACTCAGAGTGTCGCAGTTTTTTCGCGCGACAACGCTAACGGCAAGCTGACCGCTTATGGTTTTGAAGCCAATGGCGTCGGCGGAGTTACGCTTGGTAATGTGAAAGCAACAGCGTTGTCGGCGGACGGTAAAAACCTCTATACCGTGTCGCAAAATGCGGTCGAAGGCATGACGGTTTTTGGGACCACGCAAGACGTCGGCGTTAGTCTGACGAGCGACAAAAGCAACGTTGCTCCCGGTGAGACGGTCATGTATACGATTACGGTGTCAAATACTGGCGTCAGCGATGCGCGCAACGTGACGGCGTCTTTCAGCTTACCCGTTGGCGCAAGCGTCACGGCGTTTGATGGGGCGGCTGCCGGGTTGCAATGTGTCACAGCGGCGGCGGTGGTTACGTGTGCGATTGATCAGCTATCTGTGAATCAATCGCTGTCGGCAACGGTTACGGTTGTCGCGCCCGCAAGCGATGGGAGTATCCTCGCGCAGGCTGATGTTGCCGCTACATCGCCCAGCGACGCAGCCACGGCAAATAATCATGCCGCAGTGGCTGTGACAGTGACCTCGCCGGTGGCGGTTGTGCCGCCGGTCACCGAGCCTGCGC
>Ga0315270_10000766_pt1 | contig 17238 bp, 19 predicted proteins | sample C1_bottom_MG_FD_204932 | JGI IMG/M metagenome (GOLD analysis project Ga0315270, IMG submission 204932) | Sediment microbial communities from Yellowstone Lake, YNP, Wyoming, USA - C1_bottom | ecosystem: Environmental > Aquatic > Freshwater > Lake > Sediment | place: USA: Wyoming | collected...
CAATATAAAAATAGCTGTAAATATAGTGAGTTGGTGTAATTACGAAAAGTAGACCCGCATAATGTGTAAAAAAATCCGACAAGGTAATTCTGAAATACATTTTAAAAGTAGGAGGCTTTCATAAAACCATGAAGCAAACGCTGGCATTGCAAACGGGCTCGAAATTATTCTTACCTTAACGGCCTCGCGTACCACCCAAGGCGGGATGACAGGGTCAGAGTCGAATGGCACTTACTTAATGGAAATTTCTCGTAATATCATGCAGATACCTGTGTGTTCCAAAGAGATGGCGCAGACCAAAATATGTGCTGGCTGGGGCAGGCGGGCAAAAATGATGTACTGGAGACACATATCGCCCAAGGGGGGCGACCAGATTCGTGTGAGATTATCATATTGATTAAAAAAGAATTATTGCTTAAGTAAGTGCCATTCGGGTCAGACACCATTTTAATCGCTGCGGATCCAACGGCAGGTGTGCAACGCATAGTAGACCTCGTTGGCCTGGATGGCCACCGGCGGCTAAGGCCGAGGAAGAGACGCACGTACAACAGCGCTTAAACTTCCGCGTTCAGTTCGAGCCCGCTATCTAAGTTTGATCACCCACCCGAACCACCCTCCCCCACCACCACAAACGGCGCCCAGAACAAAGGCTGTTCATAGCGCGGATCATTACGCAGCTTGCGCATCGCTTGCCGTAGCGCTTCGGCTTTGCCTTGCTGCGGATTGGCCGTGTAATCCTTGAGCATTTCGGTGGTGATGCGCACGGCGGCATCCGACACGACATACCAGTTGGAGACCAAGAGCGAGCGCGCTCCGGCGTAGAAGAAGCCTTTGGCTAAGCCGGACAAACCTTCCGCGCCGGGCGTGCCATCCGCTGCGGCGGTGTTGCAGGCGGAGAGCAACACCCAGTCGGCGTTGAGCTTGAGTTGCGCGACTTCCGAGGCGGAGAGATAGCCGTCGTCTTGCAGCGTGCCTTGTTGCGGCGGCGTGAGGATCAAGCCCGGCTCTGCTACGCCGCTGAGCTCGCCCGCCATCACGCCGTGCGTGGCGAAGGCCAGCACGCGGTAACGCGACAGATCCATGCTTTTCACGACCCGCTCGCTCGCCTCTTGTTGCAAGTGCAAGCTCGCGACGGGTGCCTTGAGTGTTGCGGCCAGCGCCTTGAGTTCAAGCGCGGTATCGGGCAAGGGCGCGGCTTGGCGGATTTCGTTGACATCCGCGATGCCACTGGTCGCGCCCAGCGCGGGGGGCGCGCCAAATAATGCGCGCGCCGCCAATCCGCGCCGGCTGCCACTGAATCCTTGCAGTACCGGATTTCCGAAGCCGATGAAGGCTTGCGCGCTGGTTTGCACATTGGCTTGGGCTCGGCTGAAACTGCGCAGCGCGTGCAACGCGGATACCGAAGGCACCACGGAAAACGCAAAGCGTTCGGTCAGCCAGGCGGGTTTACCGTATCGCCTCGGCGCCTTGCGCACCAACACTGCAAACGGCAAGCTCTGCAACGCGCCATCGTTGATTTGGATAACATGCTGCACGCCCTGGAGGGCAGGCTCCAGCGGCGCGAAGATTTTTTGATACAGCGCATGCGCCGCAGCGGCATCGTAAGGCATGAGATCGGAATTTTGTTGCGGGTCGAGCTGGCTGCGCAATGCGCGGACTTGGCGTTCCAACGCCTGGTGCGTGATGTCGAGGCGGCGGAAGTCGATGCGATGCGGTCGCACCACCCAAGCGAAGCTGCCTTGCGCATCGATCAAATAAAACAGCAGCGCTTCGTTCGGGCGCAACAACTGCTGCGTTGTGCGCACGGAAATCGGCGCTGCGCTGACGAGGCTGTCGTATTCGGGAAAGCGCGCGGAAATACTTTTGCTTTGGCTGGCCAACGCGGTCTCGAGTTCGCCCAAGGTTTTGCGCAGCGCTGCCACTTGCGCAGGATTTTGTTTTTCCAGCGGCTGACTGATGGCGTCGATCAAGGCCTTGTCCGTGTGCGCCAGACGATCCGCCGTATCTTGCCGCGCACGAATGGCCAGGGCCAGCGCATCGCCTTGCACGGCAAAGCGCGCCGCCATTTGCGCCACGCTTTGCCCTACGCTGGAGGCTTGGGCAAGTTGCGCTGATTCAAACGCAAAGGCCGCGGCATCGGCGCGCCGCGCGCGCTGTAGTAGATCGACATGGCGCGCGAAATACGCACGCTTGGATTGTTGCTCCGCCAGTTGTCCGGTGCGCATACCGGATGCCTGGGTGAAGCGTTTGCGCAGGATTTCATAGCCGCGCGTCGAATCATTGAGCGCTTGGTCGTAGCGCTGTTGCCGTGCATGCAGGCGCGCCAAATTATCCAAGATGATGGTCAGGTCGGGATGCTCGGCGCCGAGCGTCGCTTCGCGTATCGACAATGCGCGCTGATACAGTTGTTCGGCTTGCTTGTCGCGGCCTGTACGGTCGTAGAGTTGCGCCAGATTATTCAGCACATGAGCAACATAAGGATGCCCTGCGCCGAACGCCGTTTCGCGAATTTTGAGCGCGCGCTGGAACAAGGGCTCGGCCTGGGCATCACGCCCTTGAGCTGCATAAAGCAAACCGAGACTGTTCAAGGTTGTTGCGATATCCGGATGGTTCGGACCAAGAGCCGCTTCGCGGATCAACAAGCTACGTTGGTAAAGCGGCTCAGCTTCTGCAGTGCGACCTTGATCGCCATACAGCCGCGCCAAGTTATTCAAGGTCAAGCCGACAATGACGTGATTTGGGCCAAACGCTTGTTCGCGAATCGCCAACGCGCGCCGATACAGCGCCTCGGCTGGCGCATATTGGCCTTGTGAATAGAACAGCAATGCGAGATTGTTCAGACTGACGGCCACATCGGGATGTGTTGCGCCCAGCGCCGTTTCCCGGATTGTCAGGCTGCGCTGCAATAGCGGCTCGGCCTCGGCAAAACGTGCTTGGTTCCAATACAACAGACCCAGATTGTTGAGGCTTTGCGCCAGGGCTGGATGTTGTGGGCCCAGCGCTTGCTCGCGTAACGCAAGGCTACGCTGAAACATCGGCTCGGCCACGTCGTATTGGCCCAGCTCCCACAGTAGTGACGCCAAGTTATTCAGGCTTTCCGCGACGTCCGCAGGCGTGAGGCCAAGCATTTGCTCGCGCACCGCAAGCGCCTGTCGGTAGAGATGCTCTGCTTCCTGATAGCGCCCCTGATCTTGGTATAGCCGTCCGAGATTGTTGTGTACCGCAGCCACCTCGGGGCTGCTCTCGCCAAATACTTGCGTACGAATCCCAAGGCTTTTTTGGTAGCAAGATTCGGCCTCGGCGCTACGCCCTTGTGCGCGATATAACAGGCCCAGCTGGTTCAGACTGGTCGCCACATCCGGATGGCTGGCGCCGAGCATGTTCTCTTTGAGCGCTAAGCTGCGCTGATACAGTGGTTCGGCCTCGGCATAACGGCCTTGGGTATAGAGTGTTTGCGCGCGGTCTTCAAGCTGACTTACGCTTTGCGTATTTAGCGCGTCCTGGCTCCACGCGGGTAGCGCGCCCAATAGCATGGCGAGTGCTATGCCACATTGCAAAGCCTGCACAACCTGTCGCCTGAATCCCTGCATGGCATCGACCACCCCGTTGTTTGATACGGAAATTCAACAGCTTGCATGATTTACATCGTGCATCCAAAAGCATACTATTTCTCTAGTGCCTTGAAATAGCTATTACGGCATCCCCAACATTTACAGGAGCATTCGCCATGAATAAGCTTTTAATTGCTTTTGCAGCCAGCACGGCCGCGTTCACTTTTTCTGCTGGTGCGCTTGCAGGCTCCAGCGGTAGCCCACCGAAGCCCGCAGATCATGCGCGTGATATCAAGGTGATCGCAAGCGACGCCCCTAAAATTCCAAGCGCCATCCTGGAACAGTCCGCAGCAAAAAAATAATTCAGCGCTAGGTGTGGCCGCTAAATTTTGACAGCAGCCACACCCGTCCCAATTGCCCCCATTGGTGCAGACTCAGTCCCGCCAATATCCCCGCCGTCCCCAACCAAGCATTTAGCGGTACCGCTTCGTTGTCCATACCATGCCCCAACAACAATGCCAGCACTGGCGTAATCAGCGTGATCAAGGCCACGCGCCCCGCTTCCATATGCTTGATCATGTAGAAGTACAGCACGAAACCAATTACCGAACCGAACAAACCCAGATAAGCAATGGCAATGGCCGCGCGCGCTGGCATCTCGACCGGCACATGGCCATCCGACCAAAACCAAGTCATCGTAAACAGCGGCAGCGCGAAGGCCAGCGCACCTAGATTCAGCGCCACCGACGAGCTTTGATCAGCGATGCGCTTCATCCATACCAAACCCAGCGATTGTGCGGTGACCGCGCCCAGCACGGCGACAATGCCGGTAAAGGCGTGCGGCCCGAGCGTGAGATTGTGGCGAAAAATAAGGGTCAAACCGAGCAGCGCCAGCAAGATGCCGCCGACCTTGTTCCAGGTGAAGGATTTCTCTTTCAACCAATAGGACGCACCCACGCCGGTGATCAGCGGTGTTAAGCCGAACAGCACCGAAACCATGCCGGAGCTGACGTATTGTGCGGCCCAGTAAGTGAGCGTCATGGCGCAAAACACGCTCAAGCCGCCCACGGCATAAGTCAGGCGTGCACTGCGGTGCCACGGCATACGAATGCGCATGACGACCAGCAACAGCGCGCACAGCACGACGCCGATGGCCATGCGTCCAAACACGGCGAATCCAAAACCAGCACCCAACGCGCTCCATTTGATGGCGAGCGGCGTGGTGGACCAAATCAAGACAACGGCGACGAACGCGATAGGCAGTGACATTCCAATTCTCCAGGCCAGAAAAACAAAAAGGCCACAGTGTTTGACTGTGGCCCTTGGAAACTTGCTTAGCTTTTATTGCTACTTACGCGCTAACACTCCGGGCCACAGACCGAACGACGCCATACCATGCGAATGACGCAGGGTAGCGGGTGTTTCGAGCACATGGCGATGAATGAAGACATGGGGTCGATTATGACGGCGCGCGCCGCACTATGTCAACCGAGGCTCTATCAATGCCGCACGCGAAAATCTTGATGCGCCTGAGTTTCAAGCATGCGCGCCTCATCTTCACGGATAAAACGTCCTGGCAGCGGCAATAGTCCAGGCACGCGCCGGCAGTAGCGCCGATAAGCCGAGCCGTAGCGCGCGACTAATTTTTCTTCCTCGAGCCGGCTGCCGATGATCAGATAAATCGTGATCACGACGGCTGCCACCAGCCAGGCCGCGTTCATATCGCGCGTCCACAGCAACAGCAGGCCCAGCGTATACCAGGGGTGGCGTACATAACAATGCATGGGCGAAAGCTTGAACGCTTCGCACTCGCCGTCCGGCCCTATCCGCCCACGCAGTTGGCGCAAGCCGAGGAAGGTCGCGCCGTCATACCAAGTCAAGCTCCAAAAGAAGCCGGTCACGGCAACCACCAAGGCTGGCCAAGCGATCCAACCGGGTACCCGCCACAACAGCGCGCCGGCATAGCGTTGCGTGATCCACAACAGCGGTAACAGCAATAAGACAGAAAGCAAATTGAACACTAAGCGATAAGCCGGCCAAGCGGCGGGCCAATGCCGCTCCACCCATGCCTTGACTTGATTCGCGGCCAGCCAGGAATGCAGTGCGCTATAGGCCAGCCAGGCACAGGCGATGATGATGAGTTCAAGAATTTTCAATGCGGTTTCTTCTTGCGCCGATGACGCACTTTCTCTACACCAGCATAGCTCTGCCGGATCATCGACAACGGCATGAGCTGTACTGCCACCATGAAATTGATACTGCCTTCAGATCTTTAGCTGCACGCATCGATTGAAAACGGGATATTGACCCAGCCATGTCAGTTCTCCAGACGCCAAGTCACCGCTTCGCCAGCGCGTAGGGGCACCAGTCGATCGGTGCCGAAATCGAAGTCAGAATGCACCTTCCAGGATTCTTTCACCAAAGTGATTCGCTGCGTATTGCGTGGCAGGCCATAAAAATCTGCGCCGAAGAAACTGGCAAAGCCTTCCAATTTATCCAATGCGCCGACCGATTCAAAGGCCTCTGCATAAAGCTCGATCGCGGCATGTGCGCTATAGATGCCAGCGCAGCCGCAAGCGGTCTCTTTCACTTGCTTAGCGTGCGGCGCGCTATCGGTGCCGAGGAAAAATTTCGGGTTGCCGCTGGTGGCAGCGGCGATCAAGGCCTTGCGATGCATTTCGCGTTTTAGCACCGGCAGGCAATACAGATGCGGACGGATGCCGCCAACGAACATATGACTGCGGTTGTAAAGTAAGTGATGCGCAGTGATGGTGGCGCCGATATGCGCCGGGGCGGCTTGCACAAACGCTACGGCCTGTTGTGTTGTAATGTGCTCGAATACAACTTTCAATTTTGGATGACGTTGCACCAAAGGGGCGAGCACACGCTCGATGAAGATTTGCTCACGATCGAATACATCCACGCTCGGATCGGTCACTTCACCATGAATCAGCAAGGGTAGCCCGACTTCTTCCATGGCGCTGAAGGCGGCCGCGCATTTAGCGATGTCGGTCACACCTGCGTCGGAATGGGTGGTGGCACCGGCCGGATAATATTTCACGCCATGTACCAGGCCACTATTTTTTGCGGTGCGAATTTCAGCCGCAGTCGTGTTGTCGGTTAGGTACAGCGTCATCAGGGGCTGGAAATCCAGGCCCACTGGCAGCGCTGCCAGAATCCGCGCACGATAAGCCTGCGCCATTTCAGTTGTAGTGACAGGCGGCTTCAGGTTGGGCATGATGATGGCGCGGGCAAAACGGCGCGCCGTATCGGGTAGTACCGCAGCCATCAGCGCCCCATCGCGCAAGTGCAAGTGCCAATCGTCCGGACGGCTCAGAGTGAGAGTATTTTGCATAAGTTTTAAAGTATAACCGATGCTACTTTAGCGCGCCTTGAAGTCGGCGCGATGCTTGACTATTTGCAGTTCGAGCGTATATTAGACTTTAAAGATATACTTATCCTAAATCCTTAGAGAAGTGACCATGAAACCAATCCGAAAACTGCTGCTATTGCTATTGAGCTGCGTCGCGCCGGTCTTGGCGACGGATGCCTGGGCCGCGCCCGACGGCGCAAAATTGTATGCGCAAAACTGCGCTGCCTGCCATGGCGAAAGTGGCAACGGCGGCATCGGTATCCCGCTCTCCTTGCCGTCGTTCCAGTCTACGGTGGATGATGTTTATCTTAAGCGCAGCATTCGGCTCGGCCGTCCGGGGCGGGTCATGCCGGCGTTCAGCCAGCTTAAGGATGCCGAGGTTGACGCCATCGTCCGTCACCTGCGCACTTGGCACCACGGCAAGATTCCCCGCTTCGATGCCCAGCCGGTGCGCGGCAATATCCAGCATGGCAAAACCTTGTTTCAGCAACATTGCGCCGCTTGTCACGGCCAGCAAGGCGAAGGCGGACGCGGTACCGGCATTACCCTGTCACGCCCGCGCGATTTTCCGATCATCCCACCGGCGCTGCAAAACCCCGGCTTCTTGGCGGCCGCTTCCGATGCGCTGATCAAGCACACACTGGTCAACGGGCGTGAGGGCACGCCGATGGTGTCGTTCAGCAAAACGGGATTGAAGGATCGCGACCTCAACGATATCGTCGCCTTTGTGCGCAGCTTGGAAAAACAAACTCCCGCGCCCTCCGCCAGCGTGCTGAGTGCCGACTCGGCCATCATCAGCGTGGATTCACCCTACGATCTCAACACCACCATCGAAAATGTACGCCGCGCAGTGGGCTCAAACAACTTCGTGCTGATCCGCGAACAGGAATTAAATAGTGGCTTGGTTACTGAGGATAAGGAAGACCCGAAGCAGCATATTATTTACTTCTGCAACTTCAGTCTGCTCAACCAAGCGCTTGCTACCGACCCGCGCGTGGGCCTGTTTTTGCCGTGCCGCATTACGGTGGTGGAGCGCGAGGGCAAGGTGCGCTTGCTGGCGGTCAATCCGAAACGTCTATCGCGAATTTTCAACAATGCGGAGCTGAATGAAATGTGCGATCAAGTCACCAAGATGTACAGCGCCATCATGGAGGAGGCGACACTATGAAATTACTCCGCCAAGGTTTGATCGTTCTTGCTCTGCTTTGTAGCAGCGCACAAGCCGACGAATTGATGATCGTGCGCTCGGCGCAAAATTTCGAGGAGGCGATGTCCACGCTGCAAACGGCTATTGCCGCACAGGGTTACAAAGTCACCAAGGTGCAGCGTGTCGATGTCGGACTGGAGGCCAAAGGTTACAAGACCGATCGCTACCGCGTGGTGTTCTACGGCAAGCCGGGCGAAGTCGAAGCGCTCGCGGCGCAGTATCCCGATCTCGTGCCCTACCTGCCCTTGTCGGTCGCAATCTTTGCCGAAGAAGGCAACACCATCCTCGCCACGGCGCGCCCCGGTCTGCTCAAGCAGTTCTACCCCGCCCCCGCCTTAAAGCCGGTGTTCGAGCGCTGGGAAAAAGATTTGACGGCGATTTTCGATACGGTGCGCGAGACGAAGTAAGGCCAAAATTTCTGGTCGACCATTTCCCAGAAGGATAAATGCGTTTATCTTGAATGGCGCAAAAGTTCGCCAAGGGAGCCAGGCATTCAATCGAAGGATTCATACTTGATCGGGCTGCCCAGTGCCAGGAACGGCCGTTTCGATGTGGCATCGGAATGGTCAGTTCTTGGTAGTAAAGTAGCCGGCCAACGCAGATCAAACCTGCGAGTCAGGTTGAGCGACTTTAGGTGGCATGGCTGTTTGCTGTTTCGGCCATTGCACTAGAGCGCGCCGTGCTAAGTAGTGCTCTGTTTCGGTACACGGCGATTACCCAGAATACTAAAGCGTGGAAGGCTCCGATGCCACTAAAAATGCCAGCGTAGTACAGGTACCCGAGCCACCCACTTACGAGAAACGGTAGTGATACAACAACGCCAGCAACAGCACCACCAAGTAAGCTTTGCCAACATTTCAGCCACCCTCGTTTCTTGAACCACACGAACAAGGGGACACCAACCACGAGTGCACCACTAATAGTAAACAAAGCAACGAGTGATGCGCCAGCGGCAGCGCCAGGATTAGGGAAAGACAAAACAACCCAGGGGTAGGTGGTGGAGCAGATCACGAAACCGAGAACAACGCGCCACATGGGTTGTCACCAATGACCAGCATGTGGGGCTGGCAACCGCAGAGCGAAGCGGCGCGGTTGACAATCCCACACGATGCGATTGTTAGCTTTCAATCTTTTCGCAGTGTAATAAATAATGTGCATTGCCTTCGAAATCGCCCCACGCGTCGGTTTTGTCTTTATCAATAAACGAAACTTTGCTTTTGTCACGAACAAAGGTGTTGTTTTGTTCAATAAATGGGGTAGCCTCCATTTCAATTATTTCAATCTTCCACTTGTATGTTAGATCCGGAAAGGATTCTTTATGTTTAAGAGACTCAAAGTAGAAAAATGGATCGATGCCTATATAAAAATATCCTGATACAAAATCACCTTTTTTCAGTCCTTTGGGTGGTCTGGATTCCTGATATGCGAGAAACCCAGCATCCAAAACCCAAGAACCCTCATCTAGATATACTACTTGGCCACATAATTCATAAGTTGAATCGGATTTCTTGTAATAATACTTTTTAGAGCCTTCGCGCTTAATATTCTCAGAGTAAAATTCGAGAGCAAAACTTGATATATCACCAACTTGGAAATCATCATAATTTCCATCCTGTATTATCCATGCGCTCAATCCGATTACTAAATTCATATTTGTAAAGCTAACGTGAAAGCCAATCTGCCGCCGGAGCGCGCAGCGCGGAGTGAACCTGCAAGCGCAGCTTGCAGGCGGTCAGGTTGAGCGGCGCGTTAGCCCTGCTCAACTTTTGCACCAAGAATAGTTTTACATGCCTCGCCAAAGAGATTGTAAACATCCACTGTTTCTCCGCGCTCGACGCGCTTTGAAATGCTTGTAAGGGGAAACACGATAATGTTCTGGCCGTCGTATATTAGGGCGGGATCGGCTCCATCTTCGTCTTCAACTGTGGCCCAGCGTAGCCCTAGGTCTTGCGCAAGCGCATCGCCGAAGGCAACACCAAGACACTGAAGTTTTACTGTTTCATACGGCTCGACCCACCCGGACTCAAGAATGGTGTTAACTACTTTGAGTTTTCCAGACACAGTGGCGTATGCGGATTCTGGATTGTGCTCGTAGTGTTCGCATACCCATTTGCGCTGCGCTTCAAGGCGAGCGATTTCTTCTTCAGTTTGTTCGCGGATTGTTTGTGCCATGAAGTAAAGGGCTAACAGTTAATCAACGAACCCACCGGTCACTATTATTGTTAATAGTAAAGCGTGCTGGATTTTGATAAGCCGTTGATTCATCGTGGTTGCCATTCGAATGCCTGCCGCATATGTATGAATAATACTGCAAATCAATAACTCCAGCGCGTTCAGAAGATGAAAATCTTTTACTGGTGACGTTTCAACAAGCCATATGACCGCTCTTGAACGCTTAACAGACCGTTGACTACAATGCGCTGACTGACTCTTCCGGGTCGAGAACAGAAGTTCGATTCTCACCCCTAAAACGATTTCATTCTCCCTTGAGGGTTAATCAATATCACTTTCCGTCCCTCAAGCGCAGCGCCAATTCATATAATGCATTTTTTTTCTCGCCGCTGATTTGCGCGGCGAGCTTTGCGGCCTGACTGGCCGGCAGCTCCGGCAGCAATATTTTCAACACGCGTTCGCCGGCGCCGGCAGACGCATCTTCGGTTGCACCGGAGACGATCAGCACGAATTCGCCGCGCTGCCGATTTGCATCTGCCGCAAGCCAGGCACTCGCCTCGCTCAAGCGACAAACATGGATTTGTTCGAAGGCCTTGGTCAGTTCACGGCCAAACACGATGTCGCGCTCGCCGCCCAGGATGGCCGTTAAGTCGTCCACGGTCTCGGTGATGCGATGCGGCGCTTCATAGAATACCAAGGCGTAGGGCAGTGGTTTCAGCGCTTGCAGTGCGCTGCGGCGTTCGCCGCCCTTGGACGGCAAGAAGCCATAAAATAGGAAATGCGCTGCACTCAGCCCGGAAGCTGACAGCGCGGCCACCACGGCGCTGGCCCCAGGTATGGGTACCACCGTGAAGCCTGCGGTGCGCACCGCCGCCACCACGCGCGCGCCGGGGTCGCTCACCGCCGGGGTACCGGCATCGGTGACCAAGGCTACGCTGAATCCGCTGCGCAGGGCCTCGATTATTTTCAGGGCGCCGGCTTCTTCGTTGTGTTCGCGCACCGAAATCAGCTTGGACGCAATACCGAAATGCTTGAGTAAATTGCCGCTCTGCCGCGTATCTTCTGCGGCAATAAGATCGACCTTTTTTAGCACTTCCAATGCGCGTAATGTAATGTCGCCTAAATTCCCAATCGGGGTGGCGACCACATATAATAGGCCTTCATTTTTGGCCGTTGGATTATGACTATCTGTACTTGTATTCATCTTATGCGTCGGTTGCGCCTACTCGGTTTGGGTTTGTTGCTGCTCAGTTGGCTGGTGCCTACCCTAGCAGAGAACGCGGCGCAAGTTAAGGCCGATAGCGCCGCGCCGCATATCGGCGTGCTTTTACCGCTCAACTCCAACGCCTTTCGCCAGCCAGCCGAAGACGTCAAGCAAGGCCTACTGGTGGCATCTCAGCTGCAACCCGGCACACCGCCTGTGCGCATCTACCCCACCAGCGATGATCCGGGGAATGTGCTCAGCGTCTATCAGCAGGCGTTGAAAAATGGCGCCAAGGTGGTGATCGGCCCCTTGGTCAAATCGGCCGTGACGGCCTTGGCCAATTCCGAGCTGGTGAGCGTTCCGACCTTGGCCTTGAGCATACCGGATACAGAGATCGCGCAGCACAACCTGTTCCTATTCGGCTTGTCGCTGGATGTTGAGGTGCGACAAGTGGCGCAGTACATGCGGAACGAGGGTCGCCATTCGGTTATCGTCATCAGCACAAGCAACGCACTAGGCAAGCGCTTACAAAATACGTTCGAGGAGGTATGGCAACGCCAAGGCGGTAGTATCGCCGGCAAAATTGTCTACTTGCCGAATGCCGATCTCAACACCTTGCACGACAGTGTGGCAAAAATCAGTACAGCCGACGCTATCTTTCTTGCCTTGAATGCACAGGATGCGAGCATGCTACGCCCCTACATCTCGAACAAGCTCGCCACGTATGCCACGTCACAAGTTTTTACTGGTATCTCATCTCCCGGGAATATTGATCTGAGCGGTGTGCGCTTTCTGGATATGCCTTGGCTTTTACAACCGGATCACGCGGCGGTGATGGTTTTTACCCGCGAAGAAAAACCGCTGAATGCGGATAGCGAACGGCTGTACGCGATGGGGATTGATGCCTACCGTTTGGCGCAGCTTTTCTTCCAAGGCAAGATGCCGTCCAAGGGTGCAGTGCTGGATGGCGTAACCGGTCAAATCAGCTTGGGTGGCCAACAGTTTTCGCGCGAGCTAACCGTCGCCGAATTCCAAGCCAATATTGTCGTGGTACTCGACAATGCCCAGCCGTGATACGGGCCTAGCAGCTGAACAACGCGCTTTGGAGTATCTTAAACAGCAAGGATTAAAACTGATCGCGACGAATTACCACTCGCGTTTTGGGGAGATTGACCTGATTCTGCGCGATGGCGATGTACTGGTGTTCACCGAAGTACGCATGCGCAGCAACAATGACTTTGGTGGCGCACGCGCCAGCATTACCCGCGGCAAACAAGCCAAGCTGATCAAGACCGCGCAACACTACTTGATGCAGTTTAGTCATCCACCGGCCTGCCGTTTCGATGCGGTACTACTTGGCGCAGCCGATAGCGGCGCGATAGAATGGATCCGGGATGCGTTTAGTGCGGACTGAATTCCGCTAAAACTGAACCAACCATCATTTCAGAACACCAACCTGAGCCTCTTTACAAGGCATTTACACTGCGATAAACCCACTATGGATCTAGTCAACCGTATTTCCCAACACTTCACCGATAGCGCGCATCTGAAATTGCAGGCGCTGGAGGTGCTGGCCGAACCAATCGCCGCTGCGGCGGAGCGCATGGTGCAATGCCTGATGAATGAGGGCAAGATCATGGCCTGCGGCAACGGTGGCTCCGCGGCAGACGCGCAACATTTTTCCGCCGAATTGCTCAATCGCTTCGAGCGCGAACGTCCTGGTTTGGCCGCACTCGCGCTCACCACCGACAGCTCGACCATGACATCCATCGCCAACGACTACGCCTTTGAGCAGATTTTTTCTAAACAGTTGCGCGCGCTAGGCTTACCCAACGATCTGCTACTGGCCATTTCCACCAGCGGGAATTCTAAGAATATTTTGGAAGCGGTGCATGCTGCGCACGAACGCGAGATACCGGTGATTGCCCTGACCGGCAATGGCGGCGGTCAGATTGCCGAAGCTTTGTACCAATCCGACATTCACCTGTGCGTGCCATCGACCGTTACCGCACGCATCCAGGAAATTCATTTGCTGATATTGCATTGTCTGTGCGATGCGATCGATTTCACCTTACTGGGAGCTGAATAATGCACCACTTTTCCCGCTTGATTTTGTTGGCCTCTTTACTCCCTGCACTGCAGGGTTGCTTCCCGATTATCGCCGGCGGTGTTGGCACCGGCATCACCATGGCCAGTGATCGTCGCACCTCCGGCATTTTTATCGAAGATCAAAGCATCGAACTGAAGGCACAAAGCCGTCTTGCCGACAAACTCAAGGATCAAGTACACGTCAGCGTCACTAGCTACAACCTTGCCTTGTTATTGACCGGTGAAGCACCCAACGCGATGCTGCGCACTGAAGCAGAAACGATTGCTCAAACTGTTCCCAATGTACGACAAGTATTTAATGAAGTCGCTATTAGCCCCCTCGCCAGCTTTAGCAACCGCAGCAATGACGGTTATCTCACCACCAAGGTGAAGGCGCGCATGGTGGAAGCCAATAAATTCAATAGCGTCCATGTCAAGGTTGTAACCGAGGCCAGCGTGGTCTATCTCTTAGGCATCGTCACGCACAAAGAAGCAGAAGACGCCACCGAAATCACCCGCACCACATCAGGCGTTACCAAGGTCGTGCGCTTATTTGAATATTTGGACTGAACTGCACGTCATGCCCGCGTATCCAACACCGGCCTTTGAGCAAAAAATCTGTAGTCACGATCAATTGCGGACTCGGCTAGATTCGCTTCCTCGTCCTTTGGTGTTCACCAATGGCTGCTTCGATATTCTGCATCGAGGGCATGTGACTTATCTGGCACAAGCGCGTGCTTTGGGTGCCAGCCTGATCGTCGGCGTGAACAGCGATGCCTCGGTCAAGCGCCAGGGCAAGGGCGATGACCGGCCGATTAATAACGAAGCTGACCGCATGTCACTACTTGCAGCACTTGAGGCGGTGTCTCTCGTTACTTTGTTCGCAGACGATACCCCTCTGAACTTGATACTGGCTTGCCATCCAGAGGTGTTGGTCAAAGGTGGTGATTGGGCGACTCATGCCATTGTCGGCAGCCATGAAGTGCTGGCTTGGGGTGGTAGCGTGCACTCCATCCCTTTTCTGCATCAACGCTCCACCACGGCCACGCTAACCAAGATTAGAAATCTTTAACAGGGATTGGCTGATTTGAGCAATGCGCTAAGGAGCCTGACAATCCAACGGTTTCAACGAGCTTGCGGTAAATCGTATTTGTAACTGCTTTAAAGCCGCAGTCGCTTTAACATCCGCTTGTTGTATGGAAAATGCATTTCCAGAAACTTCACGTTTTAATAGTTTGGCCGATTTAACGCCCTTTTCCTTAAGTTGATTCAAACGTACCGTGGCGGCATCCTCGTTTGGATATGCAGCAAACGAGATCGCATAGCGCCATTTGCCGCGCTCTTCTAGCAAGGTACCGTCCTCGATCGTTAGGGCTTTCAACTCCGCCAACTTCTTAGCTGCCTCTTGTTTGCTTTTGAGCGGCGGGATATATAGCCAATATTCTTCCTTGGTGGACTGTTTGTACTTGTCGCCCAAGTTCAAAGCGCTCAGTGCCGCGCGCGCCGCATCTAATTCTTCGTCTTTGAAGCCTTCCCAAGTCCAACAGGTTAACGGGTCTGAAACAGAAGAGCCTTTACCAAGTGATGTCTCGGTGCCAGCCAATCTAATCCGCTCAGCATTTAATGCGGGAAGTGCAGGCTTTGAATTTTCCATTTGCTCCCGATAGTAGACATAGGAAAACACCATTGCATTCACTAACAATAAGATGAAAAATAATAGCCTCATGCCGCGTTTCCTTGTTGTGCCAGCAATCTGATTCCATCGAGCACCAAATTATCCACGACTTTGAATGGCCTGGTAAGGTAGGATGAAATTTCAATCGCACCACCACCAGTCAAGATGCAGGACACAGGTCCTTGGCATTGTTTCTCAAAATCAGCGATAGTCTTTTCGATAACGCCTAAAGCAGCGTAAGTCAGCCCAGTTTGTACCGCATCTGCCGTATTGCTGGGAAATGTCGATACGCGGCCTACGGCTGGAGCTACCGCATCCGTAGCCTGTGCAAGTGCCATGCGCATCAATTGCATTCCAGGCGCAATTACACCGCCCAAGAATCGTCCATCGCTCGTCAACATATCTACCGTCAGGGCAGTGCCAAGTGACACGATAACGCAATCCTCCTGTATCAGCTCCCGCACAGCGATCAGCGCGCACCACCGATCCGCACCAAGTTGCTCTGGTTCCGCATACTGATTACGCACACCATACGTAAATGCCGCGGCATTGATAAAATAAATGCTTTGTTGCGGGAAAACAGTTTCGAGTGCCTTTTGTACAATCTTTCCCGCCACATTCGAGACCATAACTTTAAGAACTGGACGTTGCAGATATTGTTTTGGCTCACGACAAAAATCGAGTAGCAAAATCCGTTGCGAATCTAGCCACACTTGTCCGTCATGGTATGCCAATTTAACGAAGCTATTGCCAGCATCAATTGCAAGCAACATTATTTAATCTCTTCATTGCTAACAGGATGCGTTGTGGGACGCAGGCTGATTTCCCCGCTCCCAAAACGCCTTTCTCCAGAAACCGTCTCCAAAATCAGCGCGCCATCCGCACTTACACCGCGCACCTGTCCCGTAATTTGTGAGCCATCCGGCATGTGCAGTGCAACGGATTTATCCTGATAGGCATGCATGGACTCCCACTCCCCGCGAAGCGCTTCAAAACCTGCAGATTCAAATTTATTGAGTACTTGCAACATGTGTCGCAAAGCGACCGCCAGTACCTCATTGCGTGATGTTTTCTCGTTCCGTAAGCTAACCAAGTCCACTGCGTCTTGGTCAATACGATTTCGTATATAGTCATTTAGCTGCACATTCAGACCCACGCCGATCACTGTGAAACTTGGCCCAAGCGCGTCGCCTTGCAATTCGATTAGCACGCCACCAAGTTTTCGATAGTCGTATAGAAGATCGTTAGGCCATTTCAGCTGCGCGTTTGCCACGCCTAATTCTCGCATTGCGCGCGTCAGCGCAACGCCGATCGCTAGACTTAGCCCTGATAATTGGGCTGCCCCAACGTTAAATCGCCATAATAGGGAAAATGTCAGTGCGCCGCCTAAGCTGGCATGCCACGATCGACCGCGCCTTCCACGTCCAAGTGTTTGAAATTCTGCTGCGACACATTGCGCTCCCGCACCATGCTGCGCAGCCTTCTGTAACAACTGCGCGTTGGTTGAATCTACCACGTCCATAATTTGAATTTGCAGTTGACTGGCGCTTTCCCCGAGGTGCGAGTACACCTGCGATGAATCCAGCCATTCGATCGATTGGGCTAATTGATAGCCCCTGCCTCGTACCTTATACAGGGTCACACCGAGTTTTTCGACGCCCTGTAACGCATTCCAGATACTGGCACGCGACACCCCAAGCAGGGCCGCCAACTTTTCCCCAGAGTGGAACGTGCCATCGGATAATAAGCGCAGTACGGGCAGAGTGAGCGGTAACATCTGGCAATCAAATAGTTGGTCTGCAAATCTTAGCATAGTGCAGCTGCGGTTCGTTTTCTCCTGCAGCTGTCAAACTCCCTTCGTTACAAACGACAAAGCCCTCACGAGGAGGGCTTTGTTGTTTATTGGGTGCCTGGCGGTGACCTACTTTCGCACGGGTAATCCGCACTATCATCGGCGCGTTCTCGTTT
>Ga0315270_10000768_pt1 | contig 17228 bp, 16 predicted proteins | sample C1_bottom_MG_FD_204932 | JGI IMG/M metagenome (GOLD analysis project Ga0315270, IMG submission 204932) | Sediment microbial communities from Yellowstone Lake, YNP, Wyoming, USA - C1_bottom | ecosystem: Environmental > Aquatic > Freshwater > Lake > Sediment | place: USA: Wyoming | collected...
TACCAGTTTGAATCGGTTGTTGGTAATGTTGCAGAAATTGGCTGGGTACTGGATGAAGAACCGGTTAGTTTTGGTTTTCGGTATACCAGTGCCTCTTTCAAGGAAAAGTTGCCCAATGCAGAAGCATTTAAAGGAAATTCAGTGGGTGTATTTGTAGAGTATTTCTTCTAAGGTTTTAAATAAACTATTTCAGGAATAAATTAGGGGTGATCGTTGTAGCAGATCATCCTTTTTTATGGGTGAAATAGAATCTGGTAGGCCGCATAAACTGTTTGGATACGTTGTTGTGCGGGCTCAACATTACCGAGAGAGTAAATCTGTCTACAAAGCACCCGCTTGATGTGCCTGTTCATCCGCATGGTAACTACTGCGTACCATCGGCCCACAAGCAGCGTGTGAAAATCCCATCTGAATTGCGGCTTGTTCAAACATTTTAAAAGTATCAGGGGAGACGTAGCGCAAGACCGGTAGATGTCCATCAGACGGTTGGAGATATTGTCCGAGGGTGAGCATCTCAACTTTGTGTGCGCGTAAATCCTGCATGGTTTGCAGCACTTCCTCATCGGTTTCACCCAAGCCCAGCATCAGGCCTGATTTTGTTGTGACATGGGAAAAATGGGTTTTAAAGTCTTTAAGCAGTTTAAGTGAGTGCACGTAGTCTGCACCTGGCCTGGCCAATTTGTACAGACGCGGTACGGTTTCCATGTTGTGGTTAAGCACGTCCGGTAAACTTTGGCCCAAAATGTCGAGTGCTATGTCGAGTCGCCCCCGAAAATCGGGTATCAAAATTTCCAGTTTAGTGAGGGGGGAAGAAGTGCGGATAGCAGCCAAACAATCAACAAAATGCTGTGCACCGCCATCTCTCAAGTCGTCACGGTCTACACTGGTAATGACCACATATTTAAGTTTGAGAAGGGAGATTGATTGCGCAAGATTTGCGGGTTCATTTACATCTGGTGGCAATGGTTTGCCGTGGCCTACATCACAAAATGGGCATCGACGGGTACACAGATCGCCCAGGATCATGAATGTGGCAGTGCCCTTATTAAAACATTCTCCGATGTTGGGGCAGGAGGCTTCTTCACATACCGTATGCAACTTGTGTTCGCGCAACATGCGTTTTACATCGTGGTATCCCTGTCCGCTACCGGACTTAACTCGTATCCATTCAGGTTTACGCAGCCGTTGGTCGAGTTGCACTATTTTGACGGGATTTCTGGCTGTTTTTGAGTGGCCGGTTTGTTTCTCAGTGATACTCATGGGATGTGTGCCTTTCGGTGTTCGTTTAGTAGAGCCACTAATTCCTCAGCTAGCAAATTTTCAATGTGTTCCGGTGGGATGTTGACGCCTAAATCCTTGAGCTGCGTGATGTGCAGCCCTTTGTATCCACACGGATTGATAAAGTGATAGGGAGCCAGGTCCATGTCCACATTGAAAGATAGACCATGGTAACAGCAGCTATGCTTTATTTTCAGACCTAGCGCGGCAATTTTGGCATCGTCGACATAGACGCCCGGTGCATCTTCTCTCCCCTTTGCTGTGATGTTGTATTGTGCAAGGATATTGATGACAGACAATTCCATTAGCCGCACAAGTTGGCGTACATTGATTTTCCAATGCCGTAAATCCAACAACAGATATGCCACGATCTGTCCCGGGCCGTGATAGGTGATCTGACCGCCACGATCAATCTGGATAACCGGAATTTGCCGTGCGTTAAGAAGATGCTCAGGCAAGCCGGCTTGACCCTGGGTGTAGGTTGGGGGATGCTGAAGCAACCATATTTCATCGGGTGTTTCCGTTGTTCGTTGCTCGGTGAATTGCTTCATTTTTTGCCATGTTTGCACATAGTCAACGTGTCCCATGTATCTAACAATTGGCAAGCATGGCGTATAGGAAGAGGAGACCAGAGAAGGATGGGCTGCGACGGTTGGCATTGCGATTGTCATAACACCATGACCACCATGGGATGATCGCAAAGCGCCTGATAAATTGTATCGAGTTGTGTTCTTGAAATGGCTGTCACAGTACAAGTAAGACTACTGTACTTAGCTGTTTTACTGTTGCGTAAGGTGATATTGGCTGGACAGAAAGCAGGGTCGTGTTTTAACACCACTTCTGTAACAGCATCTAGAAAACCTTGTTGAGTTTTACCGAATACCTTGATGGGAAACGCACAGGGATATTCGATTAAGCTATCTGCTACAAGTGGATTGTTCATGGCTTGCGCATTACATCTCGTTTGAAATTTTGATAGAGAGTATGCAGCCTTGTAAACATCTGGCCGGGTTTACCCTTTCCAACGGGTGTTCCATTCACTTTTGTGATTGGCAATACTTCTTTGGTTGAAGAGGTGAGAAGTAATTCGTCTGCATTAAAAATTTCCGACTGGTTGATTTTGCGAACTTGAAAAGGTATGTGATTGGCGGCGGCAATTTCAAGTATCACGTCATAGGTGATGCCGGGAAGCATCAGATTGTTTTTGGGTGGTGCAAGAAGGATGCCGTTTTTGACTACAAAAATATTGCTGGCAGCACCCTCGGTCATAAAATTGTCGTCACGTATCAGAATGGTCTCCGCACAGTCGGCGTCAACGGCTTGTTGACGCAACAGAACGTTGGGTAACAGGGAGATCGATTTGATGTCACAGCGCAGCCAGCGGTTGTCAGTCGCAGTTACGGCACTGATTCCGCTGATGAGAAGTTCGGTTGGAGGCTGAAGCAGGGGAGAGCTCATCATAAATATGGTGGGCGATACGGGCGGTCTCGGAAAAGCATGATCGCGTTTTGCAACACCGCGAGTGATGTGCAAGTAAAGATATTGATCATCAACTGCATTACGTTGAATCAATTCATCGACCAACGAGGTCCACTCGTGATCATTGTAAGGGTTATCGAGGCGTATCCCATCCAGACTTGATTGCAAACGCTTCAAATGTTCTGGCAGCCTGAAAGCACGTTTAGAGTAAACCGGGATGACTTCGTATACGCCATCGCCAAAAATAAACCCGCGGTCAAGCACCGGAACGGTGGCTTGTTCCACCGGCATGAATTTCCCATTGAGATAGACGGTCATATTTTTATCTGCTGAAAATCATTCGTATGCTGTCAATTCCACGTGAAAATATATTGACAAGTGGCACGGGTTCAAGGGCTACCAGAGGAAATTCAAGATAGGGTTTCCCACCTAAACTAAGGATTAATCTGCCTACGTTTTGTCCGTCTGCAATTGGTGCGAGCAAAGGTTGCTGGGTTTCAATCGTGGCCTTTAGCATGGCACGTTGTTCCTTTGGAAGTGTAAGGGTGAGCCCGTTCCGAATACCCACCTTTACTGTGTTCTCAGTCCCTTTCCATAGCCGAATACTAATGATGGGTTCATTCTTTTTATAAAGATAATAGGTTTCAAAATGCAGAAATCCATGATTTAGCAAACGTTGACTTTCCGAACTGCGCAAGTGGTCGGTAGTGCTGCCGAGTACTACCGAGATTAAACGATGATTCTTGCGCTTTGCAGTTGAGACCAAGCCATAACCCGAGTCCTCTGTGTGTCCCGTCATCATGCCGTCAACGTAGGGATCCATCCAAAGCAGCCGATTGCTATTGTAAAATTTGACATGGTTGTATTCAAATTCACGTTGTGAAAAATACGAAATATATTCGGGGAAATCGGCTACGAGTGCAGCAGATAGTAACGCCAAATCTAATGCACTACTGTAATGCAGGGGGTTGGGCATACCGGTTGAATTAACAAAGTGAGTATCAATCATACCCAACCGGCTAGCTTCATTGTTCATTAAGGAGGAAAAACCGTCTTCATTTATGGCGATAGTTTCGGCAAGGACGCGGGCGGCATCATTTGCTGAGGCGGTTATCAATCCATGCAGCAACTCGGCAATTGAGACAGCTTTAGTGCGTGTTAAAAACATCCGTGGCTCAGAGCGCTGGTATTGCAAGGCCTGCGTTGAGGGAATGATTCTGGAACTGAGCAAAAATTTATTTAATTTAAGCGCCTGGAAAGTCAGATAGGCTGTCATTAATTTGGTCAGGGAAGCTGGTTCGTTTCTTGTGTGGGGATTTTGAGATACCAGAATTTGTTTACTATTGTAGTCATATAATACATAGTCTTCGGCGGATAATGCCGGGGTCTGCACAGTATCATTGTTATTGTTTGATTGTTCTGCTTTAACATTGAATGCAAGTAACAGTGCAGTCATCAATAAAAATTTGAATTTCATTTCGGTTCCGAGAAAATATGGTTGTGATTAGGTCTAGTACTTTACAATTACTGCTAACCCGGATTAGGGGGGCTGTGATCTGGTCGGTTCTAAAGATGCTAACTCAGGTTGGCTGCAAACATCGTAGCTTGATCAGCTTGTTCGGCAACCTGGATTAAAATTTCCTCGGCTTTTTCGGGCGTAATGCCCAGGGCGTCCCAGTCAGAATCACGGACGCCAGGATCAACCTGTTCACGCATACCAAACGAGGGCAACATTTTTTCGGCTATAAAGACCATGCGAATCAACGGTTGATCAGTGGGCGCCTCGGGTGCATCGGGTGTGTGGTGATAACGTATCACCGAGATTATTTCTTTGGGTAAGTTCCATTTCTTCGCCAGTTCTGCCCCCAATTCATCATGACAAATATCAAGCAAGGAACGCTCTATCGCCAGAGCGGATCGTTCAGTTTTTGCGGCCTGGTAGGTATGCAATTCATTGCTTCGCTGTGGGTCAAGGTGCGCCAAAGCTATATATCCGATGTCATGCAGCATTCCTGCAAGGAAAATATAATCATCCAGTGGACGCGCAGTTCTTGGCATCGCTTTGCTTATGGCAAGCATTGCAAAAGCGATTCCCAGATTATGCATCCACAAATCGTGCAAGTTGAAATTTCCCTCTGCAGTGCCTGTGTTAACAGATAACATGGCCATTCCAGTCGCAACCGACTTGATACGGGATATGCCCAGTAACAAGGCTGCTTCGGTGATTGAGCTTGTTTGGCGCGTGTTACCAAGAATGGGAGAGTTGGCCAAACCGATAACCTTGGCTAATATTTGGGGGTCTTGTTCAATAAGTGCCAGCATTTGATGTTGGCCTTCCTCACTGTCGACGTTTAAAGAGAGTAGTTTTTGCGCGATCAATGGTAGTGCTGGAAGAGAATCAAGGTTTTTAATTGCCTCACGTAAATTAACCGGTTTATTGTCTGTGTTCATTGAAAGCCCTGTTCCTCTTCTATCGTTCTTGTTGACGAGCATTTTAACTCAGAATTGCCTCCTTGGAGTTTTGTGAAAAGTAGCCACCGTTCCAAACAGGAAATATGTTAGTTGTATTGCATAGAGGTGTTGTAGGCAAAAAAATATCCCGATTCCTCGGGATATTTTTAGATTATTCGTAAAGGATGAAAAAAATCTTATGCGTAGCAGCGCAACCGTTGAGAAAATTCTTGGAGAGCGATAATGCCGCTATTTTCAGCACGGTGACACCAATCTTCCAGTTGTTTTACCAGATGCTCTTTGCTGGTGGTAGAGCGTTTCCAGATAACAGCCAGCTCTTGGCGCAAATTATATGCAGTCGTCAGTATCGGACTGGCGAGGATAACCACACCCAGTTTGGTTTTTTGATGGTCCGTCAAAACGTCGGCATCAAGATGTAACCAGTGTTTGATGCGTGCCACATCCAGTTTGTCTGATGCTTGAAATTTTATCCTGGCCACCTCCTCTGAATAAGTTTTCTTGAGTGAGACAGCATACTTAGCCATGACTTCGTAGCGATTGGTGATCACCGCTTGTAATGTTTCGAGATCACACACCGTTTTGTTTGCGTTTAGACGAACCTGTGGGGCGATCTTTTTAACCTGTGCCAATTTAAAACTCGCCAGAATTTGTATATACAGCCAACCGATATCAATTTCATACCATTTGCTCGACAGTTTTGCCGATGAGGCATAGGCATGATGATTGTTGTGCAGCTCTTCACCACCAATAAAAATTCCCCATGGAATCAGGTTGGTTGAGGCATCGGCACATGCAAAATTGCGGTATCCCCAATAGTGTCCGGCACCATTAATTATCCCCGCGGCATTGATTGGTATCCACGCCATTTGCACTGCCCAGATAGTCAGCCCTATGGGTCCGAACAACGCGAGATCAATCACCAGCATAAGACCGATACCCAGTCTTGTATATTTGCTGTACAGATTTTTTTCTAACCAATCGTCCGGTGTACCCAGGCCATATTTGGTTAGGGTTTCTTTGTTTTCAGCTTCTTTGCGATATAGTTCATAACCCTGCAGCAAAACTTTTTTAATACCCAGAATTACCGGGCTGTGAGGATCTTCTTCGGTCTCGCATTTTGCGTGATGTTTTCGGTGTATCGAAGCCCATTCCTTTGTGACGATGCCGGTACTTAGCCACAACCAGAAACGGAACAGGTGGCTGGCCAATGGGTGTAAATCCAGCGCACGGTGAGCCTGGTGACGATGCAAATAAATGGTAACTGAGCCGATCGTGATATGTGTCAGTACTACGATGGCGAGTACATAGCCCCACCAGGGTAAAGCAATTAAACCTGCAAACATTAAACTCTCCTGAAGATTATTATTTTAATTATTTAGTACTGCCAATATGATCGAATATACTTAACTAAGTTCAATCGCCTATCCAAAGTTTAGCCTCTTTGTAATCAGAAAATGCGCGTATGTCTGCATCCACAAAAATACGCGATAACCACGCTTGCCAAGTGCGCCATTGATCATCGGTGACCACTGCAATTTTAGAGAAGTCATGGGGATGTTCACGACCAAAGAAAATAATTTCTTCCCAGGCTACATCAACCGAATAGCTGATCATTGCTCTTAGATCAAACAAAAGATTCACCTCATTGTTTGAATTTGTTTTTTGTTTTAGTTTTTGAATTGCGAGATCTTCAAATTGTTTAAAGTCGAATAATGTAAACTCTCCCATAACGGCGATGTTAAGCAAGTTTCCTTTATGATCTATGGTAATCATGTCATCTTTCAGTTTCAATTCACTACTGTAATCAGGTTCCCAGCTTAACACACGTCCGCTGTTGTTGAAAAAACTAGTTGCGGGTTAATTTGTTTATAATTTCTTCAGCTGGCAAGGGTTTGCTAAATATATACCCTTGATATTGCTCACAATTATGTAGGCGCAGGAAGTCAAGCTGGTCTTGGGTTTCCACTCCCTCCGTAACTACTTTCATCGATAGGCCATGTGCCATTGCAATGATAGCTTTAACGATGGCAGCATCATCGGAGTCAGTTGCAATGTCATCCACAAAGGATTTGTCAATTTTGAGTTTATTGATTGGGAAACGCTTCAGGTAGCTTAAGCTCGAGTAACCTGTTCCAAAATCGTCAATCGAAATTTCAAGTCCCATTTGACTCAGTTTAAGTAACATATCGACGACGTCATCAATGTCTTGAACCAGCATACTTTCGGTAATTTCAATCCCTATGTGGTGAGCCTCTAATCCCGTTTCCTGAAGAATGGAGGAAATAGAGCTTGCCAGAGATTTTTGGCGGAATTGCTTGGCGGAGAGATTGACCGCCAAGCGTGGAACTTGATATCCCTGCTGCTGCCAAATTTTTGACTGAGTACACGCTGTCCTTAGTACCCAATCCCCAATTTGCAAAATCTGACCACTTTCTTCAGCGAGAGGGATGAATTTCAAGGGGGATATCAAACCTAACGTGGGATGTTGCCAACGCAATAACACTTCCATCCCTGTAATGATTCCATCAAACATGTCCACCACCGGTTGATACACCAGAAATAATTCTTTGCGATGTATTGCGTGGCGTAAATCACTGCTTAATGATTGTTTTTCAGCAACCTGGTCGTTCATTTTGGCAGAGAAAAATTGATAATTATTCCGGCCAGATTCCTTCGCGTGATACATTGCTACGTCGCTATTTTTTAGCAGCGTATCCATTTCCTTGCCGTCATCTGGAAAAATGGCTATGCCAATGCTTGCGCTGATATGTAGTTCTTTTCCATGGACAAAGAATGGTTGTATCAGGGAGTCCAGCAGCTTGTGAGCAATACTCCCTGCATCCTGAGGATGACGAATACTGGATAAAAGTATGATGAATTCATCGCCACCCTGGCGGGCGACGGTGTCCTCACTACGCACACAGGATACCAGCCGTGAGGCAGCTTCTTTCAGCAGGCCATCACCCACGTCATGACCCAATGTATCGTTAATGACTTTAAATTTGTCCAGATCAATAAAAATAACAGCAGCCAGTAACTTGCGGCGTTCATTGTGGGTAAGTGTTTGTTGTATACGATCTTGAAGCAGGGTACGGTTAGGCAGATTGGTTAGCGCATCATGGCTTGCAAGGTAGTTAATTCGTTGTTCAGCATCCTTGCGTTCGGTGATATCTCTGGCGGTGGTAATAAACAATAATTTGTTCTGGATATGAATTTGGCTGGTTTTGAGTTCAAGTGGAAATGCAGAGAAATTTTTGCGCAGGCCGACAACTTCTCTGGTAACCCCGAGTTGTTTGTTTTTCTCGCCCGACTCATGATGCACAAGACGAATTTCGGCAGGGTCAAGGCTATCCGTGGAGATTAAAATGTCAAAATTCTGGTTGACAACCTCTTGTTTGGTATAACCGAAGATCTTCTCAGCTGCGGGATTGAAGGAAACTACCAAGCCATCATCGTTGATGACGATGATACCTTCTTCAACATTATTCAGAACTGCTTGAATGTAAGCTTCATTCTCTGCTAATTCGCCAACGCGTGCCATCACAATAGACTCGAGGCTGGTGTTGAGGTTGTGCAACTCTTCTTCGACATTTTTGCGAGATTCGCGCATGGTTGAGAATGCGCGAACCAGATTACCTAGCTCATCTTTGGTTGGAGCAGGCAGGACTACAGAAAAATCTCCCAACGCGAGTTGGTCGGCAGCTTTGCTTAGTCGCGTTAACGGTTTGATGATAAATACTGAAACGGTTGAATAGATCAGGCTCCCAAAAAATATGGAGAAAATAATGATGAAACCAAATATATTTCGATAGGTTGCAGTGATTGTTTTTTCAAGTCGGGCGAGTGAAATCATGAACTCTATACTGCCAATTTCTTCTCCCGAGTGCATTACAGGCGCGACAAATATTGGTCCCTTGTTGTTTGGATCAAACTCACTGCTTGTTCTGCTGGCCATCACTCTTCCGGCGCGATTCATAATTTTGACTTGTTGTACGTCCTGGCTTTTGACAATACGCTCGGCCAGCGACTCAATATTGCCGTAGTCGTAAGCAAGAATTAAGTTGGTGAGGGCTTCTGCAACTAAAATAGCCCGTTCTTTGCCTGAACGATTTATTTCTTCATTGAAGCTGACTTTTGTTTGATAAACACGGAACGAAGCGATAATGCTAAATGCAACGAACAAGCCAAAAATGACCACCAAAAGTAGCTTTTCGCGCAGATTGAATTTGATTTTAGGCATGTTTCAATACGGTGGAATATTTATATTTTGTCATTTCAGATTCCTATCTTCGCATATCAGGGTTTGTTAAGATGAAAAAATAAATACTCTTTTTTTGAAGGAATTAATAAAACTTTTGCTCATGTATGAAAGAATTTGTACCTAAGCCTAATTCCAATTGAAGATATTAGTGTATTTGCAGCCATAACTAAAGGGAAGTGATGGGAAATTCATCATTTCTTAATTTTTTGGCGCTAACTTTAAACTTGCTATTCCACAAGCAATGACAAGTGTCATTCCAAACCAGCTGCTTCGGGACAACGTTTCTCCCCAAAGCAGAATGCCAAACAGGGTAGCAAAAACCACCGCACTATATGAAAGGCTGCTAGCAACCAGGGTTTTACCGGTACTGTAAGCACGAGTGAGCGCAAGTTGAGCCAGGGTGGCGCAACTGCCTAAGCCCAGCAAGATAAGCAAGTTGGAGGGTGTGATGGCATGGATAGTGCCGAACATCATCGCGATTGAGCTTGTTATCGTGGCGATGAGGCTGAAATATAATACGGTACGCCATTCTGGTTCGCCCTTGAGCCCGAGTCCACGTACGTTAAGCATAGCGATTCCGGCGAAAAATCCAGAAGTCAAACCAAGTAGGCCGGGGATAATCTGGTTTCGTTCAAACGTTGGATGAAGCAATAAAATCATACCCACAAAGCCCAGTGATATGGCAATGACCAACGGAGTGTGAAAGCGCTCCTTTACCACGAGAACCATCAGCATGGTAAGGAATAGGGGCGAAGTGTAGTTCAACGTAACGGCTGTGGCGAGTGGCAACACGGTGATGCAGTAAAAAAACAGAATCAGTGCTATGGAGCCTGAAATGCCACGCCACAAATGACCCTTCCAATGAACCGTGGTTAACGCTCCACGACACCGATGCAATATTGCAAGCATAATCAAAAGCCCGACAAAGGAGCGATAAAATACCAGTTCAATATTGGAAAAATAGTGGGCGCCGAGTTTGACAAATACCCCCATGCAGCCGAATAAAAGTCCGGCTACCAGCATCCACAGTGCACCCATGCTATTTTATGTGAGGCTTCAAATTGCGCCGCAGAAACTCGTGAAAATGCAGCATCCCATCTTCGGTAGGAGATTGATAGGGACCACCATCCTCGATTCCTTGTTTGAACAAGGCATGGCGACCCCGATGCATTTTTTGGCAGATTATGTCATCCTCAACCGCTGTTTCATTGTAGGCTTTTTTCTCCGCCTCAACGTACTCGCGCTCAAACAAGACGATGTCCTCGGGGTAGTAAAATTCGACTATATTGCAGCATGCATCTATTCCACGTGGCAATACAGTGCTGACCACCAAAGTGTTGGGGTACCATTCAACCATAATATTGGGATAATAGGTCAACCAGATTGCGCCATATTTGGGTACTTTGCCGTTTGAATATCGTAATATTTGCTCCTGCCAAGCTTTGTAAACCTCGCTGCCGGACTTGCGCAATTCATGATTTGTACCGACTGTTTGTACACTGTACCAATCTCCGAAATCCCATTTCAAATCATCACAGTTTACGAATTGGCTGAGGCCGGGGTGAAATGGAGCAACGTGATAGTCCTCCAGATAGACCTCGATAAAAGTTTTCCAATTAAAGTTATATTCCACCGTCTCTACACGATCGAGCATATAGCCTGAGAAATCCATATCTTGAATGACACTGACATTGGACAGATCTTTCAAAATATTGCGGCCACTGGCAAAAAGCAATCCATTCCAGCGTTGTAATGGTTCTCTCCTCAAATTCAGGCAGGGATTCTGAGGGAAATGTGGTGCGCCTAGCAGCTTTCCATCCAGTTCATAGGTCCACCGATGTAAAGGGCAAACCAAGTGCCTGGTATGACCGCGTCCTTCGAGCATGATTGCCTGTCGATGTCGGCAGATGTTGGAGAGCAGTAAAATTTCTTGCTTGTTACGCACTAACATTTTGGCACTACCCGTCCAATCCAGCACATGATAATCACCTTCATTGGGCACCATAAGCTCATGTCCGACATAGTTGGGGCCGCCATCGAAAAGTACGCGTTGTTCTACTTCAAGTACTTGAGGATCAAAGTACCAGCTCAGCGGGGGCTGTGCGGAAACTGGCGAGAACTGTTCGATTTTGGCTATTTCAGACATGGCTGATGTACAAAAGTACGGACGCATTAGTTGTTGGGAAGAGGCGAATTGTCCTTTAAAAAGGTAGGTGTTTGCAACAAAAATTGTCCCTGGCCCGAGCTTTTAGTTAAAATGCTTCTTTTCGCAAAATGGAGTATCAGATGGCGGGAAAAACACACAAGACGCTAACTTTTGAGGCGGCATTGGCAGAGCTTGAGCAAGTTGTGGCTGAGATGGAAGGTGGCAAATTGCCCCTTGAAGAATCTCTCGTTGCCTATCAACGCGGCGCCGAATTATTGAAGCAATGTCGAAGTCGTCTGGACGATGCACAGCAGCAGGTGCGTATTTTGGAAGAGGGTACGTTAAAGAATTTTGGTAGTAATGGCACAAACGAGAACGATTAGTTTTATTTATCCCCGATATCAAGATGCCAGATTTTCAAAAATGGGCAAGTGCCCACCAACTCCGGATTGAAGCCGTGTTAAAACAGCTGTTGCCTCAGGCAGATCTTGCACCTCAGCGTTTGCATGCGGCTATGCGTTATGCAGTGTTAGATGGTGGAAAACGAGTGCGTCCACTGCTTGCGTTTGCCTCGGGCGAGCTGGCGGGAGCTGAGTTGAGTCGAGTTGATTATACTGCCGCCGCGGTTGAAATGATCCACGTATATTCGTTGGTACATGATGACATGCCCTGTATGGATGACGATGTGTTACGCCGCGGCAAACCCACTTGTCATGTTGAGTATGACGAGGCAACCGCGTTATTGGTGGGTGATAGCCTCCAGAGTCTGGCATTTCAGCTATTGTCCGAGCAAGCTCTTAGTGATAACCCATCAAGTCAATTACAGATGATCAAGTTATTGGCTGTTGCTTCAGGTTCACGTGGAATGGCTGGCGGTCAGGCTTTTGATCTTGCCAGCATCGGTAAACAGTTGAGTCTTCCCGAACTTGAGTTTATGCACATACACAAAACCGGTGCACTCATTCGCGCATCGGTTTTACTCGGAGCCCAATGCGGAAATAGCCTCGATGCCGCTCAACTTGGCAAGCTTGATCATTTTGGTAAATGTGTTGGGCTGGCTTTTCAGGTGGTGGACGACGTGCTTGATGCAGAGGCGGATACGATTACACTGGGCAAGACCGCAGGAAAAGATGCTGACCATAACAAACCCACCTACGTTAGCTTGCTGGGTGTGACCCAGGCCAAGAAGATGGCTGCGGAGCTGCATGAGGAAGGGTTAAGTTCATTATCTGAATTTGGAATGCAAGCTCAAAGATTGCGAGAGCTTGCCGATTTTATTGTAATCAGAAAGTATTAATGTATTCTTTGCTAGAAAGTATCAACAGCCCTGAAGAGCTACGCAAGTTAGAGCGCAAACAATTACCCCAGTTGGCTGAAGAAATGCGTGCCTTTTTGGTTGATTCCGTGAGCAAGACAGGCGGACATCTTTCTTCCAACCTGGGTACAGTCGAGCTGACCATTGCGTTGCATTTTGTATACAACACCCCTGAAGATAAACTTGTATGGGACGTGGGTCACCAAACCTATGCACATAAAATATTGACGGGACGGCGTGAGCGCATGAAAACATTGCGCATGGCTGGCGGTATATCCGGTTTTCCAAAACGCAGTGAGAGTGAGTACGATGTTTTTGGAACCGGACATTCAAGCACCTCGATTTCTGCGGCACTGGGCATGGCAGTTGCCGCCAGACTGTCAGGCAATGAACAGCGTTTGGTGGCGATCATTGGCGATGGAGCGATGACCGGTGGAATGGCATATGAGGCATTGAATAATGGTGGAGCGCTAGATTCAAATCTGTTGGTAGTGCTCAACGATAACGATATGTCAATTTCCTCGCCGGTAGGTGCACTGAACAATTACCTGGCTAAATTATTGTCGGGCAGTTTTTATTCGGCGATGCGAAAAGGAAGTGAGAAGGTATTGAAGGGAATGCCGCCTGTTCTGGAGTTCACTCGGCGTGCTGAAGAACACGTTAAGGGTATGGTTACGCCGGGGACCATGTTTGAAGAATTTGGATTTAATTATATCGGTCCCATTGACGGTCATGATCTTGACGTACTGGTGACGACACTTGCCAATATCCGTCACCTTGAAGGTCCGCAGTTTCTGCATGTGGTTACACGCAAAGGCAAAGGCTATACGCATGCGGAAGATAACAGCATTTTGTATCACGGTGTCAGTAAATTTGATCCGTTCTACGGCATTGTTGCCAAACCGGCCAGCAAACCCACCTACACCCAAATATTTGGCGATTGGTTGTCTGATATGGCAGCGCTTGATGACAAACTTGTCGGTATTACGCCAGCCATGTGCGAAGGTTCGGGTATGGTTGGATTTGCAGAAAAATTTCCCAAGCGGTATTTTGATGTTGGCATAGCCGAACAACACGCGCTCACCTTTGCTGCCGGGCTGGCATGTGAAGGATATAAGCCGGTTGTCGCCATTTATTCCACTTTTTTGCAGCGTGCATATGACCAACTCATACATGATATTGCAATCCAAAATTTACCGGTTTTGCTGGCAATAGATCGAGGTGGACTGGTGGGTGCAGATGGAGCAAGCCATGCAGGCAGCTTTGATTTAAGTTTTTTGCGCTGCATTCCAAATATGACCGTGATGGCACCAAGCGATGAAAATGAGTGCCGACAAATGTTATATACCGCCTATCAAATGAATACACCCACCGCAGTGCGTTATCCGCGAGGAACCGGACCCGGTGTTAAACCATTTGAAAAAATGCAGGCCTTGCCGCTAGGCCGAGGTGAAGTGCGCCGCACAGGAAAAAAAGTCGCAATACTCTCATTTGGTTCGATGTTGACACCTTCCCTTGCTGCCGCAGAACAGCTTGATGCAACGGTAGTGAACATGCGTTTTGTAAAACCGTTGGATTGCGAGTTAGTAATTCAGCTGGCGAGAGAACACACTCTGCTGGTGACCGTGGAAGAAAATTCGATTCAAGGCGGTGCGGGTAGTGCGGTAGCAGAATGCCTGGCGCAAAATAATATGCAGACTTCTCTGTTGCAACTGGGTTTACCCGACCACTTTATCGAACACGGTGATCCGGTAAAACTGCTAGCTGATTGTGGTCTTGACGGTGCAGGAATTGCCAATTCGATTAATAGCAGACTCGTATCCGGGTGAACTCGTCAGATATTGCTTATAATGCGCCCTTGAAATTGTTAAATATAGCTGAGAATTAATCATGAAGTCCAATGTAGCCTGCCCCATCCCCGACGTGCAAGGAACCGCCGACACTCGCCAACTGGCAATTAATAAAGTAGGCATCAAAAGCATACGTCACCCGGTCATTGTAAAAGACAAGAGTGAAGGAGTGCAGCACACTATTGCCAATTTCAATATGTATGTGCATTTGCCGCATAATTTCAAAGGCACACACATGTCCCGTTTTGTTGAGATACTCAACACACATGGACGTGAGATATCGGTAGAGTCGTTCGAAAGTATACTGCGCGAGATGGTGACCAAGCTGGAGGCACAATCAGGATATATCGAAATGAGCTTCCCTTATTTCGTCAACAAAACCGCACCTGTTTCAGGTGTGCAAAGTTTGCTCGATTATGATGTAACCTTCATTGGCGAAATAGTGAACGGCACATACCGATTTAATATGAAAGTATTGATCCCGGTTACCAGCTTGTGCCCCTGCTCCAAGAAAATTTCCGATCGTGGTGCGCATAACCAGCGTTCTCATGTCACTATCACGGTGCGCACGAATAATTCTGTATGGATAGAGGAAATCGTGCGAGTCGCAGAAGAACAGGCATCCAGTGAGCTGTATGGCTTGCTTAAACGACCCGATGAAAAGTTCATCACTGAACGAGCCTATGATAATCCCAAGTTTGTCGAGGATATGGTGCGTGATGTGGCTGCAATACTTAATGCGGATAAGCGTATTGAGGCCTATGTGGTTGAATCGGAAAATTTTGAATCCATACACAACCATTCGGCCTATGCACTGATTGAAAGTGACAAGAGCGTGACTTAATTCCGGGTTTCCTGGGATAACAATCAGCAGGGGCTAAAATTTTCTTGCAGTGGATTTTTCAAGAAGGGTATACGGTAATCCATGGCATCCAATTTGACACCAAGCAGGCCAATTTAATATCAGGTCAGTCAACTTGCCGGAACTATTTTGTTAACCATGAAACCCATTTCGATCTATCGTCTCTCGCCAAGCGAAGGCGCCGGCTACCTCATCCAATTTTTAACTGCACGACAAATACCCTGGCAACTTATTTGTATCGATGCCGGGGAAGCAGTACCTCATAATGCAAGCCCGTTTTCTGGTCTGGTCTTTATGGGTGGCCCTATGAGTGTGAATGATCAACTACCCTGGATTGATCCAGTACTGTCATTAATACGGGACGCAGTATCTCGTGATATACCTGTGTTGGGCCATTGCCTTGGTGGCCAGCTCATGTCACGTGCACTGGGTGGACGTGTTACAAAAAATGAGGTGAAAGAAATCGGTTGGGGTGAAGTAACGACTTCTGACAACGCTGAAGCACTTGCCTGGTTTGGCGAAGTCAAATCTACTGTTGTATTTCATTGGCATGGCGAAACGTTTAGTCTGCCGGAGGGAGCAACGCATATGATCTCTAGTAAATACTGCATGAATCAGGGATACGCACTGGGTAAACATCTGGCATTGCAATGCCACGTTGAAATGACCGAAGTTATGATACGCGAGTGGTGCAAAATCGGGGCTGGCGAAATATCACAAAATCAGAAAAGTCCGGGTGTACAGTCTGTGACCACAATATTGAGCCAGATGCCTCAATATCTGCTTTCAATGCAAAGCCTGGCTGATAAGTTATATACGAAATGGCTTGCAGGTCTGCATTCTGTGTAGTGAATGTGGGTATTAAAGCAAATCAAGCGACAGCGAGTACGTTTCAATTCAAAGGTATTTGCACGTTATTTCAGCCAGCGTAACAGCGTACTAAATAATATTTCTGGATAAATGGGTTTGGTCAGGAAATCATTCATTCCTGCTTCCAGACAACGTGCTTTGTCTTCTTCAAATGCGTTACCGGTAATGGCGATGATAGGTGTGTTTGAGTAACCGGGAATAAGCCGTATCTGACGGGTAGCATCTAGCCCGTCCACATTTGGCATCTGCATATCCATTAAAATTGCCGCATAGTGATTGTGTAACGCCATGGAGATAGCTTCAGCTCCATCTTCAGCCGTGTCCACGAGTAAGCCTACGTCTTTTAGCTGATCCTGAGCTACTTCCCTGTTTAATGGCTCATCATCAACAACAAGAATGTGGGCACCCTGATGAAGTTGACGAATCATGGTTTCAACATCTGCATTTTCAGACTTGCCCGTTATTGTATCGTTTTCGTTCTTCTTGATTAATGTTGCTGTAAACCAAAATATACTGCCTGTACCCGCCGTACTTTCGACACCGGCCTCACCACCCATGAGTCCTGCCAGATGTTTAGTAATCGCCAGGCCAAGTCCGGTGCCGCCGTATTTACGTGTGGTGGAACTATCAGCTTGTTCAAATGCACTGAAGAGGAGTGGTAAGGTTTCAGGAGATATACCAATGCCTGTGTCCTG
>Ga0315270_10000769_pt1 | contig 17186 bp, 17 predicted proteins | sample C1_bottom_MG_FD_204932 | JGI IMG/M metagenome (GOLD analysis project Ga0315270, IMG submission 204932) | Sediment microbial communities from Yellowstone Lake, YNP, Wyoming, USA - C1_bottom | ecosystem: Environmental > Aquatic > Freshwater > Lake > Sediment | place: USA: Wyoming | collected...
CAAATTAATTCGCGGCTTTCTTTTCCGGATGGTCGATGTAACGGCTGTCTTTCACTGCCGTCACAAACGGGTCAATCGGCTGATAACCCTTGGCTTGCAGATAAATAATTTCAGCGAAACCCGCCGGAATGACCGTGATGAATCCATCCATGTCTTCGGCTTCAAACCCGGCTGCGTGCATCGCGTTGTTGCACATGCGGAACTCGGTGCCTTGCTTGGACAGGTCGGCCAGCTTGTCGACGATGCCTTGGTATTTCAGGTAATTTTCCTTCGCGAACACACGCAACTCCGGTCCATGCAGCACCACCACCGACTTGCCCGGCACGACTTTGTCCACGTTGGTGATAAACATGTACAGCGCGTTGAGTTTGGCGGGGTCTTCGTAATTCACATCGTACACACGATTGATGCTCGGATAAGCGTGCATATCGGTCTTGGCGGTTCCGTACGGCGCCAGCTCTTCTTGTGCGGCCAACGCACACGTTGAAAGCAATAGTCCGGTCACAGCGCACACCGTGTTAAACAGTTTCATAAACGACCTCCTCGTAAGACTTCCCCTGACTGGAAAGAGAGCCGAAAGCTTCTGGCCGCAACACGCCATTGTCAAGTTTCGCGGAGATCCGGTACGTCAGTCGAAATCTTCAACGAGCGCTGCGCGCACGGCAACCGGCAGCGGTTCGACGCTGTGCCGATAAGCGGGATGATCAATGCCGACACTTAAAACGGCGCCTTGTTTTACAGCAGCAATCATCGGCGCGGTGAATTCAAAACGCAGAAAGTGAACCGACGAGGTTTTTTCTTCGTTCTCGCGCTCCAGATCTTCGTCGGCGATGGCCCACACTTTGTCAAAACCATGCACCTGCATCCACACGCGGGCTTCGACGCCCTTCAAACCTGCCAACGCCACGCGGCGCTCGCTCTCGTCGGGGTATTCCAACATGAAGGTGGCTTTAAGATTGGCGCCGCCGGGGATCATCGGATTGTACGCATTGAGTTCGTCGTTAATACCTTCCACTTCGAACACGCGTTCCACACGCAGCATTTCCTGAATCTGGTAGTGCATGGTCAGGCGATCTTCGAAGTACAAGGTCGCGTTCGGGCCAACCGCGACCTGGCGGTTTTTCTTGTGCTCCAGTACTTGCGTACGCATCTCTGTACGTAGCTGCGCATATTTTTCCAGGCTGTACAAATCGTCGCGTGTCAAAGTTTTCATGGCATTCATCTCTCAATTCCATAGGCTTTACGTAACAACGAAAGCGGGTGTTCCGGCAGCTTGCCGTTTTTCAGACCATTCTCAATCTGGTGGCCTGCCATCGGGCAATCGCTGCTGTAATGATCCGGCTCCGCCTGTTGCACGCGCTGCACGACGGGCTTGCCGATTTTCATCGAAAAATCATGAAACTCCTGCTTTACGGCGTAGGTGCCGTTGTGCCCCGAGCAACGCTCGATGGCTTCGATTTGCGTGCCCGGTACCAATTGCAGCAGGTCGCGCGTTTTCAGACCCATGTTTTGTACGCGCAGGTGACAGGCCACGTGGTAGGAAATCTTGCCCAGCGCCGTTTTGAAATCGGTTTTCAACTTACCGCCCTTGTGACGCAGCATCAGATATTCGAACGGATCGAAGATCGCCTTCTTGACTTTTAAAACGTCAGCATCGTTCGGAAACATCAACGGCAATTCCTGCTTGAACATCAGCACGCACGACGGCACCGGCGCGACGATGTCGTAGCCGGCGTCGATCATTTGCGCCAGCATCGGAATGTTAGCTTCCTTGGAGCGTCTCACCGCTTCGAGATCGCCCAACTCCAGTTTGGGCATGCCGCAGCATTGCTCCTTGTTGACCAGCGTAACGGGAATGCCGTTGTGTTCGAATACGGCGATCAAGTCTTCGCCGATGTGCGGCTCGTTGTAATTGCCGTAGCAGGTTGCGAACAACGCGACCTTGCCGCGCGTCTGTTCAGTCGGCTCCGCGGCGGTTGCGGACGCAACACAACGCGTAACACGCTTGCGCAAGGTGTCGCTGTGATATTCGGGCAGGATCGCATCGGGATGCACGCCTAAAACCGCCGAGGTTACTTTGCGCAGCGCCGGGCTCTTGTTCGCGGCGTTCACCACCTGCACCACCACCGGAATGCCTGCCAACTTGCCGACGGCGTCGGTGCTCGACAATATTTTGTCACGCACACGGGTCTCGCCTTTTTTAAAACTCACCGCCTTGGCGCGCAACATCAAGTGCGGGAAATCCACGTTCCATGCGTGCGGCGGCACATATGGACACTTGGTCATGTAGCACAGGTCGCACAGATAACATTGGTCCACGACCTTCATGTAATCCGCTTTGTTCACGCCGTCGACTTCCAGCGTCGGCGAGCCATCCACCAGATCGAACAGGGTGGGAAATGCATTACACAAACTCACACAGCGGCGACAGCCATGACAAATGTCGTACACGCGTTCGAGCTCTTTGTGTAACGCGGCGTCGTTGTAAAACTCCGCGTTGTTCCAATCGAGTGCGTGCCGGGTCGGGGCTTGCAGATTACCTTCTCGCATTGAGCCAGTAGGTGCAGACATGGCAACGGATCCTAGTTTGATATTTTATGTAAGTGCGGGGCTGATATCCCCAGCCCCCAGGGAACAAATTACTTACTTACCCAACGTATCCAGCGCTTTCTGGAATCGATTGGCGTGTGAACGCTCGGCTTTGGCCAGCGTTTCAAACCAATCAGCGATTTCGTTAAAGCCTTCGGTGCGCGCGGTCTTGGCCATCCCCGGATACATATCGGTGTACTCGTGGGTCTCACCCGCGATCGCGGCCTTCAGGTTGCTCGCCGTCGGACCGATCGGCAGACCGGTGGCCGGATCACCGACCGCTTCGAGATATTCCAGATGCCCGTGCGCATGGCCGGTTTCACCTTCAGCGGTGGAACGAAATACCGCCGAAACATCGTTGTAACCTTCCACATCCGCCTTCGCTGCGAAGTATAAATAACGACGATTCGCTTGCGATTCGCCCGCGAACGCGTCCTTCAAGTGCTTTTCTGTTTGACTGCCTTTGAGTTGCATGGGGAACAACCTCCGTTATGAAATATAAATGCCGATTAGCAATGCCAGGTCGATTTAGAATTCGTCTAAGTCGACACAGTCAAACTATATTAAACGCCACAGCAGTGTCAACCCGCTGTCCGGAAAGTTGCGCATTGACGTGGGATCAATTGCCGGGACTTTTAGCTAATCCATTTATCGCCTCTCGACTAAGAGTTAGTTGACCCTGGTTTTTTGCATCGAGTATTGTGGTCGCCCGCCTACTCTTCGGAAACCGCCGTGGCCAAAAAACCCAAAACACCCGACTTCGAATCAGCCCTGCATGAGCTTGAAAGTATTGTCGGGCGTATGGAAAAAGGCGAACTCACGCTCGAAGAGTCACTGCAACAATTTGAGCGTGGCGTCCTGCTGACACGCACCTGTCAACAATCGCTGCAAGACGCGGAGCAGAAGGTGCAAATTCTGCTCAAGAAAGACAGCACCTCCGCACCGGTTGAATTTGAGGCCGGCGACGACTCGACCGACGAATCGAAAAACTAAGGCGCACGTGTGACCCTGCAAACCCTGCTGATCCCCTACCTCGCGCGCGTGGAATCCGCGTTGGCGCTTTGGATACCCGAAGCGACCAAACAGCCCGCACGCCTGCATTCCGCCATGCGCTATTCTGCGCTGGATGGCGGCAAACGCATCCGCCCGTGCCTGGTGTATACCACCGGTCGTGCGCTGGGCGTGCCGCTCGAACAACTCGATGGACCGGCCTGCGCGGTCGAGCTCATCCACGCCTACTCGCTGATTCATGACGATTTGCCCGCGATGGACGACGATGATCTGCGGCGCGGCAAACTCACCTGCCACAAAGAATTTGATGAAGCGACTGCGGTGCTGGCCGGCGACGCCTTGCAATCGCTGGCGTTTTACGTGCTGGCGCACGATCCCCACATGCTCGCCGGCAGCAGTATGCGCCTTGCGATGGTGGAAACACTCGCCTTGGCCAGCGGCTCGCGCGGTATGGCCGGAGGGCAAGCACTCGACATCCTCGCCGCGGGTCAGGAGTTGAATTTATCCGAACTGGAAAACGTGCACATCCACAAAACCGGCGCGCTGATCCGCGCCAGCGTGCGGCTGGCCACCCTGTGCAAGCCGGGCCTTGACGAGTCGTTGCGCACCGCGCTCGATCACTACGCCAAGTGCATTGGCCTGGCATTCCAGATTCAGGACGACATACTCGACGTGGAAGGCGAAACCCAAGTGCTCGGCAAACGCCAAGGCGCAGACCAAGCCCGCGACAAGCCCACCTACCCCGCGTTGCTGGGCTTGGCTGAAGCCAAAGCGCACGCGCGCGACTTGGCCGACCAGGCACTGACGAGCCTGCAACCGCTCGCGGCGCAGGCCGATGAACTGCGGGCGATTGCTCATTACGTAGTCGAGCGCATCCGCTAGTTGGGCGTTGCTCGGCTTGCATCACCTGGTGCAAACCGTCATCATTCCGCCTTCCCGTCAGGTGTTTTTCAGCAGGCCATGCCCGAGCGTCAGTACTTCCCACTCCTCGATACCATCGACACGCCCTCCGACTTGCGTGGGTTAACGGTCGACCAATTGCCGGAACTCGCGCAGGAACTGCGCAGTTTTCTGATTCAAACCGTGGGCAAAACCGGCGGCCATCTGGCGGCTGGACTGGGCACGGTGGAACTCACGGTGGCATTACATTACGTGTTCAACACGCCCAATGATCGGCTCGTGTGGGACGTCGGCCACCAAACCTATCCGCACAAAATCCTGACCGGGCGCCGCAAGCGCATGGCCAGCATCCGGCAATCCGGTGGTCTGGCGGGCTTTCCAAGCCGCAGCGAAAGCGACTACGACACCTTCGGCGTCGGCCATTCCAGCACCTCAATCAGCGCGGCGTTAGGCATGGCGATTGCTGCGCAGAAGCAGGGTGTGGATCGCCACATCGCCGCCATCATCGGCGACGGTGCGATGACGGCGGGCATGGCGTTTGAGGCGCTGAATCACACCGGCGATCTCGACGCGAATTTACTGGTCGTGCTCAATGACAACGACATGTCGATCTCGCCCAATGTCGGCGGCATGTCGAATTATTTGGCGCGCATCCTGTCCGGCCGACTGTATTCGACGGTGCGCGAGGGCAGCAAAAAAGTGCTCGGCGCGATGCCATCGATGTGGGAGCTGGCGCGCCGCACCGAAGAACACGTGAAAGGCATGGTTATTCCCGGCACCTTGTTCGAAGAACTGGGCTTTAATTATATCGGCCCCATCGACGGCCACGACCTGCCTACCCTGGTCGCGACGCTGCGCAACCTGTATGTACTCAAGGGCCCGCAATTTCTGCACGTCGTGACCAAAAAAGGCAAAGGCTATGCCCCTGCCGAAGAAAATCCCTGTACCTATCACGGTGTCAGCGCGTTCGATCCGCTCACCGGGCAGTTGCCGTCCGCATCGAGCGGTGGCCCGACCTACACCCAGGTCTTCGGCGATTGGCTATGCGACATGGCGGCACAAGACGAGCACCTGATCGGCATCACCCCCGCGATGCGGGAAGGCTCGGGCATGGTGGAGTTTTCGCAGCGTTTTCCCGACCAGTACTTTGACGTCGGCATCGCCGAGCAACACAGCGTGACGCTGGCTGCCGGTTTGGCTTGCGAAGGCATGCGTCCGGTAGTAGCGATCTACTCGACGTTCTTGCAGCGCGGTTACGATCAACTGATTCACGACGTCGCGGTGCAAAATCTGCCGGTGTTGTTCGCGATCGACCGCGCCGGACTGGTCGGTCCCGACGGCCCGACGCACGCGGGCAGTTTCGATCTGAGTTACCTGCGTTGCATCCCGAACCTGATGGTGATGGCACCGGCGGATGAAAACGAATGCCGGCAAATGCTCTATACCGGCTTTAAACATGACGGCCCCAGCGCGGTGCGTTACCCGCGCGGCAGCGGACCGGGTGCTGCCGTTATGCAGGCGATGGAAGCATTGCCCGTCGGCAAAGCCGAAGTGCGACGTAGCGGTCGTAAAATCGCACTGCTGGCATTCGGCAGCATGGTGGCTCCTGCAATGGAAGCCGCGCAAACCCTCGACGCGACGGTGGTCAACATGCGCTTCGTCAAACCACTGGATGCTGAAACTGTATTGCGTATGGCCGCCACTCACGACGTGCTGGTCACCCTTGAAGAAAACGCCGTGCTGGGCGGCGCAGGCAGCGCCATCAACGAGTGTCTAGCCGCACAACACATCGCGGTGCCGATCCTGAATCTCGGCTTGCCCGACCGCTTTATTGCCCATGGCAAACGCGAGCACTTGCTCGCCGAATGCGGGCTCACCTGCGATGGTATAATCGCCGCCGTTCGAAGTTTCACCAGCTCCGGGCTTGTGAAACTCAGCCAATCCAAGTAATCTCCTACCTCTGTAGTCAAGTATTTATGACAGCGAAATATTCGTTAAAGATCGTCACTGATTTTGCAGCTGCGCATTTGTTGCGCGACTACGCGGGCGTGTGCAATCAGTTGCACGGGCACAACTGGAAAGTGGAAGTGGAAGTGACTTCGACAACGCTGGATAAAGTCGGTATGGGCGTCGATTTCAAAGTGCTCAAGGAAGCGACTCGTGCTGAACTGGCACTGCTTGACCACCGCCATCTGAATGAAGTTGCGCCATTCGACACCATTAACCCGACGGCGGAGAACATCGCGGCGTATTTATTTCAACGCCTGGGTGAGCGCCTGAACGGCGCGACCAACCGCGTCACTGCCATTACATTGTGGGAAACCGAACGCGCTTGCGTGCGTTACACCGAGGATTAAGTCATGACCAAAGCACGCCCACAACCCATTGCCGACGTGCAGGGCAGCAAAGACACCCGCAATATTCCCATCGATAAAGTCGGCATCAAGGACATTCGCCACCCGGTGCGCGTGCGCGATCGTAGCGCCGGCGACCAGCACACCATCGCCAACTTCAACATGTACGTGAACCTGCCGCATAACTTCAAGGGCACGCACATGTCGCGCTTCGTGGAAATTCTCAACAAACACGAACGCGAAATCTCCGTGCACTCGTTCAAGGACATGGTGCAGGAAATGACCGTGCTGCTGGAAGCCGAGTCCGGGCACGTCGAGATGAAATTCCCCTACTTCGTCATGAAGCAGGCGCCGGTGTCCAAGGTCAACAGCCTGATGGACTACGACGTCACCTTCATCGGCGAAGCCAACCACGGCGAACCCAGTTTATGGATCAAAGTCGTGGTGCCGGTGACAAGTCTGTGTCCGTGCTCCAAACAAATCTCCGACTATGGCGCGCACAATCAGCGCTCGCACGTCACCATCAAGGTGCGCACCAAGGAGTTCGTGTGGATCGAGGAATTGATCGACATGGTGGAACAGGAAGCGTCGTGCCAGTTATACGGCCTGCTTAAGCGCCCGGATGAAAAATTCGTCACCGAAGCGGCCTATAACAATCCCAAATTCGTCGAAGACATGGTGCGCGATATCGCGCAGCGCTTTAACGCCGATGCACGCATTGCCGCGTATGTGGTGGAATCAGAAAATTTCGAATCCATCCACAACCATTCCGCCTACGCGATGATCGAGAAAAACAAGGCTGCCTAATTAATTGGGCGACGGAATATTCAACAACAACCAGTAGACACCCAACTGGCGCACCGCCTCCTGGAATTCCGCAAAATCTACCGGCTTGCGGATGTAGCTGCTGGCACCATTATCATAACTGGCGACGATGTCGTTTTGTTCGGCCGAGGTGGTGAGTATCACCACTGGCAACCGGCGGGTGTGAGGGTTGGCGCGAATCTGCTTGAGCACTTCAACGCCATCCAGCCGTGGTAATTTCAGATCGAGCAAAATGACCTGCGGCAAAATCTGTGTATCGCGACCGGTATGCGGCCCGGTGGCAAACAGGTAATCCAGTGCTTCAACGCCGTCTTCGGCCACCACCACTTCGTTGGCGATATTATTTTTACGCAATGCGCGCAAGGTGAGATCGCGATCATCAGGGTTGTCTTCGACTAACAGAATTATTTTGTCTTTCATACAGAACCTCCCCCGGCTATCGACTATCAGATTCTTCCGGCGCCAAGCATAAACCCGGCACAGAAATTTTCTACTCTTTTGTTTCGGCCTGGCTCGATTATGCAGGGTCGTTGGGTTTATGCTTGGCCGCATGGCGCGCATCTTGATTATTGAAGACAACCCCTGGAACATGCAGATTGCCCAGTTGTTATTGCAACGGGCCGGGCATGAGGTGTTACAGGCCACGGATGCAGCGCAGGGACTGGCGCTCGCGCGCAGCGATCTTCCACAACTGATCTTGATGGATTTAAACCTGCCCGGCATGGACGGCTTCGCGGCAACACGTTTGCTGAAACAGGACGACGCAACCCGCGCTATTAAAGTTTACGCGTACACACCGCTGTTTTCCGAACTGGACGATCCATCGGAATACGTCAAGATCCGATCTGCCGGGTGTGACGGCATTATCCCGAAAAATACCAGCCCGTCCGATTTCTTAAGCGCTGTAGTAACAGCATTGGTGGAATCCGTTTAACTGTCACGAGGCTGCCGTTCCAGATCATACTCACGCATCGCCCTTGAGCGTGAAATAAAATACCGCACCCTGCCCTGGCGCGGATTCGGCCCAAATGTCACCACCGTGCCGATTCAATATGCGCTTTACCAACGCAAGCCCAATCCCCGAGCCGGGAAATTCCGTTTGTTTGTGCATGCGCTGAAATGCGCCAAATAATTTTGCAGCGTACTTCATATCAAATCCCGCACCATTGTCGCGTACAAAAAATAGCCGCTGGCGGTCTCGTTCCATCATGCCAAACTCAATGATTGCCGGTGATTTTCCACCTGAAAACTTCCAGGCGTTGTCCAGCAGGTTATGCATTACCGCACGAATTAACTGCGGATCACCCCGGACATGAAGATTTGGAACAATAGTAAACGTCACCTGGCGCGACGGCATGGCAGCACTGCGTTGCTCGGCAAACTGTTGCGCAAGGGAGCTCAGGTCGACATCTTGGGGCACGAGCTCTTGCAGCGCGTAGCGCGACAGCCGCAGTAAATCGTCGATTAAATATCCCAAACGCTGCGTTGCAGCACAAACGCGTTGCAGATATTGTCGGCCCTGAGCATCCAGTTTGTCGCTATAATCTTCCAGCACCACTTGGCTGAAACCGTCGATCGCGCGCAACGGGGCGCGCAGATCGTGCGAGATCGAGTAACAAAACGCATCCAGCTCGCTATTGACGGCTTCAAGCTCCTGGGTACGGCGCCGCAACTCGACTTCAGTACGTTCACGCCGTTTAATTTCGTCTTCCAGCGGGCGCAGCGCCGTACGCTGCAACGTCAACCACAACAGCCACCCCAGCAGCGATACAAATAAGATCGATGCAGCGAAAAACTGGTAGCTGAGAAAAACAATTTCGCCACCCAATTTTGCTTCATCTTCGACAATCTCAAGTGTTGCCAGTGTCCGGCCTTCGAACACGACTTCTTTACGGCTGGATACCGCGGCAGACGTGTCCGTGGGACGCTCGAAATGCGCTAGTTCAAAACCATTGGGCGTCGTCGCTTTGAGCAGACGTACTGCTGGATGATTTTCTGCCCAGTGTCCCAGCATGCGCTCCACCGACGCGTAATCCGAACGCAATAACGCATCGGCAGCCAACTCGCCCAGTACAAAAATATCATTTTCAAGATCCCGCTGCGCTTGATCTGCAAATACCTGGCGCTGCTGGAACACCAGCAAACCACCGCCCAGGCCTGCGAACAGGATCAACACAGCAACAAATACAGCCAGCGCGCGACTATTGGTCGCATGCACACCGACAACAGACATTACGGAATTACTCCATGTGCTTTGAGCTGTTGCATAATCATACGCAAATTATCGTAATCCTGGTCGGTGACCGGCCCTAATTCTGTTATTCCGTCCGTGATCGCGCGCATGATCGCAGGGCCCTCGGGCTGCGTCGCGAGCGTGAGCATGGCGTTGCGCACTGTGGCCACGCTCTTGGCGTCAAGCGCATTGCTGGCCACAAACAAGTGATCGGAAATTGCCGGCGTCGTCGCAATCGCACGCAGCCCGCGCTGCTGATGCGCAATAAATACATCTTCTTTTACCGCTCCGGCGGCGTACTCGCCCGCCAGCACCGCCAGCACGATATTCAGGTGGTCGCCGAAAGATCCGAACCCGGACAAGTCTTTTGATTCGAGTCCGGCCTGCAGCAGCAAGTAGCGCGGCAGCAGATTAGTCATTGTGGAATTGGGATCGCCCAGCGCAATGCGTTTGCCGCGCAAATCGGAAAGCGTGCGGATCGGGCTATCGTCACGCACAAATATTTTGCCGTGAAACGTCGGCGAGCCGGCGATCGCCTGACGAGCCAGCAAGCGCTTCTCGCCATACTTTTCGCGCATCAGCACATAAGGCGCCGGGCCGAGATAGGCGATATCGAGGTGATCGGTGCCGATGAGATCGATGTGCGCCTGGTAATCTTTAGAAACCTTCACCACCACCGGCCGCCCCAGACGCTCAGACAAATACTTGGCCAGCGGCGTAAACGCCTTGATCAATAACGTCGGCGGCTTAAACGGATGCACTCCCAACGACAATTCCGGCTCGGCAGCGCGCACGGACGTGGCGCCCAACACTAAAATCAACCCACTCGACAGCATCCAGATTCGCAGCGTCATTTGCCGCCCTCCCCATTCGATAACGTAAAGTAAAATACTGCTCCTTTATCCACCTCAGCTTCCGCCCAAATGCGCCCGCCATGACGATGAAGCACGCGCGCTACGGTCGCCAGACCCACGCCGGTGCCGGGAAATTCTTCAACCTTATGCATGCGCTGAAACGCGCCAAACAACTTATTGGCGTATTGCATGTCAAAACCCGCTCCGTCGTCGCGAACAAAATATATCCGCTCGCCGGTGTTGTCGATGACGCCGAACTCAATGCGTGCCGTTGCCTTTTTCGACGTGTACTTCCACGCATTGTTCAGGAGATTGTCCAGCACCACGCGCAGCAGGCGGGCGTCGCCCGTCCCGTGCACGCCCAGCGCAATAACAACTTCCACCGTACGCTGCGGTTCGTGCCTTGCTAACTCCGCGACGATCTCCTGCGCCAGCGCGCTTAAATCCACGTCTTTGCGCGTCATCTCCTGGCGCGACACGCGCGACAACAGCAACAAATCGTCGATCAATACGCCCATGCGTTGGGTCGCCGCTCGCACCCGGTCAAGATAAGTTTGGCCGGTTACATCCAGATGCGGCGCATAGTCTTCGATCAACGCCTGCGAAAATCCATCAATGGCCCGCAACGGCCCGCGCAAGTCGTGCGACACGGAATAGGCGAAGGCTTCCAGCTCTTTGTTGGCCGCCGCAAGCTGCGTTGTGCGTTCGAGCACACGCTGTTCGAGCTTGGTGTTGAGCATGCGGATTTCCGCTGCGGCGCGCTTGCGTTCGGTAATATCAAAGCCCGACGCGACCAGATGCGTGACGCTCCCCCGAGTGTCGCGCACCGGAACGACCACAAAATCGATATCGATGATGTGATCACCCGCCATACGCACCTGCTCGTCGTAGTGCACGGTTTCGCCGGCGGCGGCGCGTTGAATCGCCTCACGCAGGCGCGATTGCACCGGTTCCGACCATGCAAACCAGTAGCTGTCTACAAACGATTTACCAATGACCTCCTCAGGCAGCAACCCTCCTGCGGTCAGCGCGGATTTATTCGCGAACAACACAACGCCCTGCGGGGTAAGCGTCCCCGCCATTTCCGACAAGCCGTCGAGTACGTTGCGTAAAAAACGCTCGCTGTCCTTGAGCGCTTCGACCGCCTGCTTGCGTACGCCGATGTCCTCCATCACCGAAATAAAATAGTCCGGCGCACCGGTCCGTGTGCGCACCAGAGTCACGGTAATGTTGATCCATACTTGTGTGCCGCCCTTGCGGATGTAACGCTTCTCGCGCGTGTAAGCCGGTATTTCTCCGATCAACAGGCATCGTATATTTTCTAAATCTATCGGAACATCGTCCGGATGCGTAACGTCCTGAAAGGTGCGGGCGAGCAACTCCTCGCGCGTGTAACCGGCAATGTCACACAGTTTTTGGTTGACGCGTAGCCAGCGGCCGTCCGGCGAGGTTTGCGCCATGCCCACCGCCGCTTGCTCGAATGTGGCGCGGAAGCGTTGTTCGCTGGCCACAAGCTCGTTGCGGGTTCGCGCGGTTTCAATCGCCAGTGTCGCCAGGTGTTCGGCATCGCGCAGTGCGTGCAACTCATGCTCCGTCGGGCGGCGCGGCTCCCGGTAATACAAAGCAAAGGTTCCAAGTACCGCGCCCTCTGCGGAATAAATAGGCTGTGACCAGCACGCGCGCAGGCCGAACCGGCCGGCAAGCTCGCGGTAGTTGGCCCACAACGGGTCGGTCTGAATATCTTCAACAATCACGAGTCGCCGATCATGTGCGGCCGTGCCGCAAGAACCCACGGCCGGACCGATTTCAATACCATCAAGCGCTTGCATATACGCCGCAGGCAGATGTGGGCCGGCACCGTGGCGTAAATGCACGCCGTCGGGATCGAGCAGCAACACCGACCCGATGGCGCCATCATTTTCCGACTCGATCACACGCACCAGCGCGTCCAGCGCGGCGAACAGCCCCGCATCCGAAACCAGCAGTTTCAAGATCCGGTTCTGGCCATCGCGCCAGAGCTCCGCGCGTTTGCGTTCGGTGATATCGGACGAAATGCCAGCCGTTGCGTACATACGGCCGGTTTCGTCCAGCAACGGAAATTTTACCGACAGGTAGCTGTGCGGTCCGTCCGGCAGCGGCACCATTTCCTCAAACTGTAGCGCCGTTTTTTGTTCGATCACCGAAACGTCGTTGGCGCGCACCGCGTCGGCAACCGCTTTAGGCAAAAGCTCGTGGTTGGACTTGCCCTTGATCTGCGCGCTGCTTAAACCGAATAACCGTTCAAATTCGCGATTGACAAACATAAACCGTCCGTCGAGATCTTTGATGTAAATGACCGCCGACGTGTTATCGGTGATGGCTTGCAGCAACGATTGGTTTTTTTGCAGCGTATGCAGGCTGCGTTCGACCGCACGCGCCATGGTGTTGAACGCGCGCGCGGTATCCGCCACCTCATCCGAGCCCGTATCGGGCAGGAATGCTTCGTAATCGCCTTGCCCCATGTTGCGCGCAGCGTCCGACAGCAGGCGCAGATGCCGCGTCAGAAAATAGCCTAGCAGCGCAAGCAACCAAAATGTCAACACCACTTCCACTACAGCAATCGCGGCTCCCTGCCAGCGCAACTGGTCGACGGTAATATCAAGCAGATCCACGTTTATGCCATAGCGTACCCGGCCGACGACGCTCCCGCCGATGTTAACGTCAAGCCCCTGGTCCAGAACCCCATCTCCGCGGAGCAACGTTGCGTCCAACAATGTGCTTTGTGGTACCAGACCGCGTGCGCTGACGCGATGATTTAACGCATCGCTCACTTCGACGTAGACAATGGATTCCTGCTGTACGATGTTTTCCAGCAGATCATCCAATGTGGCGAAATCGCGTTCGGCCAGGGCCGGCGCAATGCTCGCGTTGAGCAATGGAGCCAACATCGCGGCGCGGTTTTCAAAGCCGCGGGTCACGGCCTGTTCGGCGATGCGTGTACTGTTCCACACCAGCGCGCCGAGCATGACTATTTCGACTAACGTGCTGGCCAGGACCAGTTTGAAACGCAGCGAATGAACTCCGTAGCCCTTGCGCTCACTCATTTCAAACGCTCTTTCAGGAGGGGCAGAAAGGGTTTTAACGCATCCATATCCGCCTGCGTGATCGGCGCAACGTCGACATTGCCGGTGAGGTCGAAAAACTCTCTACCCGGCCCCTGGTGCGTAAATGCCAGCAAGGCCTGACTTAGAGTACGGTAGTCAGTTTCCGGCAATTTGGGACTGGCCAGCACCATCAATTGCGGAACCTGGGGCGCGGTAACCAGCACGCGCAAGCGGTCGCGCACTGACGGCGGCATGTGCTCCAACACGGCCACCGATGTAAGTGCCGCATCGGCGTCATATTCCGCAACCCGCATCAGCGCATTGTTGTGCGAGAACGCGTCCTGTAACACATAGTCACGCCCGGCCTCCAACCCATGCCCACGCAACATCTGCTCACCTAATATCGAGGTCAGCGCTAATGTGTTCGGGCTGGCGATACGACGACTACGCAGGTCTTCGATGCGCTTGGCCACGTCGTCCTTGCGTACAAAGATTGCCGCATCCAGATTACGCGTCATGCGCACCAAACCCCGGTAACCGGATTGCTGTTCGGCCAGTAGGGCAAAGTGTGGTGCGGTCACATAAATATCGTAGTCAGCATGTGCGGCGCGTTCGATATAGGTGCGGAAATTCGGCGCCGTGGTCATTACAACGCTTCGCTGCAGGCGCTGCTCCAGATAAACCTTCATGGGAGTGAAGAATTTGAACAGTTGCTCGGTGCTGAGGTACGGCAAGATCCCCATGTGCAACGGCGGCTCTCTTTCGGCGGTGAAGGCCATGCCCGGCGATAGCAGCGCAACAAGAAGGAACAATTCTGGATATTTTCCGGCAAAGTTGAGCGATCGATTCATGTCGAATAGCTACCCGCGATGATTTTCCGACCACGGACTTAGGTCGAGCGACAGCTGAACTCGGCAACATGTCGAGGTCGCACAGCTTGACTCACTCCCGGGGTAGAATCAATCGCGACGCGGGCAAGCGTCAATGCACCGATAAACTATAATGTCATGCCCGGCGGCACCCGCCCTTTCATCGCACGCATCATGCGCGCAAATCCGCCACCGCCCATTTTCTTCATCATTTTCTGCATTTGGGTGAATTGTTTGAGCAGGCGATTGACGTCCTGCACCTGCGTGCCGGAGCCCTGTGCAATGCGGCGCTTGCGCGAGCCATTGATGACGTCGGGGTGACGGCGTTCTTGCGAGGTCATGGAACCGATAATCGACTCCAGCCGCTTCAGTTCCTTGTCATTAAACTGGCTTTTGGCCGCTTCCGGGATTTGGCTCATGCCCGGCAGTTTGTCCATCATGCTGGCCAGCCCGCCCATGGAGCGCATCTGCTGGAGCTGGTCGCGGTAATCTTCAAGATTCAACCCCTTGCCCTTGTGCATTTTCTGCACGAGCTTGTCGGCTTTTTCTTTGTCGACACCGCGCTCCACCTGTTCCACCAGGCTAAGCACGTCGCCCATGCCGAGAATGCGGGATGCGATGCGGTCGGGGTAAAACGGTTCGAGCGCGCCGGTCTTCTCGCCGATGCCCATGAATTTGATCGGCTTGCCGGTGATATGGCGCACCGACAGCGCGGCACCGCCGCGCGCGTCGCCGTCGGTCTTGGTGAGGATGACACCGGTCAACGGCAACGCGTCGTTGAATGCCTTGGCGGTATTGGCCGCGTCCTGACCCGTCATGCTGTCGACCACGAACAGCGTTTCAATGGGGCCGATCGCCGCGTGCAGGCGTTGAATCTCGCGCATCATTTCGTCGTCGATGTGCAGGCGGCCGGCGGTGTCGACAATCAGCACATCTTTGGACTGCACCTGCGCCTGACGCAGCGCGGCCTGCGCGATGGCCACCGGATCTTGCGTCGGATCGCTGGGGAAGAAATCCACGCCGATCTCGTGCGCGAGCTTTTGCAATTGTTCGATGGCGGCGGGTCGATACACATCGGCGCTGACCACCAGCACCGACTTCTTTTCACGCTCGGTCAGAAAACGTGCGAGCTTGGCCACCGTGGTAGTTTTGCCGGAACCCTGCAAGCCAGCCATCAGAATGACCGCCGGTGGCCGTGTCGACAAATCCAGCGCGGCGTTGGTTTCGCCCATCACGCGCACTAATTCGTCGCGCACCACTTTCACCAGCACCTGGCCCGGCGTCAGGCTGCCGCTGACTTCGACGCCGACCGCGCGTTGCTTCACATGCTCGACGAAGTCGCGCACCACCGGCAAGGCGACGTCGGCTTCGAGCAGCGCCATGCGCACTTCGCGCAGCGTGTCTTTCACATTGTCTTCGGTGATGCGGCTCAGGCCGCGCATGTCTTTGACGACACGCGCCAGACGTTCGGTCAGGCTTTCGAACATGGGGACAACCTCACAAGGGAAATTGGAAACACAGACGGGAGAACGGGAATGCACCTCCCGCAACCACCTACGCGCAGCGCAAAATTATAGGTTAAAAACTTCGCCACCCGATAATGAATTGACGTCGCGATTGGGCATCGCTGCACGGCACTCGTCAAAAATGACGGTTTCCTGGCCGGGCTTGGGGTGGCTGATGAAGATCTTGGGTTGATGCTTGAGCTTGACGATGTCGGCCGCCAACAACTCGGGAGTGTAATGGCGCGCCGCCTTGCTCAGGGCGAGTTCGGAATTCGGAAACGCCGCTTCGACCATCAGCAAGTCCAGACTATCGTGCCGATTGAGCGCGTCCCATAAAGTGTCGTTGGTGGTGGTGTCGCCGCTGAAGGCGAATGCGCCGCCGCGACCGGCAACGCGATAGCCGACGCACGGCACAATGTGATTCACCGGGATCATTTCCAGTGTGCGCTCGCCGAGTTGGTACACTTCGCCCGGCATCATCACTTCATAACGCATCACCGGACGCTGGGCCGAAGGCAACTTGGCGAAGTCGGGCCACACGGTCCAATTAAATATATGGTCTTGCAATGCCTTGAGAGTTGCCGCCTGACCGTGAATCACGATCGGTGTAACGATTTGCGGGAACATGGTATCGACCAGCAACGGCAGAAACGCAAAATGATCCAGATGCGAATGAGTCAGAAACACATGACCTATGGTCGCCATTTCATCGAGCGACAGGTTGCCAACACCGCTGCCCGCGTCGATCAGGATATCGTCATCGATGAGTAATGAAGTCGTGCGACGATCAACGCCGATGCCGCCACTGCATCCCAAAATCCGTAAGCGCATTATCGGTCCCGATCCGCGTAATTTTTTAGTGTATCTTCAACAACTAAAAATACTTTAGCTCATCTATCGATAAATATTTAGCTTAAATAATGTGGCGCGGGTAAACTTTTCAACGCGTACGCCAAGCACACC
>Ga0315270_10000770_pt1 | contig 17176 bp, 16 predicted proteins | sample C1_bottom_MG_FD_204932 | JGI IMG/M metagenome (GOLD analysis project Ga0315270, IMG submission 204932) | Sediment microbial communities from Yellowstone Lake, YNP, Wyoming, USA - C1_bottom | ecosystem: Environmental > Aquatic > Freshwater > Lake > Sediment | place: USA: Wyoming | collected...
AACGAACCGGCGCCGGCTGACCGGCGCGCGATGAAGCTGTCAATTAATCGCGCGAAGCGCCGCCGCTACGGCCACGGAAACCACCACGGGTGGTAGCCGCTTCTGGACGCGGTGAGCGAGAAATCCGACCGCGAACCTTGCCGCGCATAGAGTCGCGTGACGAACGCTTGAGCTGGCGTTTAACCGCTGCCGCTTGCTTGCGCTTGCGAACTTGGGTGGGCTTTTCATAGAATTCGCGACGACGGACTTCTGACAAAACTCCTGCTTTCTCGCACGCGCGCTTGAAACGGCGCAACGCGACATCAAAAGGCTCGCTCTCTCTCAACTTTACCATTGGCATTGCGTGAATCTACCTCGTGTTTTTGTGACACCGCGAAGCCAGTGCCACCCGAAAAAATGAACCTAATATACTGACCCGACCCGGCGCGCAGATATAGCAACCCGCACCAAGCACCCAATAGGGCGTAAAGAACGGCGGATTTTACCGGAGTGCTAACGCCAACGCAAACGCCAACTCGCAGGTTTCGCGAATATTCTAAAGAAGGTACCATCGCAACCTGCCAGAAACTGGCCAAATCATTGGATTTTCGGACCCTAAACCATGCGTGTGCTCGGCATAGAAACTTCCTGCGACGAAACCGCTGTTGCTATTTACGACGGGGAACAGGGCTTATTAGGACACCAACTCTTCAGCCAAGTTGCCTTACACGCGGAATACGGCGGCGTGGTGCCAGAGCTCGCGTCACGCGATCACGTCCGAAAGGCGCTACCGTTAATCCGCGCTTTGCTCGCCGAGTGCGCTTTGGAACTAAAGGACATCGACGGCATTGCCTACACCGCCGGTCCTGGGCTCGTCGGCGCACTCCTCGTAGGGGCTTCGATCGGCCGCAGCCTGGCCTGGACGCTGGGCATACCTGCCGTCGCCATGCATCATATGGAAGGCCACCTGTTGATCCCGATGATGGAACATCCGGATCTGGAATTCCCGTTCTTGGCCCTGCTCGTTTCTGGCGGACACACTATGTTGGTGGACGTGCAAGGCGTGGGGCGCTATCAGCTATTGGGCGAATCCATGGACGACGCCACGGGTGAAGCGTTCGACAAAACTGCCAAACTGCTCGGCTTGGGCTACCCCGGCGGCCCGGCGTTGGCGCGACTGGCCGAACAAGGTGACCCAACGCGCTTTCGCTTTCCCCGCCCAATGACCGACCGCCCAGGACTCGACTTCAGTTTCAGCGGTCTGAAAACGTTCGCTCTCACGACCTTACAAAAGGAAGGCCCGTCTGAGAAGAACAAAGCCGACATCGCCCGCGCGTTTGAAGACGCCGTGGTGGATACGCTTGCGATTAAATGCAAACGGGCACTCACTCAAACGCGTTTGCCGCGCCTGGTGATTGCGGGCGGCGTCAGCGCCAATACCCGCTTGCGCCAAAGGCTGGCCGAAATAGCGCAGGAAAATAACGCCAAGGTCTTCTACGCGCGCCCGGAATTCTGCACGGACAATGGCGCCATGATTGCCTATGCGGGGTATTTGCGATTGCGAGCGGGTGAAAGCCAATCGCTGCATATTGGGACGCGCGCGCGATGGGACATGATGGAGTTGAGGCCACCGGGCGCGTGAGTTCGCATCGACTATTACTATTAAATTGCATAAGTTCTCGCAGCTTGAGAATGACAAGCGTCGGCGGCCAGGCACGACCATCGTCGAGCGTACACGGAGGCATTTATAGCGTGTTGTCTTCCTCGAACAGCGAGAACTTTCGGGAAGATTGAGACTTAGCTTGTAGCTCGAATTTAGGACAAATCGAGCGGATCGATATCCAGACTCCAACGCACTTTCCTAACTCCAGGAACACTGGAAATCTTTTCTAGGCAACCCCGCACCATGCGTTGTCGTCCAGCCCGCGAATTCGCCAGTATTAATAATTGTGCGCGGTACCGCCCGGCCTTGCGCTCCATCGGCGAGGGCACCGGCCCCAACAAGTCCACCCCAATCTCGTTGCGAGCGCGGGATAACTCAGCCAATCCATACAAAAACGAAAGCGCCTCCGTCGCGCTGGTCGCTTCGGCGCGCCAGACGGCGGCGAAGGTATAGGGTGGCAAACCCGTTTCACGACGCTCGGCCAAGGCCAGGTCGGCAAATCGACGGTAGCCCTCCCGCACCAAGGTTTGCAGTAAAGGGTGATCCGGGTGATGCGTCTGAATCAGCACACGCCCCGGTTTGTCGCCCCGCCCCGCCCGACCCGCCACTTGCACGATGAGCTGCGCCAAGTGTTCTGCGGCGCGGAAATCGGTCCCGAACAGTCCTTGATCGGCGTCGAGTATGCCGACCAAGGTGACGTTAGGCAGATCATGGCCTTTGGCCAACATCTGAGTGCCTAGCAGAATCTGGCCACGCCCGACGCGAGCCTGTTGGAACAAGTCGTCCATTGCGCCTTTGCGCCGCGTCGTGTCGCGATCAATGCGCAGCACCTGCGCCTGCGGAAATCGCTCACGCAATAAAGCCTCGACACGTTCCGTACCGTAACCCAAAGCCCGAAGATCGATACCCGTGCATTTCGGGCATTGGGCTGGAATGGCGCGCTCGGCTCCGCAGTGATGGCAGCGCAATCGCGATGCCCCACGGTGCATCGTCAAGGGGTGATCGCACCGCTTGCATTCGGCCACCCAGCCGCAATGGTGACACAGCAGCGTCGGCGCAAATCCGCGGCGATTAAGATAGAGCAGCACCTGTTCTTCGCGGCCAAGGTGCAGCCCAATAGCGGCGAGAAGCGCGGGAGAAAAGTTCTCCACCATCGCCACGCCTTTTAGATCGAGCAGTTCAAACCTCGGGGCGACTGCACCACCTGCACGGTTGGGCAAATCGAGCCGAAGGTAACGACCCCGCTCCACGTTGCTGAGAGTTTCCAGGGAAGGTGTGGCCGACCCCAGTACAATCGGTATACCTAGGCGCTGTGCCCGCACCAAGGCGATATCACGGGCGTGGTAGCGTAGACCGTCGAATTGTTTGTACGACGAATCGTGTTCTTCATCAACGATAATTACGCCCAAGCGGGGCAACGGCGTAAACACCGCCGAGCGCGTGCCAATCACAATCGACGCCTCACCGCTGTTCGCCTGTTGCCACGCTTGGAATCGTTCGCCGTCGCTCAATTGTGAATGCAACAGCGCGATGGGCACGCCGAAACGGTCCTTGAATCGCTGGACCAACTGAGGGGTCAGGCCAATCTCGGGGATAAGCACAATGGCCTGCTGGCCCTGGGCAACAACCCGCGCTATAACCTGAAGATAGACTTCGGTTTTACCGCTGCCGGTAACGCCATCGAGTAGGATCGGTTGGAAGCGCCCCGAGCACTCGGCAATAGCCTCGACCGCATCGTGCTGCGCTAGGTTTAGCATCGGCGCGACCTGGGTCACTGCCCGCCGCAGTGGGGCCAAAGGCGCGAACGATTCAACCCAGCCCTTCGTGACCATGGCCCGCAATGGTGCAGACAAACCTTCACCCAATTTGGCCAACTCGGTGGCGAGGATGCCATCGGGCGCAGACAACAACGCCTGCAACAGATGTTGCTGTTTGGGCGCGCGCGCTAACGCGGCAAACTCCATCGCCCGCCCGGACTCCGTGAGTCGCCATCCTTTTTGATCGCGTTCCCGAGGCGGATTGGGCTGGCGCAATGCCGACGGCAGCGCCGTAAAGAGCGCCTCGCCCACCGGATGCTCATAATAGTCCGCCACCCACAGCAGCCATTCGAGATGATCAGGCGCAATCACCGGCTCGGAGTCGAGAACAGCATGGATAGGTTTTAACTTCGCAGCGGAAAACTTCGATTCGGCGGACACACCCACGACCAAACCGACGCAAAGCCCCCGCCCGAAGGGCACCTCCACGCGCATACCCGCACGCACGCGCTCAGCCGGCCCCGTAACGAGGTAATCGAACGCGTGGCGCACAGGAACCGGTACGGCTACCTGGACAACATAAAAATCAGTTTGCATGGGCCGGGACTTTACCACGAGCGGCGACGCAAAAAATCCCCGTGATTTTACCGGTCAGTTACCGTCTGGATTGAGAAATCACAGCTAACTCCCCGCGTTTGCTGGCAGAAATCGCGATATCCACAGAACCTGTGGATAAGTCTGTGGATGAAAACTGGAAAAGCGCAAAAAATGCCCGCAGATCAAGCCTCACCGTTAAATCGTTCACAAAATCGTCACATTTCAACCTGTTGTTTTTATGGTCTTTTTCTATTGCAAATGAAAAATTCATTTTATTTTCATCTTCCGGAAACGACTATCTTGACATGGGGGTATAACTATGGAAAACCACCCAGGACGCGACGGTTTTCTGACGAGTTATCCACCGATCGGCCCACCATTCCCTTGTTGCGTATTCTGACGATCGTGATCAAGGATTCTGGCGATCGTGATCGCCCCGTTGGCGCGTTGCGCGCCGGTGGGTAGGCTTGTACCGGAGTTGATCACGATCAGTCAAGTTTTAGCGCATTTTTCGATGGCGCAACGGTGCGCAATTCTTCTTCTCTTTCCATCTCTCGACCTTAGCGATTTGCGCACTCGTAAAGTCGGCATTCACGGTTTTAGGTATCCGCTCAAAAGTGGTGCTAGTCGGTCTCGGATGATCTTCGTTTTACCCAGTTTTGGTTTATTTTCGCCGAACTGGCATATCGGCGTTGATCACGAGGCTAGGTCCTAGACCGAGCGGGTCGCGTCAAAGGCGGTATAGGTAGACGGAGGGTAACGGTGTTACGGTTGGGCGACGGGTCTATGGCTACATCGACGCGCCGGCATGGATAGGATCCTATCTATGCCGGCGGCTTCCTTACCTTACTTCACTCGAAATGAACGGTAAACACGCGCTATCCGTCCTCGCTGTTCGGCGGCGACGATGCCGTGCGCGTTTTCCGTCTGCGCTTGCGCCAATACACGCACTCACCCTCGCCGTTTAGGCACCCGTCCCCGTAGGTCTCGGATAGTGTCCTATCCACAAGGAACAGCACAATCTCGCTCTGAAGCCACTGGCTCAATTGCTGCTGCCCGGGATCGTCGCGCTCGTTGACGCGATGTTGTATCCAGTCTCGAATAGCCATGTGCGCCTCCGGCGTAGCCGGTTCGGTCTTTAGTTTGAGCGACATCAGCGCAGATAGGGTTGTATCCAACGAGGCGGTGGTACGGATGTCGCGACGCAGGATGTGATAACGAATGAGCATAGTTCGGTCTCGGTCATTGAATGGAGTGTGATGCAATGGATAGGATCGTATCGATTGCGTGTTCGCCACGGGGTGTGAAACGACGCCCTTTTTAGGGATTCTTTCGCATCGATTCCCCGCCGAGCGCGATCTTGTGCGCGTGCTGCAGAACCCGATCCATAATGGCGTCCGCCAGTGTCGGGTCGCCCAAGGTGTCGTGCCAGTGGTCGCTGGATAACTGGCTGGTAATCAACAAGGCGCGCGCGCCGTGTCGATCATCAATCAGTTCGAGCAGGTCTTGGGCTTGCGCACGGTTGAGCTTTTGGAGTGCAAAGTCATCCATGAGGAGCAGATCGAGCCGGGCCAATTGCGTGAGCTTTTTGGTGTAGCTGCCGTCCGCGTGGGCGATGCGCAGGTCATCGAGCAAGCGGGGCGTGCGGATGTAAAAAGCGCTTAGGCCTTGGCGGCACGCTTGATTGGCCAGGGCGCAGGCCAGCCACGTTTTCCCGCAGCCGGTCGGTCCCGTTAACAGCACATGGTGTCGCTGCCGCACCCAATCGCCGGTGACCAGCGACGCCATCTGCGAGCGCTGGAGGCTGCGCGGGTGGCGGTAGTTGATGTCTTCGACACTGGCGTTGAATTTGAGCTTGGCGGCTTTGAGCAAGCGAGATAAGCGACGATTATCCCGCGATGTCAGCTCACGATCGACGAGTAAGCCAAAGCGTTCTTCAAACGACAGTTCGGCATGGGCCGGTTGCGCGAGCTGCTGTTCAAACGCGTCGGCCATACCGGTGAGTTTGAGGCGACGTAAGGTCTGTAAGGTCGGCTGTGTCAACATGATGAAATCTCCGTAAGCGTGGGTATTTGGTTCAGTGGTAGTAGCCGGCGCCGCGCACGTTGTCGTGTGCCCGTGAGGGTTCGTCTGTGGGTATCGCGGGCAGTGGCGTTTTATCCAGGCCGGTTTCGAGAATCGATAGCACGCTCTTGCGCGTCGGCGAGCCGGCCGCCATCGCCCGCTCACAGGCGGCCTCCAGGCGCTCTCCGCCGTACCGTTTGGCGAGGCTGAGCAAACCCAAGCAGGAGCGGTAACCGTGTTCCGGGTGCGGGCGCGTCTCCAGCAGGTGCTTGACGACATCTTGCGTACGCGGACCGATTTCAAGCGCCCAGTTGAGAAAGCGCCCAGGTGTCCACTCACTGTGTTTTTGGTGCGCAATCGGCATGTGCTCGCGCTCGGTCGTATGCATACCGCGACGCGTTGAACGCGGATGGGACGCGACCCGTTGATGCTGAGCAAAACACTCGATGACCGTGGCGCCGACACGTACGTCAATTTCGCGTTTAACGAGGCGGTGCGGTACCGAGTAGTAATGGCCGTCGATGTCGATGTGGTAGTCGATGTTCACCCGCGCTTTGCGCCACTCGCTGTATTCGTAGGGCGTCGCGGGCAAGGGTTTGAGCGCTGGCTGATCCAACGCCTCAAACTGGCTACGGCGGGTCCCGGGTAACTTTTTGAATGGCCGCTGGTTGAGGTCGTCCAGCAGGGTGCGCAACGCGCTGTTCAAGGCCGCCAGCGAGAAGAACGTGTGATGGCGCAAGCGCGCGAGAATCCAGCGCTCCACCACCTGCACCGCCACTTCCACCTTGGCTTTGTCCTTGGGCTTGTACGGCCGCGCCGGTAAGATCGCCGTCCCGTAGTACTCCGCAAACTCGGCGTAGGTGGGGTTCAACTCCGGCTCGTAGTGGCAGGCCTTGGTGACCGCTGACTTGAGGTTGTCGGGAACGATTAAGGCCGGCACGCCCCCGAGGAACGCCAAGGCGCGGGTATTTGAACCGATCCAGTCGGGCAACGACTGCGTCCAGGTGGCTTCGGCAAACGTGTAATTAGAGGCGCCCATGACGGCGACGAAAATCTGCGCCGAGCGCACCTCGCCGTTAGAAGTCTCGATGACTTCAACCGTAGGTCCACAGTAATCGACAAACAGCTTCTCCCCGGCCACATGGATTTGGCGCATGCTGCGTTGCAAGCTATCGCGAAAGGCGCCGGTACAGCGAGCAATATTGCGAATAGGAATAGCCCTGGGCGCCGTGAATCGCCCGGTATTCCGCCCACAACAACTGCAGCGTCAGGCCTTTGCGCTTGAGCTGAGAATGAACCGCCGCCAAGTCCGGCGCCACGAAGCGTAGACAGCCGGGCGTCGGTCCTGCCGGCCTTGGGAATAGCCGTTGATCTAACGCCAGATCGTCCAGATCCGAGGGCAGCGGCCAGCCCAGGCCGGCCATCTTAGCCAGCGCCAAATATTTACTGACAGCTCCCTGAGACAACCGCACGCTGGCGGCCACTTGATGTTGATTGAGACCCGCCTCGAAGGTGAGTCGCAACACTTCACGAATTTTACGCATGGATATCTTCTCCGCTGGCATAGCCGACCCTTCCGAAAAAAATCGGCAAGGCTCGGTGGATTACTGGGAAAAATCCAGCACCCAAAACGCCAACGGGGCGCGATCGTGATCGCCAGAATGGACATCGTGATCGACTGTTCTGAACATCGTGATCAACGATTCTGAAAGGGTCCAAAAATCGATCACGATGAAATCAGAACGACCGATCACGATCATTCAGAAACCTTGATCACGATCAATCAGAATGGGCGATCACGATCGCCGGAATACGCACTTGTTTAACGCGGTGAATTTACAACTTGGACACATCCTCGTACGCAACACGATTGTCGCGCGCCGAGAAAAACGGCGTTATTCTTCTTCCCCACGGTCGCGCTTTAATTGAAAAGAGCAACCTGCGAACTATTGGACTGATCGGGCGGGCCACCGGCCGACTCCAGAATTAACCCAACCATGGAGATTTCAGCATGCGAAAAATGACGGCCCTGGCGGTTGTGTCAGCCCTTACTGCCCTCGGGATACCCCTCGCCTCGCATGCAGCCGACGGCGCCGCCATCTACGAAAAAGCCTGTAAAATGTGCCACGCGACCGGTGCCGCCGGCGCACCCAAAGTCGGCGACAAAGCGGAATGGAAAGATCGCATTGCCAAGGGCACCCCTGACCTTGAATTGAGCGCAATAAACGGCTTCCAAGGGTACGGCGGGAACATGCCCGCACGGGGCGGCTTCCCAAAACTCACTGACGACGAGGTTAAGGCAGCCGTTTCCTATATGGTTGAGAACTCCAAGTAAGATTTAGCGCGCTGAATGCCCTTGCCTGTAGACCACCAAAGTGCGGGTAACACGCCATGGCGGCGCTAACTTCCCGCGATTGCTGGGCAAAATTCGGATATCCACAGAACCTGTGGATAACTCTGTGGATGGATTATGGACAAGCCGAGAAAAAGCCCGCAGATCAAGGCTCGTCGTTAAATCGTTCACAAAATCGTCACATCCTAACTGATTGCTTTTTAAGTACTTTCTTTTTGCAAATGAAAGTTTAATTTTATTTTAATCTACCAAACGCAACGCACTTGACACCGGGGCATAACTATTGAAACCATCCCCATTGGCGACAATTTTCTGACGAGTTATCCACCGATTGGCCGGTCGTGGCAGCCGTTAAAGCGCTACTACTCCAAACCCCAGTCAAAAGAATAAATATGACAATCAGTAAGGCACATCGTAAATCGAACGAGACTGGCTATTCGCCATAAACGGGGGAATGCAACGAAAGATCGTGTTTCTCATTTTGCAGGCCATTTTGTTGGAAAGACTCGTGACTTTGCCAATCTGCCATGAGACGTTCACGATTCGATTGACTCTGGCACGTCGCGAATCATGAAAACTTCTATAGGCTTCCTGCAGCGTCTTACAGCTCGACAATTTTTCGGCCAGCACCCATGAATCCTCGATCGCTTGCGCGCCACCCTGCCCTAGGTTTGGCGTAGAAGCATGCGCGGCATCGCCCATCAGCATAACCGAGCCCGAGAACCATGATTTCAAAGGCGCCAAATCGCTTATGTCGTCACGAATAATGACGGATGGTTCTGTCCCAGAAATTATTTCAGCGCTCGGATCAGGAAATTCGCCATATAAATTAATCAGTTGCCGTTTAATATCCGCAGGGTCATCCGCTCCCCCTGCCCGCACCGGCCTGGTGGCATACCAATACACCTGTCCAGCGCCGATTGGGACAAAACCCAACCTCAAGCCCAAGCCCCAGACTTCGGTCAGCTGATTTGCCCACTTGGAGGGCAACGTCGCACTCGACACGCCTCGCCAACAGGTCTGCCCTGAGTACCGCAATGGACTGTCCGGAAAGATAGCCTCGCGCACCTTCGAATGGATGCCATCGGCACCCACCAAAAAATCGCCGCGAACCGTTGAACCATCGCGAAATTCTGCTTCAGCCCCTTCCCCGTCAGTGCGGACCTGTAAACACTGCTTGCCAGTTAAAACTGTGTCCGATGCCAGCGCACCTAAGAGAATCGCTTGAAGGCGGCCACGATGGATCGCAATTGTTGGATAGCGTTGTCCGTTTTTGGCGTAAAAAGCGGGTGTTTTCGAAATTGTGCGTCCGCGAGTATCAACGACGACCAACGATTCGATAATTTTCCCACTATCCAATATTTGTTTCGCCAAGGCAAACCGTTCAAGAATTGTCACTGCGTTCGGCGGAACGAGAATGCCGGCGCCAATCGGGGAGAGATTCGCCGCCGCCTCAAATATGCTTACCGGGATGTCCCTCATTTGCATCGCAATAGCCGTGGACAGGCCGCCAATCCCAGCACCTATGACGATTCCTTTCATTGCGGACTCTCCCTCGTTATTGTGTCAATTCGGCGTTAGGCAACACGGCCCCGCCGACCCGCCTGCCGACGCGATCCCCATAAATAGCCAACAACGCACACAACGAATCTTCCTCTACTTAATTGTGGTTCGCAACCCTTTCGCACCCCGGCTTCTCCACCCGTCAACCTAACCCCACCATTCAAAACCACCCCTAACTCCCTGCGTTTACTGAAGAATCGGCGATATCCACAGAACCTGTGGATAACTCTGTGGATGAATTATGGACAAGCCCTGAAAACGCCCACCAATCAAGCCTCGGCGTTAGATCGTTCATAATTTCGTCATCACGCAACTCATTGTTTTTACATCAATTTACTATTACAAGAAAAAGGTTCAATTTATTTTAAGCGGAACCCAGGGCGGCGCTTGACACAGCCGTATAACTATGAGGAAAGCACCAGGCTGGTACGACCATTTACCCGAGTTATCCACCGATAACAGGCTCTTTTTGCGGCTGCTTGGCCGCGACAGATCTGCACCCCAGCCGTTATACTCAATAGTAATCCGGCCACTAGGCAATCCCCTATGTTCAACGGTAAACCCACAATCAAAGCGCGTGCGCTATTCTTGGGCGAGCGTTTAAATTTGCGCGCGTTTGAGGCAACTCACCGGCTAGGTAGTAATCCGCTGACGGTTTCGGCGGGGCAGGTCGGCTGTGCCGTGTTATTTCGCTACGGCGTGATCGTCCTATTCGACTTAACGGCGGTCGAGGAAGCGGAATTTCGGCGTTCGATCGAGAGTTATGTGTTTGAGCCAAATGAGAAACCCGAGTTCGAGGAATTGGATATCCGCTCTGCACCCGACGGTTCGGAGAGTCTTGAGCACGGCATTCTGCAACTGCGAGAATCCAACATTGAGCGGATGCAGGTGGTGGCCGAGATTCTCGCCCGTAGTGTGGTCTTGGCGGAATACGAGTCGCGCGTTGCACGTGCTTTTGACCGCGTCGAACCGCTGGCAGCCGGCTTAAAAACAGGCGATGGCAGCCGCCATCAGGGGCGCGAACTGCTAAAACACATTGGCGACACGCTGCTGATTCAACACAAAATGGTCGGCCGTGTCGCCGTTCAAGATAAGCCGGAGGTGCTTTGGGAACATCCTGAACTCGAACGCTTCCACGCACGCCTGGAAGACGAATACGAGCTGCAGGAACGGCATCTCGCGCTCGAACGTAAATTGGATTTGATTACACGCACTGCAGAAACGCTGCTAGACGTTTTGCAGACCAATCGTGGGCTGCGGGTTGAATGGTATATCGTAATTTTGATCGTCGTCGAAATTATGCTGACGCTTTATCAGATGTTTTTTCGCTAGAACCCTAGCACTCAGCTATTTTGAGCATCACGCTACATTCGGAGAAAAGGAAACCTCATGGACTGCATTTTCTGCAAAATTGCTAACGGCACGATCAAGGCCGACGTCGTTTACCAAAACGACCATGTGACCGCCTTCCGCGACATGCACCCGCAAGCGCCGACCCACATCCTGATTATTCCGCGCCAGCATTTTTCGACGGTTAATGACTTCACGCCTCAGGACTTGCCCGTTATGGGCGAACTGCTGCTGGCCGCGAAAAATATCGCCGCCCAATTGGGCCTCGCGGAAAACGGTTATCGATTGAACATCAACACCAATGGCGATGGCGGCCAAACCGTTTTCCACGTGCACATGCATTTCCTGGCGGGTCGCAGCTTCGGCTGGCCACCGGGGTAACGGCGCCTATTCCGGCACGAGCCACTCGACGCGCGTCTTGCCCAATTCCCCTGTGCGCAAACGTGGCCAGAGCCAGGCCAGAACGCCTCGTAACGCCTCGTCCATTTGCCAGGGCGGATTGATGAGTAACATGCCGCAGCCGTTAAGCGACGCGCCGCGTGTGTCGGGCAGTAGGCACAATTCCGCCACCAACACCTTTTGTATTCCCGAGGCTTTGACAATGCGCTCGAACTTGTCGATCGGCGGGCGGTCTTTGATCGGGTACCAAAACGCGTAAACGCCTCGGGGCCAGCGCTGCCAAGCGGCTGTTAAAGCGTCGGCCGCTGCGCGAAATTCATCGGGACGTTCGAACGGTGGGTCAATCAAGACTAACCCGCGATTTTCCTTAGGCGGCAAGAATGCCTTGAGCGCGCCATAACCGTCAGTATGATGCACGCCCACTTGGGCGTCGCCGTGGAATTCCTGTTTGAGTGCCAGCGCATCTTCTTCGCGCAATTCTGTTAACACCATCCGATCCTGCGGCCGCAAGAAATTCCGGACCAAGCGCGGAGAGCCTGGATAGTACCGCGGCATTTCCTCAACGTCGCTGGCACCACCCATTTCGCGCACGGCCGTAACGTAATCGAGCACAGCCTCTGGAATATTCTGTTTTCGCAGGATTCGCCCGATGCCGTCCTTTGCTTCACCCGTTTTTTGCGCGGCTTCGCTGAATAAATCGTACTGCCCCGTTCCCGCGTGGGTATCCAGATAGCAGAAAGGCGATTCCTTTTTCCGTAGCGCTTGCACCATCATGACCAAGACTACGTGTTTGAATACGTCGGCAAAATTTCCGGCGTGATAGGCATGACTGTAATTCACTGGTACCAATTTTCCTATTTAAGGGGGTGCGACATTTAATTCGCGCCCGTCGCCGCAATCCGAGCTGGAAGCGGCATCTGATACGGAATCATCCCACGATAACCTTCCAACAAGAAGTGAAATGTGAAAGATTTCCTAGCGCTCAAGTTTGCGCCGGTCCGAATGCGCCATTATAATCTCATCCCATTTTGCTCGTGTTGGGGAAAACCCCGAACCCAACCCTGCACGCATTGTCGTAGCGGGGTTTTTTTGCCGGACGTGGAAACACTGTGGAAATAACGACGAATCAAAACCCTGGGCTTTACCGCCCCGAATTCGAAAAAGCGAGCTGCGGCTTCGGCCTCATTGCCAATATGGACGGCGTTGCCAGCCATTGGCTCGTGAAAACGGCCATATCCTCACTGGGCTGCATGACCCATCGCGGCGCGGTAGCGGCCGATGGCAAGAGCGGCGACGGTTGCGGCATTCTAATGCGAAAGCCAGACGCTTTCCTGCGCGCCGTGGCCGAAGAGGCCAAAATCGAGCTCGCGCGGCACTACGCCGTGGCCGTTGTGTTCTTGTCCAAAGACTCCGCCAAGGCTCGACTGGCACGCTCGAAACTCGAAACGGAAATGGCTCATCAGGGGCTCGCCGTAGCCGGCTGGCGCGTCGTACCGGTCAATCCTGACGCCTGTGGCGAAGAAGCGCTGCGTACCCTGCCGGTCGTTGAACAGGTTTTTGTTAACGCCCCCGACGGCATGGAAAGCGCGCAATTTGAGCGTTTGCTGTATGTCGGCCGTCGCCGCACAGAAAAAGCAATCGAGCCTAACGACCCTACCTTTTATATTACAACGCTCTCGTCGCGGGTGATCAGCTATAAAGGATTGGTGGTTCCGTCGAACCTGCCCGTTCTGTATCCAGAACTGAGCGACGCGCGCTTGTCGTCCAGTATCGCCGTTTTCCACCAACGCTTTTCGACCAACACCTTGCCCGAGTGGCGTTTGGCGCAGCCATTCCGCTACCTGGCCCACAACGGCGAAATCAATACCGTTCAGGGGAATCGCAATTGGTCGGTGGCGCGCGGGCACAAATTCGCCACGCCACTGTTGCCGATGGAAGATGTGCGCCCGCTGGTTTCCATGAGTGGATCAGACTCGCTGAGCCTGGATAACATGCTGGAGGCCTTGCTGGCCGGCGGTATGGATATTTTCCGCGCGATGCGCTACTTGGTTCCGCCGGCTTGGCAGAACATCGAAACGATGGACCCGAATTTGCGGGCCTTCTATGAATACAGCTCCATGCACATGGAGCCCTGGGACGGCCCCGCCGGCATCGTATTGACCGACGGCCGTTACGCCGCCTGTACGCTGGACCGCAATGGCTTGCGCCCTGCACGTTACGTAATTACCAAAGATCGCCACATCACGCTGGCCTCCGAAGTGGGCGTCCACGCCTACAAAGAAGAAGACGTCATTGCCAAGGGCCGTCTCAAGCCGGGCCAGATGCTGGCCATCGACACCGAAACGGGCAAATTGCTGCTGCCTAGCGACATTGACCACATGTTGAGTTCGCGCCACCCGTATAAAGAATGGATGCAGAAGCACGCCAAGCATTTGGAATCGCGCCTATACGAAAGCCAGCCGCGCACGTCGATCGAAGCGACGATGCTCCCGACCTACCAAAAGATGTTCCAGGTCACGTTCGAAGAGCGCGACCAGGTAATCCGCGTATTGGCTGAAAGCGGCCAGGAAGCGATTGGCTCGATGGGCGACGACACGCCGATGGCTGTTTTGTCTGAACACGCCCGGTCACCGTTCGACTATTTCCGTCAGCAATTCGCGCAAGTCACTAATCCGCCGATTGACCCGTTGCGCGAGCAAATCGTGATGTCGCTGGAAACATGCTTGGGTCGCGAACGTAACTTGTTCGAGGAAACGGCCGAGCATGCGCACCGATTGCTGGTGGACTCACCCATTCTTTCGCAGGGCAAATTCGACCAATTGTTGGCCCTTAGCGATAAAGAATACGGGCACGAGTTTATCGACCTTAACTTCAGCGATGCCGGCACATTGCGCGAAGCCCTAGTCGCCGTTTGCGATCAAGCAGCCGCGGCCGTGCGTGCAGGCAAAGTCGTCATTGTGCTGTCGGATCGCAACATCGCGGCGAACAAGATCCCCGCGCATGCCTTGCTCGCCACGGGCGCGGTGCATCATCGCCTCATCGCCGAAGGGCTGCGTTGCGATGCGAACATCGTCATTGAAACGGCCACGGCACGTGACCCGCACCAATTTGCAGCGCTGATCGGTTATGGCGCAACGGCCATCTACCCTTATCTTGCCTACGAAATTCTGGGCGATCTCGTGCGTACGGGTGAAGCGACCGAGGGCGAAAAAACACGGCTGGCCGAAAAATACCGCAAAGGCATCGACAAAGGCCTGTACAAGATCATCTCGAAGATGGGGATATCCGCCATCGCCAGCTACCGCGGCGGTCAGTTGTTCGAAGCCATCGGCCTGGACAGCGATGTGATTGGTCTGTGTTTCAAGGGCACCGTCAGCCGATTGCAGGGCGCAGGCTTTGCCGAATTGGAAGCCGATCAACGCTCCCTCGCCCGCAACGCCTGGATTGCGCGCAAGACTATCGAACAAGGTGGTTTGTACAAGTACGTTCACGACGGCGAATACCACGCCTACAACCCCGACATCATTAACACGCTGCACACCGCCGTTCGCAGCGGCAATTACAGCGATTACATGGTCTATGCCGACCTGGTAAACCATCGCCCCGTAGCCACCTTGCGCGACATGTTCGCGTTGCGCAAAGGGACAACGGCCATTGCCGTCGATGAAGTGGAGCCGATTGAGAACATTCTCAAACGCTTCGACAGCGCCGGTATGTCGCTCGGTGCCTTGTCGCCTGAAGCTCACGAAGCTTTGGCGATGGCGATGAATCGGCTCGGCGGCCGCTCCAATTCGGGCGAAGGTGGCGAAGACCCGGTGCGTTACGGCACCGAGAAAATGTCGAAAATTAAACAGGTTGCTTCCGGCCGGTTTGGTGTGACCCCTGCCTACTTGGTCAATGCAGAAGTACTGCAAATCAAGATCGCGCAAGGTGCTAAGCCCGGCGAAGGCGGTCAGCTACCGGGTGACAAGGTCGACAAATTAATTGCCACACTGCGCTTTGCACGGCCGGGCGTGTCGTTGATTTCGCCACCGCCGCACCATGACATTTATTCGATCGAAGACTTGGCGCAATTGATTTTTGACCTGAAACAGGTCAATCCCAGCGCGTTCGTGTCGGTGAAATTGGTGGCGGAAGCCGGCGTTGGCACCATCGCTGCCGGCGTGGCGAAAGCCTATGCGGATTTGATCACTATTTCCGGTTATGACGGCGGTACCGGGGCCAGCCCACTCACATCGGTTAAATATGCCGGTTCACCGTGGGAAATTGGCCTTAGCGAAACGCATCAAACGCTGCGCCGCAATAATTTGCGTCACAGAATACGTTTGCAGACAGACGGCGGTTTGAAAACAGGCTTGGACGTAATCAAAGCGGCCATCTTAGGCGCCGAAAGTTTCGGCTTCGGCACCGCACCCATGGTCGCATTGGGCTGCAAATACCTGCGTATTTGCCATCTCAACAACTGCGCCACCGGCATCGCAACACAAAATAAAGTGCTGCGCCTGAACCATTTCATCGGTCTGCCCGAAATGGTTATGCACTACTTCCGTTTTGTCGCGCGCGAAACCCGCGAATGGATGGCCTCGCTCGGTGTGCGCGAGCTTACGGATTTAATTGGCCGCACCGACCTGTTAGAAATCATCGAAGGCCACACCGCCAAGCAACGCAAGTTGGATTTACAGCCAATTTTATCGGACGGCGGCGCACCGGCTAGCCGACCGCGCTTCTGTATTGAATCCCGAAACGCGCCGGCCGATAAAGGCGAACTCGCAGTACAAATGGTCCACGATGCTTTACCTGCTATCGAAGGCAAGTTAGGCGGTGACTTCTCCTACAGCGTGCGCAATACCAATCGGTCGATTGGGGCGCGTCTGTCGGGTGAAATCGCCAAGCGCCACGGCAACCAGGGCATGGCGGATGCGCCTATCACGCTGCGCCTCAAAGGCACGGCGGGCCAAAGCTTGGGCGTGTGGAATGCGGGCGGCCTGCATTTGGTGTTAGAAGGCGACGCCAACGACTACGTCGGCAAAGGCATGACGGGCGGCAAGATTACCATCTACCCTTCAGCCGTTAGCCGTTGCAATAGCAATGAAACCACCATAATTGGTAACACCTGTTTGTACGGTGCCACCGGCGGTAAATTGTTCGCGGCCGGCTTGGCAGGCGAGCGTTTCGCGGTGCGTAACTCCGGTGCCATGGCGGTTGTTGAAGGTCTTGGCGACCACGGTTGCGAATACATGACCGGCGGCGTCATTACGATTCTGGGCGACACGGGCATCAACTTCGGTGCAGGTATGACCGGCGGCTTTGCCTATGTGCTCGACATGCAAAACAGCTTTGCCGACCGCTGCAACCATGAACTGATCGATTTCCGCCGTATTGCCACCGAAAACACCGAAGCACACCGCAATTATTTGCAGGAGCAGATTCGTGAATTCGTTGCAGAAACCG
>Ga0315270_10000771_pt1 | contig 17167 bp, 15 predicted proteins | sample C1_bottom_MG_FD_204932 | JGI IMG/M metagenome (GOLD analysis project Ga0315270, IMG submission 204932) | Sediment microbial communities from Yellowstone Lake, YNP, Wyoming, USA - C1_bottom | ecosystem: Environmental > Aquatic > Freshwater > Lake > Sediment | place: USA: Wyoming | collected...
TAAACATGCCCCCATCCCCGCCTTCCCCCGCAAGCGAGGGAAGGAGTCTTTCGGTTACAGAGCCGCATAAGTTCCAAACAGACTGAAGCACTACACTAGGCACTAGGTCTTGAGTCCTTTGAAGCTTTACTCAACCCTCGCACCTCTTACCTCGCACCTCGCACCTCACGCCTCGCGCCTCGCACCTCGCACCTCGCACCTCGCACCTCGCACCTCGCACCTCGCACCTCGCACCTCGCACCTCGCACCTCGCACCTCGCACCTCGCGCCTCGCACCTCGCGCCTCGCACCTCGCGCCTCGCACCTAAATACCGCAAGACATTGCGGCCACAGTTCTGTATAGTGCGCGGCAAGGATTTTGTTTCGCGTCAATCGGTCCGCGTTTCAGCCCTTTCGTGGTCGTTCTGCTTCCCCGAAAAATTTCAACTCTGTTCGATTCTGCCTGAACCGGTTCGGAAATGCCCTTGGGCTTCCGCAGGCTGTTTCAGGAGAATTCCATCAGCACTTCATTTGAAGCGCTCGGCCTTCGTGCCGAGCTGGTCCGCGCTGTTGCCGACGAAGGCTACACGCAACCCACTCCGGTTCAGGCGCAGGCCATTCCGGTCATTCTCGCCGGCCGCGATATTCTCGCCGGCGCGCAAACCGGAACCGGCAAGACGGCCGCATTCGCATTGCCGCTGTTGCAGTTGCTGGCCGCCCGCACTGCCGGCGGCGATGCATCGCGGCGCCCGATTCGCACGTTGATCCTGACGCCTACCCGCGAACTGGCGGCGCAGGTCGAAGAGAGCTTTCGCGGCTATGGCCGCCATCTGCGCATGAAGTCGACCACGGTATACGGCGGCGTCAGCATGAACCAGCAGATCGGCGCCCTGCGCCGTGGCGTGGACATCCTGGTGGCAACCCCGGGAAGATTGCTCGACCATCTGCAAAGCCGCACCGTGGATCTTTCGCGGGTCGAAATTCTGGTGCTGGACGAGGCCGACCGCATGCTCGACATGGGGTTCATCCGCGACATTCGCCGCATCCTGATGACGCTGCCGTCGAAACGGCAGAACCTGTTTTTCTCGGCGACCTTTTCGAGCGAAATTCGCGGACTCGCGGATTCTTTCCTGCAATCGCCGGTGGAAGTCGCCGTGGCAAGAAGCACGGAAACCGCCGATCTGATTTCCCAGGTTGTGCATCCGGTGGACAAGGATCGCAAGCGCGCCGCGCTGGCGCATCTGATCAATGCGGGCGACTGGCGTCAGGTGCTGGTGTTCGCCCGCACCAAGCATGGCGCGAACCGGCTCGCCGAGCAGCTCGACAAGGACGGCATCAGTGCCGACGCCATCCACGGCAACAAGAGCCAGAGCCAGCGCACGCGGGCACTCGCGCAGTTCAAACTCGGCAAGGTGCGCGTGCTGGTCGCTACCGACATCGCGGCGCGCGGGCTCGACATCGAGCAATTGCCGCATGTGGTGAACTACGAGTTGCCCAATGTGGCGGAAGATTATATTCATCGCATCGGGCGTACCGGTCGCGCCGGCAGTTCCGGGCAGGCGGTGTCGCTGGTATGCTCGGAAGAAGGCGATTTCCTGCGCGATATCGAACGCATGCTCAAGCGCAGCATCGAGCGCGTGGTGATCGAGGGATTTCAGCCCAGCGGAGCCCCGCTCAAAACGGACGGACCGTCCATCGCATCACGCCAGCGCCGCCCGCAGCAACGGCAACAATCGGGCAGGCCGCGCTCGCCGGGGCAGGGTGTGCGCAGCGGCAGCGGGGAGGCACGTCGCAGCCAGGGTGGTGGTTGGCAGGGCCGTAGTGCCGCCGATCGTCCCCGCGGCGCCGGCAGTGCGCGTCGTGGCGATGCGCAGCCGTCGCAGAACAGCAACCGTTCGGTTTCGTCATTGCTCGGTGGCAATCGCTGATCTACAATTCATAAAGGAGACTCTCATGAATCTTTTCGTCGGCAATTTATCGCAGGAAGTCACCGAAACCGATCTGGCGGAGTTGTTCAAGCAGTTCGGCCAGGTCAAGTCGACCGAGGTCAAGCGTGACCTTTTTTCCGGCGTGACCAAGGGCTTCGGCTTCGTCGAAATGCCCGGACGCAACCACTCGCTGGCGGCGATCGCGAGTCTCGATGGCAAGGATTTCAAGGGACAGCCATTGCGCGTGAATGAAGCGCGGGAATTTCCCGCCAGGGGAAGAAGGCGCTAAGAGCGGTGACTGGTGACGAGTGACAAGTGACTGGGAAGTGCAAGAACAAAGGGCCGCGATGCGGCCCTTTGTTCTTGTTGATGCTTTAACCCGTCACCCGTCACCTGTCACTGTTCTGGTCACTCGTCACGGCTTTTCCCGCTATCCCGTACCGGGCTTTGCTTTTAGAATTCACCATCCGGCGCCCCTGCCAAGGCGCCTACCCGATGCCATGGTGACATGAAGAATAGTGCGAATGTCCGCAAGCTTCTTGCGCTGCGGGTGATTCCGGTTCTCAGGCTGGGCTCCCGGCGGGACGCCGAATCCGCGATCGATTGCCTGATCGAAGCCGGTTTCCGAACCGTCGAGTTGACGCTGACGACGCCGGGCGCGATCGAGCTGATCGGGTTGCTGCGCCGCCGTAGCGACGCGGACTTTCTGGTCGGCGCCGGGACGGTGCTCGACCTTGGCGGCGCCCAAGCCTGTCTCGACGCAGGCGCCGACTATCTCGTCTCGCCCTGCCTGGTGCCGGGAATGGCGGCGCTGGCCAATGAAGCGGGGCGGCTGGCCTTGACCGGCGGTTTTACGCCGGCCGAAGTGCTGGCGGCATGGCGCGAGGGCGCGGCTGTCGTCAAAGTCTTTCCCGCCTCCACCGGCGGGCCGTCCCATCTCGCTGCTTTGCACGCGGTTTATCCGGATATTCCCCTGTGCCCGACCGGTGGCTTGTCGTCTTCGAATATGCTCGATTACTTCAAGGCGGGCGCGGCGCTGGTCGGCGTCGGCAACAACGTGATCGACCAGCAGGCGCTGGCGGCGGGCGATCGCAGCGGGGTCATCAAGCACGCGCGCGGATTTCTCGAAATCGCGGCAACGGCGCGCGTGTGACCGTGCCCGATATCGACGTCGTCTCGCTCGGCGAACCGCTCTACGAGTTCAGCCAGGTTGCGCAGTCTCCCGGCAGGTATCTGCAGGGATTCGGCGGCGATACCATGAACTGCGCGGTCGCGGCCGCGCGCTTGGGCGCGCGCGTCGCGTATATCACCCGGCTCGGCGATGACGAATTCGGCCGCCAGTTCTTGCAGCTTTGGCGCGACGAGGGACTCGACACCTCGGGTGTTGTCATCGATCCGGCAGCGCACACGGCGGTGTATTTCATCACGCATGGTGCGACGGGGCATGTGTTCACCTATATGCGCAACGGTTCGGCGGCGAGCCGGCTGAGCGCGGCCGACCTGCCGCTCGCCCTGATCAGGCGCGCGAGGTATTTCCATACTTCGGGGATCAGCCAGGCGATCAGCGAAAGCGCCTGCGAAGCGGTACGCGCGGCGATCGAGGCCGCGAGGCGTGCGGGCACGGCGGTCGTCTACGATTCCAACCTGAGGTTGCGGCTGTGGCCGCTTGCGCGCGCACGCGAGGTCATCACGGCGACATTGCCGCAGGCCGATTTTTTCCTGCTGAGCCTGGAAGACGCCGAAGCCCTGTGCGGCCTGCAGAACCCGGAGGCGATCCTCGATTGGTGCCATCGCGCGGGCGCGCCGGTGGTGGCGCTCAAGCTTGGCGCGGAGGGTGTCATCGGCAGCGATTCAACCCGGCGCAGCCGCATCGAGGGCTACAAGGTGGACTGCGTGGACGCGACCGGGGCCGGGGACTGTTTCGCCGGGGCTTTGCTTGCCCGCATGTCCGCGGGAGACGATTTCTGGCAGGCGCTGCGCTATGCGAACGCGGCAGCGGCGCTGAGCACAATGGGATACGGCGCCGTGGCGCCCTTGCCCGGGCCCGAGGCGGTGCGGCTGTTGATGCATCGCGGTTGACGCCGGGTCTTCCTAATAGTCGAAACTAACCGCGATGCACCCCCCGCTCGAACGCCCGGATGGAACCGGCAGTACAGCAGGATGCATACCGAAAGCAAAATCCCTAATCCCGGTTTTTTTCGCCGTCGTTGGTATATTCGTATTCCACGATCTTCTTGTCGATTACGTAGCGTTTCGAAGCCGTGTTGAATTCCGCAAAGTGGCGCGATTTCAGGTGGAAATCGAAGGCGGCGCGATCCTTGTAGATTTCGTACAGCAAGATGTGGTCGGGCGCGCCCTTCTCGATCAAAACGTCGAATCGATCGCAGCCCGGCTCTTGCGTGAGCGACTTGTGGGCGTTTTCCTTGACCAGGATGAGGAAAGGTTCGAGCGTGCCGGCGTGCAGATAAAAATCGACGGTGATGACGAAGCGGGGCATGGGATTCTATGTTCGGGAATTAGCGAATGATGATCGGTTGCAGTCGATATTCTCGCATCATAAACCTTACTTGCAACTCCCGCGACGGGCGCAACCGTTACCGGTATCCGTGACCAGAATCCGCAGGGTAGGGGGCAGACGGGCATCCCCGGCGAGAGCGCGGTGTGGGACGAAGAGTAACCAGCACGCCGCAGGGCTGACATCCGCGGGCTGCTGATCCGGCGTTACGATTCGCGGCCCGCCGAAGTTTCAGCATGGCCGGCGGCATTCACGGCGTTGCCGCACCGCAATCCGGTCGCCCGGACCTGAACGTTCTCTGCGCATCAGCGCGATGATTTTCATGCGATCTTCTGTTTGAACGCGTGGCGCGATGCGCGCAGGCCGATCGGGGCACCGCCGGGTTCGCCCCTCAGCCGCCGATCTTATAGCGGCGCATGAAGCGCCGGTCGATCCAGTCCTTCCATTGCCAGACCCAGTCCCCCCGCAGGGCGAGGTCGCCGCGCGAGGCGATGGCATGGCGGTCGCCGGTGGTGATCAACGCCAGCGCATGGTACTGCGGCCGCCAGGGGACCGGCGGCAGGTCCTGCAATGCGCGCCGCAGGTTGTGCTCGAGCGGTGGCCCGGCGCGCACCGCGAAGACCCCGGACTTGGGCCGTGGATGGTTCTTCACCGTGGCGATATCGCCGGCGGCAAATACACGCGGATGCGAGACCGACTGCAGCGCATCGTTGACCAGCAGGAAGCCGCGCTCGTCGGTGGCCAGTCCGACGCAGCCGGGCCACAGCGATGGCGAAGCACCCGTGGCCCACGCGATCAGTTCGGTCGCAATGCTCGCGCCGCCCTGCAATTGCAATCGCCCCGGATCCACGCGATCGACGCGGCTGTTCGGCCGCAGCTTGATGCCGCGCGCTTGCAGCACGCGCTTGAACATCGCGCGCACAGCCGCATTGTGGCCGGGGAGGAGATCGGGTCCGTCCCCGATCAGTTCGAATTGCGTGTTCAGGGTGGGCGCGATCCTGCGCAACCGGTGCTGCATCGACAGCACTACTTCGGTGCCGGCCGCGCCCGCGCCGACCATGGCAATGTGGAGCGGCGGGCGCCCTGCCGCCGCCCCGCGGCAGATTGCCTCCCATGCCGCCATGAACTGATCTATCGGTTTGACTGCCAGCGCATGCTCGAGCGCGCCCGGCGTCTCCAGTGCGGGAGAACGGCTGCCGATATCCACGGAGACGAGGTCGAACGGCAGCGTCTGCCCGTTCTCGCAGAACACCAGCCGCGCGTCCGCATTGATGCCGTTGCAAGACGAGCGCAACCAGCGGCAGCGAGCGAAGCGGGCCAGTCGCGCCAGATCGATGTGGCAATCGCTTCGCGTGTAGTGTCCGGCGATCCAGCCGGGCAACATGCCGGAATAAGGCGTATCCGCATGCGGGCTCACCAGCACGAGCTGCGTCTGCGCCGGCGGATTCATGCCAAAGCGGCGCAACACCTCCACGTGGGCGTGTCCGCCGCCGATCAAGACCAGGCGCTTCATTTTCTATGTGTCGGAGGTGTGTCGAAGGAAAAGAGCGTCATGGTCAGCGCGGTGAGGCTACGCTCATAAAGAAGAATATTCACCGCAAAGGACGCCAAGGACGCGAAGGACGCGAAGGAAAACGGCAGGCCTATGAACATTGACGGGAGAATGCTATGCGCCGATTCTCGATCACGGGAATTGCTCTTTGTACCTTGTCTCGTCTTTGAACTTCCTTCGCGTCCTTGGCGTCCTTTGCGGTGAATATCATACGCATTACACTGCACCGGCCCGTTCCCACCCGCAGGAAAATCAGTTTCGCTACTTAATGAAGCGGATGTCGCCGTAGAACGCCGTGACCGATTCGCCGGTGTTATCGGTATCGGTGGCCACGGCCACTGCGGATACCTGCGGCGGATCTTCGCCGAAAGCGGCGCGGAAATCATCGACGATGTTGCGCCTCACCGTGACCCACTGGTTCTGATGCGCATCACCGCTTTCGACAACGATGATGCGCACGCGCTCGGTGTACGGACTCCAGGCCGACACACCCTGAGCGGACTTGCCGTCCCACACGTAGCACAGCACCGCGAGCGGAACCTCTGCGCCGAAAAGGGCGCGCGCAATCCGGATTTTCACACGCGTCGCAAACGGCAGCCGGGTGATATCGTAATCGAACAGCACGTAGAACCGCGCCGGGAAATCATCGCCCGATTTGGCGGCCATGTCCGACTTTCGCAGCAGATGGGTGATCTTCCATCGCCATTCGGCGACCGGATAGTCGCGCGGATCGAAATGCAGCGGGTGCATCACGCTTGCCATCGAGGCGTCGGCATCGGCCCGCAACACGGTGGTGTCCGCATCGCGCACCAGCGTATAGCGCGTTTGCCGCTCGATCTTCGCCAGCGTGAGAAGCTTCCAGGGCTGCGGCAGCGGGCCGCCGGGCATCGCGGACGAGAATGGCGCAATCGCAACGCGCGCGTCTTCTGCGCCGACACAGCTCAGGCTGCCCGCGATCGCGAGCACCAGTACCGCGATGCGAGGGCTCAAAGCTGTCCGACCGGTTTCGCGTTCGGCATGCCGCCTTCGCGCACCAGCCGTTGATAATCTTCCGGGCGATCCAGATCCCAGTGCGCCGGCAGTTCGTGCCAGCGCCAGCCCAGATTGCGCAGGCGCTGACGGGTTTTCTCCATGACGATGTCGGTGCCCCAGGTCATCGCGTCGAACAAGGCCGGCGCCGCAAGCGTCAGGCCGATCAGCGCATAGCCACCGTCTTCGACCGGACAGAAAACAGCATCATGGCCATCGCGCAGCGCGCGCACGGCGCTGCGCAGGTCCGCCGCGGTCATGCCGGGGCAGTCGCTGCCGGTCAGCAGTACGCGTTGCGAACGACCCAGCGCATTCTCGAACGCATCGAGCATGCGCACGCCGAGGTCGCCCTCGCATTGCGCATGCAAATCGGCGTCGAAGCGTTCGTGACAGCTCTGAAAGAAAGCATCCTCGATCGAGGGCGTGCACCATAGTTCGACGGCGCCAATGCCCGATTCACGCGCCACCGTCAGCGCGTGTTCGGTGAGTCTGCGGTGCAAGGCGGCCGCGCCGTGGGCGCCAAGCATCGGGATCAGTCGCGTCTTGACGGCGCCGGGAACCGGCGCGCGCGCGAATATCAGGATGCTGTCTTCAGTTCTTGCGGCCATGGTAGATATCGGCAAGCCGGCGCGGATCGGCGCCGAGGAAATAGGCAAGCCGCAGCCGCCACATCAGCACAATGGTGCGCCATATACCGTTCTTCTCCCAGCGTCGGGATGAGGTGACCAGAGTGGCCGCAAGGCACAGCGGCGGACCGCACCGGCGCAGGGTTGCGCTGATCGCGATGTCTTCCATCAGTTCGATTTCCGGAAATCCGCCGATCTGCTCGAGCAGCGCGCGTTCGACGAACAACCCCTGGTCGCCGGTGCAGATGCCGGTCAGGCGCGAACGCAGGTTCATGGCGCGTTCGACGACCCGCAGCATGATCGGGGCGCCGGCAAGCCGCACGTCGAAGCGGCCCCAGCGCCGCGGCGAAGACGCGAGGCCGTTCAGAATCGAAACATCGGCCTGTTCGGGCAGCGTGCAATCCGCATGCAGAAACAACAGCACGCCGCCGGCGGCAACGGCCGCACCCGCATTCATCTGCGCCGCGCGCCCGCGGCGGGTGGAAATGACCCGGTCCACCATCGCGGCGGCCGCCGCCGCGGTGCCATCGCGGCTGCCCCCGTCGGCCAGAACAAGCTCCACGCCGCGCGCCCGCAGCGCTTGCAGCGGTTCGAGGAAAGCGACGATGCCTGCTGCTTCGTCCAGAGTCGGGATGACGATTGAGAGCGGTGAGGGGTAAGGGGTGCCCTGCTTCGCTGGATACCGGGCTTCGCCCATAAGGGGTGAGGGGGGTAAAGCGAGGGACGAGGGACGCCCCGCGTTGCGGGATACCGGTCTTCGACCATAAGGGGCGAGGGGCGAGGGAACGACCGGATCAGAATGCGGCAGAGCGCCTTTCTTTTCCCCCCTACTCCTCACCCCTCACTCCTCACCGCTTGTCATTTAGCATCCAGTCGTAGTCGAGGTACGCCAGCCGGGCCTTCTTTTCCCGGATTACCTGTTGCTGTCCGGGATCGTCCGTCAGCCGATCCGCATAGGCCGACAGCCAGGTTTCCACGGCGCCGGCGCGCGCGGCAAAGTCCTTGGCGTACCAGTCGAATATTTTCGAGACCTCGAGCCGGCCCGACTGCGCGTTGAAGCGGTTGCGGCTGCGGTCGGAGAGGAAACGCACCACGGCGTTTTCGAGCTGCGCGTCCAGCTTCTCCGCGAGGTAAGCCTCGTCGCGCAGCGCCGGGCAGCCGATCGACGCGCAATTCAGCGCCATGTGAATGCGCGCTTCGTCAAAGCTGCCTGGCGCGCGGATCATGCCTTGCTCGATATCGTCGAGGCCGCGCTCCTTGCCGAGCAGCGTGAAAAACTTCTTCTTCCACGGACTGCTGATCACCGAGCCGAGATCCTTGATCGATTTCAATTGCGGGTATTCGCTCAGGATCAGCTCGACGGTAAACGCGTTATAGGCGTTGATCAGGAAGGCGAGTTTTTGCGATTTGCTCCAGGTGTCGTAATCCGCCTGGCTCACCGCGGAGACACCGCCCAGATAGCCTTTGAGCGCCTGGCGATCCGCCTGAAAACCCTTGTAGTCAACCTGGGACGCATACCCTCCGGGCAGCCAGACGACATGCTTCTTCGTCAGCGCATCCCACTGCGCATGCGAATGATCGAAAGCGGCGAAGCCGGAGACGGGCAGTAGGGTGATCAGGAACGCAAAGAGGTACTTTTTCATCGGTGCGATTGTTCTCGTAGGTGGGTCGTGACGGCGTGACGGCGTGACGATCGTGACGGCGTGACGACGTGACGACGTGACGGCGTCCTTCTCCGGCATCAACATCCGAGTACGGAATTCTTTCTCTACGTATACCAAGTGATATGTTTCGACAATCGTTCTTACCCCGTCACGCCGTCACGTTCGTCACGACCGTCACGACCGTCACGACCGTCACGATCGTCACGACCGTCACGATCGTCACGACCGTCACGATCGTCACGACCGTCACGTTCGTCACGACCGTTACGGCATTCTATCCCCTCATCCATGCGTGATAGCGCTGCACCCACTTCAGCAGGCCTTGCGGCGCATGGGCGCGTTTCCAGTTGCCGGCAACGTACTTGTTGGCCTCGGACATCGTCGGGTAGATATGAATGGTGCCGAGCACCTTGTTCAATCCTATGCCATGGCGCATCGCCATGATGTATTCGGCGATCAGGTCCCCGGCATGCTCCCCGACGATGGTCACGCCGAGGATCTTGTCCTTGCCCGGCACGGTGAGCACCTTGACCAGCCCGTGCGCCTCCGAATCGGCGATGGCGCGATCCAGATCGTCGATGCCATACGTCGTCACTTCGCAGGGGATGTTCTTTTCGCGCGCTTCGGTTTCGTTGAGACCGACGCGGGCGACTTCCGGTTCCGTGAACGTTGCCCACGGGATCACGCTGTAGTCGGCGCGGAATTTCTTCACCCCGCCGAACAGCGCATTGACGGCCGCATACCAGGCCTGGTGTGACGCGGTATGCGTGAATTGATACGGTCCGGCGACGTCGCCGCAGGCGTAGATGTTCGGATAAATCGTTTGCAGAAACTCGTTGGTCTCGACGGTGCGCTGTTTGGTGACGGGAATGCCGAGTTCTTCCAGGCCGTAGCCCGCCGTATTGGCGATCCGGCCCACCGCGACCAGCACCGCGTCGAAGGCGATGCGAATCTCCTGGCCCTGGTGTTCGCAGATCAGGATTTTCTCGCCGTTCTCGACCAGGAATTGCCTGGCTTTGTGCTCAAGCTTCACGTCCACGCCTTCGGCGCGAAAGCGTGCCAGTACCATTGCCGAAATCTCCGGATCCTCGCGGATCATGATCCGCGGCAGCATTTCCACTTGCGTGACTTTTGAGCCGAAGCGCGCGAACGCCTGCGTCAGTTCGCAGCCGATCGGCCCGCCGCCGAGGACCACCAGCCGCGCCGGCAGCTCACGCAGATTCCATACCGTATCCGAAGTGAGGTAGCCGACCTGCTCGATGCCCGCGATGGGCGGCACGAACGGGCGCGCCCCGGCGGCGATGACGATTGCCCGCGTAGTCAACACGTTCCCGTTTACGCGCACTTCCCACGGCGACAGGATTTTAGCCTCGCCCTGGATGCACTCCACGCCCAGGCCGCTGTAGCGCTTGGCGGAATCGTGCGGTTCGATCTCGCGTATCACGCGCTGCACGCGCTCCATCACGTCTGCGAATTCGAAGTCGGCCTTGGCGTCGCGCATGCCGAATTCCGACGCGCGCTTGACGTGCGACAGGAATTTGGCGGACCGGATCAGCGCCTTCGACGGCACGCAGCCGGTATTGAGGCAATCTCCGCCCATGCGGTGCTTCTCTATCAGGGTGACTTTCGCCTTGACCGCGGCGGCGATGTAGGACGACACCAGGCCGGCGGAACCCGCGCCGATTACGATGACGTTGCGATCGAAGCGGCGCGGGCGCTTGAAGCGGGCGTACACCTTGCGCGCCTTGACCATGGCAACAATTTTCTTCGCGATGAGCGGGAACAGGCCAAGCAGCGTGAACGAGGCGATCAGCGCGGGAGAAAGAATGCCGGCCGCCGATTCTATGCGCGCGATCTGGGTGCCGGCATTCACATACACGAGGGTGCCCGCGAACATGCCGAGCTGGCTTACCCAGTAAAAGGTCCGCGTCTTCAGCGAGGTGAGCCCCATCGCCAGGTTGATGACAAAAAAGGGAAAGGCCGGCACCAGGCGCAGGGTGAACAGGTAGAACGCGCCATCCTTGTCGATGCCGGCGTTGATCGCCTTCAACTTGTCGCCGAACTTCGCCTGCACCGAGTCGCGCAGCAGGAAGCGCGAAACGAGGAAGGCGAGCGTTGCGCCGATGCTCGACGCGAAGGACACCATGATCGTGCCCCACAGCAGTCCGAATATGGCCCCTGCGGCCAGCGTCATGATGGTGGCCCCGGGAAGGGAAAGGCCGGTTACCGCCACATAGATCAGAAAGAACACCGCCACGGTCTGCAGCGGATTGCTGCCGTAATAGGCGTCGATCTCAGCCTGCCGGGATTTGAGATAGCCGAGACTGAAGTATTGCCCCAGATCGAATACGAAATACGCGGCTACCAGCACCACGACCAACCCTGCCAACAGCCATCTACCCTTAGTCACCGCGTGTCCTCCGTGGTCTGCTTCCGAGCGCTTGGTCGAAGTTCGCGTCGTGCGCCATGAATCCGGTCCGCGAATGCGTGATCTATGAACTCAGCGCGCCGCCGCAGGAGGAGCCCTGTCCCGCGGTGCAGCCGAAGCAATGGTCGCGCACGACGATTGCGTTGCCTTCGAGGTCCTTGCCGATGAGGTCGGCGAGATGAACGCGCGGCTTGCCCGCCACCTGCAGCGGCAGGCCGAGCATCTGGTTGAAGTCGCAGTCGTAGATATAGCCCTTCCAGTCCACGGAAAGCAGCGAGCGGCACATGACCGTGTCGAGATTTTGCTCCTGGTAGGCGTCCTTCAGCAGTCGCATGTAGCCATTGAACTGGCCCTTGGAGATCAGCGTGCTGCCGAAACGCTGGATGGGCATGTTGGTCAGCGTGAAAAGCCGGTTGAATTCGACGCCATATTGCCCGCCCAGATGGCGGCGATAATCGACTTCCAACTGCGTCTGCGATGGCGGCAGCGAGGGCCCCTGCGGGTTGTACACGAGATCGAGCGTCTTGTCGGTGTCCGCCTTGCCGTAGCCGAGGGCGTTGAGGCGCCGCAATGCGCGAATGCTGGTTTTGAACACGCCGTCGCCGCGCTGGCGGTCGACATTGTCCTCCAGATAACACGGCATCGATGCCACCACCTTGACCCCATTGGAGGCGAGAAACCCGGCGAGATCCTCGAAGCCGGGTTGCTCGAGGATGGTCAGGTTGCAGCGGTCGATGACCTCGATCCCGAGGCTGCGCGCCTGCGTGACGAGATGGCGGAAATGCGCATTGAGTTCGGGTGCGCCGCCGGTAAGGTCAAGCGTGCGCGTGTGGGACCCGCTCAGAAAGCGGATGACGGTATTCACCGTTTCGAGATCCATCATTTCGGTGCGCGTGGGCCCGGCGTTGACGTGGCAATGCACGCAGGCCTGGTTGCATTTGTAACCGAGATTGACCTGTAGCGTTTCCAGCCGCCTGCGATCGATGGCGGGAAACTGGAACTCGTTCATCAGCGGTAGCGTTGCGTGCATTTCGGCGGGGTCCTTTCGCGAACTGTCTATTTTCCGGGCTCAAAAGCGGCGGGCAGCGGGCCCAGCCTCTATTCTGGCAGGCTCGCGCGGGTTTTATACGGAAAATTCCTGCGCGCGGATGCGCCGGCGGACCGTCGGCTTGGGCTGTGGGGCTCAAGACGGACTGGCATGAATTGTCGGGCGAATTTGCGCCGACGCGGCCGTTCGGGGAGCCGCGCCGGAACGCCGCCGCCACGCGGCTCTTTTCCTTGCGCGAGGACGCGGCGCAATGATGCGATGATCGGCTACTCAAATCAGCAACCGGCTGGTCCGCAAAACTTGTTAGGATAGTCCACTGCATTCCTTGTGCCGCCGCCTGTTTGCGGCGGCACACTGTTCCCGACCCAACGAGGTGATCGATGAGCCGTGCTTTCGTCAAGGAAGAAAACGAGGCGCTTGCAGGCGAAGAACTGCCGGAACGCCCGGTTAGTTCCGGGCCGAACTATGTGACCCCGGCTGGTTTCGAGCGCCTGCGCGCAAGAGTCGATGAGCTCCACGCCGAACACGCACGCTTGAAGCGTGTCGCGGAGGACTTCGACCGTCCCAGACTGAGCCAGGTCGAACGCGACCTGCGCTACTTCGAGGCCAGACTGGAGTCCGCGATCCCCGTGGACCTGGGCGCACAGCCGCCTGACCAAGTGCGCTTCGGCGCCAGTGTGAAAGCCGAAGACGAGAGCGGCGCCACGCCTACTTTCACCATCGTCGGCGAAGACGAGGCCGATGTCGTTCACGGCAAAGTCAGTTGGCAGTCGCCGCTCGCAACGGCGCTGATGGGCGCCAAAGTCGGCGATACGGTGACCTGGCGCCGGCCCGCCGGCGAAACCACGCTGGAAGTGCTCGCCATCGGGTATCCCGATCGACCGCAGTAGAGTCTTCACGTTTATTCCATCCACCCGGCCGGGGATGAGGGAAGAGACGCCACGACAGGTTCATGGCCGCAATTTGCGGCGCACGCGCCGTGGCGCCTCTCCCCCCGAGATACCCAGGCGCAGCCCGGAGTTATGGTCGCAGACCGGTTATGGTCAGAGACCGGTATCCCCTTGGGGAATCCCCCGGAACCCGTTTAGCGTCCCCGACAAGGGGATCCGTAAACCCCTCGCCTTTAGGCGACTGATGGCGATGCCTCAGTTGTGTGCAGTCAAGTTTGCCTCTCCCTCCGGGATACCCAGGCGCAGCCCGGAGTTATGGTCGCAGACCGGTTATGGTCAGAGACCGGTATCCCCTTGGGGAATCCCCCGGAACCCGTTTAGAGGTCGGCGCGAAGACGCCGGGTGAGGGAAAGAGCCGGATGCGGAAATCTTGTCGTGCATTGTGGAAGCATCAATGAGGAGAGAACCATGAGCGAATTTTCCCGTCGGGACGCCCTCAAGGCGATCGGTGCGACCGCGATTGCGACTACCGCCGGGAGCCTGCTGGGCTCGCCACCCGCGCAGGCCGCCGATCTCAGCTACAAACCGGAAGCCGGAGCGCAGTTGCGCGTGTTGCGCTGGAAGCGCTTCGTGCAGGGCGACGAGGATCAGTGGGCGGCCAACACCCGGAAATTCACCCAACTGACCGGCGTGGCGGTGCGGGTCGACGCCGAGAGTTTCGAAGACATCCGTCCCAAGGCGGCGGTGGCCGCCAACATCGGCGGCGGACCGGACATCGTGCTCGGCTGGTACGACGATCCCCACCAGTACGCGGACAAGCTGCACGACCTGACGGAACTCGCGACCTACCTCGACGCCAAATATGGCGGCTGGTACGACGTATGCAAACGCTACTGCACGCACGAGGGCAGATGGATCGCGATCGGCTGCGGGTTTCTCGGCGGTTGTCTGGTTTACCGGCAGAGCATGCTGTATGCGGCCGGCTACGACAAGCCGCCGGCCACGACCGATGGATTGCTGAAGCTGTGCCAGGCGCTGAAATCGAAAGGCACGCCGGTGGGGTTCGCACTCGGCAATGCCGTGGGAGACGCCAACGCCTGGACGCACTGGGCATTGTGGGCATTCGGCGGCCGCCTCGCCGACGAAGACAATCATGTCGCGATCAATTCGAAGGAAACCGCCGCCGCGCTCGAGTATGCCAAAGCGCTCTACCAGACCTTCATTCCCGGTACGCTGTCCTGGCTCGATGCGAACAATAACAAGGCCTTCCTCTCCGGGGACATCAGCCTCACGCTGAACGGTGTCTCGGTGTACTACGTCGCCAAGACTTCGAAGGAAGAAGGCGTGCACAAACTGGTCCCCGACATCCAGCACGTGAACATGCCGATCGGGCCGTCGGGAAAGCCGGCCGAGCTCAATCCGTTCACGCCGATGTTCCTCTTCAACTATACGAAGTATCCGAATGCGGCGAAGGAATACATGCGTTTCATGATGGAGCGCGAACAGTACGAGGCATGGCAGTCGGCATCGCTGGGATACGTGCAACAGCCTCTCAAGGCCTACGGCGACACGAAATTCTGGAAAAACGATCCGAAACTGCTGCCCTACCGCAACGTCCCGGCGCTGACCCGCGACAACGGCTTCGCCGGCAAGCTCGGTTCCGCGTCGGCCGGCGCGATGGCCGACTACATCGTCGTCAACATGTTCGCGCAGGCCGCATCCGGCGCGTCCAGCATAAAATCCGCTATGGAACAGGCGGAAAGCCGCGCCAAGCGCTACTACCGCTAGACTGAATACTGGGGGTACTCCGCGGCGGCGCGAGAGTATTCGTGATCCTATTGAGCCTTCCAAAATACATGACAGAACTTTAATTCAAAGTCGCTTCCCTTATCCCCACCCTTCTAAACGGGTTCCAGGGGATACCGGTCTGCGACCATAACTCCGGGCTGCGCCAGGGTATCCCGGAGGGAGGGCTTTTGCCTCCCTCTCCCTCCGGGAGAGGGAACGAGGGTGAGGGAACGAGGGTGAGGGAACGAGGGTGAGGGAACGAGGGTGAGGGAAGAATGTGTCATGAATTACGAAAAGTTCAATAAAAGGGTACTCCGCGGCGGCGCGAGGGTATTAGTATTAACCGCGATTAAAGTATTCTTGTCGTGGGCTTAAAGGAGAGGCGGAGAAAAATGCACGACCTGATCATCGAAAACACAACCATATACGATGGCCTCGGTGGTGCGCCGCGGCGTGGCAGCGTCGCGGTCGCGAACGGCAAGATTGCCGAAGTCGGCAAGGTCGAGGGCGAGGCGCGCGAGCGCATTGACGCCGGCGGGTTGGCGCTGATGCCGGGCATCATCGACACCCACACCCACTACGACGCGCAGATCACCTGGGACCCGTTTGCCAATCCTTCACCCGCGCTGGGCGTCACCACGGTGGTCATGGGCAACTGCGGCTTCACCATCGCGCCGTGCCGGTTGCCGGATCGGGACCTCACGATGCGCAACCTCACTCACGTCGAGGGCATGTCGCTCGACGCGCTGCGCGCCGGCATCGACTGGGGGTTCGAATCCTTCCCGGAATATGTCGGCATGCTGGAGAAGAAGGGCGTCGGGCCGAACGTCGCCTGCTTCGTCGGCCATTCCGGCGTGCGCACCTTCGTCTTGCGCGGCGACGCAGCGAAGCGAGCCGCGACGGCGGACGAAATCGCGCAAATGCGCCGCATCGTGATCGAGGCGATGGAGGCCGGCGCCTGCGGCTTCTCCACGACGCGCTCGTACCAGCATAACGGCGAGGCCGGCATCCCCATGCCCTCGCGTCTCGCGGACGAGCAGGAAATGCTGGCGCTGTCCGGCGCGCTGCGCGAAGGCGGAAAAGGCCTGTTGATGATGACCAAGGCGTCGGATACGCCGATTCCCTGGATCGAGTCGCTGGCCGCCGCGGCGGACAGGCCTTATCTTGTCGCCGCGCTGCTGCACTCCAATCTCACGCCCGAAGCGACGTTCGAGGACCTGGAACACATTGCCGCGGCGCGCCGCCGCGGCCGGCGCATGCTCGGCGCGGTCTCCGCGTGCCCGCTCAACTTCGAGTTCACGCTGCACGAACCCTACGTGTTCGAGGGACTCGCCGCGTGGCAGCCGCTCATGAAGATGGACGAGCCGGAGGTCAAGAAAGTGCTCGGCGATGCGGCGTTCCGCCACCGCCTCAAGGACGAACTCACCAAACGCACACGGCGCATGTTCACCGGCGAATGGGACAAGGCCTTCGTCGCGCAGGTGGCGGACCCGGCGCACGCGGCCTGGGAAGGGCAATCGATCGCGGCCCTGGCAAAAAAACAGGGCGCGCATCCGCTGGATTTCATGCTCGACCTCGCGCTTGCCGAAGACCTCGACACATTGTTCACCGCCACCTTGCTCAATTCTGACGAAGAAGCGGTCGGCCGCATGCTCAACGACCCGAACGCGCTCGTATCGCTGTCCGACGCCGGCGCGCATCTGACGTTCCTGTGCGACGC
>Ga0315270_10000772_pt1 | contig 17147 bp, 20 predicted proteins | sample C1_bottom_MG_FD_204932 | JGI IMG/M metagenome (GOLD analysis project Ga0315270, IMG submission 204932) | Sediment microbial communities from Yellowstone Lake, YNP, Wyoming, USA - C1_bottom | ecosystem: Environmental > Aquatic > Freshwater > Lake > Sediment | place: USA: Wyoming | collected...
TCATTCAGGCAGGTGCAAATTGGAGACTTGCCGCTCTACAACCAGGACGACGATGCGAACCAGGCCGTCCCAGTCAAACGGCTGAAAGCCGAGATCGCGGCTGCCCAAGGTCTTCTTTTCGTCACAGCCGAATACAACCGTTCGATCCCCGGCGTACTCAAGAATGCCATCGACCATGCGTCGCGCCCTTACGGCCAAAGTGCCTGGGCGGGTAAACCCGCCGGTGTGTTGGGCGCTTCGGTCGGTCCCATCGGTACGTCCATGGCGCAACAGCATTTGCGCAATGTTCTCGCTTACCTGGACGTACCAACGCTTGGCCAACCCGAAGCATTCATTCATGCCAAGGAGGGGTTGTTTGACGAGGCCGGCAACATCGGTGCAGACAGCAAGAAATTCCTGCAAGGCTGGATGGATCACTACGTCGCTTGGGTGAAAAAACACGCGGTCTGACAATTCAAAAAATAGCAGAGATAAACACGGAGTCCGGTGCGATGTGGAAGTTTCTCGCCGATTCGTGCCACCACCTCGGCAAGTAGGTCGTAGCGCTGGCCCGGATATTTCACGCTACCCCGTAGAAAAAAGGACGGCATCGCCCTTGGAATGCGCGTTTATCGAGGAGTCGAATCCAGCTTAGCGAGCAGGCGATTCCGACACCAAACTGTACCGAAGAAGTCGATGTGAGGACTATCGAGTTTGGTCGTCTGAGCCGGCGTGTCGTTGAGGGTCGCTTCAACGGCGGCAGCATGACCAGCGAACGAGGCGTGACGCTGCTCGGCGCGGTGGATCGCATGCTCGATTTGATCTAAGCGGCCGCGGCTTGCATCGCCGACTTGAACCGCCCCGGGGCGGTTGACTCTGAGAACTCGCTGCTTATTTTGTTTCTTTCGCCCGCCTGACATGAGAACCTTTCCTCATCGCCGAATCTATGTCATCAGCGTCGCCTGAAGCGTGATCTCAGGAACGCTGGCAAGTGCCTTCGATAACGGGCAATTGCGTTTCGCCGCAGCGGCGATCTCCTGAAACTTCGCGTCGTCGATGCCGGGCACCCTGGCCTGCAGCGTCAGCGCGATGCGGTCGATGAGGAAGTCTTCGCCCTGTTTGGACAGACGTACGCTGGCCTGGGTGTCGATGTCGGTGGTGGCCAACCCCGCCTTTTCGCAGGCGAATGAAAACGCCATCGTGAAACACGCGGCGTGGGCTGCGCCCAGGATCTCTTCGGGGTTGGTGCCGCGCCGATCATCCTCGAAACGGCTGGCAAAGCCGTAGGGGTATTGTTTCAGCGCACCGGTCTCGGTGCTGATCTGGCCCTGGCCTTTTTTTCCTTGGCCCTCCCAGTGGACGATGGCGGTCTTTTCATTCATTTTGTGGCTCCTGCTTCGATATGGGTTACGAATGTGACGACGTCACGGCTCTGGTGCAAATGTGTCGATCCGCTAGCCTGCGGTTCTTTACTATGCTTGCCATTAGGTGGCGTTCTGTAACGCAAATTTCCAGTTGATCAGTTTGTCCAGCATGGCATTAACGTAGTCGACACGACGATTCTGATAATCCAAGTAGTAAGCATGCTCCCACACGTCAATGGCAAGCAGTGGCTTCATGCCAGTTGTCAACGGGACATCTGCATTGCCGGTTTTGACCACCTTGAGCTTGCCACCCTCGACGACAAGCCAAGTCCAACCACTTCCGAACTGTGAGACGGCCGCACCACGCGGCCCCCCGCACGCTCGGCCTTCGTCCGACCCAACATATCTTCCTCATGCGCCAGACCGCCTGGATTCATGGTCGGTGGGACCCGTGCGCCGTGTCCGTGCACCGGCTTCTCGGCGTACCGTGCGGGAGGATCGCGTGTGTGGGAATCATCCGTGCTGATTGTCGCGATCCTTGCCTGCTGCACCGTGCGCTGCCGCACCGACGAGGTCACGCGAGCCGGTGAGACTGCATGATCGCCCAGGGCCGCGTGCGGGTTGTCGTCCCTGTCAGGGAGCGTGTGGCATGCCGATGTCGCTGCATACCTCGGCAGACATCGCAGAAGGAAGAACCATGACGACCACTCACACGCCCGACACACTCACCCAGGCCAGCCTCGCCGAAATCGCGTCGTTCCAGGGGCGGCCCTGCCTGTGGCTTTACCAGCCGACCCATCGACGCCATCCGGACAATCAGCAGGACCCGATCCGGTTCCGCCATCTGGTGAAGGCGCTGGAGACATCGCTGCGACAGCAGCACCCGACCGATGTCGTCAAAGCCCTGGTCGAGCCGTTCGACACCCTGGCACAAGACAACGACTTCTGGAACCACACGCTCGATGGTCTGGTCGTGCTGGGAGCACCGGGCCTGTTCCGAGTGTTCCAACTGCAGAGGCCGGTGGCCGAGCTGGCCGTGGTGGCCGACAGCTTCCACACCAAGCCGCTGCGCCAGCGACTGCAGTCGGCCGGGCGCTACCAGGTTCTCGCCCTGAGTCTGAGCAAGGTGCAGCTCTTCGAAGGGGATCGCGACGCGCTCGATGCCGTGGCGTTGGCATCCGACGTGCCTCAGACGATACCCGCGGCACTGGGCGACGAGCGCACCGAGCCGCACAGCACCGTCTCGTCGTATGGCGGCATCGGCGGCGGCCACATGGCCATGCACCATGGCCAAGGCGGCAGGAAAGACGAGATCGACGGCGACGCCGAGCGCTTCTTCCGCGCGGTGGACCGTGCCGTGCTGGAGCACCACTCGCGCCCGTCGGGCTTGCCATTGATGCTGGCGGCCTTGCCCGAACATCACCACCTCTTTCGCGAGCTCAGCCACAACCCATTCCTGATGGCCTGCGGCGTGATGGTCGACCCCACGGGCCTGACACATGACGCCTTGCGTCAGCGCGCCTGGGACGTGGCAGCGCTGCAGCAAAAGGCACAGCAAACGGCGTGGAGCGATGCCTACGCGGTCGCCGCAGCCAAGGGGCTGGGCAGCGAGAACCTGTCGCAGGTCGCCCATGCCGCGGTGTCCGGCCGCGTGGCCACGCTGCTGATCGAGGCGGAGCGTCAGGTGGCGGGCCGGATCGACGGGTCGACCGGGCGCATAGATCCTTCCGAACTCGGCAACCCGGGCGTGGACGACGTGCTCGACGACCTGGGCACGCTGGTCGAGAAGATGGGCGGCCAGGTCCATATCCTGCCGGCCGAACACATGCCCTGCCGCACCGGCGTGGCGGCGAGCTTTCGCCACTGACACCACGTGCATCCAGAACCCCATAGGAGAACCCCATGAAGATCCAACTCAATACCGACGTCCATATCGACGCCACTGAGGCGCTGGCCGCTCGGATCAGCGCCACGGTCGAGCAGGCGCTGGAGCGCTTTGACGAACACCTCACCCGGGTGGAAGGTCATCTGAGCGACGAGAACGGCGGCAAGAGCGGGCAGCAAGACCAGCGCTGCATGCTGGAGGCCCGTCTCGAAGGCCGGCAGCCTGTGGCGGCGACCGACCACGCCGCGACGCTGGAGCAGGCAGTGCATGGTGCTGCGCAGAAGCTGGTGCATCTGCTGGACAGCACGCTCGGGCGGTTGCACGACCATCGCGACGACCATGGCAAGAGCGCGTCCGGCCTGCCCTTGTCCGGGACGGAACCCGCTCAGCGCTGATGGCCATGACCACAACCACGATCGCGCCGCGCCGCCAGATCGGCAGCCCGAGTGACCTCGGGTCTGTGGTGCGCACGATGAGGGGCTCTGCATCGATGGCGATCGGGCAGTACGAAAGTTCGGTCGCCGGCCTCGCTGACTGCGTGCGGCGGTTTCAGTGGGCCCGGAGGTCGAGGCCGCACGGGCCTTCGTGCTCGCCACGGGCCAACGCGCGATGATCGGCTCGCTCGACCGGATCGAGGAAATGCCCGCCTGCCGCGCGGGACGCGAGGTCTTGCTGGCGACGACCAGCGGGGCCGACACCATATGACGCGCGCCGGCCTGCCCGCCGCGTGGTGGGATCTCGTCAAGCAGGTCGCGACCTCGTGGCTCGACGACTACGTGCCGAGCATGGGGGCGGCGCTGGCCTACTACACGATGTTCTCGCTGGCGCCGTTGCTGCTGATCGTCGTGTCGGTTGCCGGGCTCGTGTTCGGCGAAGACGCCGCCCGCGGCGAGATCCAGGCGCAATTGCAGGACTTGATGGGCGAACAAGGCGCGGGCGCGGTGCAGGGCCTGCTGGCCAGCGTGCGCGAGCCCACCAAGAGCATGACGGCCACCGCAGTGGGCCTGGTACTCCTTCTCGTCGGCGCGACCACCGTGTTCGCCGAGCTGCAGGACGCGCTCGACCGGATCTGGCGGGTGCCGGGGCGGCTGCGCAAGAGCGGCTGGCTCACGCTCGTGCGTGCCCGCCTGATGGCGTTCGGCATGATTCTCGCGGTCGGCTTCCTGCTCATCGTGTCGCTGGTCACCAGTGCGGTGCTGGCTGCCGTGGGCCGTCGTCTGGCCCCTGTCTTCGGTGCCTGGCAGTCCGTGGTGGAGACCGGCAACGCGGTCGGTGGATTCGTGCTCGTGGCGTTCATGTTCGGCCTGATATACAAGGTCATGCCGCGTCAGCGTGTCTTGGTGTCTGACGTCTGGCTCGGTGCCTTGCTCGCCGCCCTGCTGTTCACGGGCGGCCGAACTCTCATCGGCGCCTACATCGGCCACAGCGGCGTCGCGTCGGGCTTCGGCGCGGCCGGTTCGCTGGTGGTGGTGCTGCTGTGGGTGTACTTTTCAGCGCAGATCCTGCTCGTGGGCGCAGAGTTCACTTGTGTTTACGCCCGAACCTTCGGATCCCGATCGCCCGCGCCGCCGGCTCCCTATGCACGCGAAGCGAGCTGACTCGCGGTGCGGTGTTGCGGCAGCCGCGTCGTGCAGGCACACGAAGCGATGGACACCTCATCTTCCCGAGGATCGACCCTGAAGTTTCATGCCCTTGCTGTGGCTGCCGTGCTGGTTCTTTATGGATCGGGGCAGTGAATCTCGGCGGCCGTGGCTTGAGGAAACCATCGCCCAGCGGCGCTCGACCATGCCCAGCCAGCCCCTCGAAGTGGTCCTTCAGGGCGAGTGCGCAGTAGAGATCGCCCTCGACGTCGATCTGGCCGCGAAAGTACGCATCGGCGAGCAACACCAGGCTGCGCGTTGTGACGAGGCGGCGCAACAGCATCGGGTCGCGCAGTACGAGCGTGAATGCCGGTGGCCCCTGGCCCATGCTGTGGGAACTGTCGTTCCACAGGCGCAGATCGGCACAGCCGACGAAGCCATGCAGCTATCGCGTCACGATGCGCTGGGCAGCGTCGGCGTGCGCGTTCGATGCCCCGGACGATCTCGTCTGTGCAGTGGCAATTGACATGGATAGCCCCTACGCGGGTCCGAGTTTGGCCAGCAGCGCCTTGGCAGCGGGCTCAGACGAAGCCGGGTTCTGGCCCGTGATCAGAAGGCCGTCGACGACGACATGCGGGTGCCAGTCGGCCACCTTGGAAAATTGGCCGCCACTTTCCTTGAGCATGTCTTCCACCAGGAACGGCACGACCTTGGACAGTCCCGCTGCTTCTTCCTCGGTATTCGTGAAGCCAGTGACGTTCTTGCCTTTCACCAACGCCTGTCCGCTGGATGCCCGGGCATGTCGAAGCACGCATGGCGCGTGGCACACGGCCGCAACCGGTTTGCCGGCGGCGATCATCGCGTCGACCAGGGCGATCGACGCGGCGTCTTCGGCCAGGTCCCATAAGGGACCGTGACCACCGGGATAGAACACGGCGTCGAAATGGGTCGCCTTCAGCGTCGACAGCTTCACGGTGGCGGCCAACGCCGACTGCGCGGCGCTGTCGGCCTTGAAGCGGCGCGTGGCATCGGTCTGCGACGCCGCGTCGTCGCTCTTGGGGTCGAGCGGCGGCTGGCCGCCCAGCGGCGAGGCCAAGGTGAGCTTGGCGCCAGCGTCCTTGAACACGTAGTAGGGTGCCGCGAACTCTTCGAGCCAGAAGCCGGTTTTGTGGCCGGTGTTGCCGAGTTGGTCGTGGGAGGTCAGTACCATGAGGATGTTCATAGGGTTCGGGTCGGTGTGGTGGCGAATTGATTTACTCGTGTGCGAGCTGAATGACCAGCTTGCCGAAGTTCTTGCCCTGCAGAAGGCCGATGAAAGCTTCGGGCGCGTTCTCAAGACCGAAGATGATGTCCTCTCGGACCTTGACCTTGTCCTCCCGTACCCACTCGCCCATGGCGGCAGCGAACTCGCTCCAGCGCGGCCCGTAGTCGTCGAAGACAATGAAGCCCTGCATCCTGACGCGCTTGCGCAGCAGCGTGCCCACCAGCAGACCGAGTCGGTCCGGTCCGGGCGGCAACTCGGTGGCGTTGTACGCGGCGATCAGCCCACACACCGGAACCCGGGCCTTGGCGTTCAACAGCGGCAACACGGCGTCGAATACGGCGCCGCCGACGTTCTCGAAGTACACGTCGATGCCTTTCGGACAGGCGGCCGCCAGATGACCCGGCAGGTCGTCAGCACGGTGATTGACGCAGAAGTCGAAGCCCAGTTCATCGATCACGTACCGGCACTTCTCTTCGCCACCCGCGACGCCCACCACATGGCAGCCCTTGATCTTGGCGATCTGACCGACTACCGAGCCGACTGCTCCGCTGGCCGCGGCAACGACGACGGTCTCTCCGGGCACGGGGCGACCGATGTCCAGCAGCCCCATGTAGGCGGTGAAGCCTGGCATCCCCAGCACACCCAGCGCTCGTGAGGGGTGGGGATCTTCAGGATAGAGGGACGTGAGACCCTTGCCGTCGGACACCGCATAGTCCTGCCAGCCGCTGTAGCCCAGCACCAGCCCACCGACCTCGAAGTCGCGATGGTGCGACACCTCGACGCGCGAAACCGTGCCGCCCACCATCACGTCACCGATGGCCACTGGTGCTGCATACGATGGGCCATCGCTCATCCGTCCGCGCATGTACGGGTCCAGCGACAGGTAGAGCGTGCGCAACAGGACCTGGCCGGCCTCGGGCGTTGGTATGGGATCGCTTTCGAGGCGGAAGTCGCATGCGGTCGGCGCACCGCGAGGCCTGGCGTTCAGGACGATGCGGCGATTGACGGTCGTGCTTTGCGCCCAGGAATCGGGGTTCGGTGCTGCCATGACTGCGCTCCTGATCTATCGCCACCACCGTGGACATCAGCTTGGTGGACACGCGCGAACGTAGGTCCTTGTGCGAGAAGAGTCTGTGCGCTGGCGAACACAGATAGCGACGGGGCCCGGCTTCCCAGCATGGGCCGGCTATGCAGTCCATTGCTTGGCGCGTGCGCGTGCGCTTGGGTGCGGCAGGAACAGACGCCAAGGCGTCCTGCTCACCGTGTCTCTCGTCACCAGTGCGATGCTCGCCGCCGAGGATCGTCGCCAGGACCCGGTCCTTGGTGTCTGGCAGGCCGTGGTCGATGGCCACGCCGTTTAGGCTGTTCCAGTCGAACACGCAACCCGCATCGCACTCGTCGATGTACACCTAAGTGCTTGCTTCGACTTGCGTTTGGCTCCTCGACCCGGGCAAATCAGGGCGCTGGAGCGAGGTTATTGCCTTGCCCTGAACGGTCTTACCTGCCGTTGAACACGAATCCAAGCCAGCAGCAGCTTTCTCAAATCGCGGTCGGCAAGACAGCCTCGGCACCAGGCGCGATGCCGGGGTTGTTGTCCACCCCGATCAGACGCGGCACATTAGGGGTGTGAAGTTCGCCTGGCGCGCTTTGGCGCAGGTACTGCTCGACGACGTCCCAGATTGGCGCGCTGTGCGATTCCGATGGTGATGAACCGACGCCCCAGCGTGCGACCCTGTAGGATTTGTCGGCGTCTATGGGCTGCCCGTTCAGGCGCATGTCACTGATGCGCGCGCCCATGCCGGCTGCCGGTTCGCAGGTGTAGGTGAGTCCACCAGTGCGCAGCATGTCGCCGCCCTGATGTTGGTAGGGATCGTCGTTGAACAGCTTGTCGCTGACTTGTTCGAGCGTCTTGCGGATCTCAGCGCCGGTCATGCGGGCGACTGAGGTGTCGGGGTAGGTGATCGCGGTCTGGGCCATCAGGTCCTCGCGCGTGATCATCTGCCCGGGAAGCAGCGTGGTGCCCCAGCGAAAGCCAGGCGAGAAGGCGATCTCGGCGTCCTTCACCTGCATCAGCGCTTCGAGAATCAACTGATCCCACGAACCGTTGAAGTTGCCGCGCCGGTACAGCAGCTCCTCACTTTCGGCTATGGGCTCATGCAGACGCGCCACGAAGGGCGCGCGTACGCGGTTGATCGTGGCTTGCATCTTGGCGTCGGCCGGCAACAAGTCCGAGAACACCGGCAGCAAGTGGTAACGCCAGTCGGCGACGCGGCCATGTTTGACGTCGAAATCGACGACCGCCAAGAACTTGCCGTGTGATCCGGCGTTCGTCACGATGGTGCTGCCACCTGGATTGGCAACAATGCTGGGCACCGGCACGCCGTCGTGTGTGTGGCCACCCAGGATCATGTCGATGCCGGAGATGCGCGATGCCAGCTTGAGGTCGATGTCCATGCCGTTGTGAGAAAGCAGAACGACGATTTGCGCGCCTTGGCTGCGCACCGTCTCGACCAGCGTCTGCAACCGCGCTTCATCGATGCCAAAGGCCCAGTCCGGCGTGAACTGCGCCCCGTTGGCTTGCGGCGTATAGGGAAATGCCTGGCCGAGGATCGCTACCGGAATACCGTTCTGTTCGCGGATGACATACGGGTCGAAGACCGCTTCGGCGTTGCGCTTGCCGACGATGTTCTGCGCCACGAAAGCGATGCGGTCCCTGAAGTCATTGCGCACGACGTGCTGGACACGCTCGGCGCCGTGAGTGAATTCCCAATGTCCGGTCATCACGTCCACCCCGAGCTCAAGTGACGCGTCCACCATGTCCTGCCCCGCCGTCCACAGCGCCGTGGCCGAGCCTTGCCAACTGTCACCACCATCCAGCAACAGAGCCTTGGGACGGCTGCCCTTCAGGCGCTTGACCAGGGTTGCAAGATGGGCGAAACCGCCGACCTTGCCGTAGGCCCGAGCCGCGTCCTCGAAGTCGAGGTGCGAGAACGCGTAGGCGTTCCGGCTGCCGGCTTCGATGCCATACGCGTCCAGCAGCGACGTGCCGACAAGATGCGGCACTTTGCCCCTGGCGCTGCCAACGCCGAGGTTGATGCTGGGTTCCCGGTAGTAGATCGGCAGCAACTGGGCGTGGCAGTCGGTGAAGTGCAATAGATTGACATTGCCGAAAACCGGGACATCGTAAAGCTTGTCGTCGCGAAGCAGGCTGTTGCCGGTCGCTCCCAGGTTGATGTTCATCGGGAATTTTCCGTTTGTTGTCTCGATACCGCTCACGCCTGCTGCCCGGCGAGCAGCATGTAGACGATCATCGCCATACACATCAGCGTGACCATTGCAGTGACGACGATCACAAGTCCCCGGTCGGGACCGACGACGCCCTTCTCGATGGAGAGGTTCACGGCGTGATAGCGCCACGCCGCCAGCACGGCCAGCAAGCCACCGAGCGCCATCATGCTGACGCCGATTGGCATCGAAGCTCCCGTGTGGTGTGCCGTAACGCCGGGTTGCAATCTGGCGGCCAACTCGTTCAGCCAAACACTGAACTTCGCCACCACAAAACCCAGGCTGATGATGGCGATGGACGTCCTGATCCACGCCAGGAAGGTTCGCTCGTTGGCCAAATATTCGGTCGCCCGCCGTTCCGACACGGGCGTTGCTTGGTCCGTCGTGAGGTTCATTTGCTGGCCCTTGAGGGGTTAACGCTGCTGTTCATCGGGCACCTCGGCTACTGGGACCTACGTTCTCGCGCTGTAGCGCGCTCGTAGAGTGCGTCACGTTCGATCATCTGGAACTCGGGACGTTCGGTCCAGTTTCGGAAAGTCGGAGACAACTGCCCGTCGAGCCGGAATCGCGAAGTAGAGAAACGCCGTAACGTATTGCCCAGCCGTCCGAACACGACGCTCTGCCTGTGACTTGCTCGCAGCGAACCTCATGTGGACCAGGCTGCACCGGCCAGGAAATCAGGCTGCACGAGCTTGATCGCAACGTGTCCGCCCGTCACTGCGCCGAACCTTTGCGGACCTTCGCCTGTGGCGCGGAGCCTTTGCCCAGCAGTTGCCCATTGACGGTTTGCCCGTACATGTCGTTGGGTGAGTCATGGTGCTGTTTACGCGTGTCCGCGATCGAGCCCGTGAAGCGCGGGTCTTGCGGCCGCTCGTGGCTGTCCACGAACTTCGCCACGTCCCACGCCTCCTGATCTGACAGCGTGTTGCCCTGGCTCAGCGGCATGTTGGCCTTGATGAAGCCGGCGGCATTCTTGATCGACCCCATGCCAGCGCCCCAGTTGAACGACATCGGCCCCCACAGCGGCGGGAACACGACGGCGCCGTTGGAGGATTGGCCCTGGCCATCCACCCCGTGGCACAGCGAACACTTCTGTTCGAAGACCTTGGCGCCTCGGTTGAAGTCCATCGTCAGGACAGGTTGGGGTGGGATCGGATAGCCGCCGCCGGCGAGCTTGGCACCGACCGGCGCCCCCTTGGCCAGGAAGAACGCATACGACTCGAGTGCGACCAGCACCTTGTCCCCGAGCGGCGGCGCCTTGCCGTTCATGCTGTAGCGGAAGCAGCCCTGCATGCGTTCGGCGAGCGTGTTCACATGCTTGTTCTTGCTGCGGTAAGCCGGGTACGTGAGATAGGCGGACCACAGCGGAGCCGAGTGGGGCAGCCTGCCGGCGTCGAGGTGGCAACTGGCGCAGCGCAGTGAATTGCCGACGAAGGGTGCAGCGAGCGCGCTCGTGCCGTTGAAAATGGCTTGACCGAGCTTCACCTCCGTGCCGAAGTCGTCGTCGGGGATCGCGCTGTCGGGCGGGGGTTGGAAGTGTGGCGCCGATGCGGACGCCGCTCCGGTTGTCGGCACGCTTGTCGGCGTGGCCTGGGCCAACTGAATCGGGTGGCGCGGAGCATCGTCTGAAGCGAAGACGGTCACCGTGCCTACCAGCCCGAGGACCAGCACGACGGCGCGGACTGACAGTACAGGCCTCATGGTTTGATGCTCCCTTTGGAGGCCGGTGCGGACGAAAGTATGGCGTAGTACGCCGCTACTGCGTTCACGTCGGTGGCCGACAGTTTCAGCGCAATGCCATGCATCAGACCCATCGGATCGTTCCTGCGCGTGCCGGCCTTCCAGGCCTGCAACTGGTTCGAAATGTAGTCGACCGACTGTCCCGCGATCTTCGGAAAAGTCGCGCCGACGCCCAGGCCCGTCGCGCCGTGGCACTGCGAACACGCAGGCACGCCGTGGTTCCAGTTGCCGTTCTTTGCCAGCGACTCACCGGCGGCGACAGCCGCGTCCGAGGCTGCTGCATCGCCGGTCGCGTCGATGGCGGGTAGCGCGGCGTAGTACGCAGCCAGCACCTTGGCGTCTGACGCACTGAGAAGTTTCGCAACCGGCCCCATGAGCGGGTTCACACGTGTTGCGTCCTGAAAGCTCCTGAGTTGGGCGGCCAAGTAGCCCGCATTCATTCCCGCGAGGCGCGGAAAGCCTGCCGCTCCCTGGCCCTGTCCGACCGGGCCGTGGCATGTCACACAGGCCGGTGCACCAGCCGCATTGCCGCTCATCGCGATCTGTTCGCCGGTCTGGGCGCCAGCCAAGCTGCAGGCTCCTGCCAGGATCGCCATGAGGAGAACGGCGCGGCCTTGTTGACCTTGCCTCATCGCGTATCCCAGCCCCACTTGGCGAAGATCTTCTGTCCCTCGGGAGACTGAAGGAATTCCACGAACGCTTTGGCCTGTGGTTGTGCGTTTCCTTTGCGCGTCAGCGCCACCCCGGCATCGCGATAGATGCGAAACGGCTCGTCGATCGCGACCACCTGTGCCAGTTCCGGGTTGGCGACCTGCCAGATGTTCCAGATGAGCCAGGCGTCGATGTCATTCTGCTGTGTCCACTGCTGTCTTGCGGCGCCGCTGTTCGCGGCTTCGGGGAACACCATGTTCTTGCGGAAGGCGCGCACCATCGCGATGTCACCTGTGCGGCCTGCCACGTCTTCCCACAACCCGGTCTGGCCTGCCCCAGCAACGGTCAGTACCTTCACACCGGGCTCCAGCAAGTCGCGGAACCCGCGGATGCCCTTGGGGTTGCCCGGGCGCACCAGGATGGCGGCCGGACGCAGATAGAGGGGTTGTGCATCGACGAGATCGAAGGCGCCGGGCAGTGCCTTGGCGAAGTCAGTCATCATGTTCTCGGCGCCGCTGAACACGACGTCGGCGTCTTGCTTGGCCTTTTCGACCCACTGCCCGGTGGGGCCGGCCGAAACGTTGACCGTGACGCGGTGAGCAGCGCCGAAGGCCTTGGCAGCCTCTTGCATCGCCGGAGCGGGACCGCCCGGGCCGTAGACATTGATGGTGTCCTGCGCCCACACCGTGCTGGCTGTCGTGATCGCGACCACCGCCAAGGCGGCGGCAATGACTGACGGACATTTTGAGAAGTCGATCATCTGCTGATCCCGCGTGGAAGGGTGGTTGACGACGTCCGCGCGCGAGGCGGAAGCGGCGCTTTGTACATGATGGCCGCACAAAAACAAACGCACTGTTGGGCAGCGCACATAGCCTGTGTAGTCAACCCCAAGAAAAAAGCACCTAGGCTTGTGACCTAAGTGCTTGCTTCAACTTGCATCTGACTCATCTACCTGGGCCAGAACAGCCGCCCCTCGCACTGAGAGGCGATACTGTTGACGTAGCCTATTGCACCGCCAACAGATCGACCGTGAACACCAAAGCTGCATTGGGTGAGATGACCCCGCCAGCGCCAGCGCTGCCATAAGCCATTGAACTGGGGATGATCAGGGTGCGTGTGCCGCCGACCTTCATACCGAGAACGCCCTGATCCCATCCTGGAATCACTTGGCCCGCACCCAGTTTGAAGGAGAACGGCGCTTTGCCGACCGAAGTATCAAACTGAGTCCCCTGAAAATTCGCAACCGATGCGTTGTACAGCCAGCCCGTGTAGTTCACGGTCACGGTATTGCCCGCAGCAGCAGTGGCGCCGCTACCAACGACGCTGTCCGTGATCTGGCGCGCCGTCGGCCCGGCGGGAGCAGGAGTGCCGCTACCGCCGCCACAAGCGCTCAAGAGTAGTAGGCCCAGGGCGTCTTGGGTGAGGCCGGATCAGGCTGCTTGCGACATCCAGGCACGGGCAGGCGCCCGCGCCGGCAGCCCGAGATATTCAAGGATGCGCTCGATGACCGTCCTCCCCACGATCATGGCGACGATCTACACCTCGCCGCCGCAGTTCGGGCCCTTGCCAATGGCGGCTCTCGGGCGAGCAATCAAGTAGGTGGTCAGACCGGTCGGCAGCGACTGTTCGGCTGATCGAGCTGCCGACGTACGGCCTGCATCGGGTGCCGACCAGCGCCGCAAGATCGTCAGCGACTGCTCTTGAGAATGTGTCCGCTCCGAGCGGCCGTCGGCCTATGACGGCTGTAGTTTAGGTTTGTCCGATACCTGCCCGACGCGCTGAAGCGGCCATCCAAGCTGCCAGAAAGTCGCTGCACCAATGCCCGGTCTCAAGGTACTGCAGACGTAGCTCCGTGACCGAGCGCAACGACGAGTTCTCTGAAGCGGTCGTTCAGCGCCTCGCGATGCCGTCCGGCATCAAGTGTCGATCGACTGTCTGCAGTTCAAGGGAGCAAACTGGCGTTGACGACCCTCAGTACGCGCAGCCGCGGCTCGCGGGCGGCCGCTTCGCGCCGTAGCAGACGTTCGTTGTGTAGCAAATGTGGGACGCCCACAACCAGACAGTTGCTCAGATCGCTGGACCGATAGCCGGTGCTCGAAATTGTGCGGCGATTGCATGGGTCGGCCTTATGCCGCGCCTGCTGCGCCGACAGCGCGCCGAAGCCACCGAACAGCAATGTGAGAGGAATCAGCCCGATCGCCACTTCGGCCAAGAAGCTGGAAACGACGAGCATCCAGATTCCAGGCTGGGCTCCGGCGTCGAGGTGAAGAAAGAGGGTCTGGTTCAGCGATTCCGTTGGGCTTTCGTCATGGTTCGTGGTCTATGGCAGCGACACCGGCCGATCTCAGTCCTTTCTGTCGTGGTCGTCCTCTCGATCGGCGCGGTCCTTCCGAGATGAAAGGTTGGCACCTGTAGTGGAATCGACACGCACATCGAACACTTGGGCGCCGACGACCACCTCCACGTCGTAGACCCATTGGCCGCGAACACGGCTCTGCTCGTACTCGGCACGGCTTGCCTTGCCGGTCACATGCTGTTCGGCAGCAGTGACCGCCTGGCTGAGGCTGATGGCTGCGGAAGGACCATTCAGAGCGTCGTTCGCGCCGGCTGCGAGGACGCCAGCGGCGGCGAGCATGATTGCAGTCGAAGCCGCAAGCACAAGCTTGGTTGAACGCTTCATGATGTGTTGCTCCATTCGATAGCAACGAGAAAAGTCGCGCTTGACCGAAGGCTGAGCGCGCAAACTTAGCGCACACTGAGCCAGTGTCGCGTGCACGATCACGTTGTCGGCGCTGGGCTTTGTGCCTGCGCATTTCGCATGTCTTGCAGGAGCGCCATACCGAGCATGAGCACAATCGATTCCGGTCCGGGTTGCAGTTCCCACCGATGAAGGCGCTGCCCCCAATCATTTCATGGCACTGGGTCGGTCAGGTTGTGTGCGGCGCTGCCAGCATTGTTGCCGCCGCCTGGTTGCTCGGCCCGACCATCCGCACCTTCCTTCAGAGCAGCGCCGTCCTCGACGCCGACCGTATTGTGGCGGCGTCGCTTCACGCCGCAGCGAGCCCATCGCTCACAGAATTCATGGTGTGGATCAGCTGGGCCCAAGGGACCGCGGGCATCCTTGTGCTGACGGCGATCGCGGCGGGCGCAATGTGGCGCTCTTCAAGACAGTTTTCTCTACCCGTTGTGATGGCGACCGTGCCTGGCGGCATGCTCCTGAATGTTGCCGTAAAGCACGCGGTCCAGCGCCAACGGCCGGATTGGGGCTACGCGCTGCAGGCGCTTGACACGTACAGCTTCCCGAGTGGACACACTGCCGGGGCGATGCTCTTCTACGGCATCTTTGTGGCGTGGCTCTGGCCGTGCGTGCGTCGTCCCGAAGCCAGGATTGCGCTGCTGATTACCGCCATATTGATGGTGCTGTTGGTGGCCGCCAGCCGTATCGTTCTGGGCGTGCACTTCATGACCGATTGCATTGCTGCCGTGATCGAAGCCGGTGCGTGGCTCGCGATCTGCCTGTTCAGCGCTCCGAGAGCGGCTGTAAGTTCGTCAACGCGGGTCGGCGAGCCATGACACGGAGGATTGCCTTCATCTTCAACACCCAAGCCGGTGGCGGGTCAGGTCGCGAGTGGCTGGAGACCAACCGGCAAGCGGTCGAGACCGTCGCGGCTGGCGGACCCATCACCATCGTCGAAAATGGCGCACAAATTCAGGCGGCAGTCGATCAAGCGCTGACTCGGCAATGCGACGCCGTGGTGGCAGGCGGCGGCGACGGCACGTTGAACGCGGTCGCCTCAAAGCTCGTCGGGCTGCCGACAGGCTTTGGCGTCCTGCCGCTGGGCACACTGAACCATTTTGCAAGGGATGCAAGGCTTCCGATGGACCCGTCAGCCGCGCTGCGATCTATCGCCACCGGTCACACCACGCAGTTCGATGTCGGTGAGGTCAACGGTCTCTTCTTTCTGAACAACTCCAGCATCGGGCTCTATGTGGATGTAGTTCGCGACCGCGAACGCCAGCAGACGCGCCTGGGCCGTGGCAAATGGCCCGCGTTTGCCTGGGCGATAGTGGGCGCGCTGCGGCGTCATCCCTTTCTGACGGTCGCCCTGACGATGGATGGACACGTCCTTTCACATCGCACACCGTTCGTCTTCGTCGGCAACAACGCCTATCGAACGGAGGGACTTCAGATCGGCCAGCGCGACGGTCTGCGCGGCGGCGCGCTGAGCGTCTATGTCGCCGACGGCGCCGGGCGCTGGCGGCTGCTGGCTCTCGGTCTGCGCGCGCTGGTCGGACAGCTTCGGCAGGCGCGCGACTTCAAGTCCTTCCGCGCGGTGGAACTGCGCATTGACACGGGACATCAACACTTGCGCGTCGCCATCGACGGTGAGCTGCGACGACTCGACGCGCCGCTGCACTTCCGAATCCGCCCGGGCGCATTGCGTGTCATCGTTCCGGGATCACAGTCAGAGGATGCGACGTGAGAACGGTCGTTCATTTGTCCGACCTGCACTTCGGCAAGGTCGATCCGGCCCTTCTGGACCCGCTTGCCGAGGCGGTGAGCGCGTTGGCGCCGGACGTGGTGGTTGTTTCCGGTGACTTGACGCAACGGGCGCGCACCGCGCAGTTCCTAGAAGCCCGAGTGTTTCTGGCGCGTCTGCCGCGTCCGCAAGTAGTGGTGCCGGGCAATCACGACGTGCCACTGCACAACATCGTGCATCGGCTGCTCAGGCCATTGGAGAAGTTCCAGCGTCACATTGAGCCGAATCTCAGCCCGAGCTTCGTCGACGCCGAGATTGCGGTCTTGGGGCTGAACACGGCTCGCTCGCTGGTACTGAAAAACGGACGCGTCAATGCGGCGCAGCTCGAATCGATTCGCGAGGCGTTCGCAAGGGTGGGTGACGAGGTGATAAAGGTCATCGTGACCCACCACCCGTTCGATGTGCCGCCCCAGATCGGCGCCGGCGAAAGCGTGGGACGCGCCAAGACAGCGATGGCGATGTTTGCGCAGTGCGGGGTCGACGTGCTGCTGGCGGGTCATCTGCACACCAGCCGGACGGCGGGCACGGGGGACCGCTATGCACTGTCGGGATACGAGGCACTCGTGGTTTCGGCGGGGACCGCCGCGTCCACCCGCGGACGCGGAGAAGCGAACTCGTTCAATGTGCTGCGACTGCAGAAGCAGCGGGTCGAAGTGGAGCGACTCGAATGGGTCGCCGCGCGCCGTCGGTTCGTGCCGGGATCGCAAGAGGTCTTCGAGCGAAAACTCAAAGGCTGGTCGTTGATCGCGCGCATTCCGTAAGTCGGTCGAGACTAATGCGATTCCTAGAGCTGCCGTTCGGCGGGCCAGGATCGGCCACGCCATGGCCCAGGCGGTGCCGAAAGCCTGTTGCCTTCGA